>ENA-UOWG01002290-UOWG01002290.1-activated-sludge-metagenome-genome-assembly--contig:-NODE-2290-length-16760-cov-5.496498_pt1 | contig 16760 bp, 26 predicted proteins | sample MGYA00238147_ERZ761563 | MGnify/ENA primary metagenome ERZ761563 (study PRJEB28884, sample SAMN05720216) | anaerobic digester metagenome | isolation source: active sludge of municipal... | reverse complement strand
AATCGCCTGGTGGGACGCATGGGAGAAGGCGAACGCCGGCAAGATCCGCGTGACGGAGCAGGACTTCTCCACCTTCAGCGCGATCCGTGATTCGGTCCGCGCCCACCCCATCGCCGATGCGTTGCTCTCGGAGGGCGAGGCGGAAGTGACTTTCCGTTGCCAGGCGGCACGGTACGCGATCCAGTGCCGACCCGACTGGATCAACTGTGGCGCGTCGCTCGCGCTCGCAGAGCGGTTAAACGCTCTCGGCGTTGCGATCAAGGAAGGGCAACCGTACTGCGTCGACTTGAAGACGGTGCCGAGCCTGTCGGATCTCGACTACACGAATTTCTCGCGGAACTTCGTTCAGTTCGGCTATCACCGGCAAGGGCCGATGTACCGCGGAGTTATTCAGAGCGCGGTCGACCTCACGGTGGATCTGTTCTTCTTCATCGCGGTCGAGAAGGCGGACTTGTTTGAAACGGCAGTGTTCATCCCCGACGTGTCGGCGAACGATCAGGGCTGGGCAGAGGTCGCGAGTGACCTTGCTCGGCTCTCCGAGTGTTACGAGTCGCAGAAGTGGCCCGGGACGCCTCACACCCTGCAAACGATCACGCTGCCGGCGTGGTATCTGAAGAAGGAGGGCGCGCTGTGAGCTACTTTGCAAACTGCCGCGCGCTCCGCGTGGACCCGAATAAGCCGCTTGAGTATCACAATGCAGTGGCGCACCTACTGCGCTGCCACTTCGAGCTTGTGCAGCACGCAACCGCGCTCGAAAAGGCCGCGAAGAAGAACGCCCCGCCTTCAGAGAAGGGGCCGGACGCCGAGCCGGACGCGCTCCTGATTCACCCGGACTCGATCCGCCAGATCGCCGCCGAGGTCGCGTTTCAACTCTCAAAACCGGGGAGGAACTGAGCCATGCCAAGACGACACGGAGAATCACAGTCACAACAGGCAGTCAGGAAGTGGTTCGACATCGCTTACCGCGGGCTCCGCGTGAACGATCCTCGCCTGCTCTTCGCCATCCCCAACGGCGGAGCGCGGACATGGCTGCAAGGTGCCATCCTGCAAGGCGAAGGCGTTCGCAAAGGAGTGCCAGACCTCTTCCTAGCGGTGCCTTCCCCGGTGCATGGCGGGCGCGCTCGGCATGGGCTCTTCATCGAAATGAAGACGTGGACCGGCCGCGTTTCTTACGAGCAAATGGAGATGATGATGGTCCTGCGCGATCAGGGTTACGAGTGCGTCGTCGCGCGTGGCTTCGATCAGGCGGTCCGCGCGATCACGCAATACCTCGAAGGGAAGGAGGTCTTGCTATGAGCACGCTCTACGGTTCCGCCGGAGCACAGAAGCACAAGGTTGGCCGGAAACGGGCGCGCTTCTCTTACGCGGAGTTGAAGGCCGACATAGACGCCGGTTTCCGGTACTTCCAGAACAGACGGCCGGCTTTGGTGAAGATGGGACGGCCACCACAGAAGGAAGGAGGCGCCAAGTGAAACCGCCAATCATCGTCGGTTTCGACGTAACGGAACGGACGCTCACGATCCAGTTTGAGGATACGATTCTTGATCATGGGTACACCATCGGTGGCGAATACCACGATCCAGAGGTCGCCGCTCTCCGCGCCAATGCCGCCAAGCAAGGCGAATACGTTTGGCAGGTTTTAGAGGAATCTGCCGCTCTCCGCGCCGAGGTCGAGCGACTGAAAGGCGAGAACGAGCGGTGCATGAAGACCATACTCGACGCGCCGAAATTGGTAGCCGACGAACTTGAGCGCCGCGCCGAGTCCGCCGAGGCGAAGTTGGCGCTGGCCGAACTCGAACGCATGGAAAGGAGCGCCGAAAAGTGAACAAGGAAGATCGTTGGGACCCCTGGTGGCATGTCTATCGACGGAAGGTGATTCGCTGGGAATTCGATGACGTAGCACTTGGTGCAGATCGGCGACATTATCGGGAAAAGTTTGGCATTTCACTTCGCGAGTTTGCCCGAGCGATGAAAGTGAGTGCGTCCTATATTTCTGACTTGGAGTTAGGTCGCCGCAAGTGGAATCATCAATTGGTATTCATATTTGAGGATACGTTGCTTGAAATAATAAAAAGGAGCGCCGAGAAGTGAGCGATACCCTGAAAGGATACAACACAATGGCCGGACTAATTGAGCGAGCGCAGGAAGATAAGCGACTCGCGGAAACGCAGCGCAACAACGCACTGGCCGAGGCCTCCGCCATCCGTGCCGAGGTCGAGCGGCTGCGTGTCGAGCGCAAAATGGTGGTTGATGCGCTCAACGATGCTGCGAGCGAAGGACACTTCGACGGGTACGACGAAGACACGGAATTGTTGAGAAGCCTCACTTCACACTGGAACCGAATGAGGGATGTCTACAATAAAGAATACGATCGCGCCGAATCCGCCGAGGCGAAGCTGGCGGAACTGAATGCGCTGCGGTCGGCGGAAGTCGACGCCCTCACCCGGATGCGCACAGAAATGGAGCGACAGGCGTCGCTAAAGAACCAAGCCGAGCGCGAGCGGGACGTGGCGATAAAAGAGGCGCAGTTACTTGAGGCGAAGGTAATCACCTGCGGCGTTGCGGCTGATACCCCCGATCCGAACCTGTCGAGGAAAGGAGCCTACGGGGAAAAGTGGGATTCGCCGCAGGCGGAACGAGTGCGGAGGTTGCGCGAAGACCGCGACAACTGGCGTGCGATGGCGCGGAAGATGGGTGGATTGATGGCCAGCCACTGTCGTCGCGATTGCGACGATTTGGTGATGCAACAACTTGCGGAGATGGAAAGGAGCGCCGGGAAATGAAGTGCTACTACTGCGGCGGTGAGTCGCACACCATCGGCGAGTGTCCGTTGTGCCAAGACCACGAGACGACGCTTAGGCTATTGCGTGAGCATCTCGAGTCCAACCGCGCCCTCCGCGCCGAGGTCGAGCAAGACAACAAAGAGTTGTCCGCTGCGTGGCGAAAAGTCGAAGAACTGACCGCCCGTGCCGAAGCCGCCGACCGCGACAATGAAGCGTTGTCCTCGCGCCTGCTCGCGACTGAAATCAAGCTCGCAGACGTAGGGGCAGAACTGGCCAAGATCAAATCGTACCGTGCGGAGGACAAGTGCGCGTTCGATGCACTTCAGCGCGACCGCAACGAGTGGCAGGCGAAGTGTCAGCAACTCGAACGGGATTTGCTCGAAGAGATCGAATCCGCTGCCCGGCGCGAGTGCTTCACCGACAAGGAAACCAAGACGTTCAACGGGGTTCCGGAAACGAACATCACCGATTCAAGTGCGATGTCTTCCCAAGCCGATTTGCTCCGCCGTCTCGCGGCTGCCGGCCGGTTCCGCATCGTGCGCGAATTTGGACGCATGGTCGTCGGCTACTGGCCGGAGAACGATCCGCAGAAGGGGGCGAAGCCATGACAAACCACCAACTGATCAACCAGACGAGCGGGGACGTGGAATACTACACGCCGATCCTGATCGTCGAGGCCGCACGGCGAACGATGGGAGGAATCGACCTCGATCCGTTTTCGAGCCGCACGGCAAACAATCGCATTGCGGCCACGTCGATCTACACGGTCGAAGACGACGGTTTCGCGCAACCGTGGTTCGGCCGCGTGTTCTGCAACCACCCGTTCGGGAGGACGACGAACCCGCGGTTTTCCGCGAAGCTGGTAGAGGAGATCCGGCGGGGCCAGATCGAAGCCCTGTGCTGTATCACCTTCGCGGCTACCTCCGAGAAGTGGTTCCGTCCGCTGCTCGCCATACCGCAATGCTTCCTCACTCCCAGGCTGAACTACGTTCTTCCGAGCGGAGCGGTTAAACGCGGTGTCACGAAGGGCAGCGTCGTCTCGTACTACGGCAAAGACGTTCACCGCTTCGTCGAAAAGTTCAGCCAGTTCGGAGTCGTTAAATTACCATGCATGAAATGAACGACTGCGTTTTCTCCCCCGGCCGGGCCTACCGCTACACGCTCCGCCACGACGCGCCCGGAATGTCTATGGTCGATCTCTTCGACGGCAAGCGTGTCATGTGGATCGGGCTCAACCCGTCCACCGCGGACGAGAACCAACTCGATCCGACCCTGCGGCGCATTCGCGGCTTCACCGCCTCGTGGGGCTACTGCGAGTTCGTGATGACAAACCTCTTCGCCTTCCGCGCGACCGACCCGCGCGAGATGAGGCTGGCAGCCGACCCGGTGGGGCCAATGAACGATCATTGGCTCGCAGACACGGCAAACGGCGCGGATCTCATCGTGGCCGCATGGGGAGCACTCGGAACGTACAGGAACCGCGCAAATGATGTCCGGCGGCTACTGGAAGCGCGTCCCATGTTCTGCCTGGGGCTGACGCACAACGGACAGCCGCGGCACCCGCTTTACGTCAAACGCAGCACGCGACTCGTGCGCCTCTGAAGACCGAAAGGCATCAAAAATGGAGTGGCTGAATCTCAAAACGAGCGTCCTTCACGCGCCCGAATTCATCGGGCAAGAGCCTCGCGAGCGTGCGACTTGGCTCTCGGTGTGCCTGTGGTGCGCCGAGCAGGAGAACGGAGGTCGCATCAAGGGCGCCAAGGCATGGAAAGACCGCCAGTGGCAACAGACATGCGGTGTGACCCGTCGCGAAGTCGAGGCGGCGTCGGAGCTTCTGACGTGGGACGGCGACGACGTGCTCGTTTGGAACTACCCGACTGACAAGGAGAACCTCGTGCGCCAGCGTCGCGAGTTCGCCCGTCTCGGAGGAATCCAATCGGGCATCGCACGCCAACCAAACGCTGAAGCAAATGCTTCCCCTCATGCTTCGACGGAATCGAAGCAAATGCTTCAAGCAAATGCTGAAGCTAATGCTTCAAGCATTAGCTTGAACGGAATAGGAATAGGAAGAGGAATAGGAAAAGGAAAGGAAGAGGGGAGCTTCGCTTTTGAGACTGAAATTCCGGCGGAGTTGAACACCCCGGCATTTCTGGCCGCATGGAGTGACTACCTCGCATTTCGTCGCGAAAGAAGGCTTCCGAAGCTCATCCCGCGGTCCCAAGCCGCACAGCTTGCCAAAATGGCCCGTTGGGGCTGCAACGCGGCAATCCAGTCCATCCGCGAGACGATTGCCCAAGGCTGGCAAGGGCTTTTCGAGCCGAAAGGCGGCAACCTTGCGCGCGGCACGCCTCCGCCGCCTCCCGCCGAAGCTCCGCGGTACAGCGACGAAGGGCTTCGGCTTGTCGCGCAGAAGAACCCCGGGCTCCTGATGGAGTTGACGACGCAATGGCCGAAGCTCGCCGCCCAGGCTGCAAGGCTCGGGCTGATTCCTCCCCTCCCATAACTGCCCACACCGTTTAACCGACATGACCGACCAAGCCGAATCGTTCGAGACCGCAACCCCGGTTGCCGCTGCGCCCGCAAAACCCACGAGTGGGCTTGCACGCACGCTGCCGCACAGTCTCGACGCTGAAGAAGCCCTCCTCGCCTGCGTCCTGATCGACGGGGCCGGCGTGCTCGCCCGCTGTTTCTCGGCGCATATCACGCCGGCATCGTTCTACGATGCAAAGCACGGCATCGTTTTCGAGTGCTGCATGAACCTGCTCGCCGCCGGGCGCCCGGTTGACATCGTGACAGTGGCGGAGGAACTGAGGACGGCGCGCAAGCTCGATCAGGTTGGCGGATACGCCTTCCTGACTCAAGTTTCGGGCCGCATTCCGACCACCGCACAGGCGTCCTACTTCGTCGAAAAGGTGGCGGAGCAAGCTCAACTCCGCGATGTGATCCGCCTCGCAACCGGACTCGTCGAGGAGTGCTTCGGCTACACGGGCGATGGAGTGGCGGCGCATCTGAGCGCGACGACGGCGAAGCTCCTTTCGGCCTTGTCAGGCGAGCACACGGGGCGAGACCGCAAGTGGCCCGCCGTCGTGGCCGAAGTCGAGGAACGCGCCCTTGTGCTCATCACCAAGAAGGTTGAGCCGGCCGGCGCGACAATCTCCTTCGGGTGGCCGATTCTCGACCGCGTTTTCAAGCCGATGCGTCGCAAGGAAGTCGTCGTTGTCGCCGCCCGCCCATCCGTGGGCAAGTCCTCGCTGATGCGGCCCATCGTCGCGAAGGCGGCGTTTGAAGGCTGCAACGCGCTCGTCGAATCCCTCGAAGTTCCGCCCGACGACATCGCAATCCAGATGGCCGCGAGCATGTCGCGCGTGAATTGGGGACAACTGCCTTCAGCCCACGATGCCGAGCAAAAGGACTTCCTCGACGCGCTCCGCTCCCTGTCTGTGCCCAACCTGCACGTCTTCGACTGCGACAGGACGCTTGCCGCCATCACCGCACGCGCGAAGGCGATCCACTCGACAAAGCCGCTCGACGTGGTGGCAATCGACTACCTCGGGCTTGTCGCCGACTGCGACCCCTCGCGTGGCGAGACCAAGGCGCAAGCTGTCGGCCGCGTGATGAAGGCTTTGAAGCGGCTTGCCGGCGAACTCAACTGCGTCGTGCTCATCCTCGCGCAACTCAACCGGCAGTCGGTGACGCAGGGGAACCGCGAACCCATCCTCTCCGACCTCCGCGACTCTGGCGACATCGAGCAGGACGCCGACCGCGTGATTTTCATTCACAGGCCCGACGAGGACCGCATCACGCGGGCAGAGCAGAGCGACACGGACAGTCTTGCAGATCGCCCGCGGTTCTTCCAGCTACTCATTCAGGCGAAGGGGCGAAACGTTGGAACCGGACTCGTAGAGTTCTACTTCGACCGCGCGACAACCCGTTTCACCCCGGCTGCCGACGAACCGGCGCAACCGCCACAACCGCAACCTGAGCATCCGCGCACTCAACCAAAGGAGGACAGCGAAATGTTCTGACATCAAAACGCCATGTGCCCACCACGCCCGGGAGAGTCCACAGGCTTCGACTATGACGCAGTAGAGGCCGCAATCGACGATTGGAAAGGTCAAGATACCCCCCCCCACCCACACCCAGCGCAAAGCGCAACGAATGGCCCCCCCCAGGCGCCCGACAGCGGGCGGACCTACACCGACGCAGAACTCGCTTACGCGCTCGCCGAGTTCGCCCGGTGGCTCATCTACGGGTCCGGCATCTCAACCCACCGCAGGACCAAGCGCACGCTCGCAGGACCGGAAGGCGTGACCCCCTCCACCGCGAACCACTCCCTCGCCCGCCTCATCCGGTCGGATACCATCGCGAGCCGGGCAATCTCCGCCGCATGGCTGCTCCGCCCTGCGCTGTTCCAAGGCCGTTCCCTCGCGTTCATCGGCAGACTGCCAAAGGTGGGCATGAGCAGGCGCAAGCTGGCAATGTACGCTTGGGACTTCGAGGCCATGTTCGGAATCCGCAATCGAGGACTCCGGACCATCTCCAACCGGAAGGCTCTCAGCGCGTCAGCACTTCGACGCTGGCGCGAAGCTCGGGCAAAACTCGAATCCTCTGCCCGTCGTCAGAACGCAGCGCGAAATTGACATCCGGTGCAACTCACTGCGCGTTCGCATCGGTTTCGATCAGATCCGAATCGCAGACGAAACTCGTCAAGCCTGAAAACGCGGCTGAAAAGAGGGGAGTTTCTGAGAACACGAGCAGACCGCCAAGACGAGAGCGGAAAAATTTGCCCACGCCCCGGCAAGGAATCTCTTTACGGCGTCCGTCGCGCGTCAGGTTCGGCGACACAGCGTCAACCCGCTGTGAATCGCATCCGGCTTTGTGTTACAGGTTTGGACGGCAGAACGGTGGGCAGAAGGCACAAAAAAGCCCCCGCGTGTTAGGCGGGAGCTTCGAGTTTCGCTTCCCTATTTGCCCCAACTGCGTCGCCATGCCGACCAAAGCCCTCCGTTGCCAATCCGCGAGGCGAGTCTTTGACCGCACGATGCGCAGACGCATTGAGACATTACCGGGCGCCCGCGCCTTCCTATCCTTCTACGTTTGATCGTGTAAGAGTGCTCTCCGCATTCGCAGTCTGGCACCGTTGCGAGAACCTTCGCGAGCGAATAGTCTGACGTGTTCATGCTGAATACGTGTTCGGCGTAGCGTTTGGCGGCAGCGGACCCCACCAAGGCCCGGCGGCGCGGGCGTGCGGTGCGATGGAAGGCGCGGTTTCCCATCTACTCCACCGCCCGAGCGTGTCACTCCACCACCATCCGGGGCACGTTGGGATCGGATTCCAGTCTGCCGCCGTTGTGGTCGGCGGCGCGTCCTGTCGTTGTTGTGCGTTCATGGAGGCGTCAGATTGCGGCGGTTGCCATTTGCGCCTGAAGCTCGTCGGCTTTGCGCGCGAGATCGTCGGCGATGGCGTTGATCTCGGCGAGCAAGGCGGCGTCCTCGTCGCGGCGGATCTTGATCTCGCCCTTGGCGAGTTTGACCCGGCGGAGTCGGCGCGAGCAGGCGACGAGCTGACGGCCGACAAAGCGGCGGCGTGCGATGATGTGGGCGTTCATGCGGCTTCCTCCTTCGGCTCTGCGATCACCATCGGCTTGTGCGTGACAGGAGAGAGCGGCGGACCGTACTTTTCGAGCCAAAGGCGCGTTGTCCGGCAGACATATCCGGAGTCCGGACACGTCACCTTGATCTGTCGCGTGCCATCCTTGGCGCGGCCGGACTTGGCCGGATCGAGGCTCAGAGCGGCGTGCGGGTATTTGCCGAGCTTGGCAACGACCGTCTCGTTTAACCGCCTCACCATATCCGGCCCGGCGTAGGTCGCGGTCAACTTTCCTTCCAGGCCGATTGCCCGGGCGAGGTCGCCAAACTCCGAGGAATGCCCGGTGCAATTCGTGGCGGCGTGGCAGAGTTCGTGCGCGAGAATGTCGAGCGCGCGGATCGTGTCGTCGATCACTGGCGAGATGAAGATTTGAAACGTGCCATCCTTGCTCGCCTCCTTCTTCCAACACGATCCGAGTTCGCGGCGCCCTCGGCGAGAACCCGGAAAGCCGACAGAGACCCGGACGGGCGGAAGCTCGTGGCCCGCCTTGGCAAAGGCAGGCGCGAGCACTCCGGTCGCGGCGATCAGGTAGCTCTCGCGGTTCGTGTGATCCTTGTCGGCTCCGGTGCTCCGGTGCCGCGTCGGCGTGACTTTGAGTTTGAACGATGTCATGGGTTTAGTCTTCGGAAGGTTGCATGATGGTGATCACCGGCTCGCCGTGGTCGCCCGGCCCGATTACGGCCTTGAGCGTGACGAGGCGAGAGCGGCCCCGCCCCGGGCGAGGATGGCGGCGGAGTTCGTAAAGTAGGCGGTCTGTGTTGCTGTTTGCGCGGATGGCAAAGGCGAGCATGGCGAGAACGTCCCAAAGGCGACCGGCCGGCGATTGGCCGGCGGCGCGCGACTTGGCGCTGTCGTCGTCTGTCCACTCGCAGCAATCCTCCCAAACCGTGTCGGTGAGCGCGACCGGGATTCTGATTCCGGCCTCGCGTGCCATCTCTGACACGTCGACGAGCACGCCATCAGCGATGGCCATTGCGCGAGTGTAAGCGAAGGTCACTTCGGCACCGTGCCAAGGCGACGTTGGATCGTTCACGATGTCGCCGGTCTGCGGCGCAGGGTCGGCAAGGCGATCTCTCATTTGGCGCCTCCTTTCGTCCCGGCGACGGCTTGCGCGTCGAGGTAGGTTTCGGCGTCGAGGAGGGCGGCGCGGACGTTTCCGCGGCTGCCGTCAACGATTCCCTCCGCGACCTTCGCAGGAACCCTCCGCGACCGGAGCAAGGCGATCACGTCTGCGCGGTCCGGCGGTTCGATCTTGAATTGCTGAAGGCGCGTTTGAAACCGCTCGGCGAGCAAGTCGAGTTGCAGATTGCTTGTGCCGATGAACGCGCGGCCGGCGGGCATTCTGTCGAGGTAGGACAGGAGAAGGTCTTGCGCGTCGCGAGTGCAACAATCCAGTTCGTCCACGAGCTTGATCTGCCAATCGCCGTAAATGGAGCGATAGGGCAATTCGTCGAACCAGCGGCGCACAACGTCAATCGTCACGTCTTTGCCGTTGCGGTGTTCGATGTCGAACGGCGTGGCGGCGAGGGCGTTGGCGAGTTGCAAGGCGAGATGCGATTTTCCCACTCCTGGCACGCCGAAGAAGAGCGTCTTCAACGGGGCGTCAGGCTTGCGCTTCAGCCGTGCGGCTTTGGCGAGCATGATTCCGGCAATCTCGCCGGCCGGACCGATCAGAGTTTCGCTGGCGTTCATGCGGCAAGGCGTCCTTTGGCTCGGCTGGCGGTTGGCGTGGTCTTGGCCGTCTTGGCGGTCTTGGCGGCGCGAACGGCATCGAAACGCGCGAGCGTTGCGGCCGGCGGCGTGGTCGGCTTTGCGGCCGGAGTGGTCGGCGCCGCGGCGAGCGGCGTTTCGAGCAACGAAACGCGGCGCACGAGCTTCGCGATCTGCGCTTCGATTGCGGCGAGTGGCTCGGCGCAAGCGGCGCGGATTTCTTCGTCGGGGATTTCGATGTCAACCCCGGCGTCGAGATGCGCGCGGATCAATTCCCTGATCTCTTCTTTTGTCATGGTCGTTTTGTGTTGCTGGTTTTCAGTCGGCGAAAGGCTTGAGCTTTCGCAGGAAAATTGAGCGGCCGAAGCGGTAAGGCGCCGCCGGGTGGCGGAGGATCACGCCTTCGCCTCCGTTCTCTGTGATGTCGGAAAAGTAGGTTTGAAGGTGCGCGCGACTTTCGCACAGAACGTGGTCGACGATCCGCAAGTGATCCGTTGGCCGGACGTTGGCCAATTCGGACAAGCGAAGAGCGAATCCGCCCGGCCAATACGGCAGATCAAAGGCGTTGAACGTAACCGCGCGCCATGCGTCGCCACTATTCCGTTGCGGTCCGCAAATGGCGGAAACGGCGTTGCAATCGTGCTGCCTGTCGAGCCAAAGCTCGCCATCAAGCGAAACGTCGCGCGGCATTTGCGCGGCAAACCACTCCGGAGCGTTGAGCGTCAAGCCTTCGCGCGAGACGAACGCGCGTCCTGTCCAAAGCGCGCGAATCCCGTCGAATTTCTCTGAGATGAACCAACCGCGCGGATCGTCGCCGATCTGCCAATTGGTCGCGAGCATGACATGGGCGTGCGTTTTCATCATGCTTCCCGGCGGAGGATTTCGACCTTCTCAGAAGGATTGATCGGCGCCGTTGCCGTACCGTCGGCAAAGTCGACAATGACAAGCGATCTGAAGTGGTCGACCGCAGTGACAGTGCATTGTGCGGGGATCACGTAGTCGCCCGGTTTTAGTGTCGCGACAGAAACAAACATTCGTGTTTTCATGCGTCTTGGAGAGTGATTCCAACCTTCGCCATCTGGCGAATGAACCACGGGAGCAATTCCCGGTCGGAAACGTCGCCCGTGAAACTCCGCGGAAAGTAAAGATCGCCTTGATCTTCGGCCGGAAGATCCTGCGAGTACCCATAATCACAGTGGCAAGCGTTGAACCACTGCGCGTCTTGCTCGCGCGCGGAGAACACGATCCGGCGGAGCATGGAAGGATGCGCGAAAATGAACGCAAGGCGGTCGATTTCTACCGGCTCGCCGGCTCGCTTGACTTGAACCAGATCCGCGCCATGCGCGCCTGATCCGGAGTGTCCTTCCGTCGCGACGTAGGCCACCGTTAGGTTGCACGAATAGCCGGCATTTTCGAGTGCATCGATCAGCGCAACTATCATTGCGCCGCGCCGCATGATCGTTTCCGGAGAAATCGAAGCCGAAGCGCCGCCGTTCACAACGAGCGAAAGGATCTTGCCCGGCGCGTCGTCGTCGCGCGTCTCGCGGTTGAACATGTTTTCCGGCTCGCCACAAAGGAAGGCGCCAACGTCCGGAGCGAAGCCCGCGACAGAGTGCGAAAGGATCGGCTTGCGAAGGCGCGATCCGAGCATGGCGGCAAATTGCGCGGAATACTTCGCGATCCGTTCGCGACCTTCCGGCCAACCCTCGCGCGCGAGTTTCACGGCATCCTCGAAACTCGCCGTGCCTGTCCAACGCAACGAATCACTCCGCGTGGTCCGCGAGTGGCGCTCATGCCGCGTGACAACGTTTTCGTTGGCCGCAAATTCGACGAAATCCGCAAAGCTGTTGTGCTCTCTACGCATGGCGAAGGCGGTTAAACGGTTAAGCGATGACTGCGCGGATCTTCGCGATTGTCGCGGAGTCCATGCCTTTCCAGATCGTGAGGTTTTCCACGCTTTCCCGTGCCACTCCTGAAGAGAGAAGGCGCGATCCGTAGATCGAAGCGCGCGGCGAGATTACTGCGCGGATCTTCAGGTTTTCAACCGCGCGGCGGACTCGTTGCACAAAGGCAACCCACTCCGGATTTGCGGCAAGGCGTGCTTCTAGATCCTCGTCGTAATCCCAAAGGATGAACACGAACCGATCAAGGCTGGCGGCGTCCAATTGGTTTCGGCCAACGTACTCCCGGCTCGCGCCTTGGCCGTAGGTGTTTGCCGCGGCGATGCAATAAAAGTCCTTGTGCCTTTTGACGGTACGATCCGGAAAGTCCATGTGACCGTTAGCCAAGGCAGCGTTGAAACAAAGGACAGGCGCCGCGGCTGATGCGTCGATTTCGTCGAAGAGGAAAACGCCGCCGTTTTCGTAAGCCTTGCGGAATTCCGTCGTCTGGTAAGTTCCGCGCGCGTCGATAAATCCGGTTAGCTTGAATTCGCTGGCGATTGCGCCTGTGAAATGGAAGGACAAGCCCAAGGCTTCGGCGCATTGCTGCGCGGCCGTCGACTTGCCCGAGCCGGCCGGCCCGACTAGGTAGGCGTGACAGCCGGCAGAGAGAACGCGGAGCAGATCCGCAAATTGCTTGTGCGGATTCTTAATGGTAACGGCCGGAGCGTCCTTGCGCTCAACCTTGACCACGAACGATCCGCCAGACTTGCGCTGCGCGGCTTCGAGTGCGGCTTGAGCCTTGGCCAAGGCTTGCTCGGCTTGCTCCGCCGCCTTCGATCCGGAACGCATTGCAGATGCAACCTCATTGCGGAGATTGGCAATCTCTCCGGAGTGGCGAGACAGATCCGCGCCGACCGCGGACCGGATTTCTTCCGGCGAGACTTCAAGCGCAATCGCTGCCTGATCTTCGCGGAAGTAGTCGTCAATGAAGGCGTAAACCTCTTCTTTTGTCATCGGAGAAGAAAGGCGATTGGCTTTTGAGCCGGTTGCCTTGGTCTTGGTTTCAGAGTGCATTTGATTAGCGTGCCACGAGTAGAAAGACCGTATACGGCAAGGACAAGGCAAAAGTAGAAGAAATTTACACCTGTTTTCTAACCCACGCCCGCCCAAGCGGTTGCAACGCATCAAATCGGCTCGAAATCGGTTAAACGCGGCGCCTTTCGCTTCTTTTTCGCGCGGAATTCGCGACAATGGCAGCGTTTCCAAACCATGCCGCACGCCTTGCCAGTATTTGCGCTTTCGATACGCCAGCCTTTCGCATGGCTGATCGCCAACGGACACAAGGCGGTTGAAAACCGGACTTGGCGGACGAACTACCGCGGACCGATTGCGATCCATGCGTCGGCAAAGCCGTGTCCGGACTTAGGATACGTCTGCGAAGAAATCGCGCGCGAGTTCGGCATCACCTTTCCGCCCGAAGTCGAGCTTGGCGGAATTGTCGGCGTTGCCACGCTGGCGGATTGCGTCACAGATTCGCGCTCGCCTTGGTTTTCCGGACCGTTCGGCTTTGTGCTGACGGACGCGCGGCCGGTGCCGTTTGTCGAGATGCCCGGTGCGCTCGGCATCTGGCGCATTCCCACGAGGTAGGCGGCGCGGGCACAGATGCCGATCCACGCTGAGAACCTCAAGCGGTATCCCGCCGACTGGAAGGCGCGAAGCCGGTTTGTTCGTTTTGTGCGGGCGCGTGGTCGGTGCGAGTGGTGCGGAGCGGAGCACGGGAAGCCGCACCCTGTGACCGGCGCAAAGGTCGTCCTGACGACGGCGCACATTTTCGACAAACGGCCGGAAGCGGCCGGGCTCCTCAATCTCGCGGCGCTTTGCCAGCGGTGCCATTTGGCGCACGACGCGGCCGACCATCAGCAAAATCGGATAGCGAGAAAGGACGCCGAGGCCGGGCAGATCGAGATTGTGCTCGGCGCGTAACACGCGGGCCGGTGTGAACCTTCATCACACTATGGCCAAAGTCCGCATCACTCCCAAGAATTCCCGCGCCGCCCGCCGCGCCAAGGCCGCCAAGACCTTCGCCAAGGGCTCCCGTCGCAACGTCGCGTCGGCCAACCGTTCGTCTGCCTGGTAATCCCATCGGGCGCTGCGTGCGCTGCCGGCCATGCTGACGGAAATCGTCAAGCGGGCGGCGGCGATGACCGACCAAATCACCGTTGGGTTTTCTACGGGAAAGGACAGCATCGCCGCTCTCGACCTCTGCGCCCGCCACTTCAAAAAGGTGGCGGCGTTTTTCATGTTCGTCGTCCCGGGGCTCTCCTTTCAGGAAGCCTACGTTTCGCAGGCGGAGCGGCGTTACGGGATCAAGATCGTGCGGCTCCCTCATTGGAGCCTGAGCACGTCGTTCCGCGTGAACTACTACCGGCCGGGGTGCGACGCATCGGCGAAGACGCCAGAGATTTCGCTCAACGACGTTGAGGCATGGCTCAGGAAGGAGCACGGGGCGACGTGGTTCGCCTACGGCCAGAAGAAAAACGACAGCCTCGAACGCCGTGGGATGCTGTCAGCCTGCGGAGGAATCGACGTGAAAGGCCGGCGCGTGTATCCTGTCGCAGAATTCAGCGACAAACAGGTGTGGGCCTACCTTCGGCTGCACCGCCTCCCGGTGCCAATCGACTACGCTTTTTTCCGCCGGAGCTTCGGAGGGCTGACGCCGGAGGAATTGCGCGGAGTGCGCGACCACTTCCCGAAGGACTTTGCGAAGATCGTCGCGCAGTTCCCCGAAATCGAAGCCGCCATCGCGCGGGATGACTTCTATGGCAAAGCGTGATGCCGCCCAGGTACGGACCAAGTTCCAGCGTTTCCAGACGCAGGAGATCGCGCGGGACGCGATCAAAAATGCCCCGTACAACCCGCGGCGAATCAGCGGTGACGCGCGCGAAAGGCTGAAGGCGAAGATCGAGGGTGTCGGTCTGGTCAACACGCTCGTCTGGAATCGGCGGACCGGCAACCTCGTCAGCGGCCATCAGCGGCTTTCAATTCTCGACGAACTTGAGGGCGGCAAGGCGTACTCGCTCACCGTGTCGGTGATCGACGTGGAGGAGAAGACCGAACGCGAGTTGAACGTCTTCCTGAACAACGCGAGTTCGCAAGGCGAGTGGGACGCACTGGCGCTCTCGAAACTCGCGGAGGAGTTCGCGAAGGACATCGCCGGTCTCGGCTTCGCCCCCGGTGAGTTGGATTTTTTGGGAGCTAAGCCCGCGGCGGGAGATGAAGACCCCGCGGAGCCTGCCGGCGATTCGGCCGCGTTGCAGGCTCCGCGGGAGACTCAGGACGGCACGCAGGTTGTGGTTGTGTTCCGCGACGCGCCCGAGACCGACGCCTTCCTTCGCTTCATCGGGCAGCCGAAGGATTCGCGATACGTCGACGGAGTGAAGGCGTTTGCGCCGCACGGGTTCCGCCCGAAAGGAGGAAAGAAGAAATGAGCGCGGCCACAAAGCACCAGACGTTCACTGTCCGGCAGATCGCCCGAGGGCGGATCAAGAATGCCCCGTACAATCCGCGCGTGATCAGCGACGAGGCGAGGAAGCGGCTGAAACGGAAGATCCGCAAGGTCGGTTTCGTCGAGCCGTTGATCTGGAACGAGACGACGGGGAACTTGGTCGGAGGCCATCAGCGGCTTTCGATCCTCGACGAGTTGGAGGGTGGCCACGAGTACGAGTTGACCGTCTCAGCGGTGCGGCTTTCCGAGGCCGAAGAGAAGAAGCTGAACGTATTCCTCAACAACCCGGCCGCAATGGGCGAGTGGGACGAGGATAAGCTCGCGGAGATCGTGAAGGAGTTCAAGGACGCGCCGGAGGATCTCGGCTTCTCCCTCGACGAAATCGAAGTCATCTTTGAGGACGGCGAGCTTGGCGGGTTGTTCGACGACGACAACGACAAGGCGACCGCGCAGATCGACGAGATCCGCGAGATGAAAAAGGCGCGGAAGGAGCACAAGGAGCACAGCGACGCGACGGAGGGCGGCGACCACTACGTTGTGATCGTCTTCCCGTCGAAGGCGGTGCGTGATCAGTTCCTCGCGTGGGCCAGCCTGGAACAGCGCGAGCGGTTTCAAAACGGCGAGGCGGTTAAACGCGCGCTCGCAAAACGCATTCGTGGCTGATGCAAATTTCGCAGGAAATCGCGCGGAAGGCGTTGGACGTTGAGGCGGCGAACGTCCTGAAGAAGTTGCAGGCAGGGAAGACCCTGACGACGCCAGAGCGTGCGCTGATTCAGTCGATTGCGGCCGGAGAACCGCCGGAGCGCGCGAAGGGGTGGGCCAAGACCAAGGTTGAACTGTGCGAGGCACTCGGCATCTCGCGGATGACCTTGGATCGGTGGCTGAAGCTGAAGCGCAATCACCCGCCGAGACCGGCCGCAGACGGGACGTGGAACGTCGTCGAGTGGAAACGCTGGATGAAAGAGACCGGCCGCGGTGGCGGGCTCGACGGCGACGCGCTCGACGACGAGTTGCCCAGGCTGAACGCCAAGCGAATCCTCCTGATCAACGAACGCTTGGAGTTGGACAACGCGGAGAGGCGAGGGGATCTCATCTCGCGCGACGAGGTTGTGAAGGAGACCGCCGAAATCGCGACGGCGTTGCGGAGCGCGCTGTACGGGGCCGCTGCGTCGATCTGCAAGATCGGAAGAGCGTCGTGTAGGGAAAGAGTGTCGTAGGTTGTGTAGATC
>ENA-UOWG01002289-UOWG01002289.1-activated-sludge-metagenome-genome-assembly--contig:-NODE-2289-length-16761-cov-5.837663_pt1 | contig 16761 bp, 16 predicted proteins | sample MGYA00238147_ERZ761563 | MGnify/ENA primary metagenome ERZ761563 (study PRJEB28884, sample SAMN05720216) | anaerobic digester metagenome | isolation source: active sludge of municipal... | reverse complement strand
TTATCGCCGCAGCGGATGTACGGTTAGAAGCTTGAGTTGCAATCGTCATCCCCACAAATCCGGAAAGCCCGGAAAAAAATCCTCCGGTTAAGAATGCAAACGGCACAAAAATCGGAAGATATTTATTAAAAGCAAGCAATAAAAGAATAAAGAAGACGACGACGAAAAATAAAGAAACTCCCATGTATTGCCTTTTTAAATAGGCCCTTGCGCCAATGCGGACTGCCTGGGCAATCTCGCACATCCGGTCATTGCCCTGCGGCTGTCTTAATATGAATATCGCAAGATATGCTGCAAAACCTAACGCCAATATCGAACCAAGCGGCGCAAGCAAAAGTAAATCAAACATTTGAACCTCTCTCCTTCCCCAAGTTGTTTGTTAAAACTAACCCCTACCCGGTTTTGTACCCTTATTGGCCCTTTTTGAGCGCCAATTAAGCTTACCTCTTCTTTTTCTTTTACCCATAGCAGCTCCTTTTTTGTTTAATTTAGCAAATAATCTGGGCTTAATCAAGAAAAATTGGTTTTCTTTTATCGTTTGGACTGCGAAGCTTTTCGTTGAAAAAAACAAAAACTTCTGTTAATATTCAAGTTATGAAGAGATTATCTTACCAGGCAATAGACACTGCGCTTTTTATTCGCGGCTTCATTGCCATAATTATGCAAATACTTCTCATCCGCGAATTCCTGATAATCTTTAACGGAAACGAACTCACCCTCGGCATAATTTTGACCAACTGGCTCATACTTGAGGCTATAGGTAGCGGCGTAATTGGCCGTCTCGCCGATAAAATAAAAGAACTGGGTTTAAGTTACATTCTATTGCAGGTGATCCTCGGCCTATCTTTACCAATAAGCATATGGATACTGAGATTAACCAGACAGATATTTCATATCACAACAGGAGAGGTTATCTCCGTAGTCCCGATGTTTGTAGCCTGCATTTTTGTCCTTACGCCTATAGCGGTTATCGACGGAGCGCAATTCTCCTTTGGCTGCAAATTATATTCTTCAATAAAAGAAGCTCGGGCTTCTTCGATTGGCAAAGTATATATCCTTGAGGCCTTGGGCATGCTTGCAGGCGGCTTAATCTTTACCTATCTTTTTTTGAAATTCCTTAATTCTTTCCAGATAGCCTTTCTATTAAGCATGCTTTGTATTATTTCAGCGGCCTTTCTTGAATTTAGCCTTAACCCGGGAATAAAAAAGAATCTTTTATTAAAAACTGCCCTTCTCGCCATTTTAGTGCTTAATATTTCTATCCAGATATCGGGCAAAGTCGGTGTTCTGGAAAAACAATCGATATCTAGGCAATGGAATAAAGAAAATGTAGTTGCCTATAAGAATTCCATCTACGGTAATATAACGGTAATAAAGAAAGAAAGACAATTCACTTTTTTCTCAAACGGCTCACCGACGGTAACTACGCCTGTCCCCGATATCGCATCTATTGAGGATTTTACGCATTTTCCAATGCTTATGCATCCTTCGCCGAAAAAGATTCTAATAATAAGCTCGGCTGTCGGCGGAATGCTTACCGAAATTCTAAAATATCCAGCACAAAAGATAGATTATGTCGAACTTGACCCTCTCATAATAGAGCTGGTTAATAAATTCCCCACTGCGCTTACTTTCAAAGAACTAATGGATAATAGAGTCCATATAAAATTTCAAGACGGCAGAAGCTTTGTTAAAAACTCCGAAGATACCTACGACGTTATTTTTGTAAACCTGGGCATGCCCTCATCCCTGCAGCTTAACCGTTTCTACACCTTAGAATTTTTAAAAGAGGCGAATAAAATCCTGAATAAAAAAGGAATAATAGTCTTAAAATGCTGGGGCTCGCTAGTCTATCTGGGCAACCCACAAAAAAATATTAACGCCTCTATCTTAAAGACACTCCAAAAAAGCTTCAAGAATGTAAATGTAATCCCCGGCGAAACGAATATTTATATTGCATCACAGGAACTTGCACTAGATAATATTAGGGCTCAAGATATTAAAAATTGGAAGAAATTATACAATATAAAGACACGGCTTCTAAATGATGCCTATATCGATTTCAGGCTAGATCCTTACTGGAAACAATGGTTTTTAGGTTCGCTTGCCGGAGCCGATAGAAATGTACTGAACCGCGATTTCACGCCCCGTGGCCTTTTCTGGAACCTAAACCTTTTATACAATCTGATTTCGCCGAAAACAAAATATTTCTTTAATGCCGCAAATAAAATCAACTTCTTGGCTCTCTTTATCATTATAGCTATCTTCAATATTATTTTTCTCATATTTAAGAAAACAAAAAAACTTAAACGACTCCCTATTGCTTTTATTATCGGTATTACCGGATTTAGCGGCATAACCTTTCAATTAGTCATAATATTAGGATTCCAGATAGTCTTTGGTTTTCTTTATTACTGGATAGGGGTTTTGACGGCGGGATTTATGTTGGGCTTGGCATTAGGCGCTCAATTAATCAATAGTAATCTAGAAAAAATAAAACAAGAGCTGAGGCTTTTTTTGCAACTGGAGACGGCACTTTTATTATTCGCCGTGGCCCTGCCTATAATATTAAGCCTCTACAATCTTGGAATTAACCAATTGCTTTTGCGCTGGATATTCTTCTTTTTGAGTGTCTTGTCCGGATTTCTGACGGGAACAGAATTCCCCTTGGCCAACAAAATTTATTGGAAAGACAAGGATTTTATCGGGCAAACAGCGGGAGCAATTTATGCCGCGGATTTAATCGGATCCTGTATCGGATGCTTGCTTGTTCCTATCGCATTCATCCCCGTTATAGGGATACTAAAAACCTGCCTTCTGGTGGCGCTGCTTAAGCTTTCAAGTTTATTCGTTATAAAAAACTTCTCTTAAATATCTTCAGCTTATTCTTTAATAATCTCCATGGAAGTCACTACCGCGTTGCTTGAATCGGGCTGTTGATAATTATACGAAGGTTGGGAAAGTGTCTTTATGTAATCCCAGCGATAAACTTTATCCTTTAAAAACAGAACTTCATAGTAGTAATCGCCCAGAGCCTCAACTTTCCCTGCCCATTTTCTCTGGACAGGATACTTCCAGCTCTCATATTCCTGCCTCCCTATAACAATAGACTCTGTTTTTATGGGCTTGCCTAATTCATTAATGACTTCACTTTTATCCATCCCAACTCTTATGCCTTTTAGTTTTTGCTCCATGACGCTCTGGGAAACAAAAATGCATCCGCCAAGAAAAATCATAGAAACTAAAATAAGGGTCATCCTTTTCATTTAGCTCCTCCTTTTAGAATCAGATCTATCTGGCCTTTGAAGCTGGCTAAGTCTCTAGCCATAGTCTTTAAACCATTTACAAAAAATGTAGGTGTTCCACGTACATCCACCGAATCGGCAAGCGCCATGTCATCTTTGATGAGCTTTTCCCACTCCGCATCTTTCTCTTTGTAGTCTTGCATAAATTTTTCTACGTTAAGGCCTAACTGTCCCGCCCACTCTTTATATTTCTCTTCGGAAAAATCCGGGCTGTTCTTAAACAATAAATCCACCATCTCCCAATATTTACCCTGAAGTCCTGCGGCTAAAGAAGCCTTGGCGGCTGAACGCGCCTGCTGATGCATGGCCAGAGGAAAATTCTTAAATACAAATTTGACATCGTTCGGGAAAGCCTTAAGCACATCCTCGATGACCGCATGGAATCTTTTGGAAAACGGACATTGAAAATCGGAGAATTCTACGATAGTAACCTTAGCGTTCTTGTTGCCTTTTACAAATGAGCGCCCTAAATCTATGTTATAGAATTTGCTAAAATCTTCTGCCGGAGGCGGTTTCATTTTATCTAAGAAATCAAAAGTAGCCTGCAACTTATTTAAAGTAATTTCCATCGTTGCCAATTGCTTTTCTATCAAAGTCTGCTTGAGCATTATTTCTTGAATCTGCGGTTTTAGAAATAAGGTTTGGGTATTTCTTGCGGTTATAAAAGAGTTTATGGCGATGCTGACGGTTGCCAACAAAATAGCAATAATGAATAATTTTTCTTTCATTTATTCTCCTTTCTTATTAGTTTCTCCATTTATATTAACGCCTGAAATCGCTCAATGATTCCCACCAAAGATTCAAATCTTTGGCCCTTGCCAACCTCCAAAGCCTCTTGGCGCTTTTGGACTTAAGATGCTGCGGCGCTTTTCTCATGAACTTTACTGCCTGCTTAAAACCATCTTCGAAATATTCCCTGGCCTGTATTAAACATTCTAATATATCGGCGTCTCTTGCGATAATACTTTCTTTGGTTTTTTGGCTCCTGTATTCTTTGTGCATTTTAGACAATTCGTCTTTCATGGAATTCGGCAATAAACTAATCTGCTCGCCAAATGCCTTATCCTCGGCCTTTTGGTATTCGATGTAGCGTTGAGCCATCTTATGCGAATCGTTTATGCGGGCTTCCTGCATATCATTGAAAAGCGCCATCATCAAAACTCTGCTAGAATCGGCTTTTTCCATTTTGGCTAAAACATAACCGAGGACCGCGCAGCGAAAACTATGTTCGGCTACGCTTTCCGGATTTTTTATGCCCAAAACCCACCAGCCGGAACGCTTAATTAATTTAAGCAGACCTGCCTCGCTGATAAAATCAATTACTTTGTCCTCTTTGGTCATCTTTTTCTCTGCCTGTTTATTTCGTAAGCAAAAATCGTGGCTGCCATGGCAACATTAAATGAAAGCGATGCTCCAGCCATGGGAATCTTGAGTTTTAACTCAAGCTGTTTTTCTAAGCCGGGACGGATACCTTTCCCTTCCGAACCCAAAACAAGACACATGGGAAAAACCAAGTCTGTCTTATAGATATCGCTTCCGCCTTCAACCACTGCCCCGACTGCCCAGAAACCTTCTTTCTTCGCCTCAATTAACGCCGTCGAAAGATTGGTTACTAAACTAACCGGGATAAAATTTTCTCCTCCGCTAGCAACATGTAAAACCGTCTCATTAATCTCGCAAGACTCGTGTTTCGGTATAATTATAGCAAACCCTCCAAAACAAGCAAGAGTGCGCATAATCGTGCCGAGATTATGTGGGTCGTTTAGGCTATCTAAGAAAATCAAAGTCTTATTATTTCCTTTCGCCTCGGATAAAAGATCGCCAAAATCTACGTATTTAAATTCATCGACCTCTGCGATGATGCCCTGCAGGCGGTCAGCCCGTTTTATCCTTAATAATTTATTTTCTGCAACGCGGTCAAAGGGAAGTTTTGAAGACTTGATCGCCTCCAGTATCTTCAAATCATCAAAATTCTCCTCTAGCATTATCCTTCTTATGCTTTCGGGTTTATTTTTTATTCTTTCAAAAACTGAATTCTTCCCGTATAAAAACATAATTATTGTTCTTTTGGCGTATCGCAACCAGTCAAATGTTCCATAGGATCAATTGGCTTATTGTCGACTCTTAATTCAAAATGCAAATGCGGTAGTATTGCTTTGTTTTTGGCGTTGCCGGTTTTTCCGACTTTTCCCACAATCTGCCCTTGATAAACGCGCTGGCCTTTTTTAACCGAAATCTCCGATAAATGTCCATAAATACTAATCAAATCCCCGGCATGTCTGATCTCGACATAATTTCCTAGCCCTTTATGAAATTCGGCATTAATTACCCACCCCGATCTTACCGCCATAACATCGGTTCCTACGTCAGCAAGAAAATCCACGCCTGCATGCTTCCTGCCGCCGTTGCGCCTGGCACCGAAATGTCCTTTTCCGTATGCATCATTGCGCAATATAGGCATTCCTTGATAAGCCACGGGCGTTAAAAACTCGACCCTATTAATGTATCGCGTCTCGTTTATTAGAAATCCGACTGAAATAATCAGTATCAAAACAAGAATTATCTCTATTGTTTTTCTATTTAACTTCATAATATGCTTTTAAGATAGCTTACATTTCTAAATATATAATTCGGTTTCTTTTTCCTTATCTCTTCTTTAGAGCTTGAGCCGGTTAAAACGGCGATGGACTTCACTTTCGCTCTTTTGGCTGCCTGCACATCTACTGTCATATCCCCGACATAAATGGTCTGTTGTTTACTTACAGAAAAGAAATCTACGATTTTAAGAATTATTTCGGGATCGGGCTTGCCGCGCTTTAGCTGGTCAGCGCACAACATATAATCGAAGAAATTATCAATTTTTAAATGCCTGACCAGAATTTTAGAGAATTCGCTAGGACGATTACTGGCAACAGCAAGTTTGTATCCTTTGGATTTCAAATATGTTAATATTCCTCTTGCTCCGTAAATAAGATGGGATTTCTTTAATAAAGCTCTTCTATGATGCGGCCGATAAATATCCAAGGCCTTATTGAGCAGGCTTTTTTTGACGAACGGGACAAGCAGCATCTTATCTCCCCAGCCAACGGCCCTGCGGATAGCCAACGGATCCGCCGACGGTAAATGCAATTTCTTCATCATATAGTTGAAACTATCGATGATGGCATCATAAGCATCAACTATGGTTCCGTCTAAGTCAAAAATAATAAGTTTTATGTCCTTTAGCATACTAAAAATAAAATTATTTAAAACGAATTGAATCAGACTGGCTTATCTGCGATATCCTCGGGGTTAAGCACTCCATCTGAAATTATCAATTCAAAAGCCTTCTCTATGCTAATATCTAAATATATTAATTCTTTTTTGGGGACCATAATTAGATACCCCGAAAAAGGGCTAGGAGAACTTGGTATGAGCACATTGACTAAATCATCAGTATTAGTCTTGTCCTTAGCCTCTTTCATACCTTCATTAGCAACGAATCCCAAAGAATAGATTCCTTTTCTGGGATACTCAACTAATACAGCTTTTTTAAAGGAAGGCTTTTCTTGAGATAAAACAAGATTTATAATTTTCTTTACTGAAGGGTATATCTGGCGTATTAACGGCGGCTTCAATAGAAAAATCCTCTCAAAGAAAGGAAAAATCTTTCTTCCCAGAAAATGCCGGGTAAAAAATCCTGTAAGAAAAACGACCAAAATAAACAGAATTAAGCCCAGGCCCGGGATATAAATTCCGCCGGTCCTCAGTAAGTAAATATTAATAAAGCGACCTAATATATTATCGAAGAATCTAAACGCAACAACCAAGATATATATGGTGATGGCTATCGGCAAGAATACCGCAAGCCCAGTAATAAAATAACCGCGCAATTTCTTCATACTTTCTCCTATTTATAAAAAGGCAATACAATTAGTCCCAGCCAAACAATCAATGTCGTTATGACCCCCACCACGAAACCAACCTTAAGCCACCTCAAAAAACTAACCTTAGCGTTTCTTTCCTTCTCTAAAATACCTAATGCAACGATGTTTGCCGTTGAGCCAATCATAGTGATATTCCCGCCGAGGCATCCTCCGAACAAAAGCGCCCACCAAAGCGCTTGTATATTAAAGCCTATCTCCTGCAAACTTTGAATAATAGGAATAAAAGCGGCGACCAGAACCACGTTATCCAGGATGCTGGAGCCTATAGTACTTGTCCAAAGGACAAATCCAGTCAAAAGCGTTGAATTACTTCGAACCAACATTGATATTTTCTGGGCAAAAACATCGGTTGCGCCAGTAAACTTTAAGGTTCCTGCCTGGGCAAAAAGAAGCAAGAAAAATAGAAGCGTCCACCAATCAACATCCTTTTCGATGTATTCACGTGCCTTTTTCCATTTCCAGGCCATGATGCCTCCGCTCGAGATTAGTGGCAGAACCAAAAGTACAGTGTTGTGTTGAAGCCCCCAGAATAACTCCATTCGACGATGCAAAGAAATAGCGCATAAAGTAGCACCAAAAATCGCCAGGCCAATTTTTAATTCTCTCTCCGGGGGAACAGAGATAAGCTTTATCAACATGTCGTTGGCTCCGAACTCTTTAATCTTATGGTCTAATTCTATCAATGTCTTTCTAAACCAAATATTCAATATTGCAATCGTCACAAAAAGACAAACCAACATCAAAGGGAATGCTTTTACCAGGAAATCTTCAAAGGTCAAGCCGGATTTAGTAGCGATAATTATACCTATCGGGTTTCCCAAAACAGTGCCGCTTGAGCCGATATTAGTCGCTAAAACCGAAATTATCAGAAACGGCGCAGGGTTAACCTCGAAATAATCACAGATCTCCAAAATAGCAGCAATTATAAAAATAATTGCGGTCACTTCATCAACCGCGCAAGCCAATAGCGCCGATATGACCGAAATCAATATAAGGAATTTCTCCGCCGTAAGATTCCGAATACGCAGTATCAAACTTACCAACCAGGCAAAGAATCCTGCGTCTTTTAAGAATCCGACTATAACCATCATGCCGACGAGAAAAAGTATGACTTCCAAAGAAGAAGATTTTATAAGATTATCCACATCTATCGTTTGGGTTATCAAGAGAATGGATGTGCCCAAGAAGGCGAAGGTGAGACGAAAAGTCCAAAATAATAACGTGCCCATGATCGAGACACAAAATATGGCTACAGAAGTAGCCTGATGAGAACTAAGGCCTGTATGGATGCCTATTATATAGGCAGCCAGAGATATAAAAATTAAAATAAAAAGCCTTTTTATCAATCTAACTTCCTGTCTATTGGTTGGTTAAAACTTCTATTATTATTTTTAATGGTAAAAAGGCAAAAATACTAAAGCTATCCAAACAATGACGGTTGTAAGAATCCCCACCGAAAGCCCAACGCCAAACCATCTAAAAAAAGTCATGCGGATATTCTTTTCTTTTTCTAATATTCCCAAAGCGACAATGTTCGCGGTTGAGCCGACCAAAGTGATATTCCCTCCAAGGCAGCCGCCAAACAAAAGCGCCCACCACAAAGGCTGTAAATCAAAATTCATGTTCTGAAAACTTTGTATAACGGGAATAAATGCAGCGACTAAAACCACGTTATCTAAAATACTTGAACCGATAGTAGAAATCCAGAGGATTATGCCAATTAACACCGAAACACTATTGCCGGCCAATCCGGCTAATTTTTGAGCCAACACATCTGTGGCTCCTGTATATTTAAGAGTCCCTGCCTGGGCAAAAAGAAGCATGAAAAACAATAAGGTCCACCATTCTACGTCTTTCTCAACATATTCTCTGGCCCTTCTCCACTTCCAGATCATAACAGCCCCGCTTGAAAGCAACGGCATCATAAGCAATATCGTATTAGGCTCCAGATTCCAAAGTAATTCTAAACGATGATGCAGAGAGATACAAAATAAGGTTGCGCCGAAAATCGCTAAACTTATCTTTAATTCCTTATCCGGAGGGATAGAAATAAGTTTTATCAGCATCTCATTGGCGCCGAGCTCTTTTATATGTTTATCAAGCTCCGCATTTGTTTTCCTGTACCAAATTACCAGCAAAAATATTGAGGCAAACAGACATACCGCAGCCAAAGGAAATGCTTTGATTATAAAATCTTCAAAAGTCAAACCTGCCTTGGTAGCAATTAAAATACCTATGGGGTTACCCAGAACGGTGGCCGCGCTTCCGATATTCGTAGCCAGGATAGAGATTATCAGGTAAGGTACGGCATCAACTTCAAAATAATCGCAGATTTCGAACACCGCCGCGACCATAAAAATGATAGATACAACTTCCGAAGTCATGGTAGACAACAATGCAGATATTACTGAAATAATTACCACGAATTTAACTGCGGTCATATTCCTTATACGCAGTATAAGCTGGACTATCCAGGCGAAAAATCCTGCCTCTTTAAGAAGCCCGACCAAAACCATCATACCGACTAAAAAAAGTATTACATCCAAAGAGGCAAACTTGATTACATTTTCGATGTTAGTAGTCCTGGTCATCAAAAGGACTGATGTCCCTAAGAAAACGAATCCTAGGCGGAAATCCCAAAAGAAAAGTGTCCCCAAAACAGAAACCGAAAATATGGATATGGCAGTTGACTGATTAAAATTCAGACCAACGTGCCTGCTTAAGAAACCTAAGCCCAATGATATGGCTACAAGTATGATAAATTTTTTCAGCATTAAAAACTCCTAGTTGAGATTTAATTTCTTATTCTTTTGCCATGGCCTTTAGTATGTCGCACCTTGCAACAATACCTATTACGTGTCCCTGTTTGTCAACCACCGGGACCCGACGGGCCTGCTGAGTCAACATTGTTCTTGCGACTTCACAAAGCGTCGTATCTTCATCTACTACCACAACTTCTTTGCGCATAAGCTTGCTAACCGTTATGTCACTTAAGCCCTCAATTTTCTTCTTGGTAGACTTGGGATTCTGCTCGTAAATAAACTTACCTACCTTTTGGATATAGCTAGGCAAAATATGAGAAAGCACATCCTTTTCAGTGAACATGCCTACAAGTTTGCCTTCTTTATCTATTACAGGGAGGCCGCTGATTTCCATTTCCGAAAGAACATCAAAGGCTTCCCTCGCGCTCATATCGGGAGAAAGGCTTTTAACTTGTTTAGACATTATTTCCTTGACCTTCATTCAGACCTCCTGATTTTTTAAACGCTCGGTTAAAATATTTCTTGTATTCGCGGACGGATTTTCTTATAAATAGAATAAGCCAATAACGATTTAACAATATCCCCAGGGATAAACGGCAGCATACCTAAAAATAAGGCTCTGCCAAAACTAATCCTTAACAAAAATGCCAGCCAAATTGACCCGCAAAATAAAATCAATAAGGAAGATAAAATAATAATTACAAGCAACTTAAAATTAGTAGTTAAAGTTTTAGAAATAATCCCGAGGATCAATGCCGTTAAAACAAACCCAAACAAATAACCTCCGGTCGGACCCAAGAGATAAGAAATCCCGAATCCGGCATTAGTAAAAATCGGCAAGCCCCAAATCCCCAAAACAATATAAAACACTTGGCTTACGGCTCCGATGGGGCCTAAAAACAAGCCCGAAAAAATAACAAAAAGAGTCTGCAAAGTCAGCGGAACCGGGCTAAATGGTAATGGTATCCGGATAAAGGCACCAAGGCATGTCAAGATAGCAAAAACAAAAACCCCAAATGCTCTGCAAAAAACTTTGTCTTTAATTAAATCTCTGTTTAAAATTTGTTGCATAATCATATTGCTCTCCTGTTTTTGGAATGAATGCCCTGGTTATTATAAATAAGACATTAAAGGGTGATCCGGGAAAACATTCATTTTTCCTGAAACCACCCTTTTAATAAATCAAAAATCAGCTATCAAAAATACTTGCTTATTCTTTGGCTATGGCTAAAGTAATCAAGCCTGCCAAAATTAAGAATAAACCTATACAGCCCTTAAAAACCTCGACCAAGCTCGCCCACCATCCAACGACTGCCATAACTCCCAGAACTATAAAGGCAATGCCTAAGATTAGCTTAAAAACCGTCGCGAAAACATTCTTCTTTTCCTCTGCCACCTCTACCTCCTTTTTAAATAATCTGTGTTTAATTTGAAACTGGCCTGCTTTTCCAGCGCCGGTGAATCCAGCCCCATTCCTCGGGGAATTTTCTTATATAAGACTCAATTATTTTTGTAATCCGCGCGACATTGACTAAAATCGTCTCGTCGCTGGTTGCCTTTTCTTCTATGTGTAACGGCGGCTCGATTATTATTCTATGGGTATTATCTTGGTTACGTACTATAAACACCGGCAATAAAGGCGAGCCGGTTCGCATGGCAAAAACAACCGGACCGGTTGCGGTAGCCGCCTGCGTGCCAAAAAAATCAACGAATACTCCGCCCGTGCCGAAATTCTGATCCAATTGTATAAAGAGCAGTTCGTTATCGCGTAACGACTTGATACAATCGCTGACACATTGCTGCCTGGGTTGCGAATGAATTGTTCTAATCCCCAACTGTGTTCTTTTTTCCTGAAATATAACTTCAATCTGGGGATCGCGCATATTGCGCATAACCGAATTAGTCTTATAACCTTCGTCGGCAAACTTTACCAGCATCAAAGGAAAATTACCAAAGTGTGCGGTTACACACACGGCGCCTTTTCCTTCTGATAAAGCCCTATCTAAATTATCTTTGCCTTCTATGGTTACTTTTTGCCTAATCTTGTTAGGATGAAATACTACGTGCAGCAATTCTAAAACGCCTCTGGCCATATAAACGAAAGACGCCTTGGCTATCCGCCTCATTTCTTTTGCATCTTTTTCTTTGCCAAAAGCTATATCTAGGCTTTCCAGGGCATTTTGGCGTTTCTTAGCCGCTAAGACATACCCTAAATTACCTACAAAATTAGCAAATCCATAGACTGCCCTCTCGGGCAAATACCTCATTATCAAAAGACTAAACGAAAGGCCGAAACGGCCAAGACTGCGCTTAAAATATTTACTGATTTGCTTGGAATCCATAGCCTTCCCATATTGCGTTCTGATTATAACAAAACTCGAAGCAAATTCAAGAAAAATTTATTTTATAACAATAGTGTTTCCTATAACTTATATTTAAATTCGCGCAGCAGATCTTTTCTGGCCTTGACATCTTTATCGGTTTCGATTCCTTTAGGCTTGTATCCATCGATAACTCCTAATATGCCCCTTCCCTGCTCGGTCTCAGCCAGTAAAATTTCAACTGTATTGGCGGTTGCGCAATAAATCGAGCAAACCTCTTGAACGTTTTTAACCGCATTCAAGACATTTATGGGAAAAGCATCGCGAAGCACTATAATAAAACTATGGCCCGCGCCGATTTTGAATGCTAGTTCTTGCGCCAATTTCTTTAATGCTTCGTCATTTCCCTCGCAGCGCACTAGGCATGGCCCAGATGATTCACAAAAACCAATACCAAATTTAATTGATGTGGATGAACCCACCAACGCCTCATATAAATCCTCAACCGTCTTAATAAAATGCGACTGGCCTACAATAATATTCACGTCTTCCGGTTTATCCAGCTTAACGGTCTTGATATCCATGTTTGCCTCCTATCGTTAACAATAAAATTAGCAACGAAACAACAAAGCAAGCCAGAACGAATAAATCTCCAAACCTGGAATATAAAGTCTTTCTGTTTTCTAAAGTAATATTTTGAGTTTTAAATCCGGATATAAAGGTTTCATCTTTTGTATTTTTATCCTGAACGCTCGCAATGACACTGCCTTTAGGGCTGATAAAGCAAGACACCCCGGTGTTTGCCGCGCGCACTACCCACACCCTGTTTTCTATCGCCCTAAAAACCGAACTAGACAGATGCTGATAAGGCTCGGTTGTTTTCTTAAACCAGGCGTCGTTAGTGATATTAACCAGGAATCTTGCGCCTCTTTTGACAAAATCACGGGATAAGTAGCTAAAGACATCCTCAAAACAAATAAGCACGGAAAATGATTTATTTTCTCCTAATGAAAATACCGTATGATCTTTGCCGAATGCGAAATCTCCGATCGGAGCCGGCGCGATGTTATAAACAAAAGAAAAAAACCTCGGGAAAGGAAGATACTCGCCGAACGGAACAAGATGCAATTTGTCGTAACGACTCATTACTTCGCCTTCCTTGGAAATTAATGCCGCGCTGTTATAATATAAGCCTTCCCGATAGGAAACTGCGCCTATCAAAAGCTTGGTCTTGATATCCTTGGCCAAGAAATTAATATTCTCAATCAAAAACTGGTCTTCTTCCAATGCCCCGGGCAAAGATGTCTCTGGCCAGATAATAATATCAGGCTTCTCCTCGGAAGCAAGCCTCGAAAGCGTCATGTGCCTGCCTAAAATAAAAGGCGCTAGCTCATACTGCCACTTTTCATCCTGGGGGATATTGCCTTGGATAACCGACACGCGCAAACTATCTGAAGATAATTTTTGGTTGATTCGAAAATATCCGTAACCCAAAACTACCCCAACTACAACCAAAATAATAGCCAAATACTTAAGGCCAGATTTTTTATCGTCTAAAAACTTATAGATTGCAGCGTTGACCAATAGTAATAAGAAAGAAACACCATAAACTCCGCAGATATCGGATATCTGTATGATAAAAAGATTTTTATATTGCGAATAGCCTAAGAGTGCCCAGGGGAATCCCGTCAAGAAAATCGATCTTAAAAATTCAATACAGACCCAGATACAGGGAATAAATAAAACAAAATAAAGGCTTTTTAGTCTTTTGGCGAAACTAAATGCCAGGCCAAATACCCCAAGATACAAAGCCAGGTATATGCTTAAAACTATCCAGCCAAGCATCGTTACGTGTATCAGCCAATAAATAACGCTTATAAAAAATACAAAACCTGCTAAATAAGACCAGCCAAAAGATTTTAACGCTCCTTTCTCTTTGAGAAGAAAAAATAGAGGCAAAAAACCTATCCAGCTGGCCAGCCAAATCCGGCAGTTAAAAAACGGCAAAGCCAATAAAATTACGCTCATCAAACAAAGTAATAACGGATTTATTTTTTTCATCTATTAGTTTATTTCCCGCAGCACTTTTTGTATTTCTTCCCGCTGCCGCATGGGCAGGGGTCGTTACGCCCGATTTTCTGTGCTGTCTCGGGATTTAAGGCTTGGGATTTGGGAATTTCCTGTTTTGGCGGCAAATTATCTTGTATCACTTTCGCCTCCTGAATACTGGAAAAATCGCTGTGTATAAATTCCTGCGGAAGCGACATGAATATGCTTCTTCTTTGTTCTTTAGATACCTCTTGAATCTTAAACACAGTCTGTATGGCTTCTTCGTTTATCGAATCATACATATCTTGGAACATATTGAATGATTCGTGCTGATATTCTACTAATGGATCCCTCTGCGCGTAGGCACGCAGAGATATGCCATCTCTTAAATTATCCATAGCGTAGAGATGATCCTTCCATTTCGAATCAATTATTTGCAAAAGGGCAAGCCTCTCTATTTGACGCATATTATCCTGGCCGACATTTTTTTCCTTCTCTTCATAACAGGCGGATAATTCAGCCAACACCTTATCCAACGCATCTTCTTTTGATAAACTCAATAATTCTTCGTCTTTTAACTTTAATTCATAATTCAAGTTTAGTTTTATATATCTTTTCAGGCCCTCGATATCGGGCTCCAAGCCGCCTTCAACAAAAAGATACTGCTGTAAAATCATATTTACCACATCTGCCATTATGTCCATGATGTAAGACTTTAAATCGCTTCCTTCGAGTATTCTTCGACGCAGGCCATATATAACTTCCCGCTGTTTATTCATGACATTATCGTATTCCAAGAGCTGTTTTCTGATTTCAAAGTTATGCTGCTCGACCCTTTTTTGCGCAATCTCAATCGCCCGGCTAACCAACGGATGCTCGATAACCTGACCTTCTTCCATGCCGAATTTATTCATAAGAAAAGTTATTCTATCGGAGCCAAACAGGCGCATCAGGTCGTCTTCCAAGGCTACATAAAATCTGGAGGAGCCAGGGTCTCCCTGCCTTCCGGAACGGCCGCGCAGCTGGTTATCGATACGCCGCGCCTCATGGCGCTCGGTGCCGACAACATGCAGGCCGCCTAGCTCTACGACTTTTTTATGCTCATCTTGCGTTTGTTTCTGAAATTTATTCAGCAATTGCTGCAATTCATTTTTATATTCGGCGCTATTAGCATCCAGCTCTTTCTGTTTTAACAAATTCTTGGCTATGTATTCTGGGTTTCCTCCCAAAAGTATATCAGTTCCTCGACCAGCCATGTTAGTGGCGATAGTCACTCCCTGATATCGTCCGGCCTGGGCTACAATCTGCGCTTCCAGTTCGTGATATTTCGCATTGAGCACCTGATGGGGCACTCCTTTTCTTTTTAATAATTCAGACAGATATTCTGATTTATCTATTGAAATCGTACCGACTAAGACAGGCCTGCCAGTTTTAAACAACTGCTCAATTTCGGAAACTACGGCATTAAATTTTTCTTTTACCGTTTTATATATGCAATCGGCATAGTTTGTCCTGGCCAATGGTTTATTGGTAGGGATAACCACCACATCCAGCTTATAAATATCCTTAAACTCCGCGGCCTCGGTATAAGCGGTACCGGTCATACCGGATAATTTTTCATACATACGGAAATAATTCTGGAAAGTAATAGTGGCAAGCGTCTGATTTTCGCGTTGGATTTTTAATCCTTCTTTGGCCTCGACCGCCTGATGCAGGCCGTCGGACCAACGCCTGCCCGGCATCATCCTGCCGGTAAATTCATCGACGATGATAACTTCGCCTTCCTTAACCACGTAATCAACATCCAATTCAAAAAATTCTTTGGCACGAAGAGCCTGGATAACGTGATGACGGTATTCCATGGTATCCATTTCATGGAGATTGTCTACGCCGAATAACTTAGCAGCTTTAGGCTCGCCTTCCTCGGTAAGCGAAATAGTATTGGCTTTTTCATCGGCAATGTAATCGAAGCCTTTAGATAAATCTTCGCCTTTATATTTTGCATCAATCTGATCCTGTTCGGTGATTCGCCTGCCATTAAGCTGGTGGGCTAGCCGCTGGGCGATATAGTATTTATCGGTTGATTCCTCCGCCGGTCCGGAGATAATAAGCGGCGTCCTTGCCTCATCGACTAAGATGCTATCGACCTCGTCCACCACGGCAAAATAAAAAGGCCTCTGAACCATCTCTTCTTTGTTAATTACCATATTATCGCGCAGATAATCAAAGCCAAATTCATTATTTGTACCGTAGGTAATATCGCAGTTATAGGCGTATCGTCTTGATTTGGCATCCATATCATGCTGAATGACACCAACCGATAACCCTAAGAATTCATAGAGCGGACCCATCCACTCCCTGTCACGCCGGGCAAGATAATCGTTAACCGTAACAACGT
>ENA-UOWG01002287-UOWG01002287.1-activated-sludge-metagenome-genome-assembly--contig:-NODE-2287-length-16774-cov-5.070519_pt1 | contig 16774 bp, 15 predicted proteins | sample MGYA00238147_ERZ761563 | MGnify/ENA primary metagenome ERZ761563 (study PRJEB28884, sample SAMN05720216) | anaerobic digester metagenome | isolation source: active sludge of municipal... | reverse complement strand
GGCCTGTTGTCCATTACAGCCTGCAACCCCACCGCCAGCGGTTCCGTAAGCGCTGCCGATTCCGGCGACACGCCCGCAGGCACAACACGGGCCTGGCTTTGATGCACAATAACATATTCGGCAAATCCGCCGTTGATGTCTTTACAAATACCGGTAAACATACCGGGCGCGAACGCGCCCTCGGCAAAATTATCGCAATTGGCCGTTGTCCCGGATGCGCAGCTTTTGCACACCGGTTTGATTCCGCGTGTTTCGCAGTTCAGCGCGGGAATGGCCGTGATCAGATCTCCCTTTTTTATTTTTTTCACATCCGCGCCGACATCAACGACATCTCCACAGAATTCATGGCCCGGCACGCAAGGAAACGAGGTAAACGGCATTGCCGACGGAGAGTCTTTCATGAACATGAGATTGATATCGCTTCCGCACACGCCGCAGAGCCGGGTTTTGATCTTCACCCATTCCGGAGAGGGAAGAACCGGTTCCGGAATATCAACCAGCTTCACCGTCGAAAACGGTCCCTGATAGCAGAATTTTTTGCTCAGGGGGCGAAGCGCATGCAACGCCACATACCGCAAGGGATCAAGATTCAGCAACAGCGCTTTCATATGTTTACTCCATCTTGAGCGCCTGATAAAACAACGGTGTTGCCGGACTCGTCACCGTCGGGTCCGTCATCACGTTCACGCACGCCGGCTTGCCGGAGGCAAACGCACGCTCCAGCGCCGGAATGATTTCTTCGTCTTTCGTGACAAATTCGCCGTGTCCGCCGAGGCCTTCCACTACTTTCTCGTAATGCCGGACGCCCAGCTCCGCGCACTGAAGGCGGTCGGCGCCGATGGAGAGTTCCTGGCTGTGCTTGATCATACCCCAGGCGCAGTCGTTGTTGATGACCACCACTACGGGGATGTTATGGCGCACCATCGTGTCGAATTCCATGGCGTTGAAACCGAACGAACCGTCGCCGTTGAGCACCACCACTTTTTTATCCGGCCGCGCCAGTTTGGCCGCCATGCCGAAGGGAATGCCCGTTCCCAGACATCCGAAAAGCCCCGCGGCGGCGGCGATGACGCCCGCCTTCTGCCGGGTCTCGAAAGCAAGGCCGAAATAATTCGTATCGCCTCCGTCCGTAACAAAGACTGTGTCGTCGCCCACGACTTTCTGAATCTGCGCCACCAGACGAACCGGATGAATCGGGGCTGTCGCCGTCTCCCGGATCCGGAGTTCGTAATCCAGAAGCGAGCGGCCGGCGGCTTTCAGCGTTTCGGACCACGCGCTGTGATCTTTTTTATCCGCCAGCGGCGTCAGCTGTTCGAGCACCGATCCGACATCGCCCACCAGCCCCGCGTCCGCCATGCGGTTACGGTCGATTTCGTGCGGATCGATATCGATTCGCACTACTTTTGTCGCGGCCGGAATGAGGCTGCCCGACATCAAAAGCCAGTTGAACCTCAGTCCCGCGGCAATCAGCACATCCGTCTGGGGAAGGCCGAACATCAGACCGACGCTGCCCATGTCCATCACCGAATGGGGGTGACTGTCCGGCAATTCTCCGCGTCCGTAATTCATCAGCATAAAGGGAATTCCCGTTTTTTCGATAAACGCTTTGAGCGCGTCGGATTTTCCGCTGAAGCGCACGCCGCTGCCGCCGATAAACAGAGGATTTTTTGCATTGTTGATGATCTGTGCAGCGGCTTTCAAATCGGCGTCGTCCGGATGCACCGTGTATTTGCGGGTGGTACGCCGGGGCATCGGCGCCAGCGATTCTTCGATCTTAACACCCAGAATATCCGGCGGCAGCTCCAGAAATACCGGACCGGGGCGTCCCTCCACCGCGTAGCGGAAGGCAATGGAAAGATATTCGGGAATCCGTTTGGGATCATAACAGGTGGCCGCCCATTTGGTGATGGGATGCACGATGTCCATCTGATTGATTTCCTGCAGGGCCCCTTTCAAATCGTCGCGCAGCGGATGCCTGCCGCATAAAACCACCAGCGGCGCGTTATCCAGATAAGCATTGGCAATGCCGGTCAGGCCGTTGGCAAATCCCGGTCCCGCAGTGAGAAAACATACGCCGGGCTTTCCGGTGTAAACCGACCAGGCATGCGCCATCATGGCGGCGGCCTGTTCATGGCGAACATCGATGGTGCGAATCTTGTACTCCGTGAAACTGTCCAGCACCGCTTCGATATGTCCGCCGGAAATTCCGAATACGATATCGATATTTTCCACTTCCTTCAGATATTTTCCTACCAGATGTCCGCCCATTATTTTTGCCATTGTTTTTCTCCTTTAATAATCAGTTACTGACGATAATTAAAAAATTTAATCTCATTTTTTTGGACAAATCATATTTCTCCTCCCTTGAGGGAAGGCGTTAGAGGAGTAAAATTCACATCACCAGTTTCACACCGTCATTGAACCACTGCGCGAAAAAAGCCATGCCGTCGAGCTTCATCTTGCCCGCGGCGGCAGCTTTGAACTGTTCTTCATTACTCTTGGATGCCATCACCCTGAACCCCGTGGCCGCATCCGACCAGACAATGGCCGCATCATACGGATGATCGGCGCCGCCTTTGGAACTTACTGTCCCCCGGTCAAAGATAAATAATCGGCCCCGTTTACCGTCCGCCGTCTTGATCATGATTCTGACCTGATGAATAGAGCCGACGTAACTGCGATAGACCGGTTTCATTTTCGCCGCCCATTTGAGGATTTGATACAAAATGAACAACAGCGCTGAAAATCTCATGGTGCTCCCCTCCCCCGATGAATGTTTTTATTCGACCCTGATGTGTGACGTGTTTATGGTAGTTTAACCAAAATTAATAAACTTGACAATGACCGGGAAAGACAATTATATTGTCATTTACGGCCAGGATAAAAACCATGAATCAACAATCCAGAGCAGATTCCATCCATCTGATATCGAGCCCGACATTGCCATATTTCCGCTCCGTGAACGGGATTGCGATTCTGGCCCGTTATGTGGAAAAGTACGGTATCCATGTCAATACTCTGCTGACCGGCAGCGGACTTCATCCCCGCGATCTGGACGATCCTGAAATGTTTGTCACGCCCGAGCAGGAACTCGCGGTGATGCGTAAAATTCTTTTTCTGGTGCCGGACCCGAAGATCGGCCTTATTATCGGACAACAGTACCATGTCGGGGTACAGGGCAAACTGGGCGCCGCAGCAATCTTCAGCGACACCGGACTCGAAGCCATCACCATGTTTTTCAAGTATATCGCCCTTACCCTCACCTATTTTCAATATGAGCTGCATGTCAAAGACAAACTGGCTTTTGTAAACGTGAGAGAACTGATCGACCTGAAAGACCTGCGTGTGTTTGTCTGTGAGCGAGAATTTGTTTCCATCTACCGGATTGTCAGCGATATCCTCAAGGCCCCCATTCCGGTCAATGAAATCCGGTTTGCTTATCCGAAACCATCCTATGCCTCTTTCTATGAGGGTGTCTTTCATTGTCCGGTCAAATTTAATGCGCCTGAACACAGGATTATTTTCGACAGCACATTGCTTTCCATGCCGCTGCCCATGTCCAATCCCATAGCCAGGAAAACGTACGAGCAGGAATGCAAGCAAATGTGTCAACGGCTGAAGGTAAAAGAGACGATCACCGATCAAATCCGGCAGGAAATTCTTTTCAAGGAGGAAAGTGTCCCGAGTTTCACGCAACTTTCCCGGCACCTGAATCTTTCACCCAGAACCCTCAGACGTCGCCTGACGGATGAAAAGACATCCTATAAATCGCTGGTTGCGGATATCCGGAAAAAGAAGGCCCTCGATTGGCTCAAGACGTCGGACTGTCCCCTTGAGACGATTGCCACAAGACTGGGTTACAGCGATATATCAAACTTCTACCGCGCCTTCAAACGCTGGACCGGACGCAATCCAGGCTTTTACCGGAAAGAGCATGGCAGGATATGATGATCATGACATGCCGCCTTCATCTGAAAGGTCAAATGTAAAAAAAGTATACCGTGAAAGATATGATCATTTTTGAATACCGACTTGGACAAACAAAAGAGGTTCTTCAAAAACTTCTGCGCTCTATTCACCGTCTTCGTATTTATGCAGTCTTTTACGCAGTGTTTTTCGTGTAATACCCAGACGCCGCGCGGCTTCACTTTTGTTGCCGCGACAGCTTTGCAGCGCCTCCAGTATACTTTGCTTCTCTATTTCCTCCAGAGAACGATTCCCGGAAGCTGCCGGCATTTTCTGCCCCGCCGACAATACCTCGCGAGAGAGGGCCTGATCCGCCATGGTAAAAATCAGGTCTTCTTCACCGATGGTTTCCGTCCTGCAAAGAACAACCGCCCTCTCCACCGCGTTCATCAACTCCCGCACATTGCCCGGCCAGGAATAACTCGCCAGCTTCTGCATCGCCTGCGGCGTAAAGCCTTTGATGACTTTGGCATTGTTTTCCGCAAACATTTTCAGAAAGGCGTGCGCCATGAGAGGAATATCCTCGGACCGCTCCCTGAGAGGGGGCACGTCCAGCGTCACGACGTTGAGACGGTAGAATAAATCTTCGCGAAAACGTCCGTCGCGGATTTCCTTTTTCAAGTCCTTGTTGGAAGCGGCGATCACGCGCACATCGATTTTAAGAACATCGTGTCCGCCCACGCGCGTCAGTTCCCGCTCCTGTAATACGCGCAGCAGCTTAACCTGCATGGCGGGCGACATTTCGCTGACTTCGTCGAGAAAAATACTGCCGCCGTCGGCCTGAACGAACTTGCCTTCCCTTCGCTTATCCGCTCCGGTAAACGCGCCCTTCTCATGGCCGAACAGTTCCGATTCCAGAAGCGTCTCGGTAAGCGCCGCGCAATTGATCTTAACAAACGGCGCGTTCTTGCGGGCGCTGTTGAAATGAATCGCATTGGCGACGACTTCCTTGCCGGTTCCGGATTCGCCGGTAATCAGAACGGTTGCCTGTGTGGCGGCCACCTGTTCGACCACCTCCAGCAGTTTGATCATCGACGGGCTCTGTCCGATCATGTTTCGCCGGTCGAATTTTTCACCCAGTTTCTCTTTCAGATATTCATTTTCCTTCTTCAAGCGGCTGTGCTCGGTCGCCCGGGCAATGGATACCTGCAATTCGTCGAAGTCCAGCGGTTTGGTCAGATAATCGTAAGCGCCTTTCTTCAGGGTTTGGACGGCGGTTTCCACCGACGCGTATGCCGTCATGATAATGACCGGGATGTCCGCATTAATCTGTTTGATCTGTTCAAGCGCTTCAATGCCGGATACATTCGTCATCCGGATGTCCATCAGAATCAAATCAAAAGAGCTCTTCCGGACTTTTTCCACCGCCACCAGACCGTCATCCGCTTCGGTCACATTATACCCCCAGCCGTTTAGAAGCTTTTTCAGCATGACGCGATGCGCACGATCATCATCCGTAATCAAAATATCGAGCCTGGTTTTCATTATGTCTTCTCTCTTTCCCGAAAAATAAATATTATTTCTCAAGCCGGTTGAGGAAATCAGGGGTTTTGATTTGCCGGACAGTTATGATGAAAGCATGCACGTTAAACAGTTTGTCCGACCCATCTCCTGCATCGTATTTGCGAACTCAATGACTGATGAAGGTTTCCAGATTTCAACACCCTTCACTTCTTAAAACGTCGTGTCTTACGACACGGCAAACCGCAACGTGACCTTCGTGCCCGCACCCGCCTGACTTTCGATGTTCAAAAAAGCGCCGTGCGCTTCCATAATCTTTTGCACAACCGCCAGCCCTAAGCCTGTCCCCGCCGGTTTGGAGGTAAAATAAGGATCGTAGATCAGGGGCAGATCATTTTTCTCGATGCCGCTGCCCGTATCGGAAATGAGCACTTCCTGCCCGGCCTGTGTTTGTGAGATCCCTACGGACAAGCGCCCGCCGTCCGGCATGGCCGCCAGGGCATTCAGAAATATATTCAAAAGCACCTGCTTGATTTTATCCGGATCGATCTCAACAGCCGGCAGATCTTCCGGCACACGCGCATCCACCTGCACGCCGTTTTTCCGCGCTTCAACTTCAATCAATTTGACACTTTGCATCACCAAACCGGATAGGGCGGTTTTTTCTGTCTTCAGCGTCAGGGGTCGCGCAAATTCGATCAGTTGACCGATGACGCGGTTGAGTCGTTCAGTTTCGGCAATCATAATATCCGCCGTTTCCTCATCATCGGGATTTCCGGCAAACCGCTGTTTGAAATAAACCGCGAATCCCTTGATGGAACTGAGCGGATTTCTGATTTCATGCGCCACACCCGCAGCCAGCGATCCGATGGCGTTCAGATGTCGGCTGTGCGCCACTTCCTTCTCCAGCCCCCTGACGGCTGTCACATTACGCGCCAGCAGAATTTTCCCCTCCGGAACATCCTGATCGGCAAAAGCGGCCGCCACCACTTCCCAGATCTGTTCTCCTTTTGTTTCTGAAGAAAGCACGACATCTTCTTCGATCAGACCGGACGACATCGTCACCTTTGTCAGCAACCGGACCAGCGGGCCCGGAAGTATCCGGCCGGCATCCTGTCTCTCAACATTCGACGGATCACCGGCGAACAAATCACGGGCGTGTTCATTGGACGCGATAATCCGGTTGTCTTTGTCCACGGCCAGAAGCCCGATGGGTAAATTTCTCACCAGCGCTTCTGCGAAAACCCTTACGCGCGACAGTGACGCACGTGTCAACCGGTATGTCTGGACCAGAAACAATGACACAATCGCAAGCGATCCGATCAGAATCAGAATAAACGCCCTGATGATGGTCCGGTAAATATCTTCCTGCGACGCCTTTTCGATCTTATCCATGTTGAATCCCACAAACACAATCAGCGAACGATGATGTAACGCCGCGTCTGTTTGCCGCCACGGGAACAATCCCCGGTAGATTTCAAATGTTCCCGCGCCGCCGGGATTGGTTACCTGACGCCAGTGCATGTCCTTGCTTCGGGCAATCTTTTCCGTATCCAGATCTATGCCATACTGCTGATCCAGCATGGAGGGATCGCTGTCCGCCAGAATCTTTCCCTTGCTGTCCGTGACGATCATGTAATCGATATCCGGCTGCTCCGCCGTTGCCATCAGCAGTTTCTGGAAATAAAAACGATCGTTTTTGCCATCCACACGATCTTGCAATCCCGCCTCAAAAGATTGAATCAGCGTTGCGCCCTTTTCGATAAAAAGCGCCTGAGCCTGTGTCTCGCTCTGCTGAAACTGCATGAACATCATCATGCCCAGAATCACCATCAAAACGGTAATCGCGCTGACAGCCGCCCAAATGGAAATGTCCCAGCGTATTTTTTTCTTTTTCTCCTGCATCATTACCTTGTCCCGCCATATTTGGGCACGATGGACCCATCTCAATATCCGAGCCGGGTATTTATTATCCACTCATTATTCATAAAAGGCAAACAGAAAACATTCCGTAATAAACCTTCGTTAATCATTACAAATCCTTATCATCACGGCAAGGATTTGCCCTCATATCCGGATCATCAAAAAATATGCAAATCATTCCTCATCGTGCGGACCTTGCCTGCATAATATCTGTCGCGTGAGACGATTGTATCTTTTTAAGGATGTACCTGTTTATGAAGAATCATTACTACGGGCAGGGGATTTATCGGACGGCAAAACAATTGATCAGAAAAATCATTAATCGGCGCTTACTTAAAAACCCTTACTTTGATAAAATTCATCACTTATTGGCATGCCTTTTTTATGAGGGCATTGAAGAACGGATTATCGGGTATCTTAACCCACTTTGGATTATCAATGACATCGGAGCTGAAGAGCTTACCGTCCTTGTCAAAATAAAAAATGGAGACATGTCTGATTTTCTTTTCTCTGCAATCTATTTCATTCAAGGATTGAACATTCGATATTTCTTCATATCCCCGGTGGAAAGTTTTTTGTTGGCTCTGTCCCGGATAAACGCCTCTCTGCCTTTGTCGGAAAAAACATCTTTAATGACATATTTCACGGCGCCGTCTTTAGAAACGACTTTTTTGTAAAAAGCAACATTCCCCAGATTGCCCGTGTAAAATTCAACCCATTCGGACGCGCCGAATACAGGGCTTGCAGGATGAAAGAAGATCATCAACGTGAGAAGCATAACCCAACGCATTGTTTTGATCACGATGCACCTCTAAAAAAAGAAAATTTCTTTGATATTATACTAACACAATAACGAATTAAAAAAAACAGGCATGCACACTACCCGGGAAAAACATACGGCGGCGGATCCGTTCGCAGCGGATGGGCCGCCAAGCGGACGCCGCGTCAATATTTTGATACATCCACCGTTCGGATCGAACAAAACGATATGTTCTTTAACGGCTTACCCGCTGGATAGAAGATACGAGCGAAGATTAATTTTGGAATTTCTCAGATTCAATTTTTTTCTTAGATTGTTTCGATGGGTCGCAATCGTCTTGGTTGATGCGTTGAGCATCTCAGCAATTTCTTTTGTTTTCTTCCCCTTTTTGATCAGGCTGATAATCTGCATTTCCTGAGGAGTAAGATGATTGAAGGAGGATTGGAGATTTTTCATAAACGGAGACAAAACCTCGTTTAGATTGCTTTCCAGAATGTCCAGATAATTTTTACTGCGGCCGTCAATGTTCAAACGTTTCAGTTTTCTCAAATAAGGCATTACGAGATCACGCATGTTGGTCTGCAACTTTTCTTCGATTTCCTGTTTGTCTTCATCCCGTTGATTCATCAACACACGCAGCGTGATATTAGCCTCTTCCAGATCTTCAGCAAAACTTTTAAGCTCATCTTCTGCCTGCTTGCGCTCTGTGATGTCATGGATAACGACATCCGCACCAACCACATGACCTTCCGAATCATGGATGAATCTGGTGTGCAGCTGAAGATAAAGCAATTCGCCTTTTATGTTCAGGGCTTCATATTCGACTGCTTCAGGAACTTTTATACCCTGATGTATTTGCTCCAAACGCGCATAAAAAAGCTTCTTGCTTTCTTCCGTCAAAAAATTGAATGCCGTAAAAGACGTCAATTCCTCCCGGTTTAAGCCGGAGTATTTACAGAATACATCATTCACATTCAGGAATCTTCCGGTTTGATAATCGATCTGATATATCCCGGCAGGCGCATTATCAAAAAGTTGTCTGTATTTTTCTTCGTTATCGCGCAACCTTTCTTCCATCATTTTACGCTCGGTAATGTCAACCACGACTGTGATAATGTAGCGTTCATCATCAATGGTAATCAGTTCTGCCGATTGGAGACATTGAAGCATTTTGCCGCCTTTGACCTGATGACGCACTTCCATATTCCTGTATCTTCCGTTTCTCAGAAGACGTTTTTTTATTTCTTCACGATCCTGATCGAGCCATATGCCCAGTGTTGAAGCCCTCTTGCCGATGACCTGTTTTCTTGCAAACCCTGATTTCTCGCAGAAAGAATCACTTACATCATAGATGGTGCCGTCCTCCAGTTTTGACACAACGATGGTATTGGGGGACATGCGAAATATCGTGCGATAGACCAGGCCGGTTGACATCCGCGTCTGCCCGACTTTTGTCGTGTTCAGGAGATTTTCCAGCTCTTTAATTTTATTTTTCAGCTCCTTAATTTCTTTTAACGCCTGATTCCTGCCGTTTTCCTTCATGAAAAAGCACCTCGTCCGGTTTGATATAATTTGTTTTTTATATAAACAAGCCTGTCGATTGTCAACGTACACGATCAATATCCGTCATTGCGAATCCCTCATAACTAATCCTGACGACATTTTATTTACGCACGGTTGCGTCATTTTCAGGCGGCAAATATATTCTCGCTTAAAAAATGAACGGGATGAAGCGTTTGGTTCGTGTCATATATACGCGATACGGTTCGCCAATCGTATCGATCAGAGCTTTTTCCTCTGCTTTTACTCTAAGGCTGTAGACAAAACAATTCTCCAGGAAAAGAACGGCAAAACTCAACCAGTTGCCCAGGGCCATACCGATCCCCGCAAACATGATAAAAGCTCCGCTGTATGCCGGATGGCGAATCCAGCGGTAAGGGCCTTCTTCAATAACCGGCTGATCCGCCTTTACAACAACCTCCGGAGTAAAGTATTTTCCCAGAGCACGAATGGAATATTGACGAAACATACTGCCTGCAACGAGCATGCCCGTTCCAATGGCCAGTGCCGGACGCTGCCATGTGATGACAAACCAAGGTGTCAGCGATGCCATTAACGCCAGAACAAAAGCAACGCGATAACCGATTTTGATTAAAAGACGGGTCCCGGCATCCTGCGTGTTGGAAGGATTTCTGGCAAGGGCGCCGGCAAATTTAATTTCCAGATAAAACGATCCGATTAACGCCGTCCAAAAAAGAACAGCTTCCGGATATGCAAAAACCGGCGGTATATGCATGTCGCATGTCTCCAAGTGACATATGTTTGAAATGTCGTTTCATGTTCAATCTCCAACGTTCAGAAGAAGGGAAACGGGACATCAGTGTTTTTTCGGGATATCCTTTTTCATCTCATGCATGGCCTGCATCAACTCATCGATGTCCACTTCCGGGTTTTCGCCGTATCCCTGTATAAGCGATTCGTCATACATCTGTTCCAGTTGCCTCAGTTGCACCAGAGCCTCCAGATTCTGCCTGAAATCATTTTCCATCATTTTGTTAACGGCGTCTCCGGATTTTTTCAGATCACTTAAATCGATGTTCAGGGATGTGCGGGAAAGAACTTTTTTCAAATACTCGCAGCCTATTTTTGCATTAAACGTTTCAATATACGGCGGGACTCTGGCGACAATGCTGGCCGCCTCTATCCCTTCCCTGCCGGCATGATTCACCAGCAGCGTCGAAAAGCTGCATGGCCCCGTGTAATTCAGGAGCGGGAATGATTGAAACTCATGCTTCATCTCCGGACGGCTCAACACGGCATAAACGATTGTTTCCCGGGTGTGGGGAACCTGGTCAAAGACGCCGCCCAGAACATAGATCCGACACGCCTGATAACGTTTGGCGATGTTCAAAACAGCCGATGTGAATTCCGGCCATGCGACGTTCGGTTCAAAACCGGAAAAAAGAATCAGGTCGTTCTCTTTACCGCTCTTCCAGAAATAAAATTCATTGGCGGGCTCGTTGAGCGATTTGATCAGGCCTCTTTCAACGACCGCATGCGGACGCATGACCTGCGCCGGATCGAATCCCGGTACCTGCCAGATATAGAAATTCCGGATATCAATGGAAGCGAACTTTCGGGCATCGAGTTTGCGGCGCAGATAGTCGATGCTTCCGGTCGCCATCTCACCGGCATTGAGCCAGCCGCGGTAACCGATTAGAATATAGGGATTGATAAGGTCGGGCGTTTCCTGAAAAATGAGATTGTCGTTCATAAGCCCTCCTGAGATGGAACTTGCAGTTGCGGTTTTAAAAACCCATACTACATTTAATTATGGTTTGTCCGTTCCTTTCAGTCAAGTAATTAATGGAACACTGGTTTCAGAAGAGTAGCACACAAAAACTCGTAGTTGAATTATCAGTTATGGTAATTTGAGTTGCTGGTGGTAGTGGGGGCAAAGAACCCAAAATGGTCTTTCTCCCCGAAGGGCGTTATTACGGCAGCTTGTACCGGTCGTTCCTATGCCGGGAAATCAACAACCTGCTGGTTACCGGCAGAGCGATTTCGATGGATCGCGGCGCGCTGGCCTCGGCGCGTGTGATGGGCCCGTGCCTTGCGGAAGGACAGGCGGCGGGAACGGCATGCGCGCTGGCTCTTTCGTCGGGACAATCGATTGATGCCGTTGACACCGGCAAGCTTCGGGAAATGTTGGCCAAGGATGGCGCACGGCTGAAATGAACTTAAAAAAATCGTTGAATGTTCTTCGCTCAACGTTCCTTGTTGAAGAATGAAAAAAAATGACAATTTTAAGTGGAACGTGGTAAAATATAAAAAAGTTCCATACAGATGTTCCTGATTCCCTCTCCTGCTCAGAAAACTTGATCCCGCTCTTTTGACTGGTCTGTTTGCGGAAGCATTGAACCCCGTCAACACAATTCAAAGGAGGTCACTTATGCCGGCCAAAAAATTGAAAGAGTTTCTGGACAGCCATGGAGTGAAATATGTGAAGCTCACGCATTCGACGGCGTACACAGCCCACGAAATTGCTCAATCCCTGCACATCAGCGGAAGGAAGGTGGCAAAGACCGTCATCGTGATGATTGACGGAAAGATGGCAATGGCGGTCCTGCCGGGCAATCGCTCCGTCAATTTCGATCATTTTCAAAAAGCCGTCGGCGCGAAGAAGATCGAACTTGCCACCGAAGCGCAATTCAAAGGCATGTTCCCTGATTGCGAGCTCGGCGCCATGCCGCCTTTCGGCAATTTGTACGGGATGGAGGTTTACGCGGATCAGCATCTGACGGACGATGATGAAATCTTTTTCAACGCCTGTTCGCACTCGGAACTGGTCGAGATGTCTTATCCGGATTATGAAAGACTGGTGAAACCCAACGTGGTGAAGCTTACGTGATAGCGTTCTAAGTTCAACGTTCAATAAAACATGAATGGGAAATATCAAGAAATTCAGGTTGAATGCTACAGCGGTTTTAAGGCGAATGAACGCCCGGTTGCTTTTACATATCAGGGAGAGCGGCAGGAAATTCAGGAGGTTGTTGATCGCTGGTATCACGGAGGTCTGTACAGCAGCAAACCCGTTATTAATTTCTTCAAAGTAAGGACCGCAGACGGCAAGGTCTATCTTCTGCGCTATCAGTTTGATTCGGATGCATGGTCGCTGCGGATATGATGACCGCAGACGTCAGGATGATGATTTCAGAATCTTCGTTTTCAGTCCGGTGTGAAAAGATTGATCTTATCCTTGGAAACGACTCTGCCCGTTACACCGCAGAAGTCTTTCTCAATCATGGCTGAAAACAGAGACGGATCTGAAGGTGTAAAAGCGGCAAAGCGTTTCCCGTTTTCTTCTTTTCCGATGACAATACCCTTGTTCGCCAAATTGTCCCGGTCGTAAATCACGGTATAGGTGTCCACCGTTGCCCGCCCCGAAGGCGTCGGATCAATCTCATATTTAGGCCGTTTATCGACTGCCTGCTGGCACGTTCGTGTATCGGCTGTCGCCGCCGCATTGTTCTCGGGAGACCGGGTAGAGCACACGGCTGTTGAGTGCTTGGTCATGTAAAAAGAATTTCCCGTGACAAGACCGGTCCTGCCGGGATGCCGGCGCAGAACCTCAACCATTTGCGCCATGGAGTGCATGACATAGTTGTTTCCCGGTCCGCCGAAATAGGGAAGTCCCCCTGTAACGGTCAGATCGCGGCTGTCATTTTCAGGAATACCCAGCATGTCTCGGGTTACCTGCACGGCAACCGGAAAACAACTGTACAGATCAAAGAAATCGATATCTTCGATGGTTAAACCGGCCTGCTTCAGGGCCGTCCGGCCTGCGATTTCAATGGCGGGAGAAAAACCATAGCCTTCTCTTTCCAAGACATTCAAGTGATCGTTGGCTTCGGCATAACCGTGGACATACACCCACTTTAACGGATTCACGCCCATCTTTTGTGCCTGTGCTTCCGATGCGACAAGGAGTGCGGCGGCCTGATTTACCAACAGCATGGCATTCATCCGTTTGGTATACGGGAAAGCGGTGTTGCGATTCGTTTCCGAAAGGGTCATGATTTCTTCCGGCGTGAACGAATGCTGAAACCAGGCAAGAGGATTTTTGGCAGCCACCAAGGAGAGGCGGCTCATCAGCCTGCCTATCTTTTCTGCATGCTCTTCAATTGTGCAGCCATAGCGCCGGCGAAGAGCATTCTCAAACATGGGATAGACATAAGCGGGAAGTGAAAGTCCGTGAATGTGCTCTGTTTCGCAGGCGCCGTCAAACAGCCCCAGCGGAGTCAGTGGCGGCAGGCAGGGCCGACCGGACGCCACGTTCCAGCCGGTAAAGGTTTTGGAATTTTTCGCCTGCTGCATGGTGTGTTGAGCCTCTGCTCCGGTCAAAATAACCAGACCGGCTTTCCCTCCGGCAATCTCCTGCATGGCATGATGCAGCACGGCGTGCGGCATGACACCGCCAAAGCCGGAAACTCTGCATCGTGCGTCGGTCAGATTCAGTTTATCGGCCACGCATCCCGGCGGGTTGGCAATACCGTCATCGGAAAAAAGCGACGTGGTCATCAGCAGGTCGGCCTGTTGTAAGTATTTTTCTGTCACGCCGCCATCTTCTGCCGCAATTTTCACGGCCGCTGCCATAAGGTCTATCGGCGAACCGCCTTGCACAGATGATGCCTCTCTTTTTGTCACCTGCCCTGCCCCGATAATCACCGGAATATTTTCAGAATTCATTTTTCAACTTCCGTTTATTTCTTTATTTTTAAAGATGTTTTACTCTTGTTGCCTCTGCCGAACAACACACGCAGTTCGTCTTTGGCCTGTTCCAATATTGCTTTTCGTTCGGCCGGCAGTTTTGTGCCCGCGCGATTGATATAATAGTTCAGCATGGACATGGCGGATTGAAAAGGTTCCGCTTTTCTTTGCGTAGAGCTCTCGGCGGATTCTTTAAGCGATTCGGCAATCCGTCGCGGATTGTCAAAAGTAAATACACCGGATTGCAAATCGAGGGCAAAGCTGGTTTCCTTGACTTTTTGCGTCCAGCTTTCTTTTGTTGCTTTCTTCATTGCAAAATTATACCAGATTCCTGCCGTGCATTCCATATTCGCGGCTGATGCAGGCTAACGTCAGAATTACTTCCGGTTTCCCATTTTGACGACGGCGTCGAACTCGTCGGTGATTTCTCTGGCAGGCGCTTTGCTGAGCAGGCTGACGACGATGATTGCCAAACAGGCGAAAACAAAAGCGGGCAGCAGCTCATAAATGTTCCAAACGCCGCCGAGGGGCCGTACGAGATATTTCCATACAAAGACCATCACGCCTCCGGAAACCATGCCGGCTATGGCGCCGTATACATTGGAACGTCTCCAGAAAAGGGCAAACAGCATAACCGGACCGAAGGCCGCGCCGAAACCGGCCCACGCAAACGAAATAATGACAAAAATCGAGCTGTCCGGATCTCTGGCGATGAACGCGGCAATGGCAGCAATCACAATAACGGCCGATCTGGCAATCATCATGCCGGTTTTTTCGGAAAGCCTAATGCCGAAACATTCCTTTATGAGATTCTCAGTCACGCTGGAGGAGGCCACCAGAAGCTGTGAGTCGGAGGTGGACATGGTGGCGGCCAGAATGCCGGAAAGAACAACACCGGCAATTAAAGAGCTGATCACGCCGGTGTGGCTCAGAAGCTGTGCCATCCGGATGATGATTGTTTCGGATGCGCTTCCTTCCAGTGCGGCAATCTCACCGTTGAGGGACAGGGTTTGACCGACAATGCCGATCAAAACGGCCACGGCAAGTGAAACCACAACCCAGGTCACCGCGATCTGCCGTGAAAAAACAATTTTCTTTTCATCGCGGATGGCCATGAATCGCAAAAGAATATGGGGCATGCCGAAGTAACCCAGTCCCCAGGCCATTGTAGAAATGATGGTAATCAGTCCGTAGCGTTCCGTCTGACCGGTCGTGGAATTATGTGAAAACATCATACTGAGATAACCGGGAATAGCATCCGCCTTTTGCCACACGGCATCAATGCCGCCTGCAACAGCAGCGCCGAACATCAAAATGCTCAACAGCGCAATGCTCATGACAATGCCCTGGATCAGATCAGTAGTGCTTGCGGCAAGAAATCCGCCAACCGTCGTATAGGCAACGACAACAACCGCACCGATGAGCATGGCCGTTGTGTAATCAAGACCGAACACACTATTGAAAAGCTTTCCGCAGGAGGCAAAACCGGCAGCGGTATACGGAATAAAGAAAATCAAGATGACAATGCTGGCGATCCATGTGAGAATTTTTTTGGAATCGCGATAACGGTTGGAGAAAAATTCCGGCAGGGTGATGGCGTTTTGCGACAGTTGAGAATAGCAGCGCAGACGACGGGCTACCGTAAGCCAGTTGACATAAGTGCCGATCGCCAGACCGATTGCCGTCCAACCCGCATCCGCAATACCGGACAGATATGCAACGCCGGGAAGTCCCATGAGAAGCCAGCTGCTCATATCTGATGCTTCGGCGCTCATGGCAGTGACGATGGTCCCAAGTTTTCTGCCGCCCAGATAAAAATCGCCGATCTGATCATTGCGTCTGGCAAAGACAAAGCCGATGACGATGACCACCACCATGTAGGCGGCAATGGACATCAGCATATAAAAATTGAAGTTTCCCGTCATAATCTCTCAACCATCCCTTCAACCATTAGTCGGGAATGAAACCATTAACATGCCGCTTATTATTTTTTCTGACGCCATAACATTGCTGCAATAGTTATGCTCCCCGGAACCTTAAAAAGTTTTGTTACAATTTTGTCGATCATTCGTCAACCGCCAGTTGCGCTCAATAAAGGTTCTTGACAATTCCGGATAAAATAAACTAATGATTTAACGTTAAATGATAAGGAGATACTATGTTGGATGTAATAGAAAAAGCTTTGAAGGAAGGACGAAAGACTCTTTCGGAATACGAATCCAGGCAGGTAATTGAATCAGCCGGTGTTGCGGTGGCGGTAGCAGCGCTGACCAAAACCAAAGAAGAAGCGATCCGGGAAGCCGAACAAATGGGGTATCCCGTGGCGATGAAAGGGTGTTCCGCCGAACTTTCCCATAAAACGGAAGCGGGGATGGTTGCACTGAATGTCAACAG
>ENA-UOWG01002280-UOWG01002280.1-activated-sludge-metagenome-genome-assembly--contig:-NODE-2280-length-16853-cov-8.882784_pt1 | contig 16853 bp, 14 predicted proteins | sample MGYA00238147_ERZ761563 | MGnify/ENA primary metagenome ERZ761563 (study PRJEB28884, sample SAMN05720216) | anaerobic digester metagenome | isolation source: active sludge of municipal... | reverse complement strand
ATTTATCCGATCGCTGCGCCTGGGTCAGATAGATTGAATACCTGAATCTTGCTGCAGGCAGATCATTATAAAGGTGTGAATGATTGAATAATTCAAAATTTACAGGTATTTCAACCCCGTGCGGACACGGCATGCAATATTTACAGTTTGTACACGGGATGGCAATTCCCGCCCTGTAATTTTTACGTAAGCCGGCAATAGCTTTTTTTTCAGCCGTTCCAAAACTGTCAGGTGATGATCCCTCGGCTGAAATGAGGTTTTGCTCAACCTGTTCCATTGTACTCATCCCGCTCAGCACAAGGGAAACCTCGGGTTGATTCCAGATCCACTTCAGTGCGAGATCGGCAGGGGTATAGCGGTCAGCCACTTCGTCCATGGCAGCCCTTACAGGAGCAGGTGGATTTGCAAGGTGACCACCCAGGAGTGGTTCCATCACAATGACACCAAGTCCCTTTTCTGCAGCCAGCTTAAGACCTTTTACACCAGCCTGATTATTAATATCCATATAGTTATATTGTATCTGGCAGAAAGTCCAGTCATAAGCCTTTACAATCTCCTCAAAAAGATTAAATGAATCATGGAAAGAAAAACCAAGGTAACCTATTCGTCCGTCTTTAATTGCTGACTGTGCTTTTTCAATAAGTCCGTTTTTGAGAACATTTTCAGACCAGCGTTTTTTTGTCAGGGCATGTAATAAATAGAAATCAATGTGATCTGTACCGAGCCTGTCAAGCTGCTCATCAAGTATCCTGTCAAAATCAGCTGGTTCATTTACAAGCCACACAGGCAGCTTGTCAGCGAGTTTTATACGTTCCCTGTATCCGTCGCGCAGGGCCTTACCTACAACTTTTTCACTGTTCCCCTGGTGGTAGGGATAAGCGGTATCAATATAATTAATTCCTTTGTCTATTGCATGGCGTATCATTCTGATTGCAAGATCTTCGTCTATGTTGGCGCTCATTGGCTGATTATCAACACACGGAAGACGCATGCTCCCGAAACCAAGTGCAGATGGTTGCCAGTCAAGTAGCCCGAATTTCCTGTATTTCATTTCTCCCCTCCTTCTGAATTCATGTATTAAAACCGGCACGAATTTAAACAAGAATGAGCAAACGAGGTAATACTTGTTTAAAAACTGTCATTACATTTAAGAATCATTAACTGCACTATCCCGTAAATGACAATATTATGAAACCTGAGGTTTGAAGATAATGACATAATTACTAATATTGCCGGACTCAAACTAAGCAACAGTATGATTAAAAAGATATTGATTCCCATCCTTCTGCTGGCTGTGTCATGCCATTCTCCCGAGCCGCCGGCAAGCACTGCAAAACCTAAAGCGCCTTCCAAGCCAAAATCAGTTACACCAAAACCTGCAGCAAATCCCTGGGTGGTTAAAAACTATACAAAGGCCGGTGGCGAAACCACTGAGAGGAAATATGCAAGGTTCGATACAGAGGGTACTTTCTCTGATCAGGCTGGTTCAAATGGAAAGGTTTATGTAACATTTATGCTAAATAAGGAAAATGCTGGCATTCTGCTGTATAAGTCCTCCAAATCAAATCCTCTGGAAAAATCAACAGGTACAGTTATAATAAAAATGAAAAATACCAAAGGCGAAGAAATTGAACTTACTTCCTCAAGGGGATGGAACAAAACCGGAGGTATCCTGATTGAACAGAATAACAATGATTACAGCAGATTCAGGATCTTTATGCTGCAGAATGAAGGTACTGTGAATGTTGAGATTCGCGATGAATCAGCAGCTGTATACAACTTCAATATAATTGCCACAGGATTCGGCGATTCACTGGGCCAGATTTAATATACCATGCAGAGACGTTGAATGTAGAGACGTTGCATGCAACGTCTCTACATTCAACGTCTCTGCATGCAACGTCTCTACATGCAACCTACCTACCAGGAATTTGCTTTCTTTGCACCGTATCCCGGTACAGAAATGCTGTTTCCCTGCCTCTGCCTGAACTCAGACTTCTTTGCAACAAAATTTGCTGAGCGGTATTCTCCCAGGTACAATACACCTGCAAATGAGTCTCCTTCAAGGGTTCCGTCGAAGGTATAGGGTATTGATTCTGCGTTTTCGCGGTAAAAACTCTGAAGCCTGACTTTCCTGCCTTCAATTCTTCCTGAAAGGTCAAGCATTGAGAATGTGCTTTTATGTGTGCCTTTCAGATCATTTCCGTCCTGTTCAGCAAGGAACAGTTTATGCTCACCCTTTCCGGAGTAGAATTCCACAGATACGTCCCAATGGCCTGTAATATTTGCAGCAGGAGCTTCTACAACAACAGTTTTCTTTTCTCTTTTCTGTGCAAGCAGGTTATAAATACGGTCAGCAACTATCTTTTCATCTCCGGGTTGCATCATGTGTGCGCTTATTGAAAGAGATGCAACACCTTCACGCGGATTTGTTCTTCCGTTTATTGATATTCTGGGCTTGTTGTTAGTCAGATCATCAACAGCTTCTTCTCCGGTAAGATTAAACGCTTCAGGATTCCAGTTTATTGAAAGGCGGGCGCTCCTGTTATCTACACCCTGTGGTTCGGTAATCTTTGTAGTAACACCATTTATTGTTGTTACTTTCCTGGAAATATATTCAAGCCATGAAATCCATGTTTTTTCCTCTTCAGCATGATTGCGCTTTACCCAGGTCTCAATTGCAGCAAGCATGCCTATATGCTCTTCCTTGCCAACCTTATTATCTCTTCCGGGGCCATGGTGTGGTGAACTTGCCTGCCATGCCGAGAAAAGAAGATCCTTCTTGCCGAGAAGAAGTCCTGCACACTGTGGACCCCTTATTGCCTTGCCTCCACTGTATGCAACTATAGTAGCACCCCTGTTAAGGTGTATATTTGGTATCGTCAGTACTTCAGCTGCCGCATCAACAAGAATAGGAATATTACTTTCTTTTGCAACAGCAGCAACATTATCAATCGACATTGGTCCCTTATCATATTCCTGTGGTGCAGAGAAGAGATAAATCATTGCAGTCCTGGAGCTTATTGCTTTTTTAAGCTCATCAATTGTATCAACTGTTATAAGTTTCACACCAGCATTTCGTATTGCATGGTCATACTGGTTTCTTGAATAACGCGGAGCAATGACTTCTGTCTTTGTAAAGCCCGTAAGATCCGGTACCCTGACAAGTTTTTCAGGATCACCGTCAGTAATGCAGGCTACAGCAACATGCTTCATTCCGGCTGCACAACCTGAAGAAACCATTCCCCACTCAGCGCCGGTTATCTCACCAAGCCTCTTGCCAACAGCCATGGCCAGTTCATCAATAACAACATAGTTCTGCGATGCAAAATCGACTGCATTACGCACCTCGGGCAGCTCGAGGGAACCGCCTATTGCAGTGAATGTTCCCCTGCAGTTGATTACAGGCTCCACTCCTATCGACTGATATATCTGCGGTCCTAAAGCCAGCGCACCGGGAGCGGGATTAGCTAATCTTCCTGCATTTGCAGCCGGCTTTTTCTGGTCAGCTGATCCTACAAGCGGCTCAATAGACATTATACCTCCTGCAACAGGAATGGCTGACAATGTTTTTATTATTTCTCTGCGTTTCATGGTTGGTTAAAGTTAAAAGGTTGGTAAACAAAAGTAGTAAAAGGAGACTTTATGCAGCCTCCTACTTATGTTAAAACAACTTAATTTTTTGATTATAACACTGAGCTTTCAGAGAAGTAGTGTTGAATCCTTAATAATCTTCCCCTCACTGTTCATACCGTGAGTCTTGAATGCAATATTGAATTTTGTACCACGGATCTTACCTGCAAGAACGTCAATAAGGTCTTTCAGCTCCTCTGAAATACCTTCTTCAAAATCCTGGATCTCGAAGTAAAAATGGACATAAAGAACAGCTCCTTTCATGTCAATTTTGCTCAGAGACATAATAATCTTAACAATCCAGATAAGTGATGATGAATTAAAATATTCAAGCTTTATATGAAGATTTGTTGTGATGCATGGAGCTTTTATATATTCATTGATCCATGAAATAAGCGGTTCATATACCTTGATAACATTTTCAGGTATTGATCTGCCTTCAAGAACAAGTTCCCCTGTAAGATTGGTAAACTCAACCCTGGGAGTTTTTTTGGTCCCCTCAATATACAAGCCTTTCAAATCACTCATAAAAACAGAAAACAATTGAACAAAATATGCTCTAAAATTAATTTTTCACGGGTGAATATGTAAAATGAGTAATTAACATCTTCTGAAAATTTGTAAACAATCGACGTATTGCCTTTAGAACAGACAACAATTATGTTTAAAGGTTGTTTGTTTTTTATCAGCGACTGATTTGAAAACTTATCCGCTCTGAGTAAATTTGAAAAATTAAACTGCTGTAAAGTGAAAAAACAGGAACTCTCCCGTCGCGATTTCGTCAGGTGCGGAACCTTGTCAGGTATTGGTGCGATTGCAATGACAGGAAATTATGACTTTATATCTGAAGAAAAAACAATAAAGAACAAGGGCAAAATGCTTACAAGCCTTGCGGGAATGAGCCCGGAAAAGCTGCGCGATAAGTATAAGACTGAACTTTTTGATTATTTCCTGCCAAACATGTCCCGGTATGCAATTGACCACGAGCATGGAGGAGTTATCTGTTATCTCGATGTCAGGACAGGGCAGGCCGAGAACTATAATAAGACATCATGGTTTGTAGGACGTGGTTTGTGGCTGTATTCCTTCCTGTACAACAATATCGAAAAGAATCCTGAATATTTCAGGATCGCAGAAAAGGCAAAGGATCTTCTTCTCACACTCCAGCCTTCAGATAAAAGCTTCTGGCCACAGAAATTTTCAAGGGAAGGCAATCCGCTTACCGGCCCTGGTGATATTTACGGAAGCCTGTTTGTTGCTGAAGGCCTGGCTGAATTTTCTAAAGCATCCGGTGATAAAAAATACAGGGAACTGGCAAAAAAAATAATGTTCGATTGCCTTGAAAGATACGAAGCGCCTGATTATGAATATAATTTCGCTTACTTCAAGGGGACTCCACGGATTAAGGGTCCTAGAGTACTTGGCCACTGGATGATCTTCCTGAGCCTGTCGACCCAGATGCTGAAACATCAACCCGATGCTGAACTCGAAAAGCTGGCAGGCAGATGCGTCGATGCAATAATGAACTACCATGTAAATAAGGATCACGGTCTTACAAATGAGTATATAAACCATGATCTTTCAACTCCCGACAATGAGTTTTCTCTTTTCTCGGTTACAGGCCACGGACTTGAGACTCTTGCATTTGTTATGTTCGAAGCTGCCAGAACTCACAATACTGATTTGTTCAGAAAAGCCGAAGCTGTATTTAAAAAACATGTGGATGTTTCAGCTGATTATCTCTACGGGGGTTATTTCGATGCAATCCAGAATACTGAAAGCAATACCTGGACACTCAGCAAATCACTGTGGTGCCAGCAGGAAGTGCTTAACGGAACTCTCTTCCTGGCAGAACATACAGGTGACGAATGGGCGCTGAGGCATTTTGAAAGAACTGATAAATATGTTTATGATAAGTTCTGTGACAGAAACAATAAATTCTGGTATTCGGGAGGTGACAGGAAGGTGACAAAGCCTGTAAGCAACTTAATGGAACACTACCACCATGCAAGACAACTTATGCTGGGAATACTGGCTCTTAACAGGATAATTGAAAGAGGAGGTAAAATATCAGGGATCTTCGAGTAAGCTTTTGATTTGTTGTTAGTTTAAACTTCTATCAGAAAAAATATGAAAATAATATCGTGGAATGTAAATGGGATACGTGCTATAGCAAAGAAGAATTTCTTTTCCGACCTGCAACTACTCGATCCTGATATCCTCTGCCTGCAGGAAACAAAGGCAAATCCACAGCAGGTTGCCGAAACTCTCGATTCACTTAAAGGTTATAAGATCTTTGCAAATTCTGCTGAAAAAGCAGGTTATTCAGGGACTGCCATAATCTCCAAGACCGATCCTGTAAGTGTTTCAAAGGGCATTGACATACTTGAGCATGATGGAGAGGGAAGGGTTATCTGCTTTGAGACCAAGGAGTTTTTCCTTGTAAATGTATATGTACCAAACTCAGGTAGTGAGCTTAAGAGACTGGGATACAGGCAGGAATGGGATCTTGCATTCTTCAACTATCTTAAAAACCTGGAAAAAACAAAACCTGTAATAGTTTGTGGTGACCTTAATGTTGCTCATAAAGCTGTCGACCTTGCCAATCCAAAGGCCAATTACAACAAATATGCAGGGTATATGCAGGAGGAAATTGACGGAATGGACAGGTTCGTGAATGGCGGGCTTGCCGACACATTCCGAACCCTGTACCCTGATGTGAAGCAACGTTATTCATGGTGGTCATACAGGGCCGGAGCAAGATCCAAAAACATTGGCTGGAGAATCGATTATTTTCTTGTTTCAGAGTTTTTTATGCCGAAAGTTAAGGAAGCCTTTATCCGCGAAGACATTGAAGGTTCAGACCATTGTCCCGTCGGAATAGTACTGGGATAATGAAATTTATCATGACTATCATTCCAAACTGACAGGGACAAAAGCCAGCGGTACCGGTAAACATGTGGCTCCGGGAGGAGTAAACGTAATCTTTATCTTCTGCACCTTGCTGTTTTTATCAGGTAAAAATACCTGCAATAATACAGCATCAGGATTTCCTGTATTGTAGGCTTTGTCTGACGGGACAGTGACAAAACCCTCCCTGAATTTCCCGGCGCTTACCTTTATTGCATTCACCATTCCATCGCACCACTTTGCCCCTGCCATAGCATTCCAAGTTACAAGCGCCAGTCCTCTTCCGTCAGTGCTTCTCCAGTTCACCTCAATCTCATAAATAACTCCGTAATTGCCAGCCAGATTCATTATCCTGCCGGTACTCCCGTCAATACCATTTACCCAGGGATCAAGCTTGCCGTCAGCCACAATTATCTTTGAAGCTGGTTGTGCTGTATCGATTGTATCCCTGGCAGTCACAAGGTAATTGCTTACACCGAACAAGCCCCGGCCGGCATTTGTACGACTGGAGGGATGAACCTCAGTCAGTCGCTTTGCAGCATCTGATCCCCTTACAGAAGGATCAGTCTGAACGACACTTATCTCCCCGGGCTGATCAATCACGAATTCATAAAAGCCGTGAACAAGCTCATCATATTTTACCCTGTTATTTTCAAGTTTCCCGTCAATTGCAGCAAACTCTCCGGGTCTTATAACAACGGGTTTTGTATGTGGAACTGAATTGAAATAATCAACAAGTCCTTGTTTTGCAATCCCAAAATAATCTGTTGATGGTTTTTGTGATGAATATCTCAGAATTTTTAAATGCATCTCAGAATCGCCTGTATTCCTTATCACTGCTGTTATCTTTCTTTCCATTTTGACAGGTTCCTGCACTGCATTTACATTATAAACATACAAACGTACTGATCCAGGCTGCACCTTTTCTCTTACTGCAACAGCCTCAGGAATCCTTATATACTCAGGATCGTCAGAAATGATGTATTGCGGACCCGGAACTACAATTTTTCTGTATTCAATTAGCGGAAGTTTATCAGTTAGAAGTCCTTCAAGGTTTATTGTCATACCCTGGCTGGCTTTAAGAATGCCAGCATTCTGTTCCTGACTTATTTTCTGGGCATTGATGCTTATTGTTCCGGCGAAGGCTATTGTTAATAAAATAACAGCAGGTGCTTTCATATAATTGAATTTGTTTTAATTGATTTGATTCATTGGCAATCTGAATACTTCTCCCGGATCAGGCTTCAAAAATTTTGCTTTCATGCCTTTTACATAAGGAAGGGAATCATCTGGATCACAACCTCCATAAGAACCGGATGGAAGGTCAAAGGTCCCATAATGATACGCTATCATTACTTTAGCGCCAGATGTTTCAGCTATTCTTGCCGAACCTTCCGGACCCAGATGTGAATCCACTGCTGCAACATCAAAAAACAGTACATCAACATTCTTAATATCCTCAAGTTCCGGAATCAGCCGGGTATCGCCCGGATGCCAGATATTACCATCTGGTGTCCTGATCAGATATCCGCAACAATCCTCCCTTTTCCAAGGGTTGACTTTCTGCCAGTCGTGAAGAGCCGGGGTGATGAATATTTCGGAATTACCTGCTGAATATGAGGCAAAATCCCTTATCCTGATAAGCCTTCTTTCCTCAACACCAAAACTTAAAAGCTTTTCATAAATTGGACCTGGACAGATAAAAACCGGAGCAAGTCGCCTGTTTAAAGCTTTCGCAGTTTTTTCAGCAAAATGATCACTGTCCGCATGTGTATAGCATACATAATCAGCTTTTGGTATCTGTTCTGCAGTTACAGGATGTGGAACTAGAAGCTTATCCCCTGTCTCACAAGTGCTTTCATCCTGACCATAACTTATCAGGGGATCTATAAGTATAATTGTTCCCCTGCAATTTATAATAGCCCCGGCCATTCCAAGCCAGGCAAAGGAAGTATGCTTCTGCTGACCAAAGAAAGATTGATTAATTGGAATTGTCTTTAGTTTTCTTTGGGATGTAAATTCTATGTCAAACAGAACAGCACCAATGATTGTTGTTTTTACAAAATGACGCCGGTCCATAATTTCTGATTTCTTTAAAATTCTATTCCTATGTTCAGGCTTATTGAATTATTTTTCCTTCTGAATGGAATATTGTCAACCGGACTTGCGTACTCCATTTGAAGTCCTTCATAGGCAATATCAGCAAAAAGTGCCGAGTTTCTGCCAAGCCTTAACCACAAACCTGCAGAAGGATTTATAAACGAACCGTGCTTTGTTGTGTCAACCTTGCTCGTTTCTGTTGTTCCTCCAACACCAAGTGCAAAAAATGGTGTCAATTTCTTTTTCGAGAAAAGAATCCGCATGTCAAGAAAAACAGGAACCTGAGTTTTGCCCGAAACCAGGTACCAGTCAGGATGCTTATCGGGTTTGTCAAAATAATTGCGGTAGCCTAAGCCAAGACCAAGCTTAAAATGTTTTCCAAGACTTATGCTGCCTATAAAATTCATTCTGAAATTATTGAGCCCGTAATCTCCCGTTTTCAGGCCATATCCGGCTTCAATAATTCCATGCCATAATCTTGAACCGTCAGAGTTTTTAAATGAAGGAACCCCACTATATACAGTGCCGCCGGTTGATGGATATGAAGGTACTGATGGAGAGGGCTGAGTATTTCTTGTTGACGGCTGGGAAGGCCAGGTTTGCTGTTGCTGTGGTTTTGAAGCAGGTTGTGAAACAGGAGTCTCTTTTTTGGCTGGCGCCGGTTGGGGTTGTACCGGCTGTTGTGTCGTTCTTGTCTGCGTTACCGGCTTTGGCTGAGCCGGTTGTGCAGGTTCACTTTTCTGAACAGGCTGTGATACAGTTCTTGGCTGTTCCTGTTTCGGAGCCTGCTGCCTTGGTGGCTGCTGCCCCGGGACATTAGTTCTCGTCCTTGGTTGTGGTTGTGGTTTTTCGGGTCTTTTTGCTTCGGTTACTGGCTCTGCTTCCTTTTCCGGTTCGGGTTGTTTTATCTCAACTACTGGAGCTGGTTGTACAGGCTCAGGTTGTGGTTGGGCAGCGATTGGTTCAGGGACAGCTTGCTGAACTACAGGTGTTGGTTCTGGTGCTGGTGGAACCACAGGTGCTGGTTCTGGTGTTGGTGGAACTACAGGTGCTGGTTCTGGTGTTGGTGGAACCACGGGTGCTGGTTCTGGTGCTGGCTGAACTACAGGTGCTGGTTCTGGTGCTGGCTGTACCACAGGTGCTGGTTCTGGTGCTGGCTGAACTACTGGGGTTGGTTCAGCTACCTTGACCGGTTGTGGTTCGGGTTGTGGTTGGACAACAACTGGTTCCGGGGCAACTGGCTGAACTGGGGCCGGCTGCTGAACAGGCTGAGGTTCTGGTGTTGGTTCAGGTACTGGCTGAACAACGGGTGCTGGTTCTGGCACTGGTTCCGGTTGTGTTTCTGGCTGTGGTGCAGGTTGTGGTTCCGGCTGTGGTTCTGGCGCCGGTTGAACAACTGGCGCCGGCTCAGGCTGAGACACAGGTGGTGGCGCTACAGGGGTAACAACTGCTGTAACTTCCTCTTTATTAACTTCATCCTTGCTGGATTTATCCTTATTCTCTATCCTCTCAAATACATAATAATACACAGTCCCATCAGCAGGTAATGAACCTGATATGAATTCCACAGGTACTTTCCAGTATCCTTCTGCTTTTACAAAAACTCCTTTAACATCAAATATGTTGACATTTTTGCCCTCATATTCAACAATATTTATCCTCCCCCTGCCTGTTGCACCGGTAGTATCGTCCCATGTTGAATACCATTTTGTCTGATTCTCTCCCGCCAGATCAAAATCATCGATATATATATAGCTTATCCCTTCTTTATTGTCCTTATTATATCTGAAAATCCCATTCCCCGGATCACTGTCAGAAGTTACTGAACTGAATTTGTAATGAATACTCCTTTTGACTCCCGAAGAGCTTTCCTGGTACCTTATATCCTGTGATTGCTTTTCCGGATTACCGGATTCTTTTTCTTTCTTTTCCTCATCTGTGTTTTCAACCTGTACAGCTTGCTGCTGATCCTTATTATCGACTGTTTCTTTCTTGTTTTTATCCTGGCTTTCATCCGTATCCTTTTTCTGTGATATTAACGGAAGTGAAAGCAAAATCAATAAATTTAAGATGAGGATCCTTTTCATAACTGCAGGGTTTACCAAATAATTATGTCAAGATAAATTAAATTATTTATATCTCTGACTGGCAGAATGGGAAATTGAAACTGCTGTTAAACAATTAAATGGGCTTATATTTCTTTTCATGCTATTTTTACAGAAATTTTAATGCAGGGAATTATGTCAAAACTTTTCACAGCTCTGAAAATCAGGAATGTTAATATCAGGAACCGTATCGGAATGCCTCCCATGTGCCAGTACTCAGCAGGTAATGGTTATGTATCTGACTGGCATCTTGTACATTATGGAGCCAGGGCAGCAGGTGGTGCTGGTCTCATAATCCAGGAGGCCACAGCGGTTGTTCCTGAAGGAAGGATCACTCCGGGGGATCTGGGTATATGGAGCGATGATCATATTCCCGGACTCCGGAAGATAGTTAACTTTATTGAGGAGTATGGATCTGTTCCGGCTATTCAGCTTGCCCATGCAGGCAGAAAAGCATCATGCGACCTTCCCTGGAATGGTGGAAAACAACTGGATCTTAATAAAGGAGGATGGCTTACCAAAGCTCCGTCTGATCTTCCTTTTTCCCCGGGAGAAAGAAAGCCTGATCCTCTTGATATTATTGAAATAGAAAAAATTATAAACTCTTTTAAGGCAGCTGCAGAAAGAGCACTTAAAGCCGGATACAGGATAATTGAAATACACAGCGCTCACGGCTATCTTCTCCAGGAATTCATGTCACCATTAAGTAACTGCAGAACTGATGAATACGGAGGAAGTTTTGAAAACAGGATCCGCCTTCTTCTGCAGGTAATCCAGGCTGTAAAAACTGTCTGGCCTGAAGATAATCCTCTGTTTGTCAGAATTTCCTCAACTGAATGGAGAGAAGGTGGATGGACACTTGAAGACAGTACCAGGCTTGCAGCTATTTTAATGAAAGCCGGAGTTGATCTGCTTGATTGTTCATCAGGGGGAAATATACATGATGCAAAAATTCCTTTTTCCCCGGAATACCAGGTACCTTTTTCTGAAGCTGTAAAAAAAACAGGTATGCCTTCTGCTGCTGTAGGTCTTATAACTACTGCTACCCAGGGAGAACAGATACTGACTGAAAATAAAGCCGACCTTGTCCTGTATGGCAGGGAACTGCTTCGAAATCCTTATTTCCCACTGTATGCAGCAAGGGAACTTGGAGCCGAAATAAAATGGCCTCTGCAGTATCTGAGGTCAAAATAAAATCACTTTGTTGCAAATCTGAGAGCTGCACGGGAAAGGATCCTGGTTGAATCAAGAACAGGAAGTGAAGATTCCTCTGGCAACACAATAAGTGGTATTTCAGTGCACCCAAGTATTACTGCGTCACAGCCTTCCATGCGGTATTCATTTATAAGCCCAAGGAAAAACTTCTTTGAATCATTCTTGATTATGCCATAAACAAGCTCCTTGAAAATAATTTCATTTATTTTCTCACGCTGTTCCTTTTCGGGAATAAGATACTCTATTCCCTGTTTGCTCAGAACATCCGGATAAACAGGTCCTTCCATAAGAAATTTTGTTCCCAGAACGAGCAGTTTCCTGAATTTGTTTTTAGCTGCTTCCTGTGCAACTTCTTCTCCAATATGCAACCAGGGCAGAGGAGTCTTTTTAAGTACAAACGAAAAAGCCTGGTGAATTGTATTATCAGGACTTATGAGAAAATCCGCACCCGTTGCCTTCAGTTTTTCTCCGGAAGAAAGCATAATATCTGCAACCCCCTCCCAGTTGCCTGATTCAATAAATTCCATGTAGTCCCCAAGGGGATGATTATGAAGAGAAACATCCGGATGTGAATGTTCTCCCATAATTACTGATCCTTCCCTGCATATAGTCTGGTAGCAGAGAGCTGCTCCCTCATAGCTGCAGGCAACAATACCTATGTGTTTTGCCATTTCCTGTTTTACCTGAAGTTTACAATATCTTCAAAATTTTTACGGCTGGAGGCTGCAGATACTGCATCCACACTATTATCCAGGTGACCAATTCTGAGAATTGTAACAACGCTGTATCCTGCCGGTATCTGCAATTGTTCTCTCATTGTGCTGTTGACTGCCCTCACCGGACCTCCATATATCCTCGCACCAAGGCCAAGGCTTTGTGCTGCAATATTCATGTTTTCAGCAGCCAGCCCGCAATCAAAATCAACAACATGATTCTCCTGCTGTCCTTCAGGCCCGGATATAAATATGAGAACATTCCCTTGTTTTATATCCTTTATTACCGGTTTTGTCAGTGCGGTATCCCTGACCACTGTAAATTTCCATGGCTGTCCGTTCCTTGAACTGGGGGCTCTCATTCCACACCTGAGAATAAGGCTCAGATCCTGGTCAGAAACGTTTTCTGAACTGTAATTCCTTGAAGAATAGCTCTTAAGAATTAAATCTGTAACAGAGTTCCCGTCCTGTCCGCTTGCAAGATTGCTGCTTAACACAGCTGCAATGATGAGAAACACAAATACCTGCTTTTTCATTTGGATGGTTTTTATTTGCTTCATTTACTATCCTAAATGTACAAAAAACAGGCAATCCGCATCTGAGGTTTTCAATAAAATAATGCTTTTGATCTGATTAATAGCTGTTTGGCCCCTTGAATATCTTTGCATTGTAAATTGCAGCAAGATTTCCTCTCCAGGTAAGCATCCCGGAAGTGTTTCCCCTGATAGTGGCGGAAGCGGTATTGTCGGCAAGAATGTTCATTTCTATATTGAATGTACCGATGTTTGTCATTAGTATGAATGTCACACGATGACTGAGAGCTTTCATATTCCTGTGTATTTCGTAGTTTGAAACACTCCCTTCGGCTGTAACTCCTCCGACACCATTGTAACCTGCAACAAAATCAGAACCTGTCTGAAGGATGGCTTTTTCTCCGTCTACCTTTATAAAATTCAGGGTGCTTGAAACAGAAACCATGTCTCCTATCTTATTTTGCAGATAATCAGCCTGAAGAACATATTTCCTCACAACAAGAAGAGTATCCTGTGAATAGAAGTTTGCAGCCAGAGCTGCCCTTCTCATTTCTTTCTTTTCCTGTTTCGATGGTTTATAATCCTGTGAAAAACCAACATTTGCAAGCAACAGGAAAATCACCACCAAATATCCTGTTAAATTCCTGTTTTTTGTTTTCATAATATTCATCTTTTTAGATACAGATGAAAGGCAAAATACATGCCAATATTACCTGAAGCATTCCTTTCCAACTAACTAAGGCACAGCTTTCAGATTAAACGTATTTTTCTTTCCTGAAGTTGTGGTGACCGACTCAAAAATATTAGTGGCTATAAGTATCTCACTGAGTGTCTGTCTGTTCACAAGAAACCATTCAACCTTCCACACCCCGTCAGCATGTGTTTCTTCCTTAAGGCTGAAAAAGGCATAACCTGATTGCTGAAACCTGGAAGTGTCTGATTTTAAAACATAGCCTTCAGGATTTGAAACTGAATACCTGAACAGCCAGACTGGATTGCCCTTCCCGTCAGTGAATTCCTTCGTTTCAGGTCCCTGTATCCATGAGGCAAAAAGCTGGCTCCCCCTGTACTTGCCTTCCATAGCTCCGTTTTCCTCAAGGTGTTTCATGTTCCACCTGTTGCCTCTCTCTATAATCTTCGGCGCCTTATCGCTTCCATTATCCTGTATTAAACCCGTACCCGAATCTTTCAGGGTCCATTGCTGTGCATAAGAAACCTTTACAGAAAGCATTACCAGCAGGATAACCAGGACTTTATTCATGATTAATTGCCGTTTAACCAGGATTTCAGGAAACGTAACTGTGCTTCTGACGGATTTGTTTCCTGCGTTATCGAATATTTTCTTATGCCTCCGGAATCAGGAGAGGATGATAGTTTCAATCCTGCAAGCGACAGGTAAGAAGCATAATCTATTTCCCGTGTCGTTGTCATGTATTCAAATACCCTGCTCAACCCTGCACCGGCAATTTCTTCACAGGCCTTCTGAAATTCAGCATCGGTGAATCCTCTTTCAAGCTCCTTGTAATATTTCCGGTAAACTAGCCTCATAACATCATCAAGTGATTTTTTGCTGTCTGTCGCTTTTCTGATTGCAAAATCAAGAATTAAGCCTGCAACAGGTCCTTTCTCATAATATGAAATAGCTCTGTCTGCTTCGCCCGGCTTTTTCCCGAAAGGCCCGTCACTCCATGTGTTATAGCTAGATTGTATAAGTGACTGATATTCTTTGCCCGGATCATTCTCAAAGCTTGTAATGTCAGCTGCAAGGTTCCTGAAAAGGTCATCATCATTCAGAAGCCCTGCCCGCTTTACAATCAGGTATTCGTAATAAACCGACAAGCCTTCGCTTACCCAAAGCAGGTTTGTCCTGTTTTCCCCCGAGTAATCAAAGGGGCCCAGTTCAAAAGGCCTGATCCTTTTCACATTATAATTATGGAAATATTCATGAGTAAGAAAAAGGATCATCTTCTGAAAAGCCTGATGATTGTTGTCCAGGTTGCCGCCATAAAAACTCACCGTGGTATTGTTCAAATGCTCAATGCCTCCAAAACCGGGTCCTATTCCAATGAAAGTGTACCCGGGATATGGAATGTCTCCTATAAGCTCAGTGGCTTCTTTTACTGACTTCTCCAGAGCTGACATTAATGCCGCTTTGTCAAAAGTACCCGGATTGTAAGCAATAAACCTGTGAACAATACCATTGATTTCGAACTGCGGAAATTCATCAAGCTTTCCTGCAAGAATCGGGGAATCATACAGGATATCAAAATCAGAGGCAATAAAAGTATTCGTTTTACCTGCAGCCTGCCCAAGACCTGTAGCTATATCCGGAAATCTGCTGTCGGGAACAACTTTGACAGTTACCGGTGACTTTATATATTCTTCACAGAACAGAAAAGTAGCTCCCGGAATTATGTAACAATGTGTCGAGTCCAGCCAGCTGTTTGCAACAAATCTTTTGTCAGCCCTGACATTATATGAAATGTTTATTACCTTTTCTTTCTCTGAAGCCACTTTCCAGGTGTTATTCCCTTTTTTTATAACACTAAGTTTATTCCCTCCTGCTGTCCGTGCACTAAATTCTGAAACCTGATCGGGATAATCCATTATCTGGTAATAACCCGGCATCCATACAGGCATCTTAAAATCTATTGTGTCTTTAGGCATTCCTTTGTATTTCAGCTCTATATGCAGGAGATGCCTTGACGGATCCGGCATTGTGACAGTATAATCAAATATTACCTGTTTTTCATTTTCTGCCTGTCCGTATGAACTGGGATAAATCAGAAATGCTGCAGATAAGGGAAGTAAAACCTTTAAAATATTCTTCATCTGATGAGTACTAATTATCAATCAAATTTAGTCAAAGAGTGCTTTTATAATATTTTTTAATTTAGTTTTGAATAAATAAATACCTATTAAACCTTCTTCGCAATGAAAATCAAGCTCTTATCCTGTTTCATAATTATTCTTTCCATTACAGCGTGTAAAAACAGCAACACTGAATGGACAGAACTTTTCAACGGTAAAGATCTTAATGGCTGGAAAGCATCAGAAAATCCGGCGAGTTTCAAGGTCGAAAACGGCGTACTGGTCTGCTCAGGACCAAGGGCACATCTTTTCTATGAAGCTTCAGAGCCTTTCCGTAATTTTGAACTTGTTGCTGAAATAAAGACAACTCCCCAGGCTAATTCAGGAATATACTTTCATACAAATTTTCAGGAAAATGACTGGCCTTCTGCAGGATATGAAGTGCAGGTAAATAATACCCATAAGGGCATTGGTGATTATCATGAAACAAAAAAGACAGGAAGCCTGTATGCTGTCAGAAATGTTTATTATCAGATGGCCAGGGATAATGAATGGTTTACAATGAGAGTAAAAGTCATTGAAAATCACGTACAGATTTATATTAATGATTATCAGGTTGTTGATTATGTTCAACCGGAGAATACATGGAGAAGTGAGGAACATCCGGGAAGACTTCTTGGCTCAGGTACTTTTGCCCTGCAGGCCCATGATGAAAACAGTACTGTCTATTACAGATCCGTTAAGGTAAAAAGACTTCCCGATGGTGAAAAATCAAACCTGCTGGTTGATGAAGAATGGGAAAATAATCTTGCTCAGCTGATGGACAAAGGTTA
>ENA-UOWG01002279-UOWG01002279.1-activated-sludge-metagenome-genome-assembly--contig:-NODE-2279-length-16854-cov-7.931186_pt1 | contig 16854 bp, 14 predicted proteins | sample MGYA00238147_ERZ761563 | MGnify/ENA primary metagenome ERZ761563 (study PRJEB28884, sample SAMN05720216) | anaerobic digester metagenome | isolation source: active sludge of municipal... | reverse complement strand
GCGGCTGCGGCTGCGGCTGCGGCTGCGGCTGCGGCTGCGGCTGCGGCTGCGGCTGCGGCCCCGGCCGCATCCGCGGCTGCCGATGCGGCCTCCACGGCAGCAGCCGCCGGCGCAGCCGCGGCATCAGCGCTGCCTCGCAAGCTCAGCTTCAAGGAGCAGCGCGAGCTGGACGAGCTGCCTGAGCGCATCGACGCGCTCGAAGCCGAGCAGCGCACGATCGGCGAGCGCCTGGCCGGGCAGGAGCTGTACACGCGCGAGCCGCAGGCGGTGGCGGCGCTGCGCGCGCGCTACGCGCAGATCGACGACGAACTGGCGGCGGCGATGCAGCGCTGGGAGGTGCTGGCGTCGCGCTGAGCGCGCGGCCCGCAGCCCGACGAAGCCGGGGCAAGCCGGCGGGCCCGGCCCGCCGGGCTGCCGGGCGTCGCTCAGCCCGGCAGGGCGTCGCTGCCGCGCCAGCCGTCGTTGGTGGCCGCCGGGTGGGCGCGGCTGACGATCAGCGCCGCCTGCAGGTACAGGCCGTTGAGCAGGCGGCGGGCGCGGTCGTCGTCGAAGCCGGGCCAGCGGGCGATGTCGTCCGCCCGCGTCGGCTCGCGCCGCAGCCGCGCCGCGGCATCGCCGAGCGAGCCGCCCGGCGCCGGCAGGTGCAGGTCGGCGCCGGGTGCGATGCGGTACGCGGCCTGCCCGGCGATCTCGGGCAGCAGCTCGGCGCGCACGCCGCGCAGCGCGACTTCCCAGCACAGCGCCGGCAGCGGGTGGTACTGCGCCGCCTCGCCCACCAGCGCGCCGACGCGGTCGCCGGGCGGGCGCAGCAGCGCCGGCTCGACGTGCAGCACCTGCAGCTCGTCCAGCGGCAGCGCCAGCAGCTCGGGCAGCGGCACCGGGCTGTGCACCAGCCGCTCGACCGGGAACAGCGTCAGCGGCAGCACGCGGTCGCGCGCCTGCAGGTGCACCAGCAGCCGGCGCGCGTGGCGGATGCTCGCGGCCAGCACTTCGAGCAGGCCGCTGCCCTGGCCTTCGTGCTCGAAGCGCATCAGGTCCAGCAGCAGCGACGGGCTCAGGGTGGACAGCCGCGACGCGGTCGGCTCGGCCCCGGCGCGGGCTTCGTCCGCCAGGTAGCGGCGAAAGGCGCTGGCGCGCATCAGATCGTGCTCGCCGATGGCCGGGACGGGGGTGTCGAACATCGCGGGGCGCAGCCTTGCGGCCGATCGTAGCGGCGGCAGGGCGCGCCCGATGCCGGCAGTTGTGTCGGCTTGTACGCGGTGCCGGGCGCGCGCCGCGGGTGCCGGCGCGGGCACACTTGCGATTCGATACAGGAGGCGCTGACGATGACCCCGACCTACTCGGCCCGCGTGCCCGCCGCAACGCCGGTCTGCCGCGGCGTGCAGCCGCGCACCGGGCAACGGCGCCGCAACGCCGCGCCGCCCGTGCAGACCGGGCACGGCAGCGCGCCGCTGGTGCAGGTGCCGGCGCAGGCGCGGCACGCGCCGGGGGCGACGCGATGAAGCGCCGCTTCGACCAGCTCGACGTGTTCACCGGCACCGCGCTGCGCGGCAACCCGCTGGCGGTGGTGCACGCGGCGCAGGGCCTGGACGACGCGCGCATGGCGGACTTCGCGCGCTGGACGAAGCTGTCGGAAACCACCTTCCTGCTGCCGCCCACCGCGCCCGGCGCCGACTACCGGGTGCGCATCTTCACCCCCGGCGGCGAGCTGCCCTTCGCCGGCCACCCGACGCTGGGCAGCTGCTTCGCGTGGCTGGCGGCCGGCGGCGTGCCGCGTACGGCCGGGCAGGTGGTGCAGCAGTGCGGTGTCGGCCTGGTCGCGGTGCGGCGCGACGGCACGCGCCTGGCCTTCGAGGCGCCGGCGCTGGCCTGCGAGCCGGCCGACGAGGCGCTGCTGCAGCCGGTGTGCGCGGCGCTGGCGATCGGGCGCACGCAGGTGCAGGCCGCTGCCTGGCTCGACAACGGCCCGCGCTGGCTGGCGCTGCGGCTGGCCAGCGCCGCGGCGGTGCTGGCGGTGCGGCCCGACCATGGGCGGCTGAAGACGCTCGCCAAGGTCGGCCTGATCGGCGCGCAGCCGGCGGGCGCCGACACCGCTTTCGAGGTGCGCGCGTTCGCGCCGATGATCGGCGTCGATGAGGATCCGGTGACCGGCAGCCTCAACGCGGGCCTGGCGCAGTGGCTGATCGGCCAGGGGTTGGCGCCCGGGCGCTACGTCGCCGCGCAGGGCACGGCGCTCGGCCGCGCCGGGCGGGTGCACATCGAGCGCGCCGCCGACGGCCGCGTCTGGGTGGGCGGCGAGGTGGCGCCGTGCATCAGCGGCGAGGTCGCGCTGTGACCGGCCCGGGCCGGGCCGAAGGCGGCGGCCACGCGCAGGCCGATGGGGCGCCGGCAGCGGCGCTCGACCACCTGGCGGTCGCCGCGGCCACGCTCGAGCAGGGCGCGGCCTGGTGCGAGCGGCTGTTCGGCGCGGCACCGGCGCCCGGCGGCCGGCATCCGCGCATGGGTACGCACAACCGGCTGCTGGCCATCGGCTCGGCGGCGTTCCCGCGCAGCTACCTCGAGATCATCGCGATCGACCCGGATGCGCCGGCACCGCCGCGGCCGCGTTGGTTCGGGCTCGACGACCCGGCGCTGCAGGCGGCGCTGCGGGTGCAGCCGCGGCTGCTGCACGCGGTGGCGCGCTGCAGCGGCATCGACGCGCTGCTGGCGCGGCTGCGCGCGCTCGGCGCCGATCCGGGCGAGGCGGTCGCTGCCGAGCGCGCCGGCGCGCACGGCATCCTGCGCTGGCGCATCGCCGGGCGTGCCGACGGCCGGCTGCTGTACGGCGGTGCGCTGCCGACGTTGATCGAATGGGAAGGCCCGCACCCAGCCGGGCAGTTGCCGGCCAGCGGCGTCGCACTGGACGCGCTGGCCCTCGGCGGCCTGCCCGATGCGCTGGCCGCGGCGCTGGGGTTGCCGGGCGTGGTGTGCGCGGCGGCCGGCCCGGCGCTGGTGGCGGGGTTCAGCAGCGCGCGCGGCAAGGTGGAGCTGCGCAGCGGTTGAACGGCGGTTGGGCGGTTGGGCGGTTGGGCGGCGGCAGGGTACGGCCGGCAGCGCCAGCGGCCGACCGGCAGCGACAATGCCCGGCATGACCCTGCTGCCCGACCGCACCGAGCTCGAACAGGCGCTGGCGCTGGTGCGCGCCGAGATGCTGCCGACGCCGACCCACCGCTGGCCGCTGCTCGAGCAGCGGCTCGGCGCCACCGTCTACGTCAAGCACGAGAACCACACCGCGATCGGCGCCTTCAAGATGCGCGGCGGCATCGTCTACCTGCACGAGGCGCTGCAGCGCGAGCCCGGCCTGCGCGGCGTGATCAGCGCGACGCGCGGCAACCACGGCCAGTCGATCGCGCGCGCCGCGGCGCGCCGCGGCCTGCCGGCGACGATCGTCGTGCCGCACCGCAATTCGGCCGAGAAGAATGCGGCGATGCGCGCGTTCGGCGCCGAGTTGCTCGAACATGGCGACGACTTCCAGGCCGCGCTCGAGCATGCCGCCGCGCTGGCCGAAGCGCGCGGGCTGCACCTGGTGCCGAGCTTCCACCGCGACCTGGTGCGCGGCGTCGCCACCTACTGGCTCGAATTCTTCGGCGCGGCGCAGCCCGACGTCGTGTTCGTGCCGATCGGGCTGGGCTCGGGCATCTGCGCCTGCGCCGCGGCGCGCGCGGCGACCGGGGCGCGCACGCGCATCGTCGGCGTGGTGTCGGCGCACGCCACCGCGTACCTCGATTCGTGGCGCGCCGGCCGCGCGGTGGCGGCGCCGGCGAGCACCCGGCTGGCCGACGGCATGGCCTGCCGCGTGCCCGACGAGGCGGCGCTGGCGATCATCCGTGCCGAAGTGGAGGACATCGTTGCGGTGGACGACGCCGAGGTCGCCGAGGCGATGCGCATCTGCTTCACCGACACCCACAACGCGGCCGAGGGCGCCGGCGCGGCGGCGCTGGCGGCCGCGCTGCAGCGGCGCACCGCACTGGCCGGGCGCAGCGTCGGCGTGGCGCTGACCGGCGGCAACGTCGACCGCGAGCTGTTCGCGCAAGTGCTGGCCGGCGGCGGGGCCGCTGCGTGAACGCGCCGGGCTGGCGCCGGCGCGAACGCCGCAGCGCGTGGCCCGCAGACCCTTGCGCGATGGCGCTGCCGCTGTCGAGCGCCCATCCCGCAGGGCACGACCCGAGGGCCGCCTGATGACCGACGAACTGTTCCGCGAAGACGCCACGCTGCTGGAATGCCGCGCACGCGTCACCGTGGTCGACGCGCAGGGCGTGCAGCTCGACCGCAGCGTGTTCTATCCGCAAGGCGGCGGCCAGGCCGGCGACGCCGGCTGGCTGGTGCTGGCCGACGGCCGCACGGTGGCGGTGGCCGACACGCGCAAGGGCGCGGGCCCGGGCGAGATCGTGCACCTGCTCGCGCCCGGCGCCGACGCCGCGCTGCTGCGCCCAGGCGACGAGCTGACCGCGCGCATCGACGCCGCACGCCGGCGCGCGCACATGCGTTTCCACACCGCCACCCACCTGCTGTGCGCGCTGGTGCCGCACCCGGTGGACGGCTGCTCGATCACCGCCGCCCATGCGCGGCTGGACTTCCACATCGCCGAGCCGCTGGACAAGGCGGCGCTGAGCGCGGGCATCGCGCGCCTGGTGGCCGAGGCGCACCCGGTGCGTCACCGCTGGATCAGCGAGGCCGAGCTCGACGCCAACCCGCAGCTGGTGCGCAGCATGAGCGTGCAGCCGCCGCGCGGCCAGGGGCGGGTGCGGGTGCTGGAGATCGAGGACGTCGATCTGCAACCCTGCGGCGGCACGCACGTGGCCAACACCGCCGAGATCGGCGCCGTCGTCGTGACCAAGGTGGAGAAGAAGTCAGCGATGACCCGCAGGGTCATCCTCGGCTTCGCCGAGGCGGCCGCAGGCCGCGGCTGACGGCTTCCGGCGAAGGCTCATATCGCGCAGCGATGTGAAGGCGGCGCCAGCCGCCGTGCCGCAGCCAGAAGATGCGCGATGACCCGCAGGGTCATCCTCGGCTTCGCCGAGGCGGCCGCAGGCCGCGGCTGACGGCTTCCGGCGAAGGCTCGCATCGCGCAGCGGAGCTGGCCCCGTTTCGTGGACACCTCTTTGTCGCGGAACTGGCAAGAAGAGCGTGGTTCGATACAGACCACCGTAGCATCAGGCCCGAATACTTCCACAGAGAGCCCACGATGCAGGAACTGCCCGCCAGCAGTCTGAAGACCATCCTGCACTCCAAGCGGGCCAACCTCTACTACCTGGAGCACTGCCGCGTGCTGGTGAACGGAGGGCGGGTCGAGTACGTCACCGATGTCGGCAAGCAGTCGCTGTACTGGAACATCCCCATCGCCAACACCACGACGCTGCTGCTGGGCACGGGCACGTCGGTCACCCAGGCCGCCGTGCGCGAACTGGCCCGCGCTGGGGTGATGATCGGCTTCTGCGGCGGCGGTGGCACGCCGCTGTTCGCAGGTACCGACCATGAACTGCAGGTGGCCTGGCTGCAGCCGCAGAGCGAATACCGACCCACCCAATATCTGCAGCACTGGCTGCGCTTCTGGTTCGACGACGGGTTGCGGCTCGTCGCCGCGAAAGCCTTCCAGCAGGCGCGGCTGCAGCGCCTACGCCAGCACTGGAGCGAACGCGGGCCGCTGCGCGACCAGGGCTTCTACGCCGACACCGCTGCGCTCGATGTGCTGGTGTCGGGATCCACCGATGCGGTGGGCACGGCGCCGGACCATGCTGCGCTGCTGACCGCGGAAGCACGACTCAGCAAAGAGCTGTATCGCCTGGCGGCGAAAGCCACCGCCTACGGCGAGTTCACCCGCGCCAAGCGCGGCGAAGGCGGCGACAAGGCCAACGGTTTCCTCGACCACGGCAACTACCTGGCCTATGGCCTGGGCGCCACGGCGACCTGGGTGCTGGGCATCCCTCACGGCTTCGCAGTGCTGCACGGCAAGACACGTCGCGGCGGGCTGGTTTTCGACGTGGCCGATCTCGTGAAGGACGCACTGATCCTGCCGCAGGCCTTCGTGTCGGCGATGCAGGGCCACAGCGAACTGGAGTTCCGCCAGGCCTGCATCGAGGCACTGACGCGCAGCGAGGCGCTGGATTTCATGATCGACACGCTGAAGGCCACTGCCGAGCACTGCGGCCGGCTGGCGCAGGGGGCCGGCCCCGCCGCATGAACGTGCTGCTGGTCTCGCAGTGCGACAAGCGGGCGCTGACCGAGACGCGCCGCATCCTCGACCAGTTTGCCGAACGGCGCGGCGACCGCACCTGGCAGACGCCGATCACGCAGGACGGCCTGGACGCGCTGCGCACGCTGCTGCGCAAGACGGCGCGCAAGAACACGGCGGTGGCCTGCCACTGGATCCGCGGCCTCGACCACAGCGAATTGCTGTGGATCGTCGGCGACCGGCGCCGCTTCAACGACCAGGGCGCCGTACCCACCAACACCACGCAGCGCGACGTGCTGCGCCGCGAAGACGAGAACGACTGGCACAGTGGCGAGGACATCCGGCTGCTGGCCACCCTGGCCGCGCTGCTGCACGACCTGGGCAAGGCGATGGCGCAGTTCCAACGGCGGCTGCTGGCCACCGAGGCGGTGGGACGCAACCAGATCCGGCACGAATGGGTGTCGCTGCGCCTGTTCCAGGCCTTCGTCGGCGGCGACCAAGACGACGCAGGCTGGCTGCGGCGGCTGGCCGAGGGGTCTGCCGACGAGGCCGCCTGGCTGGCCCGCCTGCAGCGCGACGGCTGCGATGCCGGCTGCGACCGCCCGCTCGCCACCCTGCCGCCGCTGGCGCGGGCCGTGGGCTGGCTGGTGCTGACGCACCACCGCCTGCCGGTGATGCCGTCGATGGCAGGCGATACCAGGCTCGGCCGCAAGCTGCGGGACTTCCGCATCGAACATCTGCACGACGTGCTGGGCAGCATCGACGCCGGCTGGAACGAACACCGCGACAGCAACGACAAGAAGCTGCTGGCAACGTACTGGCGCTTCCAGCACGGCCTGCCCGTCACCCACCCCGACTGGCACCACCAGGCCGCGCGCACGGCCCGCAGCCTGCTGAAGCGGCGCGAGCGCCACGGCGACATCGACTGGGTCGCCAACCCCTACGTCATGCACGTCGCACGGCTGGCGCTGATGCTGGCCGACCACCACTATTCGGGGCTGAGCCGGCCGGGCGATCGTGTGCGCGTGGCCGATGGCGACGAACTGAAGGCCTACGCCAACACCCACATCGAGCACGGGCAGCGCCGCTTGAACCAGACGCTGGTGGAACACCTCGTCGGCGTCGGCCGCCACTGCGCCGAGCTGTGCCATGCCTTCCCGCGCTTCGAGCGCCACCTGCCGCGCCTGGTGCGTCACAAGCCGCTGCAAAAGCGCAGCACCGACGCGCGCTTCCGCTGGCAGGACCAGGCGGCCGAACTGGCCGCCGCGATGCGCGGCGCCGCGGCCGCGGGCGGCGCCTTCATCGTCAACATGGCCTCCACCGGCTGCGGCAAGACGCTGGCCAACGCGCGCGTGATGGACGCGCTGGCCGAGCCGGCGCTGGGCCTGCGCTGCTGCTTCGCGCTGGGCCTGCGCACGCTGACGTTGCAGACCGCCCGCGCGCTGCGCCAGGCCGCGCGGCTGCACGAGGACGACGTGGCGGTGTGCGTCGGCGGCGCGGCCTCGCGCGAGTTGTTCGAGTACCACGAACAATCGGCCGAGGCCACAGGCTCGGCATCGCGCGCGCCGCTGCTGGGCGACGACGGCGGCGGCGTGCGCTTCGAAGGCAACACCGACGCGCACCCTCTGCTGTCGCGCGCGCTGGCCGATGCCGACGTGCGCCGGCTGCTGGCCGCGCCGGTGCTGGTGTGCACCATCGACCACCTGGTCCCGGCCACCGAAAGCCAGCGCGGCGGGCGCCAGATCGCACCGATGCTGCGGCTGATGAGCAGCGATCTGGTGATCGACGAACTGGACGACTTCGACATCGACGACCTGCCCGCCGTCGCCCGCCTGGTGCACTGGGCCGGCCTGCTGGGCTCGCGCGTGCTGATCTCCTCGGCCACGCTGCCGCCGTCGCTGGTGCAAGGGCTGTTCGAGGCCTACCGGGCCGGGCGTTCGCACTATGCCCTCAACCGCGGCACGGTGCCCGGCGCCACGGCACCGATCGCCTGCGCCTGGATCGACGAGTTTCATCGCGACCGGCTGGACTGCTGCGACCCTGCCGCCTTCGCAGCGGCGCAACTCGCCTTCGTGCAACGCCGCGCCCAGGCGCTGGCCAAGGCGCCGGTGCGTCGCCGCGGCGAGTTGTGGCCGCTGGACCTGGACGGTGCCGACGCGGCCACCCGCCGCCGCCAGTTCGCCGAGCAGGTGCTGCAGGCTGCGCTGGCGTTGCACCGGCGACATCACGGCACCGACCCCGCCACCGGGCGGCGCGTCAGCTTCGGCCTGGTACGCATGGCCAACATCGGGCCGCTGTTCGACGTGGCGCTGGCGCTGTACGCGATGGGCGCGCCGGCCGGCGCGCGCATCCACCTGTGCACCTACCACTCGCAATACCCGCTGCTGCTCCGCTCGGCCATCGAAACCCAGCTCGACGGCGTGCTGGACCGCCGCGACCCCGCCGCCGCCTTCCGCCACGCGGCCGTGCGCGCCGGCCTGGACACGCACGACGAACAGGACCACCTGTTCATCGTGCTGGGCAGCCCGGTCACCGAAGTCGGCCGCGACCATGACTATGACTGGGCGGTGGTCGAACCGTCGTCGATGCGCTCGCTGATCCAGCTGGCCGGGCGCGTCTGGCGGCACCGGCCCGACAAGGTCTGCGGGCAGCCCAACGTCGTGCTCTTCGACAGCAACCTGAAATGTTGGCCGATGAGCGCCCCGCGCGTGGCCTACCACAAGCCCGGCTTCGAGACGGCGCAGGACTTCCCGCTCGACGCCAAGCGCCTGGACGAACTGCTGGCGCATGCGGAGTGGGAGCAGATCGACGCGCGGCCGCGCATCCTGCCGCGCGCCGCGGCAGAGCTGCAGCCGCGGCGCAGCCTGGTGGACCTGGAGCATGCGCGGCTGCGGCAATGCATGCTCGCGTCGTCGGCACCCGCGGCACCGAAACCTCGCCGCGGTGCCGCGCCCGCTGCACCCGCGCTGGGCGCCTACCCCTGGTGGCAACTGCCGCCGCAGGATGCCTTGCTGACAGCGGTTCTGCAGCAGCAGCAACCATTCCGCGAGGGTGGGCGCGAGGAAGTCGAGGCCTGCCTGCTGCCCGACGAGGATGTCGAACGCGGCTATCAACTGGTCTTCCTGGTGGAACAGGAACGCTCAGTCGGCCCGCGCCGGCGCTTCGTACCGATCAAACACGACAGCCTGCACAAGCCCATAGCCGACGAGCGCGTACAGGGTGCGGGGATCAACGCCTGGCAGGCCTGCGACTACCTGCAGGCGCTGACGGATCTGGCCGAGGCGCTGGACATGCCGCTGCACGCTTGCGCCCAGCGCTATGGTCTCGTCAGCCTGCCGAGGACCGACTGGGGATGGCACTTCCATCCGGCGCTGGGGTTCAACGAAGCCTGAGTTCCGTCAGGCCTGCTGCGCCGCGCGACGAACCTCGGGCAGACGCGCGGCCAGCTCCGGCAGCGCAGTCAGCACCGTTTCCCACACCAGGTCCAGGTTGATCTCGAAATAGGCGTGGGCCACGCGGTTGCGCATGCCCCGAATGCTGCGCCAGGGCACGGCGGATTGCCGTTCGGCGAAGTCAGGAAACTCGGCGAGCACCCGGCCGGCGGCTTCGCCCAGCACCACGATGTTCATCAGCACGGCCTGCTGCGTGCGCACGTCCGCCATGAACGCCGCCTTGTCCATGCCCTGCACGTACGCCACGGCCTGCTGCGCGGCCTGCAGCATGTGGTCGATGTAGTCCGGCAGGCGGTGGCCGACGCTCATACCGGCTGCGCTTCGGCCAGCACCTGGTCGCGGAAACGCAAGGGCAGATCGGCCGGCGTCAGCACGTCCACGCGCACACCCAGCAGGTCTTCCAGTTCGACCTGCAGGCCGCTCAGGTCCAGCAGCGTCGCACCGGGCGCGGCATCGACCAGCAGATCCAGGTCGCTGGAGTCGGTGTCGGTGCCGTGCAAGGCCGAGCCGAAGACGCGCGGGTTGTACAGGCGATAGCGCTGGGTCAGCGCACGGACCCGGGCGCGGTGCGGAGACAGGGCTAGAGATGGTTTCATGAGCTGCCTATGCGGCAGTTGACCGCCAGACTGGAGCGAGCGTTTTCTGAGCTGTCGTTTCGACAGTGACGCCGAACCAGGTTGCTGCTACTATCCCCTTTAAATCTTCCTCCTTCACCGCCAAACCAGAGCTAGCGTGGTTGAAGATCGAGATCAACGAACCACCTTCAGGAAAGAGGGTGATCCGACGCCCCTCAGGCTTGCAGGCCTGATTCCCCAACCCGTCTGCGAAACGAAGAAAGGAGAGGTCATGGTGGCTGGCGATCACTGCATCAGAAGTGTCTGACGCCGGGCTCGCGCCCGGCTGAAACCGTGTCCCGATGACCTAGGTGCGTCGGGGCATTCTATTGAACTGCGGCTTTGCCGCTTCTTCCACAAGGATGTTCCATGTCCGAACCTCTCAGCGGTTTGGCAACAGCCCTTCGCTCGGCCGTCGACGCCTTCCTGCAGGAACGCCTCGACGCCAAGCTGAAGGGTTTGCCCGACGACGATCCCAAACGCGCGCAACTGCACGCGCAGTTCGAGCGCAGGGCCTGGATCGCCGATGCGGCCCGCCGCGTCGCGCAGATCCAGCTCGTGACCCACACGCTCAAGGCCACGCACCCGGACGCGCGCGGCACCAGCCTGTACGCCCCGCCCGCCACGCTGCGGCAGCATGCACTGGTGGGCAGCCACTGTCTCGGTGATGCCTTCATGCCCGACGTGGTGGGCAACGCTGCGGCGCTGGACGTCAACCAGTTCCTGCGCGTCAGCGTCGATGGCCGCACGCTGCTGGACCGCATGGTGGCCGGCGAAGCCGATCTGGCCGCCGCGCTCGGCCACGACGAGATCGAGGCAACGGCCTGGATCCAGGCCTTCCTTTCGGTGCGGCAGGCCCGCGGCGCCGCGAGCAGCCACACGCTGGCGAAGCAGTTGTACTGGCTGGTCGGCGACGATCCCTGCGACGACCGCGAATACCACCTGCTGGCACCGATCCACGCCAGTTCGCTGTCGCACGAGGTCTATCAAACTCTCCAGAACGACCGCTTCGGCGACGCCGCGCAGGCCGCGCGACAGGCGCGCCGCGAAAAGGCCTTCAGCGAGGACGAGGTACACGAGTATCCCGGCCTGGCAGTGCAGAAGCTGGGCGGCACCAAACCGCAGAACCTGAGCCAGCTGAACAGCGAGCGGCGCGGCACCAACTACCTGTTGGCGTCGCTGCCGCCGCAGTGGACGCAGTCGTCCACGCGACCGCCGCTGCATGTGAAAACGATCTTCGACCGCTTCCAGCGCCGGCGGCCGGTCAAGGCTTTGCTGCGGCGCCTGGAGCAATTCCTGGAAGCCGATCCTCCGCGCAACGAGGGCACCCGTGACACGCGCGACGACCTGGTGGACACGATCATCGACGAACTGCTGGAGCTGGAACTGGAACTGCGCCTGCTGGAGCCCGGCTGGAGCGCCAGCCCCGAGTGCCGACTGCCGCTGTTTGAACGCTGCTGGCTGGACGCGGACCGCGCCGCCCGCGACGAAGACTTCGCGCAGCAGTTTCAGCAAACCGACTGGCCCGGCGAACTGTGCGACCGCTTCGCCAACTGGCTGAACGGGCGGCTCGAAGGCAAGCTGAACTTCGACGATGCCACCTACGGCCACTGGCATCGCCGATTGCGCGACGAACTGCGTGCGCGCCAACGCGAGGGGCTGATCGATGTCTGAAGACTTCAACCCGAGCGCACTGCTGGTGCTGCCGCACCTGCGCATCCAGAACGCCAACGCCATCTCGGCACCGATGACCTGGGGCTTTCCATCGATGACGGCCTTCGTCGGTTTGATGCAGGCGTTGGAGCGCAAGCTGGCCGGCGAGATGCGCCTGCAGTTCCTGAGCGTGGGCGTGGTCTGCCACCACTTCCAGGCCCAGGCTTCGCGCGACCGCTACACCTATGCCTTGCGCCTGACGCGCAACCCGGTGGACGACAAAGGCGACACCGCCGCCATCGTCGAGGAAGGCCGCATCCACCTGGAGCTGACGCTGATCTTCGGCGTGCACGGCGACGCGGTGGCCGGCCGCGATGCCGAGCAGCATGCCGCCGTCGTCCGGCGCGTGGGCCAGGTGCTGGCCGGCATGCGTGTGGCCGGCGGCAGCGTGATGCCGGCGCTGCCGGGGCGGCGGCGGCGACGCCTCCAACCCTATGTTGCCGTGCTGCCTTCCGGCAATGACGGCGACTTCTTCAGGCAACTGCGCCGGCAATGGCTGCCCGGCTTTGCGCTGGTGTCGCGCGACGACGTGCTGCAGGCCCACCACGCGCAGTTGCGCCAAGCCCGACCCGACGCCACCCTGCTCGACGCCTGGCTGGACGCCGCGCGGCTGAACCTGAGGGCCGACCACGAGCCGGTGATCGACCGCGACACCGGGCAGCCGGCCGTCGATGCGGCGACCGGTGAGCCCAAGACCCAGGTCGCCTGGAACGCACGCCGCCTGCCGGGCTGGGTCGTGCCTATTCCCGTGGGCTACGGCGCGCTGGAAGCCGAGGCCCATGCGCCCGGCACCGTGGCCGGCGCGCGCGACCGCCGCGTGCCGTTCCGCTTCGTCGAGAGCCTGTACTCGCTGGGCCAGTGGATCAGCCCGCACCGGCTGCAGCGCCCCTCCGACCTGCTGTGGTCCAGCCATGCCGACATCGAGGCCGGGCTGTACCGCTGCGTCAATCGCTACCGCGCCGCCAGCTTGGCGGCACCGGACACCGCTTCAAACTGAACTCGAGAAGGACCCGTTGATCATGGCCACCAAGACCCCTGCCAATACGCTGAAGACCGCCTCCGTACTGGCCTTCGAACGCAAGCTGGACCCCTCGGACGCGTTGTTTGCGGCCGGCCGCTGGGACGACCGCGGTAACGACACCCAATGGCCCGCGGTGAGGCTGCGCGAAAAGTCGGTGCGCGGCACCATCTCCAACCGCCTGAAGGCTTCCGTCGGCAACGACCCCGCAAAGCTGGACGCCGACATCCAGAAGCCCAACCTGCAGACCGTGGACGTGGCCGCGCTGCCGGCGGACGCCGACACGCTGAAGGTGAGCTTCACGCTGCGCGTGCTGGGCGGGGCAGGCAAGCCGTCGGCCTGCAACAACGCCGACTACCAGGACAAGCTGGCGCAGACGGTGGCGAGCTACGTCGATGCCCACGGCTTCGGCGAACTGGCGCGGCGCTACGCGCACAACCTGGCCAACGCCCGCTTCCTGTGGCGCAACCGCGTCGGCGCCGAACAGGTGGAGGTGCGCGTGCAGCGGCTGGCCCAGGGCAAGCCCGAGACGGCCTGGAACTTCGACGCGCTTGCGCTGCCGCTGCGCAGCTTCGACGCCGCCGACCCGCAACTGCCGGCACTGGCGGATGCCATCACCGCTGGGCTGGCGGGCTCGGAACACGTGCTGCTGAAGGTGGACGCGTTTGCGCGCATGGGCGCCGGACAGGAGGTCTACCCATCGCAGGAGCTGATCCTGGACAAAGGCCAGAGCAGCAAGAGCAAGACGCTGTATCACGTGGACGATGTAGCCGGGATGCATTCGCAGAAGATCGGCAATGCATTGCGTTCGATCGACACTTGGTATTCCGATGCCGTGGAACACGGCCCAATTGCCGTGGAACCGTATGGCTCCGTCACCACGCTCGGCAAGGCCTGCCGCCGGCCTGTTGACAAGCGCGACTTCTATACCCTGCTGGATGACTGGCTGCTGAAGGGCCGTGTACCCGACGCGGCGCAACAGCACTTCGTGATGGCGACGCTGGTGCGCGGGGGCGTGTTCGGCGAAGCGGGCAAGGATTGAGCGATGAGCAGCCACCACTGTGACCTGCACATCCTGCAGGACCCGGAGCTCGCGACCGTGCACCTGCTGTCGTCGCTGTACGGACGGCTGCATGCGACGCTGGCACGGGCGCGTTGCGACACGCTGGCAATCGGCTTTCCGGGCTATGACGCCCGCATGCGGACGCTGGGCAGTTGCCTGCGGCTGCTCGGCACGCCGGACGACCTGCAAACGCTGATGGCGCAGCCCTGGCTGGGTGGTCTGCGGCACCACCTGCATGTGGGCGAACTTGCTGCCGTACCTGCCCTCGCCGTGCCGCGTACGTTGCGCCGGGTACAGGCCAAGAGCGGCCCGGCGCGGCTGCGCCGGCGTCAGATGCGCCGGCACGGACTGAGCGAAGCGGAAGCGCTGGAGCGCGTACCGGATTCGGCGGGCGAGCGGCTCGATCTGCCCTTCGTCACTTTGGGCAGCGCCAGCACGGGCCAACGCTTCCGCCTGTTCCTGCGCCTGGGGCCGCCGGAAGCGGAGCCGGTCCGCGGCCCCTTCAACAGCTATGGATTGAGCGCCGTCGCCACCGTGCCCTGGTTTTGACCCCCAATTTTTGGGGCCTGCGCCAAGCCCTTGATTTTCAAGGCTGCCGATCGATGCCCTGAGACAAGGGTACGGTGACGAACGACGGAGAATGCGAAGGCGGGGCAAGGGGTTGGGGATTTGATGACGTAGTTCACTGCCGCGTAGGCAGCTCAGAAACGCCTGCCGCTGACGATCCTGCAGGGTGAGACCGTTCACTGCCGCGTAGGCAGCTCAGAAATTGGTCCACCGCATGCCGGCCGCAACGTCCTCGTTCACTGCCGCGTAGGCAGCTCAGAAATACGTGGCTGACATCATCGACCCCAAGTTCCCGTTCACTGCCGCGTAGGCAGCTCAGAAAAAGCCAGATCGCATCCCGCGCTGCGTGCTCGGGTTCACTGCCGCGTAGGCAGCTCAGAAAAATACGAACTTGCGCAGATGGCACTGCGCAGCGTTCACTGCCGCGTAGGCAGCTCAGAAATGTGGATCGTGTGGGACGGCACCAGCATCCGCGTTCACTGCCGCGTAGGCAGCTCAGAAAATGTTCGGCACCGCGGGGAAGGGCTCGATCGGGTTCACTGCCGCGTAGGCAGCTCAGAAAAATCCCCAAGTCGGTGAGCAGCCGTTCGGTGTGTTCACTGCCGCGTAGGCAGCTCAGAAAACCACCACCGTGCTGTGCCCGCACAGCGCGTCGTTCACTGCCGCGTAGGCAGCTCAGAAAATCACGCGCGAAGTGGCTGATATCCTGAACCAGTTCACTGCCGCGTAGGCAGCTCAGAAACACTCGAAATTGCCCCTAGGCAACTCGGCTCCGTTCACTGCCGCGTAGGCAGCTCAGAAATGGCCGCGCTGCAGCGTGGGCATCTCGGAGATGTTCACTGCCGCGTAGGCAGCTCAGAAATGCTGCAGCGTGCGCACGTGCGCACGCACATCGTTCACTGCCGCGTAGGCAGCTCAGAAAAATGGCCGAGGCGCCGGAAGACCGGCAGCTGCGTTCACTGCCGCGTAGGCAGCTCAGAAAAATTGTCCTGGCGCCACGCGGTCTCCCAATTTGTTCACTGCCGCGTAGGCAGCTCAGAAATGCTGCGCGACCGCCGCCCATGACCGCCATCAGTTCACTGCCGCGTAGGCAGCTCAGAAAGCGGTCAGGACGAAATTCCATACCACGAGCGCGTTCACTGCCGCGTAGGCAGCTCAGAAAGACGCCGTGGTGAGCGACCCGCCCTACGGGATGTTCACTGCCGCGTAGGCAGCTCAGAAATCGGTGATCGTGCCGCTGCCGCTCGTGGCCGCGTTCACTGCCGCGTAGGCAGCTCAGAAAAGCATCGGCAAGGGGATCGACACGGCCGACAGGTTCACTGCCGCGTAGGCAGCTCAGAAAAACCGCCACCGATGGCGCAGGCCGCACGAATCGTTCACTGCCGCGTAGGCAGCTCAGAAACGATCGTCTCCGGCGTCACGGTAGGGCTCGAAGTTCACTGCCGCGTAGGCAGCTCAGAAATCCGCAAAGCTCGACATGCGTACGCGCACGTCGTTCACTGCCGCGTAGGCAGCTCAGAAATCAATGAGGACGGTCTTGCTGCTCGATGTAGCGTTCACTGCCGCGTAGGCAGCTCAGAAAATGTTAGGTGGTTAGCGGACCGGTTGGCGGTCGTTCACTGCCGCGTAGGCAGCTCAGAAATGCAGCGCCTGGCAGACGCCAGCGCCGAGGATGTTCACTGCCGCGTAGGCAGCTCAGAAAAGGTCGCATCGACCACGAGCGGCCCCCTTGAGGTTCACTGCCGCGTAGGCAGCTCAGAAAGCTACCGGGCCTGCCTTGAGGCCGGTGTTGAGGTTCACTGCCGCGTAGGCAGCTCAGAAAGAGGACATGGACGACGGCGCCAAGGCCGCTGCGTTCACTGCCGCGTAGGCAGCTCAGAAAGACCACTGCTCGCGCATAACGGCGCCGATCGCGTTCACTGCCGCGTAGGCAGCTCAGAAATGCGGCGTGTCGGCGATGCTCAGTCGAATACCGTTCACTGCCGCGTAGGCAGCTCAGAAACAAGTCAAGGACGTGTGGCAGGACCTGGATGGGTTCACTGCCGCGTAGGCAGCTCAGAAATTCTGCGCGACCATCTGCATGTGCGCATTTCGGCGAACGTGACCGCCGATTTCGGGATCGTGACCGATCGGGGCTGCGGTGCGTTGCGCGCTTGGCAGTGTAGGTCGGTGGTTGGTGTTGGGGGTGCTCGAGCCTCCTTCGGTGGTCGGTGGAT
>ENA-UOWG01002270-UOWG01002270.1-activated-sludge-metagenome-genome-assembly--contig:-NODE-2270-length-16880-cov-5.898425_pt1 | contig 16880 bp, 9 predicted proteins | sample MGYA00238147_ERZ761563 | MGnify/ENA primary metagenome ERZ761563 (study PRJEB28884, sample SAMN05720216) | anaerobic digester metagenome | isolation source: active sludge of municipal... | reverse complement strand
CCTGAAGCAAGAGTATATCCGGCCCCTCTCTCCCATATAAGTATCTGTGCATCATGATCTGACAGGGCTCTGGCAAACTGCACATTTATCTTCCTGGGAAACATCGGGTGAGTCTCAATAAGTGGGCCGTATTTGCGCACTTCAGCTTCATCAAGTACATCCTTTATAACAACACAATGGGGATTCCCGACAGAAACGCAGTTCACTTCATATTCCCTGTCTCCCACCTTAATCTTCTGGGCAATGAATTCCGGAAGCTCAGAATTAACAGGAATATCCTTCGTTCTGAAATTTGCCTTCCCCATATCGATCTTTATCAGCTCAGCCTTTCCGTTCTTTTCCTCAATAATCTCGGCATAAACTATATCAGTAAGGGTTTCAACAGAAAATTTCCTTGTCCTGGCAAAACCATAATCATACAGGAACTTACAGAAGATCCTGAGGCCGTTTCCGCTCTTTTCAGCTTCCGACCCGTCAGGATTATAAACCCTGAATCCAAAATCAGCCTTTGAAGAGGGAACCTTTAGAACTATTCCGTCAGAGCCAATTCCAAAATGTATATTGCATATCCTCCTTATTGCCTGTTCAGTAAGTTTGAAACTTATATTCTCGCTGTCGAGAACGATATACTCATTCCCCAGCCCGTGCATCTTTACAAAACTATTCTTCTGCATAACTACTTCTATAACTATATTTTAAACAATAAAGTTTCTCACAATGTCTTCAAGATTATCCCTCCTGCGGATCAGCCTGACATTCCCGTCAGATGCGATAAGAACTTCTGCCGGACGGAGCCTGTTGTTATAATTTGAGCTCATCGAATAGCCGTAGGCTCCAGCATCAAGGATGCCAAGTATGTCATCTTCGAAAATCTCAGGCAGCATCCTGTCTTTTGCAATAATGTCTCCTGTTTCGCAGATATTGCCAACAACAGTGACCCTTTCCTCTTTTATGGATGGAGTACTGCTCTTTCTGTAAACCTCAACATCATGATGGGAATCGTACATTGCAGGCCTTATGAGAACATTGAAACCCAGATCGGTGCCAATATATTTCGTTGTATAATTTGTTTTTACTGCATTCACCTGTCCCAGCAGAATTGATGATTCAGCTACAATATATCTTCCCGGCTCAATTTTCACCTCAATCATTTTTCCGTGTTCGCTTGTCCATTTTTGTATGAGGGCAGATAATTTGTCACCAAGAATCTTCAGGTCGAGCCTTGACTGCTGTGACTGCTTTTTATATGGTATGCCGAATCCGCCTCCGAGATCAACAAACTCAAGGTCTGCAAACTGCGAAGCTATCCTTAAAGTATTTTCAGCGCTTTGCAGGTAAGCATCACCTTCCATAAAGAGGGAGCCGACATGCTGGTTAATACCGATTATCTTAAGATTATACGCCTCTGCAATCCTTTTAACATCAGGAACATACTCCATGTCTATCCCGAATTTTGTATTCTTGCCGGCAGTCTTTACCTTTTCGTGATGACCAGCTCCATGGCCGGGATTCACCCTGAAAGCCACTCTGCCTCCGGGATTTATTTTTCCGAAAAGCTCTAGCTGGGACACTGAATCAACTGAAATCCTTACTCCTGCATGTATGGCATAAAACATTTCATCACGGCTTACATTATTGCTTATGTAAAAAATCTGATCGGGTTTGAAGCCGGCCATAAGATTCACATAAATCTCCCCGGGTGACATGGCATCAACGTGCAGGCCTTCGCTCTTAACTATTTTAAGCAGCTCAAGGTTGCTGTTTGCCTTGGGAGAATAGTTCACCGTAAACTTATCATAATCAATAAGTTCTTTAAGATCACGGCATCTCTCTCTGAGGATATCCTCATTATATACATACAGCGGGCTGCCGTATTTTTCAATCAGGTCAACCGGGTTTGTTTTACCGTAGAATTTTTTTTCATTGCTGACGGCTGAATAAATAAAGTTCATTTTCTTTTAGTAAGTATGTTCAATATATTTGTGACAAAAATATAAAAATGGCGTACATAAACGAAAACTACTTTAAACTCCAGGCTGGTTACCTTTTTCCCGAGATAGGAAGAAGGGTCAGGGAATTTCAGAAAGAGCATCCACAGGCTGATATAATCCGGATGGGAATTGGCGATGTAACACAGGCTCTTGCTCCCTCTGTAATAAAAGCATTTCAAGAAGGAGTGGCTGATATGGCAAAAGCTGAAAGCTTCAGGGGGTACGGACCTGAACAGGGCTATGATTTCCTTCGTGAGGCAATTGCTGCTAACGACTATCACAGCAGGGGTACCGACATACAGGCTGATGAGATTTTTATTTCCGACGGATCAAAATGCGATACAGGCAATATCCTCGAGATTTTCGGTCATAACAATATAATAGCCGTACAGGACCCGGTTTATCCGGTTTATGTTGATACATCAGTTATGGCAGGCCGGACAGGAAAATTCCTTGGAAACGGATATTATGACGGAATCATTTACCTGCCCTGTACAGCAGAAAACGGATTTATGCCAGCCCTGCCTGAAAGAAAACCTGATATTGTTTTCCTCTGCTATCCTAACAATCCCACAGGTACTGTCGCTACCCGCGAAGAACTTAAAAAATGGGTTGACTATGCCAGAAAGAACAAGACTATTATATTATATGATGCCGCTTATGAAGCATATATTTCCGATCCGGAAATACCTCACAGCATTTTTGAGATTGAGGGAGCAAGAGAGGTGGCTATTGAATTCAGAAGCTTTTCGAAGACTGCAGGATTTACCGGCACGAGGTGTGCATTTACAGTTATCCCGAAGGATCTTAAAGCCACCCTGCCTGACGGTACTGAGACAGCTGTTTATCCTCTATGGTTCAGGAGGCATACAACAAAATTCAACGGTGTATCATATCCCGTACAGAGGGCTGCTGCAGCTATTTATACTGCAGAAGGCCGGAAGGAAGTTAAAGCCACTATTGATTATTACATGAACAATGCAGCAATTCTCAGGGAGAGTCTTGCAAATCTAGGTTTTAAGGTTTACGGTGGGATAAACGCTCCATACGTCTGGGTAAATTCAGGAAGGGGAATTAAATCATGGGACCTGTTCGACAAACTTCTAAATGAGGCTAATGTTGTCGGAACGCCCGGATCGGGATTCGGCCCTTCAGGCGAAGGATATTTCCGCTTCTCCTCTTTTGCAACGAAAGAGAGTGTTGTAAAGGCAATGGAAAGACTCGGCAACCTTAAATTCTGAATTTAATCGGCCGGACTGTTTTGCTTATTAAGTGTATTTCAGACACTTAACGAAAAGTATATCCGATATTCCATTCTATGAAATCGGCTATTGACCAGTAATGTGCCCTCATGTTCAGACCCAGGTTCAGGTTGTCAGTTATGTAATATTTCAGGCCGATTCTCTGGTAAGTCGCCGGTGTTTTTTCAGGATAATCAGCCCTGTGCAGATAAAAACCCGGCTGAAGCAATACTGAGGCCCTGTTTATAACCAGCTCATAAGAAGGGAAGATGCTTATTTCAAATCCTTCCTTTAATGAAGCAGGATTAGGAACCAGCCTGCCATCTGAAGAGCTTATAGTCGAATTAACATAACCAAGGTAATCAGTCATGATTCCTATTCCGAATTTTGATTTATGACTTACCTGGTAATTATATGAAAATGCCAGCCCGTAGCATTTGTAATATACTCCGCGGCGCTGGGTTAGAGAATCAACATCATTGCCATAATAAAGAATATTTCTGAACCCGGTGAAAGCTGAGAGGTTATATTCCCTCCTTCTCGAAAATTCAGGCAACTCCCTGTAAATGAATTTACTGTCAATATCATCAAACGCATACTCCAGGCCTATCCTTGGGGTAAAAACATTAATTCCAAGATTCGGAACCTTCAGGGACCCATTCGAGAAATGAACGAATCCTGCTCCCAGTGAAGCCTTTAAGCCCTTCCATAATTTCTTCTCAAGTAAAAAAGCTGTTGAAAACGAAATACTCTGCCTTGCACCAATAGCAAGGTTGTATTTGTCCTCCAGATAAGAATTCCAGTTGAACTGAAATCCAAGGCTTGTCTCGAAAAATATTACTGAACCGGTCCATCTTTTAAGTGCGAAGGCCATTGAACCATATATCCCAGCCGGATTGCCGAGATAAGCTGCATCAGGGAACAGGGGCTTGTAAAAACCTGCACCAAGACGCGGGTAGTTCCATAACTGCTCCCATTGTCTTGCACCTGTTGTCTGCCACGACAAGCCTGCAGACACAGCCCCGTAATTATTAATTGGCTGCTGCTTAATATTATTGCCCCTCACAAACTGGTTTGTCGGAAGAACAAAGCCCTGCTGATAATATCCATACAAGATCCTTGTTCGTTTTTGCAGGCTTGTATCTGAGCCTGGAGAAAGGGCAGAAAAAGCTGGTAAAACAATGACAAAAAGGAATATAGCTGTCACGCAGAATATTTTGCCCGTAAAGCAGAATATGTATTCTGATCGGTTCATGTCATTAAAAGCAAACAAAAATCAATCAGTCATTGTTAAGCCGGTCAAGCAGTATCCTGATCTTGTCATAAGATATATCACATCTGAAATCATGTGAGTTTGAGTGCAGAATACATTCTCTTTTCTTCGAATTAACTTTCTTCAGATAATTGAGATTGATAATGTAAGTACGGCCTGTTCTGAAAAAGATATCAGGCTGCAACTGCTCCTCTATCTTACCGAGAGAGATTGTTACTGTTTCCTGCCGTCCGTCATTCATTTTGAAGCATGAATAGTTACCTGCAGCTTCAACAAATACTACTTCTGCAGGATCAATAATAACAATGCCTGAAATATTACGGTATATAAGTTTTTTAAGAGCTCCTGACAGTTTTCCTGAATTCTGGAGTGATCCCAGGTGCCTGTTTGCTGAACAACGCGAAATTGCCATCGATAGCCGCTCAGGATCAATGGGTTTCAGTAGATAATCAAAGGCGGCATATTCAAAGGCCTTCACAGCAAACTCATCATAGGCTGTTGTGAAAATAATAAACGGATTCAGGGAATTTGCACCGGCAAGATCATCAAGCACTTCAAAGCCGCTCTTCCCGGGCATCTTGACATCCAGGAAGACAACATCAGGTCTCAGCCTGCTTATCATATCAACAGCCTCCTCGGGATTTGTTGTTGACCCTGTTACAGTAGCATTGCCTGTTGAGATAATCAGCTCAGTGAGCAGGTCAAGTGACTTCTGTTCATCTTCAACAATAAAAGTTTTAAGTATTGCATTATCCATTGTTTTTCCGTTTATTCAGAAGTATCTACAAATTTGCACAAAAAACGGATGAAAAAAAAGTGCAAAGACAAACAGGAAGGCTTTATTCTCTAGTAGTCAAAATCAATGAGATCTGTTTCACTGATGCTGAAGGAATAATTGTCGGGAATTGTTATGACAACCTCGGTACCTGAAAAGAATACATCCGTATCAGGATCTCTTATCTCCAGAGTAGATTCAGTTTTGTTATACATATTTATAATCTCAAGGATCCTGCTTACTGTCCGTATACCAATACCTGTACTCGCTGATTTTACTTTATCTGCTGCTGCACGACCCACTCCATTGTCCCTTATCAGGAATTTATGATATCCTTTTATATGAAGTATGACAACTTCAACAGCCCCTCCGCTTTTTTTATTTTCAATGCCATGTTTAATACCATTTTCAACAAAAGTCTGAATGGTCATTTTTGGTATCTGCTTATTAAGATCAACATCTTCCCCGACTCTTATATGGTAATCAAACCTGTTGCCGAATCTTAGTTTCTGGAGTTCACAGTAGTTCCTCACAAAATCGAGTTCCTCAGAAATTGTTTTAAGCATTGTGGTACTGTCTCTTAATGAAGCTCTTAGCAGAGAAGACAGCCTGGTAAGATAAAGATAAGCGCTCTGCCTGTCATTCTTCATTATGAGGGAACCTACCGATGAAATGGCATTGAAGGTAAAATGAGGGTCAAATTCACTTAGAAAATTACTCATCTGCAACCTCAGAAGCTCTGACCGCAGCTTCTGCTTTTCCTCACGGATTCTATTGTTCTTTCTTATCAGGTACTTAGTTAGCAGGATTGTAGCAATTATTATTCCTGCAACAAGAAGCAGATAAAAGATGGCTGTTTCACCGAAAGCTTTTTGAATTGTAAATTTAAAATTCAATGGTTCAATAGTTTCAAACCCATCTGCATTTATTGCTTTCAGCCTGAAATTATAAGTGCCGCTGCGAAGGTTTCTGATTACGACTTCCCTTCGTTCTGAGGGAGTGGACCACTTAAGATCAGATTCCCCGATCATATAACTGTATTTCACCTTATCGGGATTTGAGGAAGAAATGCCATTAAATGTTATTCTGATCCTGTGTTGATTCCTTCTCAGAACAATCTCAGAGGGTATTCCATAATATAATTCACCTTTATTCACCGGCTGCCAGGTCTGGGAATCTGTCTCGAAAAAGAATCCTGTAATATTCAGTTTAGGAGGCATAGTATTTTTCCAGAGCAAGGCCTGATTGAACTCAACAAGATTTTCAGAAGTAAGTATCCAAATTTTTTCATCAGATCCCCTGACTATTCCGTTATCAAGAACTTCAGTACCGGGATACCCATCAGTTCTGTCATACAACCTGTAATAGGTATCAGCTCCACTATAGAATTTATCCAGGTCAATCAGGCAGATATCAGTTATTCTGCCGGCAAGTATATAATTATCATTCAGCACTTTGACTGCATTTGCAGGTTGGTTTACAGACTCGGGAAGAGCAAGACGAAAGGTATCTGTGTTCTTTGATTTAAAATACAGTCCTGATTCTGATGAAACCCATAAGCCTCCTGACCTGTCTTTTTCCATCGTATATGTGAAGACTTCAGGCAACAGGTATTCATTTATTTTAGTTATTGCTGTATCTTCCATTTTTACCAGGCCGTTATGCCCTGAGAACCAATATGCACCGTTATCATCCTTTGTTATGCCCTCAATTACTCCAAGTTCAGAATCAATAAAATGAGGATTAAGTGAAATTTCCCTTCCCCTTATGGTATATAGGCCTTTGTCTGTACCCACCATTACAAGTCCATTATCAGTATCTTCATAGATATAGCAAATCTGAGTACCCTGAAGTTCCTTCAGAACGCTGAACCTGCCATCATCAAATATCAGTATGTTAGTGTTCGCAGATATCCATGACTGGCCATTTGACATGAGCCTGCTTCCCTTATAGAATACAGAATTATTACCCAGCACCTTTCGAAAACTGTCTTCCTCGATGAACTCTGATCCGTTGAAGTATCTTAGATCTCCAAACAGCGATCCAATCCAGAGATTCCCTTTTCTGTCAGGACAGATTCCCCATGGTGTTGACATTTTCATTTCTTCATGACTCCATTGCCTGAAAGCAGGTGAAAGTAACCTGTAAATATTGCTTTCAGATGATAGCCAGACTGTTCCTTCCCTGTCAGTAAATGCATCTGTTGCCTTGAACTGCAGAGGGATCACTAAATTCCTTGAAGAATCCAGATAGCTGACAATCAATTTATTATTATCATGAAGTCGTGCAATTCCATGTCTGGCAGCCTCATGATTCAGATGGAAAATGAAACGCTCATTCTTATAAGCCAGGCGTTTGTCACCGGAAAGTACTGTTACAACACCACCCCTGCCATCAATCTTTTTAACATCATTAAGCGGAAGTCTTTTCAGATGCTGGTTTTTCCACAGAAACAACTGATTTTTAAAAAGTATAAGTAATTCCTCTGAAGAATTTATATAGCAAAAATCATCTACCTGGAGAGTGTCAAGACCGGAAAACCGGGAAGAGAAATCAGAGTACTTTCCGTCTTCAAAATATACAATCCGTATCCTGGAATCCTTGCCATTCCTTAAGTCTTTACCAAGAAAATATGCCGAGGAAGGTTTTACTCCGGGATAAGGATTCCCTGAAAATGAGTATTTTGCAAGATCACTATTCCTGGGAAAGTACTGAAATCTGTCTCCTGTATACAATGAGACTCCCTGTCGGTTCAGTACCCAAAGTTTTTGTTCAGAGTCCTCAAAAACATGTACTACCTTATTGTCTGGCAGTCCATCTTTAACATGGTAATTTTCAAAATCGATCCCGTCAAACCGTGAAAGTCCGTTTCTTGTAGCAATCCACAGGAATCCCCTGCTGTCCTGGCATAAAATGCGGGCTTCACTCTGCGGTAACCCCTCTCTAACTCCATACTCCCTGAATGAGAATTCCTGACAATTACAGGGAACAGGAAGAATAAACAAGCCTGTAACAATCAAAAATGCTATATTGATAATCCTGTTCATGTAATTAGCTGACAAACAACTGCCCATCAAGCCTTTGATCTCATAAATAGTGCAAATACCTTTTAACTAAAGCATATTGCTTATGAAATCAATGCAGTATCCTGGCTCTTATTGTATGAGGAATTTTTTTCAGGTCATTCAGAACTGAGGCGTTAAACTCACTCTCAGTCTCCATAATAACATAACCAATTTCAGGATCGGTCTGCAGAAATTCAGCAGAAATATTTATGCTCCTCGATGCAAAGAAGTTATTCAGTTCCCTTAGTACGCCAGGGACATTCCTGTGAATATGAAGGAACCTCTGGCCTGAATTATTAGGCTGTAGTGAGATCTCAACAAAGTTAACAGCCCCGATAGTTGAACCCGTATCACTGTAATTAACAAGCTTTTCAGCAACTTCCATCCCAATATTTGCCTGCGCTTCAAGTGTGCTGCCGCCGATATGAGGAGTGAGAATCACATTGTTGAATTCCTGAAGTTCAGAGATAAAAGGTTCGTCATTTGATGAAGGCTCTTCAGGGAAAACATCTGCTGCAACGCCTGCAAGCTGCTTTGACTTCAGAGCAGAAACAACAGCCTTATAATCAACCACATCACCTCGTGAGGCATTTATCAGACAGGCACCTTTCTTCATAATGGCCAGCTCATCAACTGAGATCATGTTCTTTGTAAGTTCAGTTGAAGGAACATGAATTGTCACAGTATCAGCCACTTTAAGGAGTTCGGCCAGAGAAGGTACAGGTCTTGCATTTCCAAGACTAAGCTTCTTTACAATATCATAATAGTAGATATGCATCCCCATGGCTTCAGCAAGTATTGAAACCTGTGATCCGATATGGCCATAGCCTATTATCCCAAGGTTTTTACCCCTTACTTCAACAGAATTATTGAGAGACTTCATCCATATCCTGTTATGAGCAAGTGCATTCCGTTCAGGTATGCCTCTCATAAGCATTATGCATTCTGCAATTACCATTTCAGCAACAGAACGGGTATTTGAGAAGGGTGCATTGAAAACCGGGATACCCTTCATTTTAGCTACATGTGTGTCTACCTGGTTTGTACCAATGCTGAAACAGCCAATTGCAAACAGTTTATGAGCATTTTCAAGAGAAAGCTCTCTCAGCTCAGTCCTGCTTCGTATACCAATTATATGAGTATTGACCAGTTTCTCATTCAGTTCATCACCTGAAAGGGCTTCCTTAAGACACTCAACGTTGGTATAACCATTCTCTGTGAAATGTTTCACAGCATTTTCATGAACCCCTTCAAGCAGGAGTACTTTTATCTTGCTTTTGTCAAGAGAGAACTTCCGAACAATCATAATAAGAAATGAAATTATTAAAATTTCAAATTTAATTCATTTTTCTACTTATAATATGAAAAAAAATAACAGTTTATGCTTGAATATTAAAAACCGAGTTTTACAGATCCCTTTTCCCTGATGAAAAGCTTATGGCAGGCTCCTTTTCCGAATGCATGTTCAAGAGTTTCAATATACCGGTTTGTCAGCTCAGAAGGAACAAAAGCCTGAATAGTACCGGCAAAACCTCCTCCGTGCACTCTCCATGCGCCTTTTCCCCTGAGAAGGTACTCGCTTAGTACAAGACCAAGTGCAACACCCTGGTCATGAACATTGCTGACAGTATAAATATTCTGATTATACATATAGGAGCTGTAGCCTGATTCTGTCACCATCGACAGGAAGGAAGAAAAATCATTCTTCTCAAGAGCCTCAACCTGCCTTACAACCCTGTTGTTATCACCATGAAAATGAAAAGCCCTCAGTATTGCCCTGTCACCTGTGCTTTCTCTTAAGCGGGGAATAGAATCTATTATCTTCTCAATTGTCAGCTGCCTCTGGACTTTGAGGCCAAATACCTCAGCAACAGCCTTCATCTCATTAAAAACAGCTGCATATTCCGGAGTAAGATTATCATGGCTTCCGCCGGTATCAGTAATTATCAGGTCAAAACCTGTCGACAGAAAATCAAAGTCTATCTTTCTTACAACCGGGTTCAGCGGATCTTCAAAATCAATTGTCACAAGCCCCCCGCACGAGCAGGCAGTCTGATCCATCAGGCCGCAGGGTTTTCCAAAAAAATGGTTCTCAGCATACTGGCCTGTAAGGGCATTGTCAATAGGATCGAGAGTACCATCATTGAACAGGTTACTGAAGATTGCTCCGATAAGCACTTCAAATGAGGCTGAAGAACTTAATCCCGAACCCTTTGGTACCCTGCCGTCTATCACAGCATCAAAACCTCCGATTATAAAACCTCTTTCTTTCAGTTTCGCTGCTACTCCCCTTACTATGGCAGCAGATGAATACAGTTCCTCTTTTACAGGCTTAAGTTCAGAAAGATTGACACTGAATCCAGGATAGCCGACTGAATCAATTCTCACAACATTTGAATTGTTTTTTGCAGCAATTGCAACATTATCAAGGTTTACAGCCCCGGCAAGTACTCTTCCGAGATTATGATCAGTGTGGTTACCCCCTATCTCTGTACGGCCGGGTGAACTGAAAAAGTATGGTTCAGCGGCACCTGAGAAACTGACAAAAGTGTTAAGCAGGTTTGTATAGCGAAGCGACTGTTCCTTAAGTAATTCAGGATCACTACCATACAATTCCCTGTATATTTTGTGTCCGCTATCTGTAATTAAGGATTTTAAAAGATCTGTTCTGTTCATTTTTAAATAATTAAAACAAATGAAGTATTGAATGAAATATTATTATTTTTTGATTATCTGCACTTTAACGCCAGAAATTCACTCTCTGTTTCCTTAAACAAAAGTATAATAATAAGTCTTGCTTAAGATAATGCTTGTCATTCGGCAAGAAGCTCCATAATATTTCTCCTGTGAGCCCTGAAAGCCTCTATGTTGTTATCGTATGCATCAAACCTGTAGATAACCTTGTTTACTATTTCACGGGCTTTTACTGAGTCTTTTTTCTCAAGCATCCTTAACAGCTCATAATCAACAAGGCCGTCCCGCATGGCATCATAACGGATAGAACTGAATAATTTCCCGTCCTTCGGATATATTATCCAGCTGTCTCCGCCTGGCAGAACGTTTCCACCTTCATATTGAATTGAGGTCTGTTCGGTAAAGGGATCGTTGCTGTTCCAGTAATTAAGGCCCCAGTGAAGATATCCCGGTATATTATATTTGAAGTTAAGCAGGTGCATGTAACGTGTTTTCAGCAGTGGCAGCTCAATAAAACGGTTCACATATTCACCCTTTGGTGACAGGCAGGTATAAAACCATGCCTCCTTGCCTTTCATGTTCTGTTCATTATAAAATTCATAATCACGATTCATAAAATCGAGCTGAGGAACCCAGATATCAAGCACATCACCAAGATTCTTGCTATGACAGGCATCAATAAATTTAAAATCAGGTACAAGTTTGCGGACAAATCCTGCAATTTCAATGTAGCTCTTAATATTTTCCTCAATTGGCTCATCTGCAAGATGCTGCACATAAATTTTATCCCAGCCCTTTTCTTTAAGATGATTATTCAGTGCCGGGAAAAAAGTCTTGTAAAACTCCTGGGCTGCAGGATCAGAAATTGGCAGATTCTCATATTTTTTGTCCTTGTCCTGTACCTTAAGCGGAACCGTTACAACAAACTGTGACAGCCAGGTACTTTCACGTCCTCCGATATGTCCGCCTTCAATCCTTCCAATAACTCCCTCTTCAATAAAAATATCAACAACCCTGTCAAATTTTGCAAAATCTATATTCCATGTACCATTCTCATATTTGAATTCAGAAAGCGCTATTGGAGATATTATTGCAACATTCTGCCTGTACTCGGCCATTTTCCTTGCAAGTGTCCTGATATATTCCCAATGCTGATCCGAATATTCTTCAAAGGTCTGTCCTCCATTCATCCATTTTAACTGTGCAGGATTAATTGAAAACCAGTTGGTAACCCATAGAGTTGGTTTCCCTACTGTAACAGGATATACCTTTACCGAGTATTCATCAGACAGCCTGAACTTTTTATTGCCATTTATTCCTGTGATTGTAACAGTACCCTTGTATACTCCGGGTACGGCATCAGATGGAATTGGTATAGAAATCCATATTGGCTGTGTATTGCCGGAATTAACATTTACAGATTCTGTTTCAATAACAGGATCAGGATAGTAGCCTGATACTGAAACTATTCTGTCCCGTGAATAATCCCATATCGATCTTCCCACCTTTACATATCCTACAAATCCGGTTTTAGCTGCAGGCAGGGAATTATCATTACTGACAGCCTGTGATACACTGACCTTAAGGTCTTTAATAGTAAACGGAGACCTGACAATAAATTGCAGAGTAGTATGCTCACCTCTCACAACTTCGCATTTAGCCTCTTTTTCAGGAAAATATGATGCTTCGGCGAGTACTTTTTCAAGAGGATCAACATATTCAAATTCAAGACTGTCCTCAGCATTCGGCATATTACAGCCTTGCTGAAAAAGCAGAACTGACATCAGAAGGAAGCTGATTGCCAATTTCATGGCATTATTAAACAGAAGTTTTTTCATATTCTCTATTTTGAAATTAATATGTTCCAATCGAACAGAAAAATACAATTAAATAACCATAATGCAAATTTTTCAATCTGCGAAGTTCTGTTTAATGAGAATGATGAATAATTAAATCATGAAAAAAAGTAAATTTGATAAAGCATGAAAAAAAATAAGATGGAAAAGAGATCACGCCGTCAGTTTGTAAAGACTTCATCAGCAGGAGTTTTGGCAGCCGGAATGTCAGCTTCATTGCCGGGATTCAGGGATTTTTTTATTGAAGGGAACAATGCCTCCCGGCACGGGAGTATTTCACCTGTTTATGACCCAGAGTTTACTCCGCACAGGGCTGCAAGCTGGTGGTGTGGCATTGAGGACCTTCAGTGGCCACAAAAAAAAATTGTTGACAAAATAAAAAGAAGAGCTGAGGCATTTTCAAAAGCCGGAATTGATACTGCAATCAATTTTGGATTTCACATACGGTTCGATTTCTCCAATTACTTTGGCCAGCTTCATGGTTATTATGCAAATGTCTGCGAGGAGCTGCATAAATACGATATCCGGTTCATGGATCACTATTCATGCAATCATGTTGAAAGACCAAGAGGAGAGAAAGAGTTCCGAAAACTACATAAGGAACAAAGGCATCACACACTTCTGTTTCATGACCCGGTTGCAGCAGAAACAGCACAATATGAAGGTCATTTTTTCAGGGATATTTGTGAGGTCGATCTTCGCGATGGCTCGCGAGGCTATGCTGCTCAATACCAGCTTGAGGCATTCTGCCACAACAATCCAGATTTCCTGGACATGCATACCAAATATCTGAGGAGACTGATGCGGGAAGTTCCTTTTGACCTTATTGAAGTGGATGACATGTGCGATTATGCAGGCCTTACAACCTGTGGATGTGTTCATTGCAGAGAGAGATTAAAAAAGGAATATGGCCATGAAATACCTCCGTTTGGTGAGAAATCATTCTGGGGTGACACTTCAAAACCAATGCTGCTGTGGGGCAATTATGAAAATCCTGTATTCAGGGACTGGGTAAAAATGAAAATGGATATTGTTGCTGACCATGTCAGGCTTGTAAAAAGCATAGTTGGTGAAAAACCTTTGCTTACATGTTGTTCCAGCACAGGACCAATCGTACTGAATTCAATCGCTTTAAACCTTGAAAGAATGGCACCGTATCTTGATATGTTCATGCTTGAAAACGTAGGAACCAATATCAGGAGTACTGATTGGGTCAGGATGGATGCTGAAGCTTTGCAGCAGAAAGATATAGCATTGAAAAGGGGTAATACACCTGCTATAGCGCTGAGCTATACAATCTATGAGAAAGGAGGTTACCTGGGGTGGGCACTCAGCCGTTTCTGGGGAGTCGCAAACTGGAGCAGCACCCTTAACCAGAGACTGGAAGAGGATCCGGCAGATGCAATGGAAATTGAAGATATTATTGCTCCGCTCAACAAATGGGAGATGAAGCACAGTGATATTGATTACAGAAAAAGCAGGGATCTGACGGAAGTAAGATTGGTAAGCAGCAGTCTTTGCAGGGATAACGGATTCAGGTACGATAATGGTGCAGAGCAATGGGACCGTGTAAGGGCCTGGTCGGAAGAACTTGTCAGAAACAATATAGGATACAGGATCGTCAGATCGTCGGAACTTGCAGATGTTGCGGCATTATCAGAAGAAAAGACACCACTTGTACTGGATGGTATAGGTTGTATCTCACAACTACAGTTTGACGCAATAAAAGCATATCTTTCAAAAGGAGGCAAAGCATGGCTTAAGTTACCCTTTGGAACCCACGATGAAAAGGGATTTAAAAGAGCTGTTCCATTCTCGGCAGAACTGACATCAAAGAAGTATAAAAATCTCATTACAACAGAAGCATCCAATCCAAAAGAAACACTTAACAAACTGATTTCGAAAGAATTATTCAAGCCTGCAATCAGGCAGGTAGCGGGCGACACGGGATGGGCTGTAAGAATTCATCTCAATGAAAACAAACCTGTATTTCATTTCCTCAACACTGCAATGGTCCCTGTGCCACATGCTTCAATAAAGGACAATGGAGGCACTCCCATCCTGAAAGATATTGACTCCACAATCAGGAATAATAAAATAACCTTCGAGATTGACAATAGAGTGACAATCAATTCAGCTATGTCTCTTTTAAGTCCTGAATTAAATGACAGCTCAAAAAATATTGAAGTGTCTTCCGGCAAAGAATATACCAGAATAACAGCTGATCTTGAAGGGATTAAAGTCTATGCTGCTGGTCAGTGACCTGAAGTGTTCTTCTCCGAAAATCTTTTCAGATTTTCAATAAGAAGCGGAAGGAGCCCGAAGCTGCTTAAGCGGATGCCCGAGGCGCCTCCTCCTGAGTAGATTTCAACAAAATCCGGATCAGGATTGAGTCCGAACCTTTCATACACAGCTTTTCTTATAAAATTCTTAACCTTCTCAGGATCTGCCCTGTGCCTGTCAATATGCACCTGAAAATAATCTCCCTGTCCGGCTGCATTAACTCTTACTGCCACTGAATCATCTCCGAATGCTCTTTTCAGCATTGCTTCTACCAGGTCAATCAGTGCCAGGCCCCTGAAGAATCCTGAACCATGTAGCTTGTGAAATTCCGGTAATGAGCTGTTTATGAGATCAATATCCCTGATGCCATTATTAAAATCGAAAGGTATTGCTTCGTATCTTCTAAGCCATTCTTCTAAAAGAACATGCCCCTTATAATCTTTTTCCCATGAGGCAATGCTGATCATCTCATCAATTGAAGGAAGCTTTACAGGATCAATACTGTAACAACAATCCCCTCTCTGTGACAGAGTAACACATTCAATCCATTTATCCTGGTTATGGATCATGAAGAAGTTTTTTGCGACCTCAGAGAAGAGATATGCCACCATAGCTCTCAGTGGCGCTCCGGTCTCTTCTGTAAGGTTCCCTGACCTGTCTGCTGTTCTGAAGACCGGATCGCTCCAACCCTCAAGAAGCCCCGTAAAGGTCTGGTCAGTTTTCTTTTCAGCCTCACTCCTTTCGAGCTGCTTCACCTCAGTCAGCTGGCTTGCATACCAATCCCTGCTTTCAATCAGACGGGCACGTAATCTGTCTTTTGTGATAAAAAGAGGCAGCTGAAGAAGAACCTGGCATATCCACTGTTTGCTGTTATCTGAAAGCAATCCGTCGCTGACAAGATCTTCCTCGATATATTTAAAAAAATCCGTTTCAAGCGGAAGCTTAACTAAAATGGCAGCGATTTCAGCCGCTTTGCCTGTCATCTTGCGGAACTGAGTTGTTGTAGGAACTCCGGAACCTGCATTTTCTGCATATACACCTCCGGACCATTTCCATGCATCGCGGTCGCGTTCAATGCTATAGGGGAAAATTATTCTGATTCGATCATCAGGCATCGGATAGTTGCCAAGAATCCTGTAATTATCCCCGGGATTAGATGAGATCAGTGTTCCCTGTCCGGCCTTTCCTTTTTGTTCAGTGGCCTGATCAAGGGAACCTGCCCTTACGCCTGTTCCATACTCAGCCTGGCACGCAAGATGTACAAGAAGATCGGGAGGTATACCTAAACTGAAAAGAGCATTTATTGCATTCTTGGTTGCCACTGTGACTGCTGATGAGCTTGAAAAGCCTCCCTGCGGAATGTTTCCTGCAGATACAATCTTCAATCCCCTGAAGTTTTCAATACCCAGATACTTATTCACCCTTGCACCTATATTTCCTGAGTGGAGTGTCCTGATAGATGCAATTGCATTGCCAACAAGGGCAAATGGCCGCCTCATACTGGCAGTAACCCATAGTGAAGGAGGTGGCAGTGGCAGATTTTGTTTCCTCCTGGTCTCAAGCTCTTCATCTGAAAAATAACCAAGAGACAAGAGAAGACTTTCACTCATCCTGGTTCCGAAACGCTCATAAGCTGACATATCGGAAATCTCTTCTCCCGGGTACATGACCTCATTGTCGGCAGGTAGTGAATTTATGTTTT
>ENA-UOWG01002269-UOWG01002269.1-activated-sludge-metagenome-genome-assembly--contig:-NODE-2269-length-16887-cov-5.486573_pt1 | contig 16887 bp, 14 predicted proteins | sample MGYA00238147_ERZ761563 | MGnify/ENA primary metagenome ERZ761563 (study PRJEB28884, sample SAMN05720216) | anaerobic digester metagenome | isolation source: active sludge of municipal... | reverse complement strand
AGGGAGGGCTTCGGCATCTACGACAAGATGAACGGCGTCGGCGCCCATGAGGTGATCGTGGAAACGCCAAACCACGGTGAAACTCTTTCCGATATGTCCGTTGAAAGGGTACAGGACGTCTTTATCGCTTACAGGGAACGGATACGGGACCTCATGAACGACAAGCGCTTTAAATATATAATGGTATTCAAGAACAACGGGTCCGTCGCGGGTGCGTCCCTGGATCACGCGCATTCGCAACTCATCGCCCTTCCCATTGTTCCAAGAAGGGTCTCCGAGGAAATAGGCGGCGGGCTCAATTATTACAAGTTCAAGGAACGCTGCATCTTCTGCGATATCATCGCCCAGGAGCGGGAGGATAACTCCCGCATAGTATACGAGAACGGCCGTTATATCGCCATATCTCCGTATGCCGCGCGCTTCCCCTTCGAAACCTGGATTCTGCCGAAACAGCATTCGGCGGTCTTTTCCGACCATGACCCTGCCGACAACTATTATTCTCTCGCAGAAACGCTATCCACGATCCTGAAAAAATATGTCAAGGTCCTCAACGCACCGCCATACAATTATATTTTGCATACCGCTCCCTCCGGGAACGGTGATTTGCCCCATTATCACTGGCACATCGAGATCATACCGCGCCTGACAAAAATGGCTGGTTTCGAGTGGGGCACCGGCTTCTACATTAACCCGACACCGCCCGAAGAGGCGACGACCTATCTGAAAGAAGCTTGAACCACAAGGAGGGAGTACCATGAAAGTGCTGATCGTTTCTCCTGAAATCTTTCCCTTCGTGAAAACGGGCGGACTTGCCGATGTCACCGGCGCCCTGCCGAAGGCCTTAAGGAATCTCGGCGTGGAGGCCCGCGTCATTCTGCCAAAGCATAAGGGCATCGAGGAACTCGGTTTCCCGATGCGGTACCACAATCAGAGGATATCCTGCCAGGTTTCACAGTCCTTCGTCGACGGGGAGATCGTTGAAAGCGAATACGACGGCATCACCGCCTATCTCGTGGAAAAAGACGAATATTATTACCGCGATTACCTGTACAGTACGCCCGACGGGGACTATCTCGACAATGCCGAGCGCTTTATCTTCTTCTCGAAAAGCGTCCTCGAAGCGATAAAGGCCACAGGCTTTGTACCCGACGTCATCCACTGCAACGATTGGGAAACCTCCCTTGTCCCGGTCTTTTTAAAGACCCTCTACCAGAACGACCCCGAACTCGGAAAGATAGCAACGCTTCTGACCATACATAATCTTGGTTATCAGGGGATATTCTGGCATTACGATATGCATCTTCTCAATATCGGCTGGGAATATTTCACGCCCGACTACCTTGAGTTCTTCGGGCACATCAATTTCCTGAAAGGGGGGATCGTCTTCTCCGATATCCTGAACACGGTGAGCAGGCAGTACAGCAAGGAGATCCAGACGCCTGAATACGGGTACGGCCTTGACGGCATCCTCAAGACGAGGCACGAAGACCTCTATGGGATCGTAAACGGCATAGACTACGGCGACTGGAACCCGGCCACCGATAAAAACCTCCCCAGGCAATTCAGCGTCGACGACCAGAAGAACAAGAAAGCATGCAAGAAGGCTTTGCAGGAAGCTTTCGGTCTGTCCGTGAACGATGGCATTCCCGTTATCGCCACCATATCGCGGCTTGCGGACCAGAAGGGTTTTGACCTCATCGGCTCGGCCATGGAAAAAATGCTCGCACTCGGCGTGCAATATGTCGTTCTCGGTACGGGAGAGAGAAAGTACCACGACCTCTTTACCGACCTGGCAAAACAATTCCCGAAATCTTTTTCCGTCAAGATCGCTTACGACAACAAACTTGCCCACATCATGGAGGCGGGGGCCGACATGTTCCTCATGCCTTCGCGGTATGAACCCTGCGGCCTCAATCAGCTCTACAGCCTGAAATACGGCACCGTTCCCGTTGTAAGGGGAGTCGGGGGGCTCGAGGACACCATCATTGATTTTTCCAGGTCTCCCGAGACAGGAACGGGATTCAAGTTTCACGATTACACGGCTGAGGCCATGCTCGACGCCATTGAACGGGCCCTGTCCGTCTATAAGAATAGTGAAAAGTGGGCGATTCTTGTAACAAGATGCATGAAAGAGGATTTTTCCTGGGAAAAATCGGCACAGGAATACGTGGAGCTATACAAAAAAGCAATCGCAAAGCATGAATCCCTCTGAACTGATCGGCAAGATCATTGAGATTTCGCATTCGAACCTCGAGCTGACCGCCCGCATCAATGCGATCCTCAACATAATCTCGCAGGACATGAGGTTTGAAGAGGTCATCGTCTACACCTTTGACAAGGACAAGCGCCTTACGTGCCGCTTTGCCAATCAAAAAAGCATACTTTTCAACATAATGAGCCAGTACCGCTGTCACATCGGCGAAGGAATCGTGGGAAGCGTTGCCCAGAGAAGGTCTCCCCAGTTTTTCACCATCAAGGACATTTCGCCCAGGTTCGGCTGCCTTTTCTATCCCGAACTTGATGAACACCTGGAAAGGTTCAGGAATTTTTCCTTTCTCCCTCTTTCCGATGACAGCTATCTCTATGGCGTCCTTGTCCTCTGTTCCTCCGGGCGCGATTCGCTGCAGGACCAGGAAAAGGTGCTCCTTTCAGTCCTGTCGCGGGAGATCGGCGGCATCCTGCGGTCCTTCGAGCTTATCCTCTCCTCAAAGAAACGCATCAGCGAGCTGGCAATGCTCTCGGAACTCGGGAAGATCCTCACCTCCAATGCCGACCCCTATGAACTGCTCAAAAACATCGCCCTCATTATCGCCAAATCCCTCAATGCCTCCTTTGTTTCAGTGAAGCTCGAATACCCCCTTCTCAAACTTGAAACCCAGCGCTTCACTTACGGTGTCATAGACCCCGCCGCCAAAGACTACGTTGAACAGCTTGAGCAATCGGCGATGAAGCTTCTTCGGCCCGTGTCTCTAAAGAATGGATCCAGGGAGCAATTCGACGATATACCTTCCTTTTCCCTCTATTCGGCACCTATCGTTTCCAAGAACCGCATACTCGGGACCATCACGCTCTGCGGAGAAAAGACCGACCAGCCCCATGCCGTCGAAGAAAATGGCCAGTACATCATTAACACCATTGCCAATTACATATCGAGCGGCCTTGAGAACACGCTCCTCAACACAAGGCTGCGGGACGTGGTCCGTGAATTGACGGATGCACAGAAAAGACTGATCGAACAGGAAAAGTTCAGAAGCCTCGGGGAGATGACGGCCAACATCGCCCATGAGATAAAGAACCCCCTTGTGATCATAGGCGGATTCACAAAACGGCTCGCGAAAAAGATGCAGAACGACCGCACGGAGAACCGCTACATAGACATCATCCTCAAGGAGGTCGGCCGCCTTGAGGCAATCCTCAATGAGATACTCCATTACGTCAAAGAAAACCAGCCCCTCGAGGAATCGTGTATCCTCAAGGATTTCCTTGAGGAGATACTCTACATACTCACCTCAGACCCTTCCTGGGAATCGGTGGAGATCGTCAGGGACTTCGACGGCGACCTTGAACCCATACGATGCGACACTCAGCAGCTCAAACAGGTCTTCATCAATCTCCTGATGAATGCATTCGAGGCGATGCACGGCCAGGGCAAGATACAATTAAAAACAAAGAAGGTGGTCCATGGCGGGCAGCCTTTTGCCACGGTATCCATTACAGATACGGGCGGAGGCGTCGACCCGGCCATAATTGATAACATATTCAACCCTTTTTTTACGACAAAGGAACGCGGCACAGGCCTGGGCCTTGCCATATCGAACAAGATCATTACAAACCACAGCGGCCGTATCGAGATAGAGAACGTGGCTGGCAGGGGGGTAACGTTTATTGTTTACCTCCCTTTAAAAAATAATATGATGCAAGAGGAGTTCGCATGAAAAAAGTTAAGGTGCTCGTCGTAGATGACGAGGAAAACATCAGGCTTCTCTTCAAGGAGGAACTCGAAGAAGAGGACTACGAGGTGGAGACAGCGTCAAACGGTCTCGAGGCGCTGGAAAAGCTGAAGGGGTCTTCCTTCGATGTGGTCGTTCTCGACATCAAGATGCCTGTCATGGACGGCATCCAGGCGCTCAACGCCATAAAGAACGAGAACAAGGACCAGCCGGTCATCCTCTGCTCGGCATACGGGGAGTTCAAACAGGACCTGTCGAGCTGGGTCTCCGACGGATATGTTGTCAAGTCGGCCGACACACGCGAGCTGAAAGAAACCATCAGGGGAATTCTGGGCCGGTGAGCGTTTAAGCAAGGGGTTGTTCCATAAAAGCCTTGATATCAGGACCCACATGGACTATGATTATGGCTACCGGGGGTGTAGCTCAGCGGGAGAGCACCTCGTTCGCAACGAGGGGGCCACGGGTTCAATCCCCGTCACCTCCACCATACCCGTTTTTCCCGGCATTTCTTTTCAGAAAAACAGCTGTAACCATGAAAAATCCTGTCGCAACAATCCCGGGGCTCGGTTTTCGTCTCGATAACTCAAAAAAGGATTCATCCAGGCCTTCGCTCATTCCCCCGTCCACCCGTGTGCCCGTGTGCCCGCGTACGTTTTTGAGTCCTTGAAATGCGACTCTCAACAAAGATCCTTCTTTTTTTCGTCAGCCTTGTGGTCCTTCTTTCCATCGTTACAACCTATTCGGGTATAAGTTCTATCGAACAGATCGCCGTTAACGAGCTTGAAAAGAACCTGACGTCCGACATCAATCTTATAACCTTTGCCCTGGACCGTGAATTCAACCATATTGAGACCCATCTGACGCTGTTATCGATGAGAAACACTTTGAAAAATGCCATTGCGCGCCGTGATACGGAAAATATCCGGGAGTTATTAGGGGCTGTCCTTCAAAATGAGAACATCGATATCATCAACCTTACGGACAATAATGGTACACCCATTGCTGCCGTAAAAAACCGTTTCAAGAACATCTCTGTGTCAATCCCTCACATGGACACTCAGGATGTTTCGAAAGGATTCACGGTGATAGACGCCGGGGACGGAAAACGGGTGGCCCTCTTCGTTTCCATGCGTTTGAAAAAACAAAAAGCTATCCTGAGCGAACTGGTCATTCTCGACAATATCAGTCCCTTCATCAGGGGGCTTAGCGATCTTCTTGCCCGCAAACGCGACGAGCCGGTTTACATATCTATCTTCAATAATGACAAAAGGATGTTCAGCACCATCTTCACTCTTACCGGGACACATACGCAGAACCTTCCCGGGGAGGTAACCGCCGCTCTATACAAAGAGAAAAAAAACTATATCGGCAAGACGCTCATCGGCAAGGCCAGCTATTACACAATATATAAGGCACTGAAATATGGAGAGGAGTTCGATAACTGGTCATACGGCCTCGCCGTCAGCGAAAACATCTTCCTTCCTTTCAAAAAACGCCTCCTTTTCATCTTTGTCATGATCTCCGTACTGGCCACATCCGCGGTCATTGTCATAACCCTGTTCATAACCAGGGGCATCGGGCCTTCCCTGGGCAGCATCCTCGACATCTGCGGCAGTATTGAAAAAGGGGACACCCTCTCGCGTATAGACGAAAAGAACATCAAAATAAACGAGTTCAGCCTCATCGCGTCGTCCATTAACAAGATGCTCGATTCCATCTCTGAGAGAGAACATATCATCGGGGAGAACATAGAGAAAATCAAGGCGATCAATGCCGAGCTTGAAGAAAAGACCCAGATCATCAGGCAGGACAGGGTCCGGTTCCTTGCCATCCTGGAAACCATGGATGACGGCATCGCAGCCGTCGATCACCAGGGCATAATCACATATTTCAACAGGGCCGCCGAGACCATAACGGGCGTGGAGAGGGCCGCCGTGCTGGGGAACAGGTATCAGGGACTGTTCCCGCCGCTGTCCATCAGCGAAAACAAACATACCGTTGTTGAAGAACTTGTCCTTGAAAAAGACCAGCTTCCTCTTTACCTCAGGATGTTCGTCTCGCCTTATATCCTGGAAAACGACAGGCAGGGACATATACTCCTTTTCCAGGATATATCAAGGGAGAAAAAGATAGATGAGTTCAAGGCGGATTTCGTCTCTTCCATAACACATGATATCAAGTCATTTCTCATGCCTGTCGCCGGGTTCCTCGCGCGCATCCTCGGAGGGAAATATGGCACCGTTGAAGATCCTTTGAGGGAAAAACTGGCGGCCATCATGGAGAATATCTCCAAAACCCAGCATCTTGTTGAAAACTATCTCAACGTCTCCAGGATCGAGTCGGGAAAGCTCGATCTTGTTGTCTCGCCCATAGACCTTTCCGAGGTCATCCGCGATATCGCAGGTCTCTACGGTCAGCGGGTGCAATATGCCGACGCAGGCGATACCTCCCTTGTGCTTGCCGATAAGACATATATAGAACGGGTCATAGTCAACCTCGTGGTTAACGCCCTCAAGTTCTCCCCTGAAGACGCCGGGGTCTTGATAACCACAAGAAAAGAGAACGATATGATAATAACATCCGTCGCGGACAGGGGGATCGGCATACCGCCCTCGGAGCTCCCTTACATTTTTGAAAAATACCGCCGGGGGAGCTTCGGGAAGAAAGAGGACGGCAGCGGCCTCGGTCTTTTTATCGTCAAATCCGTCATCGAGGGCCACGGCGGGTCCATCCGCGTCGAAAGCGCACCCGGAAAAGGAAGCACGTTCTATTTTTCCCTTCCTGTTTTCCTTGGCGAGATATAGGACTTTAAGCTTTCTTAACACACAAAAATTTGACTTTTCGTCTTGTCTTACTTTATAATCAGACCATGAAAAAATATATAATTTTATTACTTTTACTTTTTTTGGTTTCCTGCAGTTACATGCCCTTCGGCAAAAAGAAGGACGAAGGGTCATCGAAGGCGGACAAAACATCGGAAGCATCCAAAACTGGCCAGAAAAAATCTCCCCGGGGAGAATCTGCTGAAGAGGTCAAGGAACCCGAGCTCGGCGACATCAAGGTCATCGACGGCGTGGAATACATATACACCAGGAACAGAAAATATATGTTGACGCCCTATGAGCCGGCATATGTCTGGATACGCAAAGACCAGTATGCGCCAGGCATCGGCGAAGCCCTCTCTTTCAGCACGGGTGGCACCAGCAAGAAAGAACGCGACGAGCTGGAAAGAAGAATCGCGAAACTTGAGGAAGAGCTTAAGAAAAAAGGCATCCAGCCGCAGATGGCATATCCGGCGCAGATGGGGGCCATGCCCATAGGGTTGGGCTATATGCCGGGGCTCATATCCTTTGAATATCCCTCTCCCAAGATGAAACGGAGGATCATTGTCCTTCCCGTGACGGACAAGACCAACTACAAATCGGAAGGCCTCGGGGAACTGGCCACCAAACGCATCGTATCAAGACTCGAGAGCACCGGCACCGTTATTTGCGTGGACCCCAACACGCTGAATATCAAGGGGTCCTATTTCGAACCGGCCAATATGAGGAGAATGAACGAAGTGTTCGGTGTTCAGGCAATCCTCAGAAGCACCCTCTCCGATGTTTATACAAGCTCTTCCAAGATTGAGGGCAAAGACGAGAAAGAGGTTTCTTTCGCCATGTCCAAGCTTTCCATTGATATATTCAACACGGAAACGGCCCTGATGATGAAGCAGCTTTCGGGAAGAAACCCCATTTCCCTATCACGGGAAAAAGGTGACCTCAGTTCTGAGAAGGCAAAGATCAAGGCAATAGACCTCGCCATCGAGATGATCGCGGAAGACGTTCTGAAGACCGTTCTCTCCGTTGACTGGCACACGCGCATCGCCTCCGTTGAAGGCACAAAGGTGTACATTAACGCCGGAAGGCTTTCGGGGCTCGAAAAAGGCAAGATCCTCGAAGTCTATTCCCCCGGTGAAGAGATCATAGATCCCAAGACAAGGCAGCCACTCGGCAGGAAGAAGGGCGCTTTCAAGGGCGAGCTTGAGGTTGTGGAGCTCTTCGGTGTTGACGCGAGCTGGGCCAAGACCAACAAGGGTGGCAGCTTCCTGTCAACTGACCTGGTATACGTAAAACAATAAACAAAGACAGATCATTAGGTTACAGGTGATGGGCCATGGGTAAATCCATGGCCCATAATATTTTCACACAAACGTGATCCAGGGCTTTTTTAATGGAAAAGATCGCGGTTTGTCCGGCTTCTTTGGTTTATCTGGTTGTAAACAACTAAGGAAACATGGGAAACCGAGGAAACGCAACAAACAGTTTTTCAAACATTAAAACCTTGACAAACCCTTCGACAGGCACTACAAAACATTTAACCGTGTGATCCAATATGAAAAAGGAGGGTGGAAAAATGGCATTATTTAAGGTCATATTCAAAAACAGGGTCGACAGCAAGGGGAATCCCCACGAGCTTCCTGCCGACAAGCTCAACGCGAACGGCGCAATGATAGAATCCTACGGATTTGTTGAGAGGGTGGTCAATAAAGGTGAAGATTTTTCACGTGATATCTGGGAATATGAAATTTTGGATCAGGACGCTGACCGCTTCATTGAAGGGCTCAAGATTTCACCAACTGTAATCGAGTATAAAAAACAGTGAATGATTTGAAAAACATTTCCCTTTTTTCATAATTTATCCCTTTGTTGCATGACCGGGCCTTACCGTCGTGACACGAGATCGTTTTTTTGCGTCCGTTCAAAAAACGTGCCGGGAAATGATATGGCACGCCCTTCCTTCCCGGCACCCATACCTGGAAAACCCTTCTCTGATTTATAATAAACAGGTTAAATAGAAACTATATAATATACGCATATGTATTAAAACGACTATATTTATATGGTTAATAATATATTTATGAATAATACCATTATTATATTGCCTCAGTAATACATATCATCGGACATTATTGCATTGGTATTGAGAAACTAAAAACTTGCCTCACATGTGCACGGCAAGTGGAGCCGCGGGCTCGCCTGGTTTCTTTGCTACCTTTGTCTTACTCGCGAATAGCCAGGGAAACTGGAGAAACCGCAGCAATCAACAACCTGTCTTTCTATTTTACGAGGGGCAGTACAGTCTTAAACTCTTCCGTTCCGGCCTTTACGAGCATCTCATATATGAACATCTCCGTTGAACTGATGATTGCCCCTGCATCGCGCATCCTCCCGAGGGCAAGGTCCTTGTTCCGGGACGACCGGGACGAAACGGCATCCCCCACAATATGCACCCTGTAGTCTTTCAACGAATAGAGCGCGGTCTGTGTGACACATATGTGGGCCTCTACGCCGGAAATAATGAGGGTCTTTCGCCGGGATCTTTCTACTTGTTCTTTGAACTGTTCGTTAAAGAAACAATTAAAATGAACTTTTTCTATCACCCGGGTTTCTTTCAACAGGTCTTTAACCTGTGCCACCGTCGGGCCAAGTTTTTGCTGTTCCGTAACCACGAGAGGAATACCGCATATCTTCGAAAATTCCACAAGCTTAACAGTGTTGGCAATCACTTCATCCTTATCGGAAATAACAGGCATCAATTTTTCCTGCACATCAATTACCACGACAAGGCAATCATCCCTGTTTACAAGCCCATAATTTTCATTTTTTTTATCTGGCATTTTCCCTCCCTCGGTATTTCACACCGCAACATTCCGATACCGATACATACACCACAGTATATAAACCATCTTGAATTTAAAAAGTCCAGACGGAAAGATCCTGACGGCTTCGTCGTGCGTCGTCATCTCTCAGAGCAAAAGAACAAACCATTGGCCCCTGATCACAGATCTCTGGAAGGTTCCTCTCCCCCTGTGACCCATAACCTATGACCCATAACCGGTATTTTTGTTTTTGATACCTCGACTAAGGCCGGGATCTCGCAAATACGGGGGGGTTTGCGAATCTTCCAGATCCCGGCCTTAAGTCGGGGCAACAGCAGAAACGAGGCTTTTATGAGGTGCTCAGGCTCAAAAGTCCTGTTGGATTGGTTAGGTGTTTGTTCCCCCTTCCCCTGCATACATAAACCGTACCCAAAACGGCTTGAAACTTGGAATGTTTTTTGTTTGTCCCTTCCCCTTAAAACTCTAAATAGAATTATTAGTATAGTTCAGTAAATTTGTATATCGGGGTTTCCCTGATTTTCGGGGGAAATATCCCTTAGGAAATATATCTGCGCATTGCTGTTCCGATGGTCCCCGGATACCTCAGAGCGAGGTAATCCCTTCCCGTATGGCATATTTTGTAAGCTCCGCGACGGAACGGATCTCGAGTTTGTCCATGATCTGCTGTCTGTGGGTTTCTACTGTTTTGACGCTGAGATTGAGCGTCGACGCTATCTGCTTCGTGCTCTTGCCTTCGGCAAGAAGCTGGAGAACCTCTCTTTCCCGCACTGTCAAAATGTTAAAAACATTTGATTCGTTCTTCGGGAGGCTGTGGAGGTATTCTTTGACAACAATATCGGTGACCTTTGGGCTGAGATAGGGCTGATTCGACATAATTGTGTGGATCGCCGTGACGAGTTCCTCGAATGCGCTGTCCTTCAGAAGGTACCCCGATGCGCCGGCCTTGAGCATTTCCAGCACGAACCTCCTGTCAGAATGCATCGACAGGGCGATTATCTTAACATTTCCGTTTTCTGAGATTATCTGCCGCGTCGCTTCTATGCCGTTCATTTCGGGCATGCCGATATCCATGATAATGATATGGGGCTGTATTTTTTGGGCCAGTTTGATCGTTGTCATCCCGTCCTGCGCTTCGGCTGCCACTTCCATGTCGGCCTGCTTTTCTATAAGGGCCTTTAGTCCTTCCCTTATGATCTTGTGATCGTCGGCAAGCAGAATCCTTATTTTCATTTTTTTCTCCTATTCAACTTCCTCATGCTCAAGCGGAGCTATGAGGATTATCCTTGTTCCCCTGCCTACGCCGGAACGTACGTCCATGTGGCCTCCCAGAGAGTGGAGCCGTTCACGTATACTGAAAAGCCCGAATCCTCTTGCCTCTGCAATATGGTAACTGCGCTTTGAAGCATTGAAGCCGGAGCCGTTGTCTGCGACGTGTATGGATATGTTCCCATCCGGCCGCCTTACTGTAACCTTTACCTGCGAGGCGCCTGAATGTTTTGTCACGTTTACAAGAAGCTCGCGCACCGCGGTGAAAAGGAGCACCCGCATTCCGTCGCTTATAGGTTTGTATACGCCGTCGCTTTCGAACTCCCTCCGGATGGAGCTTTGTTCTTCGAGCTGTTCCGTGAGCCATTCGAGGGCTGCCTCAAGCCCCAGATCGTAGAGAATGGGCGGGCTGAGCTCGAATGTCAGCGAGCGGGTAATTTTGATGGCCTGACCTACGTGATCGCGGATCTCTTTTATCTCATCTGCAAGACCGTTATCTTTCAATACATCCTGAATCGAGCCAAGCTTGATCTTTGACACCGCCAGCATCTGGCCGATGTGATCGTGCAGGAGTGTGGCTATCCTCCTCCTTTCGCGTTCCTCCGCAAGGGAAAGCTCCGATGCAAGGGACCGAAGCTGCCTCTGGTACTGGTCTATCCTTTCCTGCGTCTGCCTGCGCTCGCTGATGTCCTCAACTGTCCCTTCATAATAAAGCGTTTTTCCATCATCGTCTTTTATTGCGCGCGCATTTTCGCTCACATATATTACCGATCCATCAGGCAATTTCCATCTTGCCTCGAAACCCCGTATCCGACCCTCCTTTTCCAGGCGGTCCTTTATCTTTTTTCCGAGATACGTAGGCTCGCAGCTCTTCTTGAAGGATCTGACCGAGGAGAATTCGTCATAAGAAGCGTAGCCCATCATGCGTATCAGCGCAGGATTTGCCATCAGGATCCGTCCGTCCTGATCTATTCGATAAATACCTATGGGGGAGTTATCAAAAAGGTCCTTGTAACGTTCCGCTGCCCTTCTCAAAAGATCTTCAACCTGTTTTCGCCTTTTCAACTCAAATACAAGACGGGAATTGGCATTCATGAGCTCGCTGGTGCGCAGGGCCACCCTGCTTTCCAATTCTTTTTTTGATTCTTCCAGAGATCTTTCCGCCCGTTTTCTCTCCGTTATGTCGTTGTTGATCTCCAGAATTGCAACGGGCCTGCCTTTTTCGTCACGTCTCAGTTTCCATTTACTGAAAACGACCAATTCCCTGCCGCTTTTTGTCTTCTGGGTGATCTCACCATCCCATTTCCCTTTAAAAAGGATCTTTTTCCTTATATTTTCCACTTTCTCTGGAAATTTTGTTCTCAACAGACGGGAAACGTTCTTTCCCAGGGCTTCTTCAGACGTAAAACCGTATCGTCCACGTGCCCCATTGTTCCAGAATGTTATTCTTCCCTTCATGTCCTGAACGATGATCGCATCTTCGGCTATATCTATGATTTCAGCTTGTTCGCGCAGTATGTCTGCCTGTTTCTCAAGTTTATGCTGGGACCTGAGCCTGTCTGACACATCACGAACATTGACCATGATAAATTTCGCGTTATTGTGGTTAATGAGGGACGAGGTTATTTCAACATCGATCAAAGTACCGTCTTTTTTTCGGTATTTACGTAATCCGAAGACAAGCTCTTTTTTTTGCAGGACTTTTTTTGCGTTTGCAATGATCTCTTTTTTGCTCATCAAGATTATATCGGTCAGTCTAAAACTTGTGATCTCCTTTTCTTCGTAGCCCGTCATCAAGAGAAAGCTTGTATTTGCCTCGAGGATCTCAAGGGTATGTGGGTCGAACAGCAGTACGCCATCCGAGGAATGTTTCACCAGCAACCGGTATTTTGCCTCACTGTCTTCCAGCGCCTTTTCAACGGTCCGGAACCTTTTCAGGGCATTTTGCAGCCGGGCCGCGGTCTTCATCAGGGCCTTGACCTCACCCGCGATCCCCCTCTCTCCACCTGTTCTGCTTTTTTTGACAGGCTCTTTGGTAATTCTCACGTCATTCACCTGTTTTAAATTCCCGTAAACTTTGTGAACCTTTCTTGCGTTCTTTCACGGATACTCCATTAACTGTAACACTTTTTTCAAGCTGCCGAAGCGCCCCTTACCTTGTTCTTTACCTTTCCACTTCAAACACTCAGGCAGTTTTCTTTTCTATTGAAACGTCTGAAACTGTCTTTTTTAAGCTTTTGTATTTTCCATTCAAGCATTGATGGCTGTTCAAGCCGCTTCGCCCGTCATCTTTGGCCTATTATCAGCAAACCTCTTTATGTTCCACGTGGAACATCACCCTTTCTTCCTCATTGCTTTCACCAGATTTGCCACCCTTTTCCCAAGTTTCCCCGCGTTATTGGTTGTTTTTTCGTCAGGCTCTCCCGTACAGGATACCCCGTAATGGCCCGTGGCATCCAGCGGATCGCCCACAACTATCATTCCATAGATAAGAAATGCCTGGATGATGGACATCATCGTTGTTTCCTTGCCGCCCGAGAGATCGCCGGATGTGGCAAAGGCCGCTCCTATCTTGTCGCCCATTTTCTTTCTCACTACGACAAATTTATCAAATACCTCTTTCAGCTGGGCCGCCATTGTCCCGAAATACACCGGCGAACCGGCTATAATCGCGTCCGCTTTTAAAAAATCCTCTTTCACGACCTGATCTGTGTCCTTCATGATACATTTGACGCCGCGTACAGATCTCACACCTGAGGCTATTGCCTCAGACAGCTTTTTTGTGTTCCCCGATCTCGAATAATACAGGACAAGAACCTCCATAAACCCTCCTTTTAATGAATCGATGATTTTACCGATTTACCAATATTCAATAACCATATAAAAACAGTGGGACTGGCGGACATGATGTTAATTTTCTTTTTTTTCGATAATCGACCATTGTCTTAATAATTGTTTATCCCCCTGCCTGTTCTCTTTTGGTTACTGGAATTTGGCAATTGGTTATTATTCGTTCTTCTTCAAAATGAGGAGTCCCTCCCCATGGGCACCGTCTCAAGACATATCAAATGCGCTGATCAGCATTATTGTCGTTCTTTTTCCTTCCCAGACAAATCTTTCAGAGAAAGGGTCCATTTCTTTTCCTTTTCCGTATCTTCTAATAGCTTCTTCCTTCATTAAAAGATACTCTAAAAGAGAGTTCACTCTTAGGGTAACAGATGTCAGCAGGCCTCCGGCAAACCCGTATTCGATGGACACAAGCCGCGCCCTGCCATAGGAAAGATCTTCCCCGATTCGCCGGTACAATGATATGCCAGGAACATTTTTGTCTTTTCCCGCATGTTCCATTGAGCTCAGGTCCCCAACGGGTGTTCCCCAGAATATACCATTATAGCCGTCTGGTTCGTTTTGAAAGGTCCGCGCTTTACACTCTATGGCAAAGACCAATGTAAAGAATGTCAGTGCGATAATAAAAACCGGTATGCCGCGCGGTTTCATTTACCTTCTTCCCCCACTACCACGCATATTTCCGGGCAGTTCCTATACTGTTCGGCATAGTCGATCCCGTAGCCTACAACAAACCCGTCATCAATGGTAAAACCAACATAATCGCCCTCGATCTCAACCTCCCGTCTTGCCCTTTTGTCTAACAGTGCGCAGATCTTGAGAGACTTCGGGTTTCGCTTTCTGAGCATTTCCCTTATATGGGTAAGGGTAAGCCCCGAATCTATGATGTCTTCCACGATTACGATGTTCTTTCCCTCAACATCTTCTTCCATGTCTTTGAGCACGTTGACCGTACCTTTTGTCTTCATCGCGCTGCCATATGACGAAACCCGCATGAAATCGATCCTCGAAGGGTTCCTGATGCAGCGAACAAGGTCCGATGTGAACATAAAGGAGCCTTTTAACAGGCATACAAATATTATCTCTTCGCCTTTGAAGTCTTTTTCTATCTTCCTGGCAAGTTTTTTTACTGTTTTCGCAATATCCCGCTTTGAAAATAGTTTTTCAAGCATCCTTGTCTTCCTCCGGTCCGGTCAATTAAAGCGCATGGCGCAGGACCACAATCTCCCCTTGCTGCGGAAGCGTTGCCCGCGAGAATTCCACCTCTGTTTTTCCTTCGTCTTTTACGTTCTTTTTGCTTTTTGTAAATTCCTCGACGGTGGATATGGGAAAATCGCACCTTTGGGTCTTGTAGTGCATCGGTATGGTAACAAGGGGTTTCAGTTCTTCAACAACCTTCTCCGCTTCTTTCACATCTATCGTATAGAAACCGCCGATGGGGATGAGCAATATGTCGATCTTGCCTATCTCCTTCACGGCTGCGGCATCCAGTAAATGCCCGAGGTCACCGGCGTGCGCCAGCCTGATATCATCTGCGTCTATGGTGAATATGAGGTTCTTTCCCCTTTCGCTACCCTTTGACTGATCGTGGAAAGTCGGGATGGACCTTATTTTGATCCCTTTTTCTTCAAAAACACCCTGTTTGTTTATATAAGTGAATTTTCCTTTTATGTCTTTTGTATAATTGTGATCATCGTGGTCGTGGCTTGAAAGAACTATGTCCGCCTCATCTGTGATCTTGCCATAGGAAAGGGCCCCTCCGAACGCCCCGGACTGGTAAGGGTCAACAATTATCCTCACGCCTTTCTCCGTCGTTATAAGAAAGGCCGCATGGCCGTACCATTTTATCTTCATCCTTCGGTCCTCCTTTTTCCTTGATATTACAATGAGGTGCCCTTGGTGTCAAGAAATGGGAAACAAAGGATAATTGACCGCGGGCAACAACCGTTGATCACATCTTGAAAAGTCTTGCAATATCCCTGCTGCAAACGTAGAATCTTTACCAGGTCAGAGCGCAAATGACCGGTGGGCAAATCTCAACAACCGGCAAGGGAGCGGCGGCAAGCATATTTTTGGCATCTGCTTGCCGATCCCGTTATTTATTTCTTCCCACTGGTCACAGGTGCTTTGTAAATTGATCACCGCTTTTAACTTTTACTATTTTAAAAAGGAAACCTCTTATGGGCCCTAAAGAGATCCACAAAGGCATCTATCTCGTCGGCAGTTCCGATATCACAGATCCAAAGGATTGCTGTGTCTATCTCCTGGATCTTGGCGAACTCGTTCTCATCGATGCCGGAGCCGGTACAAGCACAAGCCTTATCGTACACAACATCGAAAAGCTCGGTTTTGACGTATCCCGTTTATCCACGATCATCCTGACGCATTGCCACATAGACCATGTCGGCGGCGGCGGCGCGCTCCAGGAAAGGTCCCGCGCAAAGATCGTAATGCACGAACTTGACGCCTTGCCGGTCGAACAGGGCGATCAGAGATTGACGGCGGCACAATGGTACGGGGTCAGATTTAAGCCACTGCCGGTGGACCTGAAATTTTCCGGCAGCAAAGAGGTGCTCTCCATTGGCGGTCATGATGTTGTCCTTCTCCATACCCCCGGGCATACTCCCGGCTCCATATCGGTATATCTTGACAAAGACGGCAAACGTGTCCTGTTCGGCCAGGACATACATGGACCTTTCCTTGCCGATTTCGGCGCCAATATGACCCACTGGCAGACGTCCATGGAACAGCTCATCGCCCTCAACGCCGATATTCTTTGCGAGGGCCACTTCGGCATTTATCAGCCAAGCAAGAAGGTGGCCGCGTACATAGAGCGCTATCTTGAAGAATACGCAGAAGGGTAATAAACCCGGTGCACGATGAAATAAAAAAAGCGATGAACAATTTTCTTCTGTTTTCTGTTTCACAACTGATGATTGACCGCTTTTTTCCATCGTGGATCGTGGATCATAACAAACACTATTGATGATTATGGCGAACAACATTTCATCTTTCCAGGGCAAGTCTCCGGTCATCCATGAAACTGTTTTCATAGATGTATCCGCCCGCGTCATAGGTGAAGCCATCCTCGAAGAGGGGGTCAGCATCTGGCCCATGGCCGTGCTCAGGGCCGACAGTTCCCCTGTTTTTATAGGAAAA
>ENA-UOWG01002262-UOWG01002262.1-activated-sludge-metagenome-genome-assembly--contig:-NODE-2262-length-16920-cov-4.514201_pt1 | contig 16920 bp, 14 predicted proteins | sample MGYA00238147_ERZ761563 | MGnify/ENA primary metagenome ERZ761563 (study PRJEB28884, sample SAMN05720216) | anaerobic digester metagenome | isolation source: active sludge of municipal... | reverse complement strand
TCGGGCATCGCGGACTCGAACCGCGGACCCCAAGTCCCCCAGACTTGTACGCTAACCACCTGCGCTAATGCCCGTCGCGCGCCTTGCGGAACGCTCGGCGAACATAGCACGCGCGGTCCCGGAGGGTCAAGCGCGGACACGGCGCGCCGTCGTCAGCGCTCCATGGGGAAACGGACGAAGTCGAGTGCGAAAGCGCCTCCGATCGGCACGGACATCGCCAGGTAGATGGCCCCGACCATGTCGTCCCAGCCCGAGTCGTCCTTGAGCACGAGCCAGGCGCCGATGCCGAGGCTGGCGGCAAGGGCGAACCCGTCGATGCCCAGGTTCACCTTCCGCCAGAAGCGCGCGCCATCGGAGTCGCCACGGGCGACATTGATCCCGAGCGCGACATTGGGGACGGTCCAGAGGGCAAGTCCCGCCCCGACATTCCAGTAGACATCCGGATCCGAGAGCGCCTCGGGTATCAGGGCGAAGGGCGCGGCGGCCTTGAGAGCGGACGGGACGAGCAGGAGCCAATCGCCTGCCGTGGGCGCGGTCTGCGCATGCAGCGCGGACGCCATCAGGGCGAATGCCAAAACCAACGCGACCAAGCCAGATTTCATGGCGCCTCCCGCGTGTACTTGATCGATAATGTCAATTATTATGGTAACGCCTTGTGTCCGCCGAGCCAATCCCCGGCGCACTTTTCTTCCAGCGGAGCGCGGATCCCGTCGGACCGGATGAGGTCATGGCACCTTTTCGGTGCTTCGAGGGACGACTAGACCCCGTCGTCCGCCAGCAGATCCTCGAGGCGGACGCCGCGACGAGCGCGCCGGAAACGCTCCACGTACCAATAGAGCGCGGGATCTTTCGGGAAGCGGCGGGCGCAATCCTTGAACGCCGCAAGGGCGCCGACGAGGTCACCGGACTCAAGCAGGAATACCGCACGCTCGAAGACGCCCCGGTTATGGAGCTTCTCCGCGGCGAGCGGATCCACGTCCTCGCAGATGAGCTCGTAGGTCGGAACCGTGGCGGCCTTGCCCTTGAGGCGAATCTGCCCGAGGTAGCGGAGGGTGAACTTGGCCCGGGCGTCGGCGCAGCGTTCGAGGGCGGGGCCGGAAACGATGATCGGCACGCGGAAGCGCTTGGTCAGGTCCTGGAGCCGGCTCGTCACGTTCACCGCGTCCGAGATGACGGTGGTGTCCATGCGCTCGACCTCGCCGATGGTCCCGAGGATGAGGTCGCCCGCGTGGATTCCGATGCCCATTTCGACCGGCTTCTTGCCCCAGCCCAGGCGTTCCTGGTTGTACCGGACGACTATCCGCCTGATGTCCTGGGCGGCCGCGAGCGCGTCGGCCGAGCCGCCGGGGAAGATGGCCATCAGCGCGTCGCCCATGAACTTGTCGACCAGGCCGCCCTGGGCGCGCACCGCCGGCACGATGCGTCCGTAGAAGCCGTTCAGGAAGCGGAACACGTCGTCGGCGCCCATCTCCTCCGAGAGGCCGGTGAAGTCGCGGATGTCGGCGACGATCACCGCCATCTCGGCCAGGGCCTGGTCGCCCAGCTCCACCTCGTCCACGCCGTCGCGCCCGAGCAGCTCGATGAATTCCGAGGGGACGAAGCGCGAGAACGCCTCGTTGAGGGATTGCAGCTTGCGCGTGCGGTCCTCGATCTCGGCCCTGGATTCCTCGAGGTCGTCCTTGGACTTGAGCGAAAGCCGGCCGAGCGCCAGGAAGATGCCAAGGTCCAGGGCGAACAGGCCCGGTCCCGCCAGCCAGATCATCGGCCTCATTCCCGACAGGAACCAGGCGCCGTCCCAGAGCGAGCAGGCGATGCCGATCAGGAGGCCGATGGACACGGTCGCCGCGCCGGCGACCTTCCGGCGCCAAGCAAGCACGGCGATCAGGCCGGCATACAGGAAGGCGAGCAAGGATGGCGCCACGGCCAGGGACAGCGCGGCGTCGAGCTTCACGTCGTCACCCGCCGACCAGGCGACCCAGGCGGAGGCGGCCGCGAGGACCAGCGTCCAAGCCCAGCCCGAACGGAGCCGCTTCCGCTTCGAGTACGAACGACCGGCGAACAGGAGGGTGAAGAGCGCGGCAAGCGGCAACGAGGCCTTCGCGGCGCCCCTGAGCGCGTGGTAGGGCACCCAGAGCGAAGGCAGGCCGAATTCCGCGAAGAACACGGCGAAGGTCATGGAAGCGAGACCGAAGAGCAGGTAGCCCGCCTCGCGCAGGGCGTACCATTGCATGAACATGACCAAGGCGGCGAAGAGGCTGGCGGCGGTCATGAACACGTAGATCGTAGTGTTGAGGGGTCTGATCAGCTTCCGGACGAAGTCGGCCCTCGCCGCGTCCACCGCGTGCACTGCCGGGAAGGGAGCCGCGTCGCCTTCGTAGCGGCACGCGAGGACCAGCCGGTCGGTCCCGTCGAGCTTGAGGAGCCTGGTCGGAATTTCCAGGATGGGCGTAGCCTCGGCGTGGGCCCAGTACCCGTCGGGTCCGAGCGCGCCGTACGAGCCCACCGGAATGCCGTTTACCGTGGCGCGGAAGGGCACCTGGCTGCGGCCGATTTCGATGTAGACGGTGTCGCCCGAACGCAGGACCTCGCGCGGCAGGTCGCGGGCCAGCGAGAAGCGCTTGGACTCCCCGAGCGCGATGCCCGCGGGAAGGTCGATACGCTCGGAGCCCTGGCCGCGTTCCAGCAACCAGCCTTTCCCGAGATCGAGCGAGCCGGAGCCCGGTTCGTCGACGCAGGACGCGAGCAACGCGACGGCGAGCGCGATCGACGGCAACAGGACCTTGCGGCGGGCTCTCATCATTATGACAGGCAGACTATCCGGCCCCCGACACGGCGTCAAGCTCGAAGCCCGTCTCCGGGATAGGCGAGGCGCTCGTCAAGGCAGTCGAAGCAGGCCCCGGCGACCAGGTCGGGGTTGATGCCGGGCCGGGTCAGCGCGAAGTCCCAGCGCACCGGATCGCGCGCGTCGTAAAGCCTGAACGCCGCGGTAGCCTCCCGCGCGGCCTTGAGGTCGTCCGCCTTCCTGGACACGAGGCCGAGCGCGCGGCAGGCCGCGCCCATGTGCGTGTCGAGGGGAACGACGAGACGCGCAGGATCGCAAAGGTCCCACCCGCCCGGATCGACCTCGTCGCGGCGCACCATCCAGCGGAGGTACATGAAGGTCCGTTTGGAAGCCGAGCCGCGCGCCGGATCGGGAAGCAGGTTCCCCGGCCAGGCGGGCTTCCCGTCAGGGCGCCGCGGGGCGCGGACGACCAGGGCGCGCACGAGGGCGGAGGCCCCCGTCGCGTAATCCGCCTCGGAGCGGTCGTCGCCGTCGACGAGGAAGCGCTCGAGTCCCCCGGCTTCCTTCCGGGCGTCGCGGACGGCGCCTAGCAGGCAGGCGAGGTCGCCCCCGTCGAAAAAGCGGTGCCGGAAGCCATCGAGCCGCGCCCTGAGGCGGGCATCGGATTGGCGGGCCAGGTTCCGCGCCGGCCTGTCGCCAAGCGCTTCCAGCACGATTCCGGCGGAGCGCAGGATGACGGCGACGCCGCCGAGGGCCAGGACCGCGCAGACCAGCCCCGCGACCTCGCGGTCCGCCGGATCCGCGTAGCGGCGCACCAGCTCGAGCGGATCGGGGTGGATCCATTCGCTTCTGGCGAAGCTCCGGTAGGCCCGGTCGAGGAAGGCGGCGAGGGCCGGATCGGGATGTGATCGAACTCGCCGGCTCAGGGAGTCGCGACCCCGCGCGCGGCCAGGTCCTCGCTGCGCTTCGCGAGTTCCGGATCGCCGGGCGCCAGCGAGAGGGCCTGCCTGAGGTAGAAGCGCGCCTTCTCCAGATCCGACCTCCGCGCATAGTAGTCGTAGAGCGCGGCCAGGGCCTCGACGTTGGATGCGTCCTCCACGAGGGCCGAACGCAGGGAGGAGAGGATGCTGTCGTCGGCGACCTGGGTGCGGCTCTGCAGGTAGAAGACCGTCGAACGGAAGCGCGCGGACCCTCCCGAGGCCAGGGCCTTGGCGGCCAAGTCGGCGGCCGCGGCCCGTTCGCCGCGCAGCACGCGGACACGAAGCAGGGCGAGTGTCGCGCTCTCGTTCCCCGGAGCCGAGGCGACCCAGGCATCCGCGATTCCGGCCGCCTCGGCCAGCCGTCCGGTGCGCAGGTACGCCTCGAAGGCCGAGGCGTCGTCGAGCAAGTCGAGACCTGCCCTCCGGATGGCATCGACGCGCGCGGCGGCGTCAGCCCAGTCCCCGAGCGCCGCGGACGCGGCCAGCAGGGTATGGAGCGCGCGGGAATCGCCGGGACTCGCGGCGAGCACCAGCGCCGCGAGGGTGCGGGACTCCGCGAGGTCCTCGCGGGTACCCGTGGCGAGCACTTCCGACGCGATCAGCGCGAGCTCGAGGTCGCCCGGGAAGGTCGCGAGCGCCTTGCGCGCCCAGCGCTCAGCGTCCTCGCGGTTCCTCGTGCCCTCGAGCGCGGATCGCACCCTGAGCAGGAGATAGGCGCGGTCGTTCGGCCTGAGCCCCCCGAGCGCGTCGAGCAGGGGCGCCGCCTGCCGCCACGCGCCGGAGTCCGCCAGCATGGACGCGCGCATGAGCAGGAAATCGGCGTCGAGCGGATCGGAGGTGAGCACCTTGGCTACGAGCGGTTCGGCCTCCGCCTTTCGCCCCGAGGCGAAGAGGGCGCGCGCGTAGAGCTTGTCGCGCTCGCGCGACGGGGGCAGGGAAGCGGATTCCACGACCCCGGCGGCCTCAGCGGGACGGCCGAGGGCGAGCAGCGCCCGGACCCGGCCGAGCAGGGCCGGAACATTGGCCGGATCGAGAGCGAGCGCGGCCTCCCAGGCGAGGAGCGCATCGGCGTGCTCCGCCCGCGACTCGCGGGCGCGCGCCTCGGAAAGCGCGGCGAGCGTCGAATCAGCCGAGCGCGAGCGTACGCGGACGGCGGCTTCTATGGCTCCCCGCGCCAGTTCCTTCGAATCGGTCCTGAAAGCCGCGAGCAGCGCGAAGAAGTCCGCCAGCCGATCGGCCGGATCGCGAGGCGAGCGGCCCGCCTTCGCGTCGCTCAGGGCCGCGACCCATGGATGTCCGATCGGCGGGTCCACGGAGGCGGCGCCGCCCGGCGCCTGGCCGTACACGATAGACGCCGCCTCGAAGGCCAGGTACCGGTAGGCCTGGGCATCGACGGCGGGAATGTGCTGGGCGGAGAGCGCGAGGATGGCGGCCTCGGAGAACGAGGAGGGCGTACCACGGAACAGGGCGGCCTCGATGGCGCCGCGTTCGGCCCGGACCGGGTCCGGCACCGCCCGGGTCTCGAGCGGCACGCCGCCCTCGGGAGCCGCCGGAGCGCCCGCGCACGAGGCGAACGCCGCCGAGAGCAGCGTCAGGGCGAGCGCCGTACGCCATGTCCGCGAAGAGCCGGACCGGCCCGCGACGCCGGGGCGTCGACTCATGCCTTCCCGTCCCGTCCCCGCCGTCGCCGCGGGGGTGCCAGCGGGCTCCTGCCGAGAGCCCAGGCCCCGAAGAGCCCGGCGCCGCCCACGACGAAGGCGAGCGGCCAGTAGGCCCGCATGAACTGCATGAACGAGATCGGCGTGGCGTCGAAGCTGAACGCCGCGAAGAACACGCCGAGTCCGATGAAGCACAGGGAGGGAACGAGGTAGGAAGCGGTCAGGCTGCGCGACCTGCTGCCCCCCTTGGCCAGCAGGGACAGCCCCAGCACGATCATGAAGAGCGGCCAAATCTGGCCTGTGCGCCAGCCCAGGAATTCGGACAGGACGAGCAGGAGGCCGGAGAGCCCGAGCATGGTGCCGCCGAAAACCGCGCCGGAGATAAAACGCCGCGTAAGCGCCACGTAGAGCCAGATCGCGCCCGCGCCGACGAGCAGGAGCGGCCAGAGCCGGCCGGGGTGAGTAGCCGCGCCCGTGGTGACGGGGAGGAGCCAGATGCCGGCGACGAGAAGCAGCACCGCGCCGACGAAGAGCATGTCGGCGCCTTTCCGTGAACGCGCGATGCGAGGCATACCTTGATTGTATCGTCCCCGTCCATCCTTGCCAACAGCGCTTTTCGCGTGCTAGCATCGCGCGCATGCGAGGCGGCCTTCCCCTGGTGCTCGCGCTGGCTGCAGGCGCCCTCACGGCCCTCTCCTGCACGTCGCCGCGCAGCTGGTACTTCCGTGACTCAGGTCGCGCCGAGCGCTCGGAGCTCGTCGACCTGTTCACCCTGCTTGACGACCCATCCATCGCCGGCGAGGAGCGCTTCGCCGTCATCCAGGCGGTCGCGGACTCCTTCAGGCGCCGCGGCGAGTGGACGCGCCTCGCCGACTTCCTCCAGGGCCTGGTGGAAGCGCGCCCGGATGACGAGTACGCCGCCCACCACCTGATGGCCATCGGTCATGCCTACATCGAGCTCGACGACGCGCCGATAGCGGAACTATGGTTCGACCGCGCCGTCAAGAATCATCCCGACCTCCTCGTGAAGGGCGAATCCGTCCACCTGGCCTGCCTGCGCAAGCTCATCGAGCTCGCCGACGCCCCGGAACGGCGGCTCGACTACCGCCGCGCGGTGATCTCGCGCTTCGCCGACCGGGTCGACCTCGGGGCGGAGCTCTTCCTGCTCGGCAAGGACTACGAGGCGATCGGCGACTGGGCCGAGGCCCTCGACGCGTACAAGCGCTTCATTCCCAAGGGCGAAAGCGTGGTGCCCGGCTATCCCGACGCCCAGCGCTACGCCCGCAACCTGCTCGACTTCTCCGCCAGCCAGAAGGACTGGACCTTCGTGCGGCTCGACGACCTCGCCTCGCGCGTCCGGAAGGCGCTCGCGGACGGGGACCCCGCGACGCTGCGACGCCTCCGCGCGCGGGTCGGCTTCTTCGCCATGAGCTGGCACCAGAGCACGGAGCTCGGGAACGCCCAGAAGCTCTTCGAATTCGCGGAATTCATGCGCGGCGTCAAGGTCCAGGCGGCGCCCGACTGGGATCCGAGCTCGAACGCCCGGGAAGCATTCCTCCGCACGAGCGGCTGGTCCGACCGGATATCCACCTGGTACCTCTATTTCCGCAAGATAGACTTTCCGGCGGATCCGGACGTCCACGGCCAGTGGGAATGGGCCGGCATCTACTTCGGGGAGCGTCCTTGAGCGCGCGCGCCGCCTTCCTCTTCGTCCTCGCGCTCGGCCTCGCCGCCGGGCCGGGCGCCCAGTCCGCGCCCCCCGGCGCGTCCGTGCCCGAATCCCCAGCCCTCGCCCTGCCCGAACCCGTCGCGCCCCCGGTGGACGGAAGCCCGGCCTCGATACTCCCGCGAGGCCTCGCGCCGCTCCGATCGCTTCGCCCGCCCCCCGACGCGCCGTCCGCCCCCGCAGGTCGCAACCACGCGGCGGAACTCCGCTTCGACATCGAGCCGCCCTGGGGCGAGGCGCGCTTCGAGCGCTTCCTGGCCTCGTACCGCAAGGCCGACGGGCTCAAGCGCCTCGAGCGGGCCCTGGACCGCGCGGAACCCTACCTCGACTGGATCCGGGAGCGCGTCGCCGCGCACGGCCTTCCCGCCGAGCTCGTCTGGCTACCGGTCGTCGAATCCGATTACCACCCTTGGGCCGTCTCGAGATCCGGCGCCGTCGGCCTCTGGCAATTCATGATGAACTCCATCGCGGGCTTCGACATGCGCGTGGACGAATGGGTCGACGAGCGCCGCGACTTCATGAAGGCCACCGAAGGGGCGCTCCGCAAGCTGGCGTACAACCGCGAGCAGCTCGGCGACTGGTACCTCGCCCTGGCCGCCTACAACGCCGGCCTCGGCGCGGTGCAGCGCGCCATCGCCGCCGCCGGCACCCGCGACTACTTCGAGCTCTCGGAACGCGGCTTCCTCAAGGCCGAGACCGCGGACTACGTGCCGAAACTGATGGCTGCCTCCGTAATGCTCTCGTACCCCGCCCGCTTCGGCCTCGAGCCTCGCTGGACGCCGGTCCGCGAATGGGAGACCGTTCCCCTCGAAAAACCGGTCGACCTCGTCCTGTTGGCGGAGGCGGCCGGAGTGCCGCTCGCGCGCCTCCGCGAAGGCAACGCCGAGCTCGCCTGGTCGGTCAGCCCCCCGGACCGGAGCTGGAACCTCAAGGTACCCGCGGAATTCGCGGACGCCGTTCGCGCCGCCCTTTCGCGCCCCGAGCTTCAGCTCATGCGCTTCCACCTTTACACCGTGCGGTCGGGAGACACGCTCTCGGCGCTCTCGCGCCACTACGACGTCTCGGTCGCGCTCATCCTCCGCTTCAACCCGGGCCTGAGGCCCGAGGCCATGCGCATCGGGACCAGGGTCGTCATACCGGCCCTCAAGGACGTGGCCCCCTACGTGCCGCCTGACGCCCCCCGCGACGACCGTCCCTTCGACGGAACGCACGTGGTTGCCAAGGGTGAGACCCTCTGGGCTCTCGCCCTCCGCTACGAAGTCCGCCCCGAAACCCTCGCGGAACGGAACGGGATGGCCCTCGACGCCGTCATCCGCGAAGGACAGGCGCTCAAGGTGCCGATACTGGTAAGCGGGACTCCCTTCTAGGAGCTTGTCGAAGGACTCGATGCATCCGGCATCCTTCCAGCCCCAGGGTTCCCCGGGAGGGCTCATGCGACGACACAAGGCACCCCATGTATTCGCCGCGACCCTGCTGGGCCTGCTCGCCCTCGCGGCCCCCGGAGCACGGGCTGCCTCGCCCGTGCTCTCCACGGCCGGCGCGGCCAGCCTCACCGGCTTCGTCGACTGGTCGGCGCGTATCGTGCGCTTCACCGCCGCCATCGACGGCCGCGCCGCCGGGCTCCGCCTGCCATCCGCGCGCGTCGAGGCCGAGCGCGCCATCGAGGCCGCCCTGCCGACGCTCGCCAAGGACCTGCTCTTTTCCATTCCCGTCGACGCCCGTCGCAGCGTCCTCGACACGATAGCCGACGGGACGATCGACGTCGATTCGGTCCTGGGCGCGCTCGAATCGCGGCGGCGCGTCTCCGGCTCGTTCTCGACGGACTTCTCCACCTTCTCGGTGGCCTTCGAGCTGCCGCTTTCCGCGCTCGAAAGCCTCTACGTCCGCCACACGCGGCCCTCGGACCGGCCGCCGAGCCTGGAGTGGGCGCCGACCGGCACCTATACGGGCATCGTCATCTACGCCGCCCTGCCCCTGCCCGTCCGCGGCGAACACGGGGAGGCAGCGGTCCGCCCCTGCCTCTTCCCGAGAGTGTGGGACGGCGACATGGGAAGCGTGCTCGAGTCCAACATGGTCGCGCCCGCGGCCATAGCCCGCTGGGGCGTCGTCGGCTACTCCTCGAGCGTCGATTCGGTGGGGCTCGAGGAACGCGTGGGCGACGCGCCGCTCCGCGCCAGCGCCCGCATGGTCTTCGGGAACGGCCGTACCGACCTGGTCATCTCGACAGAGGACGCCCGGAGGATATTCGGCTCTCCCGAGAATTCGGCGCTGGTCAAGGAAGGCCGCGTCGTCATCGTGGCGAGCGGCCTCTAGGGGCGTGTCGGGACAGGCCCGATGCCCGGTCCCGGCTCCCGCCGGGAGCGGGGCCGCCCGTCAGCCGGGCAGCGGCCCGAGGCTCTCCAGGGCGTATTCCCCGTCGATGCGGGCCTTGAGCGCTATGGCCTCGTCCACATGGGCGAGGAAGAGGTTCACGAGCTCCGGATCGAACTGCGACCCCGAGCTGTTCGAGATGAAGTCCACGGCATCGCCCACGGGAAGGGCCGGCTTGTAGGGCCGTTCGGTGATCAGCGCGTCGAACACGTCGGCTATGGCGACGATGCGCGCCTCGAGCGGGATGCGCTCGCCCGCGAGGCCGCGCATGTAGCCGGAGCCGTCCCAGCGCTCGTGATGGAAGAGCGCGATGTTCCTGACCATTTCGTCGATGTCGGCGCCCTTGAGCATGCGCTCCGCCACGAGCACGTGGCTCTTCATGATCTCGAATTCCTCGGGCGTGTAGCGCCCGGGCTTCACGAGGATCTCGCGCGGCACGCCCACCTTGCCGATGTCGTGCAGCGAGGCGTAGAGGCCGATGCGGCGGCAGAAGATCTCGTCCTTCCCGACCTTCCGCGCCAGGAATTCCGAATAGGAACCCACCCGCTTGATGTGCAGGCCCGTGTTCTCGTCGTTGATGAGGTTGACGTTCTCGAGCGCGGTGACCATGGCCACGGTCAGGCGCTCGATCTGCTCCTGCTTCTCGATCACGAGTCGCGCCTGGATGTGCGCGTCGATGGCCTTGGCGACGGTGAGGGCGAAGTCCTCGGACTCCCAGGGCTTCGGGATGTAGCGGTAGAGATCGGCCTTGTTTACGGCGTTCTTGACCGCGTCGATATCCGCGTAGCCGGTCAGCAGGATGGTTCGGGCGCCCGGCACCAGCTTGTGCGCCTCCTCGAGGAAGCGGTCGCCGTGCATGCCGGGCATGCGCTGATCGGAGATGATCAGCGCCACGTCATCGCCCTCGTCGACGCACTGGCGCAGGATGGCCAGGCCGTCCTCCCCGGAATCGGCGGTCTCGATGCGCGCGCGGTCCGAGAAACGGTCCTTGAGCTCCATCTTGAGGCTCATGAGGATTATTCGCTCGTCATCGACGCAGAGGACGATGGGGAGATCGTCGGTCGCCGCCATAGCTACCATGAAAGCTTACGCGCGGGAGGTCCCGAGTCAAGGGAAGGGACCTCCGGCGCGGTTTCGCCTTCAGTAGGAGGACATGGCCGCCTTCCTGGCCGCCTCCAGGGCCGCGGCGTAGTCCGGCTCCTGGGCTATCTCCGGCACCTGCTGCGTGTACACCACGCGGTCGGCGGCGTCCAGGACGGCCACCGCGCGCGAAAGGAGGCCAGCCATCGGTCCGTCGACGATGGCGACGCCCCAGTCCTTCCCGAAGGCGAGGTCGCGCAGGGCCGAGAGCGTCACAACGTGCTCGATGCCCTCGGCCTTGCAGAAGCGGGCCTGGGCGAAGGGCAGGTCGCGGCTGACGGTCAGGACGACCGCGCCGGGCACCGAACCGGCCTTGATCTCGAAGGCGCGGGCGCTCGCGGCGCAGGTGCCCGTGTCGAGGCTCGGCACGATGTTGAGGATCTTCACCTTTCCGGCGTAGTCCTTGAGGCCGACGTCGGAAAGGTCCGCCTTGGTGAGCCTGAAATCCGGCGCCTTCGTCCCCACGGCGGGCAAATCGCCCGAGGTATGGATCGGGTTTCCTTTCAGCGTGATGGTAGCCACTTTTTCCTCCTCGTGATCAGGACAGGCCGACGACGCGGCCCGTCTCGACGTCGATGTCCATGCCCAGGTAGCCCGGTTTCGAGGGCAGGCCCGGCATGGTCGTGATCTCTCCGGAAAGCGGGTAGATGAAGCCGGCCCCGGCCGCCAGGCGGAGGTCGTTGACCGGGAAGACGAAGCCCTTCGGCGCGCCCTTGAGCGCCGGGTCGTGAGAGAGCGAGTACTGGGTCTTGGCCATGCACACGGGCAGCTTGTCGTAGCCGAGCGAGCTCCAGGCCTCGATGGCCTTCTCCGCCTCCGCCGAGTACTCGACGCGCGAGGCGCCGTAGACGCCCGTCGCGATGCGCTCGATCTTTTCCTTGACGGAAAGTTCGAGGGGATAGAACGGCTGGACCTTGGAAGGAAGCTCGGCCGCCTTCGCGACCGCGCGGGCCAGGTCCGCGGCGCCCTCCCCGCCTTCGGCGAAGTTGTGCGTCACCACCGCGTCGACGGCGCCCGCCTTGGTCGCCGCCTCGCGGATCAGGTCCCATTCCGCCTGGCTGTCGGTCGGGAAGGCGTTGATGGCGACCACCGCCGGCACGCCGAACGAGCGCAGGATGCCCAGGTGGGCTTCGAGGTTGGAAAGGCCCTTGCGGAGCAGCTCGACATCCGGCGAGGTGTACGCTGCCGCGAGCGGTTTGCCGGGCGTCACCTTGGGGCCGCCGCCGTGCATCTTGAGGGCGCGCACCGTGGCCACCAGCACCGCGGCGTCCGGGTACATGCCCGAGGTGCGGCACTTGATGTCCACGAATTTCTCGAAGCCCATGTCGGCGCCGAAGCCGCTCTCGGTCACTACGTAATCCGCCACGCGAGAGGCCACCAGGTCGGCCAGCACCGACGAGTTGCCGTGCGCGATGTTGGCGAAAGGCCCCGCGTGCACGAAGGCCAGCTGCTCCTCGAGGGTCTGCAGGATGTTCGGCTGTATGGCGTCCTTGAGCAGCACGGCCATGGCCCCGGCGACGCCGAGGTCCTCGGCGGTGACGGGCTTTCCGGAGGTGTCGCGCGCCATGACGATGCGCCCGAGCCGCTCGCGCAGGTCCTTGAGCGAGGTGGCCAGCGCCAGGATGGCCATGACCTCGCTGGCCACCGCGATGTCGAAGCCGCTCTGGCGCAGGGGGCCGTCGTCCAGGTCGCCGAGGCCCACCATGACGTTGCGGAGCGCGCGGTCGTTCATGTCCATGACCCGGCGCCACTGGACCGCGTACGGGTCGACGTGGAGCTTCCGGAGGTCGAGCTTCTCGAAGTAGGCGTCGGACCAGCGCGACTCGTGGTACATGCGCGCGTCGAGGGCCGCGGCCGCCAGGTTGTGGGCCGCCTGCACCGCGTGGTTGTCGCCGGTCAGGTGGAGGTTGAAGTCTTCCATGGGGACGATCTGGGAATAGCCGCCGCCGGCGGCGCCGCCCTTGATGCCGAAGGTAGGTCCCATCGAAGGCTGTCGTATGGCGCAGGCGGCCTTCTTGCCGATGGCGCCGAAGCCCTGCGCCAGCCCCACCGTGGTGGTGGTCTTGCCCTCGCCGAGGGGCGTCGGCGTGATGGCCGTGACGTCGACGTACTTGGCGCGCTTGGGCTTCGCGGCCGCCTCGTTCACGAACTCGAGGCGCACCTTGGCCTTGCCGCTGCCGAAGGTCTCGAGCGCGGAGGCGGGAATGCCGTACTCGCCCGCCACCTCGACGATGGGCCGGATTTTCGCGGCCTGGGCGATGGCGATGTCGCTCGGCACCGGTTTCTGCTTGATGACGGACATGGGCATTCCTCCCTAACGGATCATCTGTTGAAGGTAAGAAGAAGCGGCCGGAGGGTCAACGTTTCCGAGCGTTCCCGTCAGGAATGAACGCCCGGCCCGCCGCCGGAGCCGCTTGCCCAACCCGCGAAGCGCCGACGGAGCGCCTTCGCCCCCAACGCCGCGAACAGGAGCACGACGCCCGCGAAACACGCGCCGACCGCGATCCATTTGGCCGGCGTCGCGAGGACCGCCGCGCGCGAGGCGAACGCCGCCGTGCCGTCACGGGCGGGCGCAAGGCTCACGAGGACGCTGGCCGCGGCGTTCTCGGCCAGGTCGAAAAGCGGCGCCGCCAGGGTCAGGAAGGGCGCGGCGCGCGAAGCCTTCGAGCCCGGGGCGAGCCGCTCGAGGGCGAACGCCCAGGCGCAGAGGAAGAAGGCGCCGTAGACGAGCGGGTACGCGAGGTCCCAGGTCCAGTGCGCGCGCACGAAGGCCGCCTTCTCCGCCCCCTCGAAAGCCGCGGCCCGCTCGAAGGCCTCCTCGACCGTGTAGGCAAAATCCAGGTCGAATGCCGAGCCGTCGCCCGCCATGATGGCTCCCGAGAAATCCGGGAGCGGCAGGACGAAGGCCATGAACGCCGCGAGCGCCAAGCCCGTCGCGGCCAGCGCGAAGGGCGAGGAGACGAGGGCATGGAAACCGCGCATGGAACCTCCGAACGCTCGCCCATGGTTCGCCGCCGGACCCCGTTCCGCGCGCCGGCCCCGACCCCCGGCGCGGAGTCCGGCCGATCGCGCTTCCGGATCCGGACCCGCCCGGCGGAAGGGGCCCTTCGACTTACGCGAGGAGCGAACGCATCTTAGTGTAGATCATCCGGGCCGCCTTCTCCGGTATGACGCGCATGAGGAAGCACATCAGCTTGGCGTCAGCGCCGACGAAGACGTGGAAGGCGTTCCGCTCGATGCCGTCGACGATGAGCTTCGCGGCCACCTGGGGCGTGGTCATCTTGATGCCCTTGCCGCTCTCGGCCATGCGGGCCTGGTCCGCGGCGCTGGCCGCCCCGGAGTTGACGGCGATGTTCGTGGAGATGGCGCCCGGGAACACCGTCGTCACGCCGACCCTGGTGTCGAGCAGCTCGGAGCGGAGGCCCTCGGTCAGGAGCCGCACCGCCGCCTTGGTGGCGCCGTAGACCGTCTGGCCCGGCACCGGGGCGTAGGCGCCCATGCTCGACACGTTGAGGATGTGCGCCTCCGGCCGCGCCAGCAGCTTCGGGATGAAGGCCTTGGCCAGGTTGAACGGTCCCCAGAGGTTCACGTTCACGACACGCTCGATCTCGGAAAAGTCGAGGTCGTTGACGCGCTTGAACTTGTGGATGATGCCCGCCACGTTCACGAGGCCGTCCACCCTGCCGTGCGCCTTCTCGACCGCCTCCGGCAAGTCCAGGACCGCGGCGCGGTCCGCGACGTTGAGCGCGTGGACCGACATGGATGCGCCATGTTCGCCCGCGAGCGCGACGGTCTCCCTGAGCCCAGCCTCGTTGAGGTCGACGCCGGCCACGCTCGCGCCGCGCCGCAGCAGCTCGAGCGCGGTCTCGCGGCCGATGCCGCCGCCGGCTCCCGTCACCACCATCACCTTGCCCGCCACTAGCATCGCACCCTCCCCGTCGTCCAGGATAGGATCAATGTATATAGCTTTTTCCATATGTCAACCTGTATTTATATATAGATACAATTCAAACGCCGGTTGCCCGGGGAGCGCGACGGGATGAAGGATGAGGGGGCCCGGGGGAGAAGGGGCGCGGCATGGCGGCGGTCGCGCGGGCGCAGGCGGCCATCGCGCCCCTTTTCCCCCGGACAGTTTCCCGAAGCTTCGTGACACCGCTCAGTTCATCAGCCACCCGTGGGCTTCCGCGAGCTTGTCGGGAATGGGGATGCCCTGCGGGCACTTCGGCAGGCACTCGCCGCACTTGACGCAGGCGTCGCCGCCCTTGCCCTGGCCTTGGTACGCAAATTTGTACCACCCCGCGCGGTCGGCCTTCTTGTCGAAGGCATAGCCCGTGTTGTACGTGGCGAAGACGTCGGGTATCGCGACCCCGTGCGGGCAGGGCATGCAGTAGCCGCAGGTCGTGCAGGGCACCGGCATGCGTTCGCGGAAGAAGGCCGCCGCCCGCCCGATCAGATCGAGCTCGGCGCGCGTCATCGAGTTGGCCCGCGCCGCGGACGCCACACCCGCGTTCTCGCGTACCTGGTCGGCGGAGCCCATGCCCGAAAGCACCGTGCCGACTTCCTGACGTTCGAGCGCGAAGCGGAGCGCCCACTCGGCGGGGAGTCGCGGCTTCGGGTATTCGGCGAAGATGGCGCGCACTCCCGGCGGCACGTTGACGAGGCCGCCGCCCCGGAGCGGCTCCATGACGACGGTGCCGATTTCCCGCGCGGCCGCGTATTCGATGCCCTCCGCTCCGGCCTGGTACGCCGTATCGACGTAGTTGTACTGCACCTGGCAGAATTCCCAGCCTTCCCACGCGTCGACGATGCGCTTGAACACGGGCAGCGAGTCGTGGAACGAAAAGCCGACGTGCCGTACGCGCCCGTCGCGCCGCGCCTTCTCGAGGAACTCGAGGCCGCGGTTTTTCAGCACCTTATCCCAGCGCTCGGCGCCGAGCGCGTGGAGGAGGTAGAAGTCGACGTGGTCGGTGCGGAGCCGCGCGAGCTGCTCGGAAAGGAGGCGTTCGAAATCCCCCGGCTCGTTCACCAGCCACACCGGGCTCTTCGTGACCACCAGCACCCTGTCGCGGAGGCCGTGGCGCTCGAGCGCCGCGCCGAGCCATTTCTCGCTCGCGCCCCCGTGGTAGGGATACGCCGTGTCGAGGTAGTTGACCCCCTCGTCCACCGCCGCGAGCAGGGCCGCGTCCGCGGCCGCCTCGTCGATGCGCGAATTGTCCCCGTCGACGGTCGGCAGGCGCATGAGCCCCATGCCGAGCGCGGACACCTCGAGGTCCTGAATCTTCGGGAAACGTCGGTACTGCATGGCCCCGATTATAGCATCGCGGGAAACGGGGAAGCGAGCGAGGGGACCTGTATGAGGAAAAGGAAAGGGTCGCCGCGTCACAGCTCGCGCCACCCCTCCGATCGGGCGCCCCTTCCCTTCTCCTCGCGCTCCCTTTCCTTTGCGCCCCCCCTATTTGATGGTAGTGAACGTCGCGCCGCTCGTGCTCGGCAGGTACGTCGTCACCGTGTGGTACAGCACCGCCACGCGCCACGTATAGGTCGTGCTGCCCGCAAGGGGAGTCGTTCCGGGCACCGTGAACGCCGAGCTCGTCGTGGTGGCGAGCGTGCTCCAGATCTTCCCGCTGTAGACCTGTATCGTATAGCTTGCGCCTAGGGTCGCCCGCCATGACAGCGTCGGCGTCCTCGAGACTCCGGTCTGGCCGCTATAGGGGATGACGGGCGTGACCCGGATCGTCCGCGATCCATACGGCGAGTAATAGGACCAGGTTACGTCCTTCTGGCGCACGTAGAGCGTATGGAGTCCGTCCGACAAGGCGGTGGAAGGAGTCCAATCGAGAAGGTCGGTCGTCGACGTCCACGCGCCGCTCGTCGAATCCAGCTGGATCTGGAAATAGCGGACGCTGCCATCCGGATCGGTGTCGGTCCACTCCCAGGTGGGCGTTCGGTCGAGCGTCGGGCTTGCAGCCGAGACCGAGGTCGGGTCCGCGGTCGGACTCAGGTCGTATACGATCAAGCCGGAAGTATACGCACTCTCGTTCAGGGCGCGGTCGCGTACCTTCACGTAGGCTAACTTGTATCCTTGGTCGGTATTGCCCCCATAGGTGGCGCTCGTCAGGTTCCAGGCCGCCTTCGTGGCGGAGTAGGTTTCCCAACCCGACCAGGGCCCGGACGAGCTGTTCGAGAAGCACATCTGGTAGATGCCGCTCAAGGAGTCGCTCGGGGCGGAGCTCGCCGCGACGGAAACCGAGCTCGGGGTGGTCG
>ENA-UOWG01002260-UOWG01002260.1-activated-sludge-metagenome-genome-assembly--contig:-NODE-2260-length-16929-cov-15.110821_pt1 | contig 16929 bp, 9 predicted proteins | sample MGYA00238147_ERZ761563 | MGnify/ENA primary metagenome ERZ761563 (study PRJEB28884, sample SAMN05720216) | anaerobic digester metagenome | isolation source: active sludge of municipal... | reverse complement strand
CTAGGGATGCCTGCCGCCCGGGCGTTGCGACGATGTCCTGCGCGTTCGGTCAGCGCGGCGCGGGGCGCGTGCCGCTGCCGGCGGGCATCAGGCCGATTGCGCCAGCAGCGTGAAGTGCTCGACCTGCGGCGGCGCCGCGAAGTAGGGCCCGACGATCGCGCGCCACTGCGCGAACAGCGGGCCGCCGCGGAACTTGACGGTGTGGTCTTCCAGCGTGTCCCAGAAGATCATCAGCACGCAGCGATCGGGGCTTTCGATGCCGCGGTGGATCTTGAAGCCGCAGAAGCCTTCGGCGCGGCTGATCACGGTGGCCAGCCCGCGCTGGATCGCCTCGTCGAACTCGGCCTGCCGGCCGGGGGTGATGCGGATGTCGGCCAGTTCCAGGATCATCGGGTGCCCCTCGTGGTTGCGCCGGCCACTATAGCGAGCGCCGCTGCCGCGGCCGTTCAGAACAGCGGCGGCGGCAGCGCACCGGCCGGCGGCGCGGGCGGCGTGCTGCCGGTCAGCTCGTCGGCGCGCGCGACCCAGCCGCCGCCCATCGCCTTGTAGAGGTTCACCGCCGAGCCGAACAACTGCGCACGGATCGACACCAGGTTCAGCTCCGCCGGGAACAGCGCCTGCTCGGCCTGCAGCACGGTGGAATAGGGCGCGTAGCCGCCGTCGTACTGCAGCCGCGCCAGTTCGGTGTACTGCTGCAGCGCGGCCACCAGCTTGCGCTGCGCGTCCAGCTGCTCGTGCAGCTTCTGGTTCGCGACGAGCGCGTTGTCGACGTCGGCGAAGGCGTTGCGGATCGCCAGCCGGTAGCTCAGCAGCGCCGCCTGCTGCGCGGCTTCGGCCTGCGCCACCTGCCCGCTGATGGCGCCGAAGCTGAAGATCGGCCCGGCCAGCGTGCCGGAATAGCTCCACACCCGGGCCGGGCCGCTGAACAGCCTGGACAGCTCGTTGCTGGCATTGCCGAAGGCGCCGGTCAGCGAGATCGTGGGGAAGTACAGCGCCTTCGCGGCGCCGATCTGGGCGTTGGCGGCGATCAGCTGCTGCTCGGCCTGCAGCAGATCGGGGCGGCGCTCCAGCAGCGCCGACGGCACGCCCGCCGGCACCTGCGGCAGCTGCAGCTCGTACATGGACTTGCCGCGCGCGATCGGCCCCGGGTCGCGGCCGATCAGCACCGCCAGCGAGCTTTGCGTCTGCGCGATCTGCGACTCGATCAGCGGGATCTGCGCGGCCGCGGTCTCGTACTGCGACTGCGCCTGCGCCACGTTCATCTGCGACACCTGGCCGTACTGGAACTGCAGCGTGAACAGGTCCACCGATTCCTTGTAGGTGTCCAGCGTCTTGTGGGCCACGCTCAGCTGCGCATCCAGCCCGCGCAGCTGCAGGTAGCTGGTGGCGACCTGCGCCACCAGCGTCAGGATCACGCCGCGCCGCGCCTCGGCGCCGGCCAGCACGTTGGCGTAGGCCGCCTCGGACTGGCGCCGGATGCGGCCCCACAGGTCGAGCTCCCAGCTGGCCTGCAAGGCCGCCTGGTAGGCGCTGGCCGGGTTCGGGTAGTTGGGGATCAGCGCCGCGAAGGCCGGCTCGCGCGTGCGCTCGCGCTGCGCGCCGGCGCCATAGCCGAGCGCGGGAAACAGTTGCGAGCGCGTCTGCGTCAGCAAGGCCGCCGCCTGCTCGACGTTGGCCGCGGCGATCTGCACGTTGGTGTTGTGCGCCAGCGCCTCGGTGATCAGCCCATCCAGCACCGGGTCGTGGAACTGCTGCCACCACAGCGTGTCGGCGGTGGCGGCGGCGTCCTTCGGTTCGTACTGGAAGGCGGCCGGCGCCGCGATCTCGGGGCGGCGGTAGTCCGGCCCCAGCGTGCAGCCGGCCAGCGCCGCGGCGGCGAGCAGGCAGGCCCGGCGATGCGCCGCCATGCTCAGGCGTCCCCGCGCGGTGCCGGCGCCCCGGCGTCGGCACCGGCCGCCTTGTCGGCCGCCATGTGGGGCGCTGCGCCGGCCGCCGCATCGGCCGCCGCCTTGCCGGACTTGCCCGGCTTCGCCGAGCGCCGCTCGCCCCAGCGGTCGAACAGGTAGAAGAACAGCGGCACGTACAGCATCGCCAGCGTGGTCTCGCCGATCATGCCGCCGATGATGCCGGTGCCGATCGAGTGGCGCGCGTTGGCGCCGGCGCCCACGGCGATGGCCAGCGGCAGGCAGCCCACGGCGAAGGCCAGCGAGGTCATGATGATCGGCCGCAGCCGCTGCTCGCCGGCCAGGCGCGTGGCCTCCATGATGCTGCAGCCCTGCCGGCGGAACTCCACCGCCGCGGTGACGCGCAGCACCGCGTTCTTCGCGCCCAGGCCGATCAGCACCAGCAGGCCGATCTGGAAGTACACGTCGTTCTCCAGCCCGCGCAGGTAGTTGGTGAGCAGCGCGCCCAGCACGCCGAAGGGGATCGCCGTCATCACCGCGCCGGGCAGCGTCCAGCTCTCGTACTGCGCCGCCAGCACCAGGAAGACGATGATCAGGCCGAACACGAAGGCCAGCGCCGAGGTGCCGCCGGACTGCTTCTCCTCGAAGGCCAGCCCCGACCAGGCGAAGCTGTAGCCCGGCGGCAGCTCGCGCGCCACCGCTTCCATCGCGCGGATCGCCTGCCCCGAGCTGTAGCCGGCGGCGGCGTTGCCGATCACCTTGGCCGCCGGGAAGCCGTTGAAGTGCGGCAGCACGTCGGGCCCCGCCGTCCAGCGGGTGGACACCAGCGCCGCCAGCGGCACCATCTTGCCGTCGCTGGAGCGCGTGTACAGCCGCGTCAGGTCGGCCGGCTGCCGGCGGTACGGCGCGTCGGACTGCATCACCACCCACCACACGCGGCTGAACTGGCTGAACTGGCTGACGGTGAGCGAGCCGAACTGCGCCTGGATCGCGCTGTAGACGTCCTGGATCGGCACGCCCAGCAGCGCGGTCTTCTCGCGGTCGACGCTGGCGCGCAGCTGCTGCGTGGCGGCGCTGAAGGTGGTGTTCAGCGCCGCCAGCTCGGGCCGCGCGCGCGCCTTGGCCAGGAAGGCCTGCGTCTGCTCGCCCAGCTCCACCGGGCTGCCGGCGGCGGTGTCCTGGATCCAGAACTCGAATCCGCCGGTGGTACCGATGCCGGGGATGGCCGGCGGCGCGATCGGCATGATGATGGCCTGCTCGATGTGCCGGGCTTCGTCGTAGAAGCGCGTCAGGATCGCGCGCGCGTTCTGCTCCTTGGCGGTGGCGATGTCGCGGTAGCGCTCCTTGAAGTCCTTGAAGGTGATGAAGAAGGTCGCGGCGTTGGTCTTGAAGCCGCCGTCGATCAGGCTGTAGCCGGTGATCATCGAGCGCCGGTCGACGCCGGGGATCTCTTTCAGGATCGCGTCCACGCGCTCGGCGACGGCCTGTGCGCGGTCCAGGCTGGCGGCCTGCGGCATCATGATCGCCACCATCGCGTAGCCCTGGTCCTCCTGCGGCACGAAGCTGGTCGGCAGGATCTGGAACAGGTGCCAGATCGCGTACAGGAACACGCCCAGCAGCACCAGGGCGGCGACCATGCGCTTGATGACCAGCTCCACCGCGTGGCCGAAGCCGGCGGTCAGGCGGTCGACCAAGGCGTTGAACCAGGCGAAGAAGCCGCGCTGCGGCGGCGGGTTGTGCTTCAGCAGCAGCGCGCACATCGCCGGCGTCAGCGTCAGCGCCACCAGGCCCGAGATGCCCACCGAGACGACGATGGTGATCGCGAACTGCTTGTACAGCTGCCCGGTGGTGCCGGGCAGGAAGGCCGCCGGCACGAACACCGAGGCCATCACCAGCACCACCGCGACCAGCGAGCTGCCGATCTCGCTCATCGCCTTGATCGTCGCCTCCTTCGGCGCGAGGTGGTCGGCGTGCATGATGCGCTCGACGTTCTCGACCACGACGATGGCGTCGTCCACCACCATGCCGATGGCCAGGATCAGGCCGAAGAGCGTGAGCAGGTTGATCGAGAAGCCCAACGCGAGCATGCCGCCGAAGGTGGCGACGAGCGCGACGACGATGGCCACCGCGCAGATCAGCGTGGTGCGCAGGCTCTGCAGGAACAGGTACACCACCAGCACCACCAGCACCATGGCTTCGGCCAGGGTGTGGATCACCTCCTCGATCGACAGGCGCACGAAGTCGTTGGTGTCCAGCGCGATCGCGTAGTCGATGCCCTCGGGGAAGCGGGTCTTCATCTGCGCCATCGTCTGGCGCACGGCGGCCGAGACGGCGAGCCCGTTGGCGCCCGGCTGCTGGTAGATGGCGATGAAGGTGGCCGGCGCGTCGTTCAGCCGGGTGTCGACGATGTACTGGCGCAGGCCCACCTCGGCGCGCGCCACGTCGCCCACGCGCACGATCGCGCTGCCGTCCTGGCTGGCGCGCAGGATGATCTTCTCGTACTGGCGCGGGTCGGTGAACTGACCCTGCGTGACCACCGGGAAGCTCAGCTGCACCGGCGCGGCGTTGGGCTGCTGGCCGATCTGCCCGGCGCCGAACAGCGCGTTCTGCTGGTTGACCGCGTTGGCGATGTCGCTGGTGGTGATGCCCAGCGAGGCCATGCGGTCCGGGTTCATCCAGATGCGCATCGCCTGGTCGGGCACGCCCATGATCTGCGCCTGGCCGGCGCCGGGCACGCGCTTGAGCGCATCGAGCACGTAGACGTTGGCGTAGTTGGCCACGTACTCGGCGCTGTAGCGGTCGCCGCCGGCGGTGATGGCCAGCAGCATCATGATCGTCGCCGACTTCTTCTGCACCGACACGCCCTGCTGCGTCACCGCCTCGGGCAAGGTGGGCAGCGCCAGGTTGACGCGGTTCTGCACCTGCACCTGCGCGATGTCGGGGTCGGTGTCGAGCGCGAAGTACACCGTCAGCGTCAGCTGGCCGGTGGACGAGCTGGTCGACGTCATGTACAGCATGTTGTCGACGCCGTTGATCTGCGCCTCGATCGGCGCCGCCACCGAATCGGCCAGCGTCTTCGAATCGGCGCCGGGGTAGGTGGCCGACACCGTCACCTGCACCGGCGTGATCGCCGGATACTGCTCGACCGGCAGCACGCGCATCGACACCAGCCCGGCCAGCACCAGCAGGATCGACAGCACCGCGGCGAAGATCGGCCGCTCGATGAAGAAGCGCGAGAACATGGGCGCTGCGGCTGCGGCTCAGGAGCCCGGCGTGATCTCGACGCGGCGCGCGTCGGCGTCGCTGCCGCTGCCGACCACGTCCTGCGGCGGCTTCAGGCGCAGCCGCTCGGCGCTCACGCCGGCCGCAACGAGCGCGTCGCGCACCGCCAGCGCGCGCCGCTTGGCCAGCTCGACATTGGCGTCGCGGCTGCCGCTGCGGTCGGTGTGGCCGGTGATGTCGATCATGCCGGTCTGCCCCTGCATGCCCTGCGCCGCACGCTGCAGCAACTGCTGCGCCTCGGCACCCAGCGTCGCCTGGCCGCTGTCGAACTGCACCCGGATGCTCGCCGCCGGCGCCGCCGCGCTGGGCGGCGGCAGCTCGGCCCTGGGCACGAAGGCCGTGACCTTGGGCGCCGCGCCGGCCGCGAGCCGCTGTGCGCCGTCGATCACCAGCTGGTCGCCGGCGTGCAGGCCCTCGTCGATGAACCAGCCGTCGCCGTACCACTCGCCCACCGTCACCGGCCGCAGCTGCGCCTTGCCTTCGGCGTCGATGATCCAGACGAAGTGGCCCTTGCCGCCCTGCTGCACCGCGCGCTGCGGCACCAGGATGGCGTTGGGCCGGATCGCGCCCTTGAGCCGTGCGCGCACATACTGGTTCGGGCGCAGCACGCCCTTGGGGTTGTCGACGGCGGCGCGGATCAGGAAGGTGCCGGTCTGCGGGTTGAAGGACGGGTCGGCGAAAGTGATGCGGCCGGTGAACGGGAACAGGCTGCCGTCGGCCTGCTCGATCTGCACCGTCATGTTCAGGTCCGGCGGCAGCTTCAGCCGGCCGGCGCGCACGTCGTTGCGGATGCGCTGCAGCTCGTTCTCCGACAGGCTGAAGTTGACCCACATCGGCGACAGCACCGACACCGTCGTCAGCTGGCTGTTGGGCGGGCTGACGTAGCTGCCGTCGGCGATGGCGGCGTAGCTGGTGACGCCGTCCACCGGCGAGGTGATGATGGTGTACGACAGGTCGAGCTTGGCCGTCGCCAGCTGCGCCTTCGATTGCGCGACCGCGGCGCCGGCCTGCTCGTACTGGCCCTTGGCGTCGTCCAGGTCCTTCTGCGACAGCGCGTTCTTCTGCACCAGCGGCTCGACGCGCTTGAGGTTGGCGGTGGCCACGTCCAGCGCCGCCTGGTTGCGCTGCAGCGCCGCGGCGGCACCGTCCACCTGCGCCTGGAAGGGCTTGGGGTCCATGCGGAACAGCACCTGCCCGGCCTTGACCACCGCGCCTTCGGTGTAGACGCGCTTGTCGAGGAAGCCCGACACCCGCGCCTGGATGTTGACCGCCTGCGAGCTCTGCGTCTGCGCCACGTACTCGACCGAGACCGGCACGTCGCGCGCCTCGACCTTCAGCGTCGTCACTTCCAGCGGCGGCGGCGCCGGCTTCGGCGGCTCCTTGCCGCAGGCGGCGAGCAGCGCCAGGCCGGCAAGGGCGGTCAGCAGCGGGGCGCGTCTACTCGTTCGATGCATGACAACGTAGCCGGGGCCGGCGCGATGCGGGTGCCGATGATTCTGCCGCAGGGGCCGGCCCGGGCCGGCGGCGCCAACAATCGCACCGATGCTGCGCCTGTTGACAGGGTTCCTGCTCGTGTGCGTGCTGGCGATCGCGGCGACGGCGGCGCTGGTGCTGCAAGCCTCGCCGCAGGTGGTGGCCGTGGACTTGAACCAGGCCGCGGCCGGCTTGGCGGCACTGCGTGCGCAGGATCCGCGCCGGCTGCCGGCCGGCGCACCGGCATCGCTGGTCCTCGGCCCGCGCGAGGTGGAGTTGCTGCTCGACAGGGCAGGCGGCAGCCGGCTGCGCTGGCAGGTGGACTTCATGCCGCAGCAGGCCAGGCTGCGGGCGAGCCTGCCGCTGCCGCTGGCGCTGTGGCTCAACGCCGAACTCGTGCTGCGCGAGACCGACACGTTGCCGCAACTCGAGCGCTGGCGCCTGGGCCGGCTGCCGTTGCCGGTTTCGCTCGGCAACCGGCTGCTGCGCGCGGCCGCGCAGCGGCTGGATCCGGGCGAAGCGCTCGCGGACGCGAGCCGGCTGGTGCGCCGAGTGCGCTTCTCGCCCGGGCGGCTGCAAGTGGACTACCTGTGGCAGAAAGAACGCCTCGGCGGCGCCGCCCAGGCGGTGCTGGCGCCGCCGGCCGACCTGGCGCGGCTCGAGCCCTACGTGGCGCGGCTGGCGGCCGTCGGCGCGGCCGCACCGGCGGGCACGGATCTGCCGCTGGAGCAGGCGCTGCCGCCGCTGTTCGCACTGGCGGCGCAGCGCTCGCGGGCCCCGGCCGACGCACGGCGCGAGAACCGCGCCGCGTTGCAGGCACTGGCGCTGATGGCGCAGGGCCGCAGCCCCGCCGGCCTGGCACCCGCAGCGCAGTCCTGGCCGGCGTTGCCGCAGCGCGAGCTGACGCTCGCCGGTCGCCACGACCTCGCGCAGCACTTCGTGCTGGCGGCGCTGATCGCGCTCGAAGGCGGCGAGGAACTGGCCGACGGGCTCAGCCTGGCCAAGGAGCTGGACGATGCGCGCTTCGGCAGCGGCTTCAGCTTCACCGACCTGGCGGCCGGCCGCGCCGGCGCGCGCTTCGGGCATCTGGCCGCCGGCTCGCCGCTGGCGCTGCAGCAGGTGCTGGCGCAGGGCGTCGCGGCGCAGGACCTGCTGCCCGAGGTGCGCGACCTGCCCGAATTCCTGCCGTGGCGCGAGTTTCAGCGGCGCTACGGCGACCCCGGATCGGCGGCGTACCGGCAGCAGATGGCGCGGATCGAAGCGCGCATCGCGTCGCTGCCGCTGGCGGCCCGGGCAGCCGCGCAGGCGCAGCGTTGACGCACCGCGTTGCCGTCGGCAGGCGTTGACGCCGGTCAACCGCGACGCCGCTTCGCACCCGAATAGTTCTTCCGGACGATGCGTCCGCGTGGCGCCATCGTCCGTCCGGCGCGGCGCGCAGCGTTCCACCGGGCAATGGCCGGCGCGCGCCGGGCACGCCACAGTCATGCCGATGTGCAGCGGAGCCCCGGCATGAACACCCCTTCGAACGACATGCGCAAGGCCTGGTCGGTGCTGATCGTCAGCACGCTGGGCTTCACCGTGTGCTTCATGGTCTGGATGATGTTCGGCGTGATCGGCATCCCGATCAAGAAGGCGCTGAATCTCAACGCCACCGAGTTCGGGCTGCTGACCGCGATGCCGGTGCTCACCGGCTCGCTGATCCGGGTGCCGCTGGGCATCTGGACCGACAAGTACGGCGGGCGCATCGTGATGACGATCCTGATGGCGGCCACGGTGCCGGCGATCTGGCTGATGGGCTATGCGACGCAGTACTGGCACTTCCTGGTGATCGGGCTGTTCGTCGGCCTGGCCGGCGGCTCGTTCTCGGTGGGCACGCCCTACGTCGCGCGCTGGTTCCCCAAGAACCGGCAGGGCTTCGCGATGGGCGTGTACGGCGCCGGCAACTCGGGCGCGGCGGTCAACAAGTTCGTCGCGCCGGCGCTGGTCGTGGCCTTCGGCTGGGCGATGGTGCCGAAGGTCTACGCGGCGATCATGCTCGGCACGGTGATCGTGTTCTGGCTGTTCAGCCACAGCGACCCGTCGCACCTGGTGCCTTCGAACACGAAGTTCACCGACCAGCTCAAGGCGCTGAAGGATCCGCGCGTGCTCAAGTACTGCCAGTACTACAGCATCGTGTTCGGCGGCTACGTGGCGCTGAGCCTGTGGATGGTGCAGTACTACGTCGGCGAGTACGGGCTGGACATCCGCGTGGCCGCGCTGCTGGCCGCCTGCTTCAGCCTGCCCGGCGGCGTGCTGCGCGCGATCGGCGGCTGGCTGTCCGACAGGCACGGCGCGCACCGCGTCACCTGGTGGGTGATGTGGGCCAGCTGGATCTGCCTGTTCCTGCTGAGCTACCCGCAGACCGAGTTCACGGTGCAGACGGTCAACGGCCCGCGCACCTTCTTCATCGGCCTGAACGTGTACGCGTTCACCGTGCTGATGGCGGTGCTGGGCGTGGCCTGGGCCTTCGGCAAGGCGAGCGTGTTCAAGTACATCGCCGACGACTACCCGGGCAACATCGGCACGATCAGCGGCATCGTCGGCCTGGCCGGCGGCCTGGGCGGCTTCATCCTGCCGATCCTGTTCGGCGCGCTGATGGACCTGACCGGCGTGCGCTCCAGCGCCTTCATGCTGATGTACGGCGTGGTCTGGGTGTCGCTGATCTGGATGTACTGGACCGAGGTGCGCAGGACCGAGGTCATGGGCGAGCACGCGCCCGCTGCGCCGCTGGCGCGCAGCTACGCCCGCTGAAGCCCCGATTCACCGGAGATCCACGATGAGCACCACCACCACCGGCGCGGTCGCGCCGCAGCGCCGCAGCGGCGCCGACGTCGCCGACTGGCGCCCCGAGGACGACGCGTTCTGGGAGAGCACCGGCAAGCGCATCGCCTACCGCAACCTGTGGATCTCGGTGCCGGCGCTGCTGTGCGGCTTCGCGGTGTGGGGCATGTGGGGGATCATCGCGGTGCAGATGCTGAACCTGGGCTTCCCGTTCAGCCAGCAGCAGCTGTTCACGCTGACGGCGATCGCCGGCATCGCCGGCGCAACGATGCGCATCCCGTCGTCGTTCTTCATCCGGCTGGCCGGCGGGCGCAACACGATCTTCCTGACGACCTCGATGCTGCTCGCGCCGGCGATCGGCACCGGCATCGTGCTGCAGCACCCCGAGTGGCCGCTGTGGAGCTTCCAGCTGATGGCGCTGTGGTGCGGCGTCGGCGGCGGCAACTTCGCGTCGTCGATGTCCAACATCAGCACCTTCTTCCCGAAGCGGCTGCAGGGCACCGCGCTCGGGCTGAACGCGGGCCTGGGCAACTTCGGCGTGACGACGATGCAGATCGTCATTCCGCTCGTGATGACGGTGCCGCTGCTGGGCGCGATCGGCGGCGCGCCCGAGACGCTGATCAAGGAAAGCGGCTGGATCTTCGGCAAGATCGCCGCCGGCACGCCGACCTGGATCCAGAACGCCGGCTTCACCTGGGTGTTTTCGCTGGTGCCGCTGTCGATCCTGTGCTGGTTCGGCATGAACAACCTGAAGACGGTGTCGCCCGACACCGGCTCGCCGATCGTCGCCTTCGTCAAGGTCACGTGGCTGTACACCCTCGCCTTCATCCCGGCGATCCTGGGGCTGTGGCTGTACCTGCCGCCGCCCACCGGCGTCGGCCTGATCAGCATGTGGGTGTCGATCCCGCTGGACATCATCCTCGCGCTCACCATCATGAAGCTCGCCGCCTTCGGGCCGATGAAGGAGGCGGTCACCAAGCAGTACGCGATCTTCAAGGACAAGCACACCTGGAGCCTGACGGCGCTGTACATCGTCACCTTCGGCTCCTTCATCGGCTTCTCGATGGCGCTGCCGCTGGCGATGAAGGTGATCTTCGACGTGATCCACGTGCCCGACGCCGCCGGCGTGATGACGCACACGAAGCACAACCCGAACGCGCTGCCGATCCTGGCCTATGCGTGGATCGGGCCCTTCGTCGGCGCCGCGGTGCGGCCGATCGGCGGCTGGATCTCCGACAAGTGGGGCGGCTCGATCGTCACCCAGGTGATCTCGGTGGTGATGGTGGGCGCCTCGATCGCGGTCGGCTACGTGATGAAGCTGGCCTATGCGTCGGCCACGCCCGAGGCGTATTTCCCGGCCTTCCTCGGACTGTTCCTGCTGCTGTTCGCCGCCAGCGGCGTGGGCAACGGCTCGACTTTCCGCACCATCGGCGTGATCTTCGACCGCACCCAGGCCGGGCCGGTGCTGGGCTGGACTTCGGCGGTCGCCGCCTACGGCGCCTTCGTCGCGCCGATCGTGATCGGCGAGCAGATCAAGGCCGGCACCCCCGAGCGCGCGATGTACGGCTTCGCGGTGTTCTACGCCGCCTGCCTGGTGCTGAACTGGTGGTTCTACCTGCGCCGCGGCGCCTACGTGAAGAACCCCTGAGGAGACCCGCTCCCGAGCCGCCATGACCGCCATGCAGCTGATCCACGGCTGGAACCCCGACGACCCGGGGTACTGGCGCGACCAGGGCGCACGCATCGCCCGGCGCAACCTGTGGGTGTCGGTGCCGGCGCTGGTGCTGGCCTTCGCGGTGTGGATGGTGTGGTCGGCGGTGGTGGTCGAGCTGCCGGCGGCGGGCTTCCGCTATTCGTCGAACCAGCTGTTCTGGCTGGCCGCGCTGCCGGCGCTGAGCGGCGCGACGCTGCGCATCGTCTACGCGTTTGCGGTGGCGGCCTTCGGCGGCCGGCGCTTCAACACGCTCGCCACCGCCAGCCTGCTGCTGCCGGCGCTGGGCATCGGCTTCGCGGTGCAGCAGCCCGACACGCCCTACGAGTGGATGGTCGCGCTGGCGATGCTGTGCGGGCTGGGCGGCGGCAACTTCGCCAGCTCGATGGCTCACCTGAGCTTCTTCTATCCGGTGCCGCGCAAGGGCTCCGCGCTCGGGCTGAACGCGGGCCTGGGCAACCTCGGCGTTGCGCTGGCGCAGCTGGTGGTGCCGGCGGTGGTCGGCGTGGGCCTGTTCGGCGCGATCGGCGGCGCGCCGCAGAGCGGCGCATCGGGCCAGCCGATCTGGCTGCAGAACGCCGGCTTCGTCTGGGTGCCGTTCATCGCGCTGGCCGCGCTGGGCTGCTGGCTCGGCATGGACGATCTGGCCGACCAGCGCGGCAGCTTCGCCGAGCAGGCGCTGATCTTCCGCCGCCGCCATACCTGGCTGCTGTGTCTGCTGTACCTGGGCACCTTCGGCAGCGTGATCGGGCTGTCGGCCGGCGCGCCGCTGCTGGCGGCCACGCTGTTCCCGTCGGCGGCGGTGCTGCAGATCGCCTGGATCGGGCCGCTGGCCGCCGGGTTGCTGCGCCCGCTGGGCGGCTGGCTCGCCGACCGCCGCGGCGGCGCGCGCGTCACGCTGTGGACCTTTGCCGCGCTGATCATCGGCGTGGCCGGGCTGCTCGCCAGCCTGCCGCGCGCCGGCTCTGCCGGCAGCTGGCCGGGCGCTGCCGGCGCCTTCGGCCTGCTGTTCGCGGCCGCGGGCATCGGCACCGGCAGCAGCCTGCGCATGATCCCGATCGCCTACATCGGCGCGCGCCAGCGCGCCGCCGGCCCGCTGCCGGCCGCGCGCGCGCGCGCGGCAAGCGACGGCAACCGCGAAGGCGCTGCCGCGCTCGGCTTTGCCGGCGCGGTCGGCGCGTATGGCGGCTTCTTCGTGCCCAAGGCCTGGGGCACCTCGATCACCTTGACCGGCGGCCCCGAGGCCGCGCTGCAGGCTTTCGCCGCTTTCTACCTGGTCTGCCTGGCCGTCACCTGGTGGTGGTTCGCCCGCCGCTTCGCGCCGCTGCCGTGCTGACCGTTCGTCGCGTTCGTCGCGTTCGTTCCGTTCGTTGCTGAGGACTCGCACATGAGCCACTTCCTCGACCGCCTGGTCTACTTCAAGCTGCCCAAGGAGCCCTTCGCGGGCGGCCACGGCCGGACAACCGGCGAAGACCGCACCTGGGAGGACGCGTACCGCAACCGCTGGGCGCACGACAAGATCGTGCGCAGGACGCACGGCGTGAACTGCACCGGCTCGTGCTCGTGGAAGATCTACGTCAAGGGCGGCATCGTCACCTGGGAAACCCAGCAGACCGACTACCCGCGCACCCGCTGGGACATGCCCAACCACGAGCCGCGCGGCTGCGCGCGCGGCGCCAGCTACAGCTGGTACCTGTACAGCGCCAACCGGCTGAAGTACCCGATGGTGCGCGGCCGGCTGCTCGAGCGCTGGCGCGCGGCGCTGGCGGCGCACAAGGATCTGGTCGACGCCTGGGCGAGCCTGGTCGAGAACCCCGAGGCGCGGCGCGACTGGCAGAAGGTGCGCGGCATGGGCGGCTTCGTGCGCTCGAGCTGGGACGAGGTCAACCGGCTGATCGCCGCCGCCAACGTCTACACGATCAAGACCCACGGGCCCGACCGCGTGATCGGCTTCTCGCCGATCCCGGCGATGAGCATGATCAGCTACGCGGCGGGCGCGCGCTACCTGAGCCTGATCGGCGGCGTGTGCATGAGCTTCTACGACTGGTACTGCGACCTGCCGCCGTCCAGCCCGCAGGTGTGGGGCGAGCAGACCGACGTGCCCGAGTCGGCCGACTGGTACAACAGCAACTTCATCATCGCCTGGGGCTCCAACGTGCCGCAGACGCGCACGCCCGACGCGCACTTCTTCACCGAGGTGCGCTACAAGGGCACGAAGATCGTGTCGATCAGCCCCGACTACTCCGAGGTCGCCAAGCTGGGCGACCTGTGGCTGCATCCGAAGCAGGGCACCGACGCCGCACTGGCGATGGCGATGGGCCACGTGGTGATGAAGGAGTTCTACTTCGACCGGCGCGCGCCGTACTTCGACGACTATGCGCGCCGCTACACCGACCTGCCGCTGCTGGTGATGCTGCGCGAGCACACCCTGCCCGACGGCAGCACGACGCGGGTGCCCGACCGCTACCTGCGTGCGGGCGACTTCAACGGCAAGCTCGGCCAGGACAACAACCCCGAGTGGAAGACGGTGGCCTTCGACGCCAACGGCCGCGCGGTGCTGCCGCACGGCTCGATCGGCTTCCGCTGGGGCCCCGAGGGCCGCGGCGACGCCGGCAAGTGGAACCTCGAGGACAAGGAAGCGCGCCACGGCGAGGCGGTCAAGCTGAAGCTGTCGGTGCTGGACGACGCGCAGCAGGCACACGAAGTGGTCGAGGTCGGGCTGCCCTATTTCGGCGGCGTCGCGAACCCGCACTTCACCGCCAGCGAGCAGCAGGGCCCGGTGGTGCGCGCGAAGGTGCCGGCGGTGCGGTTGCGCCTGGGCGAGGACGGCCAGGCGCGCGACGCCTGGGTCGCGACCGTGTTCGACCTGCAGGCGGCGCAGTTCGGCATCGACCGCGGGCTGGGTTCGGGCGCGCGCGGCTACGACGACGATGCGCCGTACACCCCGGCCTGGCAGGAGCGCATCACCGGCGTGCCGCGCGAGCAGGTGATTACCGTCGCGCGCCAGTTCGCCGACAACGCCGAGAAGACCGAGGGCCGGTCGATGGTGATCATCGGCGCCGGCATGAACCACTGGTACCACTGCGACATGAACTATCGCGGGGTGATCAACCTGCTGATGCTGTGCGGCTGCATCGGCAAGAGCGGCGGCGGCTGGTCGCACTACGTGGGCCAGGAAAAGCTGCGCCCGCAGACCGGCTGGACCGCGCTGACCTTCGCGCTCGACTGGATCCGCCCGCCGCGCCAGCAGAACTCCACCAGCTTCTTCTATGCGCACACCGACCAGTGGCGCTACGAGCAGTTGCGCATGGAGGAGATCGCGTCGCCGCTGGCCGACAAGGCGCGCTTCGGCGGCCACATGATCGACTACAACGTGCGCGCCGAGCGCATGGGCTGGCTGCCGAGCGCGCCGCAGCTCAAGACCAACCCGCTGCAGGTGGTCAAGGACGCGACCGCCGCCGGGCTCGACCCGAAGGACTACGTGGTGCGCGGCCTGAAGGACGGCACGCTGCAGATGAGCTGCGAGGATCCCGACGCGCCGCAGAACTGGCCGCGCAACCTGTTCGTGTGGCGCAGCAACCTGCTGGGCAGCTCGGGCAAGGGCCACGAGTACTTCTGCAAGCACCTGCTGGGCACGACCAACGGCGTGCAGGGCAAGGGTCTGGGCCCGGGCGACGAGAAGCCGGCCGAAGTCAAGTGGCACGACCAGGCGCCCGAAGGCAAGCTCGACCTGCTGGTCACGCTCGACTTCCGCATGAGCACCACCTGCCTGTACAGCGACATCGTGCTGCCCACCGCCAGCTGGTACGAGAAGAACGACCTCAACACCAGCGACATGCACCCGTTCATCCACCCGTTGAGCACGGCAGTCGACCCGGTGTGGCAGAGCCGTTCCGACTGGGAGATCTACAAGGGCTTCGCCGAGGCCTTCAGCGAAGTCTGCGTGGGCCACCTCGGCGTCGAGAAGGAAGTGGTGCTGACGCCGCTGATGCACGACACCCCGGCCGAGCTGGCGCAAGCGGTGGACGTGAAGGAATGGAAGAAGGGCGAGTGCGAGCTGATCCCGGGCAAGACCGCGCCGCAGATCGCGGTGCTCGAGCGCGACTACCCGAACACCTTCAAGCGCTTCACCGCGCTCGGGCCGCTGATGAGCCGCATCGGCAACGGCGGCAAGGGCATCGCCTGGAACACCCAGACCGAGGTCACGCAGCTCGGCCAGCTCAACGGCATCACCACCGAGCCCGGCGCCACCCAGGGCATGCCGCGCATCGTGACCGACATCGACGCCTGCGAGGTGGTCCTGCAGCTCGCGCCCGAGACCAACGGCCATGTCGCGGTCAAGGCCTGGGAGGCGCTGGGCAAGGCCACCGGCCGCGAGCACGTGCACCTGGCGCTGCATCGCGAGGACGAGAAGATCCGCTTCCGCGACATCCAGGCGCAGCCGCGCAAGATCATCAGCTCGCCCACCTGGAGCGGCATCGAGAGCGAGACCGTGTCGTACAACGCCGGCTACACCAACGTGCACGAGCTGATCCCCTGGCGCACGCTGTCGGGGCGCCAGCAGTTCTACCAGGACCACGAATGGATGATCGCCTTCGGCGAGGGCTTCTCGAGCTACCGCCCGCCGGCGGACCTGAAGGCTACGAAGGCGATGCTCGGCGTGAAGTCCAACGGCCACAAGGAGGTGGTGCTGAACTTCATCACGCCGCACCAGAAGTGGGGCATCCACAGCACCTACAGCGACAACCTGCTGATGTTGACGCTCAACCGCGGCGGGCCGGTGATCTGGATCAGCGAGACCGACGCCAAGGCCGCCGGCATCGAGGACAACGACTGGGTGGAGCTGTTCAACCTCAACGGCGCGATCAGCGCGCGCGCGGTGGTCAGCCAGCGGGTGAAGCCCGGGATGACGATGATGTACCACGCGCAGGAGAAGATCATCAACGCGCCCGGCAGCGAGATCACCGGCACGCGCGGCGGCATCCACAACTCGGTGACGCGCGTGGTGCTCAAGCCCACGCACATGATCGGCGGCTATGCCCAGCTGAGCTACGGCTTCAACTACTACGGGACCATCGGCACCAACCGCGACGAGTTCGTGATCGTGCGCAAGATGCACAAGGTCGACTGGCTCGACACGCCGCGCGACGACTACCTCGCCCGCGCCTACCAGAGCCAGGGCGAGAACCCCTGAACCCGCGACCGATCAGCCAGGAGCAACCGCAATGAAAGTACGCGCACAGATCGGCATGGTGCTGAACCTCGACAAGTGCATCGGCTGCCACACCTGCAGCGTGACCTGCAAGAACGTGTGGACCAGCCGCCCGGGCGTCGAGTACGCGTGGTTCAACAACGTCGAGACCAAGCCCGGCATCGGCTACCCGAAGGAATGGGAGAACCAGGACAAGTGGAACGGCGGCTGGGTGCGCAGGTCCGACGGCTCGATCGTGCCGCGCCAGGGCGGCAAGTGGCAGCTGCTGCTGAAGATCTTCGCCAACCCGAACCTGCCGCAGATCGACGACTACTACGAGCCCTTCACCTTCGACTACGACCACCTGCACTCGGCGCCCGAGATGCACCACGCGCCCACCGCGCGGCCGCGCAGCCTGATCACCGGGCTGCGCATGGACAAGATCCAGTGGGGCCCGAACTGGGAGGAGATCCTCGGCGGCGAGTTTGCCAAACGCTCGAAGGACAAGAACTTCGACGAGGTGCAGAAGGACATCTACGGGCAGTTCG
>ENA-UOWG01002258-UOWG01002258.1-activated-sludge-metagenome-genome-assembly--contig:-NODE-2258-length-16934-cov-3.844481_pt1 | contig 16934 bp, 17 predicted proteins | sample MGYA00238147_ERZ761563 | MGnify/ENA primary metagenome ERZ761563 (study PRJEB28884, sample SAMN05720216) | anaerobic digester metagenome | isolation source: active sludge of municipal... | reverse complement strand
GGAGAAAAGTCCGCCCTCCAGGAGGAGATCATCGCACGTTACCTGTGTGCGCTGGGCATCCATGTCGAGAACCTGAAAGGCGGAGACGTTCCGCCGGACGAGGCGCGGGAGGGGATTTTGCTGGCCGATGTGAGTCTCCGGCCGGAGCAAAACATCAGATCCATCCTGGAGCAGTTGCCATCCGGGCGGCTTGTGCTGGTCGCCGGGGAGCGCCAGAGGCTTTTCCTGGAGCGGGAAGCCCCCGCCGGAGTCGTGCCGCTCTGCATGCCACTGACGGCGAGCCGGATAACGGGGGCTCTCAGACGCGTCGCGGGAGCGGACAAAGGACAGGATGAATCGGAATCGTTTCCAGACGGGAATGTTGTTTTCAAGGGCAGGGCGCTGGTGGCGGAGGACGCGCCGGTCAATCAAAAACTGATCAGGCTCATGCTGGAGCGTCTGGGCTTAGCCGTAAGTATCGCCGGTGACGGAATCGAGGCGGTAAAGATGTTTCGCGATTGCGGTTTCGATATCGTGTTCATGGATATCAGCATGCCGGTGCTCGACGGAATCGAGGCGACATCCCGCATCCGCGCCATCGAAAAGGAAGAACGACGCGCGCATACCCCGATCGTGGCGCTGACCGCGCACGCCGTAAAAGGGGAGCGCGAACGGCTGCTTGCGGCGGGGATGGACGAGTATCTCTCCAAACCGGTGGACATGGACTCACTCCGACGGGTGGCGGGTCTGTACCTGGGAGGGAGCGCTTCAGGCGGCGGGAATGAGCCGGACGGGCAGGTTTTTGAACTCGAGAAGACGGCTCGCGACCTCGGTATAGAGCGGCACGAGCTTGAGGGGCTGATCGATGATTTTCTCTCCTCATCGGAGGAATACCTTGGCCTTCTTGAGGAATCGATGGGCGCCGAAACGCCTGACGGCATGCGCCTGGCGGCCCACCGACTGAAGGGTGTGGCATCGAATTACCGGTTAAAAAGGCTTTCGGAGCTTTCGGGCAAGCTTGAAGAGGCCGTCGAATGCGGAAACGGATCCGTCTTCAAGAGGCTGGTGGAGGGAATACGCGGGGAGATGGAACGTCTTCGCAAACTGCTTCAGGCGAGGTGAGTCTTCAGCGCCGTTTGCTGTTGAGATAGACCTCCAGGTCTCCAAAGGAAATGTGCAGGCGGATACGCTCCTCGAAATCGACCAGGGACACCAGCGTCCCGTAATGCCGGCCAGCCACGATGTTCACCTCCTTCTCCGAGAAGAGCCCGGCGATTACCGAAAGGACCGACGCGTCCTCCGCGTCGACATCCCCGAGGGATCGCAGGTCGAACACGATGTTGTCGTTACGAGCGAGCTTGAGGAACACGGCATTGAATATCTTGCGCGCCTCCGCGAGCACCTCCCTGTCCTTGATGCCCGTTTTGAATGAGATGAGTGTGGTGCCCGTGCCGCGGGAAAGGTTGATGTGCTCGGTGCGCTCGGCCGCCTCCTCGAGCTTCTGAATGTGTCCGATACGAAGCGCCGCGTCGATTTTCTGGGTGAGCATGGCGTAGGTATGTGGCTTGATTATGTAGTCCGCCGCTCCCTGACGCATGGCGGTGACGACATCCTCCTTCTTTGACTTCGAGGTCAGCATTATTATGGGGATGCTGCGCGTGATCTCGTCCTTTTTCATCTGCTTCACGACCTCGAACCCGTCCATGTACGGCATCATGATGTCGAGGAGGATGAGGTCGGGATTACCGGTGCGGGCCAGCTCGATTCCCTCGCGGCCTGATGCTGCAACGACGACGCTGTGACCCATTTTCTTGATCTGGGTTTCGAGAAGTTTGAGCGCATTCCTGTCGTCATCTATCGCGAGGATAAGATACATAATGACTCCGCCACCGTTAATGGCCCAGTCTGCGGCCGAAAAAGCGACAAAGTCAAGAGCTTTTCCCCGGGGGCTTCCAGGGGTCTACGCGCAATGGAGGAAATATCCGGTGGTGATGGCCCGGCTGTAAACCTGTCTTTGGTTTTTTCAGTCCACACACAGAAGCAAGGATTTGAGGTATGCCGTTTCGGGACAGTAGAGGCTGACGGGGTGATCGGCGGGATGATGACCCGTATTTAAAATGGAAACGGACCTCCCGGCGTCCGACGCCGCCCCGAAGACGATTTTTTGAAAGAGGTCCATGCCGATGAAGCGGGAGCAGGAGCAGGTGAGGATGAGGGTTCCCGGACGGCATTTCTTAATGGCCTGGAGATTGAGCTCCTTGTAGCCGCGGCAGGCCGCGGCCACCGATTCCCTGTTCCTGGCGAAGGCGGGCGGGTCGATGATGATCAGGTCGCTCGAAATGTCGGCTCCGCGAAGGTACTCGAAGGCGTCGGCGGTGACTCCGCGCGAGCGGTCCGCCAGGGCGTTCAGCCCGGCATTGCGCTCCGCCATCCGGACCGCCGGCTCGGAAACGTCGACCGATACCGCTTCGAACGCGCCTCCGGCGAGGGCCGCGACGCTGAAGCCGCCGGTATATGAAAACAGGTTGAGGACAGAACGGTCGCGGGAAATGCCCGCAACAAGCGCACGATTGTCCCGCTGGTCGATGAAAAAGCCGGTCTTCTGTCCCCGCCGCACGTCCACGATGAAACGCAGCCCGTTTTCGACAATAACGATCTCTTCGGGGGTTGTTCCGATTATCTGCCCGCTTCGTTCGGCAAGGCCTTCGATGGAACGGCCGGCGTGGTCGCTTCGTTCGTAGATGCTGCGCGGCCCGAAGACCTCCCGAAGCAGATCGATGATGGTGTCCCGCATACGCTCGATCCCGAGCGTGAGTATCTGAACGACCAGGTGATCGTCATAGCGGTCTGCGATCAGCCCGGGGAGGAAATCACCTTCGGAGAACACCGCGCGGTAGGCGTTCGTCCTGGCCGGTACTCCGGAGCGCTTTCGCTTTTCGATCGCGGAAAGCAGAAGATCCTTTATGAGATCGTTGTTCACGGTGCGCTCGCCGAAGGAGAGCATGCGAACGATTATCTGCGATCTGCCGTTGAAGTAGCCGTAGCCGAGATGGGCACCCTTGCTGTCCCGCACGGATACGATATCGCCGTCGGCCGTGCCGTCGTCCAGCCGTGCGACGGCCCCGGAAAAGATCCAGGGATGACGATGGAGAACCGGTTTCTCCTTGCCGGGGCGCAGGAAGATTCGTTTATATTCCGTCATTGTCCGTCCAGTGACGATGTCATGCCGGCTCGCCGTTTTCCCCGTCCGCAACGGGAAGCTTGCGCTTGCGATACTGTCCCGGCGATACACCGACGTGCTTGGAAAAAGCGGTGATAAAGGTCGTATTGGAATTGAAACCCGCGGCGATCCCGACCGAGAGAATGGAGCGGTCGGGTTCGTCAACGAGGAGTTTTTTCGCTTCCTCTATGCGGTATTCGTTCACGAAGGTGCTGAAATTTTTCTTAATGCGCTCATTGAGGATCTGCGAGAGCTGATGGGTGCTGATGCCCAGATCGCTCGCCAGGTCCTTGAGGGAAAGCTCCTCGTCGGCGAAGGCCTTCTCCGACTCCATGATCTCGCGCAGGCGTGCGAGGATGCGCTCAAGATCGAGACCGTGAAGGCGCGAACGCTCGTAGTGCGCCTTCCTGTTTTCTATTTTCAGGAGGCGGTTGTAATCGGGATGGCGTTGGGTCGCCAGATATACCAGGCAGGTGAAGAGGTTCGCCAATAGAACCGCCGTTTTCAGCAAGGGAATTGAAATGAAATCCCCCGCAACGGCGAGCAGGTTTGAGCTCACGATCGAAAGGGCGAAAAGATAACCCATGCGGGACAGGCGCACGGCGCGACTGGCCGCCTGCTTGCGCCATATGGCGATCATCGATACGAGCGTGGGAAGCATCGTGAGCACCAGGTACAGTTTTGGGAGCATGAAAGAGGCATATACCAGTTTGAAATAAGGCGGAAGCGAGGCGAAACTTTCGCTCAGGATCGGGCGGGCATCGACCATCCGGTTATCCGGAGTCAGGCCATCAACGAACAGCGGAAGCGCGAGCATGACCGCCGAAAGCAGGCTCGGGAGGAAAAGCAACAGGTATAGCCGCCGGAAGATGAACCTGTTCGATATGATCCATTTATACCGGAGGACCATAAGCGGAGGGACCAGAAAGATAACCGGGACGGGGAGCGTTTTGAGATGATAGATAGCGTCCCACCGGTCGAAAATCCCTGTAGAATAAAGGCTGATATGGAAGAGCCAGAGCCCCAGGCCGGCGAATGAAAAGGAGTAGACCAGGTGCACGGTCTCCTTGCTCTTCTGTGAAAACTGTCCGAGCGAGATCACGAACGCGAAGAGCGCCCCGAAAAACATGAAAAAATGCAGCACCGTTTCAGCCATGGTTTTCCCCGCGGACACCCCGCATGTCTTCTGATATGACGCGGGGAGAAATCATACAATCGAAAAACAAGGGCGGCGCCGAATTTCATGATTATAATCCTGAAACGGCGAAGAATCCATGATTATAATCCGGGTAGACAAATACGATATTTTGATGCTATTATTTTGTATTGATGGCCGGACTGCCGCCCGTTGGCGGCCGGCGATCCAAGCTAAGAAACCCGGAGGTGGGATTATGGCAGTGGATTATTCCAAAGAGTTCGACCGGTTCCTGGAGCGCGAAAAACATCTGGGCCTGATGGTGCGGAACAGGGTAAAGAAATACGGCGATAAAAAGGTGGCGGTCCGTCACAAGCCCCATGGAGAGTGGATAGCTTATACCTGGGGCCAGTTCGGCTCGATGATCGAGTCGACGGCCAGGGGATTACTCGAATCGGGCGCGAAGGAAAACGAGATGGTCGGTATTTTCGCGGCGAACAGTGCGTGGTGGGCGATCGCCGATTACGCATGTTTCAGCATACGCGCGTGCTCGGTCCCCGTTTACGCCACCAACTCGGCGAAGGAGCTGGAATATATCGTCAACGACGCCGGGATCCGCATACTTTTCGCGGGAAACCAGGAGCAGTATGAGAAGGCGATGGCCGTGAAAAAGACCTCGAAAATTCTGAAAAAGATCGTGGTTTTCGACCCGCTGGCGAAAATCGAGAAGAGCGAGGAGGTGATGTATCTCGAGGATTTCATGGAGATGGGTAAGAAAGCCGGAAGGGATAAGGAACTCGAGGAAAGGATCTCACGCCTCGATCCCGAGGATCTTTCCACGCTCATCTACACCTCCGGTACCACCGGCGAACCGAAAGGCGTCATGCTCACGCACAAGAACTGGCTGGCCATGCTTTTCGCGACCGGGTACTACATTCCCATCGTTGAGACCGACGTCAACCTGGCCTTCCTGCCGCTCTCGCATGTCTTCGAACGGGCGTGGAGCTATTTTATCCTGTGCAACAACGGTCAGGTGGATTACTGCCATGACACCAAGGCTATTCTGGAATTCCTGAAAGAGTCCAGGCCTCACTATATGTGCAGCGTTCCCCGCATGTGGGAAAAGGTTTACGCCATGGTACAGGACGGAATCGCGAACGCGCCGGAGAAAAAACAGAAGATATTCAAATGGGCGCTCGGTGTGGGCGGAGAATACCAGGCCCGCAAACGCGACAGGAAATTCATCGGTCCGTGGCTTGGATTCAAGCACAAGGTGGCCTATGCGCTGGTCCTGAAAAAGGTCAAGGGCATATTCGGCGGCAGGAACAAGGTCTTCAACTGCGGAGGATCGGCCTTCTCGGGAGAAATAGCCGAGTTCTTCTTCAACGCCGGCGTGCTTCTGCTCCAGGGGTATGGTATGACTGAATGCTTTGTCATCAGCGTCGCCAATCCCGAGCACAACAAATTCGGAACATGCGGCCCGGTTGTCCCGCTCATGCAGGTGAGGATATCTCCCGAGGGCGAGATACAGGCCAAGAGCCCGAGCATGATGAAGGGCTACTGGAACAAGCCGGAGCTTACAAAAGAGATGTTCACCGAGGACGGGTGGATAAAAACCGGGGACGTCGGATATATCGACGACGAGGGATACGTCACCATCACCGACCGCATCAAGGACCTCTTCAAAACCTCGGGCGGCAAATATATTTCACCCCAGCAGATCGAGACATTGCTTAAAGAGGATATCTATTTCGAGCAGGCGGCGGCGATCGGCGACCAGCGCAAGTTTGTCTCCGCGCTCATCGTTCCCGCGTTCGAACCGCTGACCAACTGGGCCAATAAAAACGGTATCTCGTTCTCTTCGCGTGAGGAACTGCTGAAGAACCCGGCGGTCGTGAAGTTCTACCGGGACAAGATCGACCATTACACCCGCGACCTGGGGCAGGTCGAGAAGATCAAAAAGTTTACGCTGCTCCCGAAGGAGTTCACCCAGGAGGATGGCGAGATAACGCCCACCCAGAAAATACGGCGGAAGATCATCAACCAGCGGTACAAGGACGTCATCGACGCCATGTACGCAGAGTGATCGGCGCGCCGCAAGGCGCTGATTTCCCATACTTGAAGACGGGACGCGGGTCCCGTCTTTTCTTTGTCTTGACTTCGGGCCGCCTTCCGTGGAACATATTCCGGCGGAAAGAGCATGAAGCACCGGTCCGCCGGTTCATCATGTGACCGCCTTGTCGCCTGATCATGCGAAAGAGTGATGGACATCCAAACCGATTGCGAGGCGCGCTGAATGCCGTTCCGCGAAGGCGGACAGACGGAAAAGCGGGTGGCCTCAGAAGGGTGATGTCGGCCGCCGCGGCCGCCCTTGCCATTGTGCTGCTTTTCCTGCTTGTCCGAACCTGCGGTCCCTGCTCCCGTGGCCCGGGGAAAGGCGGTCCGGAGATGGAAAGGCCGGATATGCCTGGTGAAAGCGCCGACAGGATATCGAAGAGAGCGAAGAAACCGCAGCGCCCGGAAACGATCCCCATTGATGAAGACAGGGATATTCCTGCCGGACCGCCAAAGTATGAGGGACCGGTAGATCTGGGCACGCAGGTCGAGATGATAACCAAATAGAACGGTGGCATCAGAACAAAATTTCACCGGGGGAACGCATATGGAAGGATCAAGTCGGGCATTGAAAATCGGTATTCTGCTTCTTGCGGTTATTACGGCTGTTTTTTTCGGCGCCGCCTGGTATTTCAGCTCGGTGCTGATGCATCCGGGCCCCTTCGAGTGCACGAAGGAACATTTCGTGTATTGCGGTGACCCAATGGAGCAGGGGATACCCTTCGAGAAAGTCGAATTCAGGAGCTCCGACGGTCTCATGATCCGCGGCTGGTACATGCCCGCCGGGAAGTCCATCAGGGCGATCGTGTTCGCGCACGGTCGCGGGGCCAACCGAAACGAGGGCATGCGTTTTGCGCGTCCGCTGCACGATGCGGGCTGTGCCATCCTCGCGTTCGACTTCAGGCACTGCGGGGAGAGCGACAGGTCGTTCAATTCCATGGGGTATCACGAGAAGAAGGATATTATCGCCGCAGTGGATTTTCTGGAGAGGGGAAAGGGGATGAAGAGCATAGGCCTGATGGGATGGTCCCAGGGTGCCGCTACGGGCATCCTCGCCATGGCGGAGGACAAACGCGTCAGGGCCGGTGTATTTGAGGGGGGCTTCGCAAGCGCGGCCGATGTGATCGCCGAGGGAGCGGCCCGCGATTTCGGTCTGCCGCGAAAGCCGCTCCTTCCCTTCGTGCTGTGGCTGTACGGCCTGCGCGGCAAACTCGATACGGACGCCATGAACGCGGAAGACGTTATCGGGTCTATCGCCCCGCGGCCGGTATACATCATACACGGTGACGCCGACACCATGGTGTACTACAAACACGGCGAGCGCCTGTACGCGGCGGCCGGTGAGCCGAAACGGATGTGGACGGTAAAGGGCGGACCTCACGTTGAATGCTGGCAGATGGACCGAAAACGAGCGGAGCATTCGGTAAAGGAGTTTTTTAATAAGTATCTTTGATACATTCGCCGTGCGGATATACACCACCCATGGAAGACCACACCTACAGCGTTTCCGAGATAACCCGCCTGCTTAAAAAGAGCATCGAGGGCAATCCCGACTTTACGAGCGTGTGGGTGAAAGGGGAGCTCTCGAACGTCACCTATCATTCCTCGGGGCATATCTACTTTACGCTCAAGGACGAGTCGGCCGTGCTCTCGTCGGCGTTTTTCAAGTACGCGAACAAAAGCCTCTCGTTCAGACTGGAGGAGGGGATGAGCGTACTCGCCATGGGCTCGTTTACCGTTTACGAGAAGCGCGGCAGTTACCAGTTCATCGTCGCGCAGATGCGCCTGGAGGGCGTCGGCGAGCTCCTCAAGCGCATCGAGCAGCTCAAGAACAAACTTCTGGATCAGGGCCTGCTCGATCCGGCCCGGAAAAAAATCAAGCCGTTCCTTCCCCGGCGCATCGGCGTGGTCACATCGCCGACGGGCGCGGCGATCAGAGACATCATAAAGGTGGCCATGCGGCGATTTCCAAACATCGAGATAGTGCTCGCGCCCGCGAAGGTGCAGGGCGCCGATGCGGCGGCATCCATCGTACGGGGAATAGAGGAGCTCAATAATCGCGCGCATGCGATCGACGTCATAATATGCGGCAGGGGCGGCGGCTCGTTCGAAGACCTGCTGCCGTTCAACGAGGAACCGGTGGTGCGGGCGATCCTCTCCTCGCGCGTGCCGGTCATTTCGGCGGTGGGCCACCAGATCGACCACCCCCTGTCGGATGATGCCGCCGATTACTCGGCGCCCACGCCCTCCGCCGCGGCGGAGATCGCCGTGCCGGTGAAAAGCGAGCTCGTCGGGGAGATCGACTATCTGGCCATCAGGGCGCAGACCTCGCTCGCCTCAAGGATGACGCATCTGACAAACAGGCTTTCGGGCATAGCCGCTCTTCGATGCTTCCGTAATCCGCGGGAAATCGTCAGCATGCGCGAATTGTCGCTTGTCGATCTGGAGCAGCGTATCACAGCGGCTCTGAAGGATGCGGTCGCCGGAGGCAGGCAGCGCCTGCTCGCGCTTCCGGATCTCCACCGCCTCTGGAGATCGGAAGCACGGGAGCGCCGTTCACGCCTCGACGTGGCATGGGGGGCCGTGGAGAAGCTCTCGCCCCGTGGAGTGCTCGAACGAGGCTATTCCCTCGTGACCGACGCGCGCGGGCGGATCATCAGGAGCGTGAGGGCGGTGAAGTCCGGTGAATCGATCGGTGTCGCCGTGGCCGACGGATCGATGGGATGTACGGTGAATACTATACAACGCGAGGTGCGCGGTGGAAAAGAAAACGCCGGCAAAGGGAAAGCCGAGCTTTGAGAAGGCGCTCGAGGAGCTCGAGAAGATAGCCGAACGCCTGGAGGACGGAAGTCTCGGTCTCGAGGAGTCGATCGCGGAATTCGAGCGCGGTTCGCGGCTCGCCCGCTATTGCCGCGAGAAACTCGACGAGGCCGAGCGCAGGATCGAGATTCTTCAGAAGGGCGGGGACGGGACCGTCGAGAAACGGGCGGTACGGGTAAAACCGGACACCGGCGAGATCGAAGATGACGAGGACCTGCAGGGCTCACTGTTGTAGGGGTACAGTCTGGAAATGTTCAGCGAGGACGCGATGAGAAACACACTGATGGTATGCCTTGCGATGTTTTTGTTCGTTTCGTGTAAACCGGCCCAGACGGTCTCCTTCTGCGAGGGGGTGACTCCCGAGGGGAAGGGTTCGGCCTGCGGGGCCCGTTTCACGACGGGCGAGGTCACCATGCTCGTGAGCCTGAAAAAACGGTTCGAGGTCGACGCCCTGGGGGTCAAAATCCACGAACGCTCTGAATTGAAGGACAGGTTGATCGATTCATTCACGTTCAGCGTCGATCCCGAAAAGCAATCGGCGACGACGAACCTGTCGTTTTACAACGAGGGGAAGTACCGGGTAACGGTGACCGGCAAGGAATCGGCCGTGCTCGGTGAGGCCGAGATAGAGGTGGTCGATACCTATTAACCGCCGAGTTCCTCCAGTTTGCGTCGTTTTTCCTCACGGTAATAATAGACGAGCAGAAGGAAGGCGCCGATGACGATCGCGGCGTCGGCGACGTTGAACGCGGGCCAGCGGAACACGGCGTCGTCCCCGATATAGATGAAGTCGACGACCCCGGGTTTCCCGAGCAGGCGGTCGAGGATGTTGCCCACCGCGCCCGACATCACCAGCGCCATCGCGCCGCAGAAGAGCGGCGTTTTTTGTTTCTCCAGAACGTAATAGACCATGAGCATCGTAAGCACCAGGATGGAGACGATGAGGAAAAAGGTCTGGTATCCCTGCAGGATGCCGAAAAGACCGCCGCGGTTATAGAGCAGCGTAAGTTGCACAAAGCTGCCCAGGACGTCGATCCGCTCATGGAGCCCGATATGGGCCACGGCGAGTTCCTTGCTTACGATGTCGAGCGCGAGTGAAAACGCGAACAGTATTGCTGCAATGGCGTGTTTTTTCATCGATATCCCCGTATATGCCCCGATTAGGCTACTTGATATTCAGCACGATCTTCGTGCATCGCGGACAGAGCTCCGGATGCGAGGGATCGGTCCCGAGCTTCAAGGAGTAATTCCAGCAGCGCACGCATTTCCGGCCGGGGCTCTTCGCAACCCGTATGGACGAGTTGTCGAGATTTTCCATTCCAGCTTTTTCTTCCGCGCTGACGGTCACATCGGCGACCTGGAAGAATCTCCGCGCCTCGTCACCCATCTCCGCGATCATCTGCCGTGTTTTTTCGTTCGCGACGAAGATCTCGATATCGGCCTCGAGCGAGGTGCCGATGATTTTTTCCTTACGCTTCGATTCGAGTGATTTCAGGACATCCTTCTTGATGTTTATGAGCGCTTCCATCTTTCCGGCGACGGCCGGGTTGTGAAAGGCGCTGTCAAGACGGTGGTATTCCCGTGTATGCACCGAGTCGGTCCTTCCGGAGAATCTCCATACCTCCTCGGCGGTAAAGGAAAGCACCGGCGCCGCCAGGCGCGTGAGCGCCTCGCTGATCTCGTGGAGCGCGGTCTGGTTGGATCGCCGGGGGATCGAATCGGCGGCCTCGATGTAGAGTATATCCTTGGAAATGTCGAAATAAAGGGACGAGAGCTCGACCGCGCAGAAGTTGAGGATCTTGCGGTAAACCAGGTGAAATTCGAATTTTTCGTAATGCTCGATCACCTGCCGGGAGAGCTCGTGCAGCTCGTGCAGGATCCATTTGTCTATATCGAGCAGCTCGGCGTACGGGAGAGCGCGTTCGGGCGTGAAGTCCGACAGGTTCCCGATGATGAACTTGAAGGTGTTGCGGATCTTGCGATAGGAGTCCGCAATCTGGTTCATCATGTCCAGGCCGATGCGCAGATCGTTGCGATAATCCTCGGAAGAGACCCACAGGCGGATGATGTCGGCGCCGAACTTTTCGATGAGCTGTGACGGCGGAATGACGTTTCCCATGGACTTGCTCATGGCCTTCCCCTCTTCGTCGAGCAGGAAGCCGTGGGTGAGTACCGTGCCGTAGGGTGCGCGCCCGCGCAGGGCGATCGCGGGCCACAACGATGACTGGAACCATCCGCGATGCTGGTCACTTCCCTCCAGGTAGAGATCGGACGGCCAGCGATGATCCTTCCACGAATCGAGCACGGCGTAGTGGGAAACGCCCGAGTCGAACCATACGTCGAGGATGTCGTATTCCTTCACGAAATCCTCGCCGCCGCAGGTACACTTCACTCCGGGGGGGATGAGCTCTTTTATGTCGAGCGTGTACCACGAGTCGATGTTCTTCTCGAGCGAAAGCTTTGAAAAGTAATGAATGCTCTCCGCGCTCATGAGGTTGGCGTTGCATTTCCCGCAGCGGAAGGAGGGGATGGGAACGCCCCACGAGCGCTGGCGGGAAAGACACCAGTCGGGACGCGATTCTATCATGCCGCGGAAGCGCGTTTCGCCCCAGGACGGTATCCATTTCGTATCGTCCGCGGCCTTCAGCGCCGTCTTTCGGAGATCGCGGTGGTCAACCATGAAGAACCACTGCTCGGTGGCGCGGAAGATGAGCGGTTTCTTGCAGCGCCAGCAGTGCGGGTATGAGTGCTCTATTTCCGAGGTATGAACGAATACGCCCTTTTCCCTGAGAAGCTCTATCACCATGGGATTCGCGTCGAATACGTTGACGCCCTTCATCTCCGGGAACTCTCCGGTGAATTTTCCCTCGTCGTCAACCGGGCAGTAGACGTCGAGCCCGTTTTCCATGCCGAGTACGTAGTCCTCCATCCCGTGGCCGGGAGCGATATGTACGATACCGGTGCCCTGATCGAGCGTCACAAAACCGGCGAAGAGCACCCTGGATTCGCGGTCGATGAAGGGATGCCTGACCGCCAGCTTTTCGATCTGCGCCCTGGTAAGCGGAACGGCGTCCCCCTTCGCCATCCCGGTGATGTGCGCCACCGAGTCGGCGAGACCGTCGGCCATGATGTAGTATTCGTCCCCCGAACGAAAGGCGGAGTAGGGAAAATCGGGATGGAAACACACGCCGAGGTTCGCGGGAAGCGTCCATGGCGTGGTGGTCCAGATCAGCACGAACAGCCTGTCCCTGTCCACGCCGGGGATGTCGACGGACGACGGATCGACCGGGAACTTCACGAAGATCGAGGGCGACGAGTGGTCGTGGTATTCCACTTCGGCCTCGGCGAGCGCCGTCACGCAGGTGGGACACCAGTAGATGGGCTTTTTCCCCCGCGTGATGAATCCTTCTTTGAAGAGATCGCCGAATATCTCGAGTATCTTCGCTTCGTATTCCGCCGACATGGTGAGGTACGGGTGCTCATAGTCCCCGAACACGCCGAGCCGTTTGAATTCTTCCATCTGGATTTTTACGTATTTTGCCGCGTATTCCCGGCATCTCTTGCGGATTTCGTGCTTGGGCATCGTGGCGGCCTTCGATCCGAGCTCACGCGTTACCTGAAGCTCGATGGGAAGCCCGTGGCAATCCCATCCGGGGACATAGGGCGCCTTATATCCCATCATGGTCTTGTGCTTTACAATGATATCCTTAAGTATCTTGTTGAGCGCATGGCCCAGGTGGATGTTGCCGTTCGCGTACGGAGGTCCGTCGTGCAGTATGTACAGGGGTTTCCCCTCGCGCGCGGCGAGCAGGGTCGGGTAGATGTTTTCATCCGACCACCGGGCGAGCATCTCGGGCTCCCGCTTCGGCAGGTTCGCCCTCATCGGGAAATCGGTGGTCGGGAGATTGACGGTCTTCGAATAATCCATGGCGTCCTCGCAGCGTACGTGAATCCGGGTCTGTAGCGTATCGTAAATCATGGGAGGGCACAGTCCCGCGGCAGACGGCTATATCATCAAGTTTAACGCGTTTTCCTCACTGATCAAAGGATAACTCACGCGATTGTGAAAAGTTTTGTCAATATTATTTTTCCATGCGCGCTCGCCCCTCGCCGGGGTCGGGCAGCCTGTGACGGCAAAAAAAGGCCGGGTATTCCCCGGCCGCAGTTTCTACATGTGTCATGGTGGTAAAGGCCTTACTGCAATTTGCGTTTCAGCAGCTCCGCCGGCTGGACGCCCACCATCCTCTCCACTTCCTTTCCATCCCTGAAGAGGATCAGCGTGGGGATGGAGCTGATTGCGAACTGCCGGGCGACGCCGGGATTCGTGTCGGTATTGAGTTTCACGATCCGGGCGTTCCCGTTCAGCTCTTTCGCGAGTCCTTCGAGGATGGGGGTCTGCATGCGGCAGGGACCGCACCACGGGGCCCAGAAATCGACCAGCACCGTACCGCTGTCGCCGAGCACTTCGGTGTTAAAATTTCCGTCGGTTACTTCTATCAATGTGGACATATCAGTTCCTCCATTCAATGTGTATATTATAGAATTTAATTAATTTCTTAAATATCGTCAACACTATTTTCACTGCTCATACATATTTATTGTGTCCATGGATTTTCTCTTCGTCGGGAGGTATTCGTGTATGCGGGGAAGATGCGGGCCCTGAACGGCCGGGCCCGGTGTGACCGAGCCGGGGCAAAAGCTCATTTTCCGCGTATTTCCTCCATCAGGAGCTCGAGGCGTTTTCTGATCGACTCGCGTACCGAACGGGTCTGTTCCATTCGCTCCTCGAAAGATCCCGTAAACGAGGCGGGATCCTCGAGGCTCCAGTGCAGCCGCTTCGTCACGCCGGGGAACACGGGGCAGCGTTCCGCGGTGCTCTCGTCGCAGACGGTTATGACGTACCCGTACATCTCGCCCTTTTTAAAGAGCTCGAATACGCCCTTGGAACTGTTCCCCGAGATATCGATACCGATTTCAGACATCGCCTCGACCGCGAGCTCGTTAAGCGGACGGCCCGGCTCGAAGCCGGCGCTCTCGGCGATGATGATGTCACCATGGTAACGGTTGGCCATGGCCTCGGCCATCTGGCTGCGGGCCGTGTTGTGGACGCAGATGAAAAGTATCCGTATTTTTTTCATTCCAAGCCTCCGAATCCGGTGAAGAAGAACAGCATATGAATTGGCGGTTAATGATTTTTGAAGATGGCGTAAGGATTTTGTAAAAAAAGCGGCGGGGATAAGTGCGCTAATCCCTGACAAGGAATCCGTTGGACTTTATTTCGGCCAGTGATTCCGGTATGGTTTCGATGAAGGCTCGTATCTCTTCGCGCACGCGTCGGTAGTGGATGAGGGCCTCCTCTTCGCCGGCGGCGCTCCGCGCGAGCTGCGGCGGGTCCTCGAATCCCCGGTGGACGATTTTCGCCTTCCCCGGGAAGAACGGGCAATTTTCCCGCGCGTGGCCGCAGACGGTCACGACGTAATCGAAGGGGATGTGCATGACGCTATCGACATTCTTCGAGGAGTGTGCCGAGATATCGACGCCCGCCTCGGCCATCACCGCGACCGCGCGCGGGTCGAGCCCCCTGGCCGCGGTTCCGGCCGACCAGGCTTCGACGCGGTCGGCCTTCAGCGTTTTCGCCCAGCCCTCGGCCATCTGGCTGCGGCAGGAGTTGCCGGTGCAGAGGAAGAGTATTTTAAGCTTTCCGGATGCCATGATTGTTCTACCGCTATGACCTGATACGTCCGGTTATCATGTCCGCGAGCTTGTCTTTCGAGGGCAGGAACTTTCCCCGGTGAATCACCTCTCCGTCGAGCCTCAAGACGGGTGTGAACGGAATATGTCTGATCACCTGTTTCAGCTCGGTCACCTTGCGGATCTCCGCATCAAGCCGGCTTTCCGCGACAACTTCCGCGGTGAGTTCGTGCAGCCTGGCACAGAAACGGCAACCGGGTCCTATAATTTCGAATATTATCCTTTCATTCTCCATCAACGTATCGTCCGCCCGTTTCCATTTATAATTCCTCATTGAAAAATCGCCGCTTGAAAAAAAGCGCCACGTTCACCAGCGATATGAGCACCGGCACCTCGACCAGCGGCCCGATGACGGCGGCGAATGCGACGCCGGAGTGGATACCGAAAACGGCGACCGCCACCGCGATGGCGAGCTCGAAGTTATTGCTCGCCGCGGTGAAGGAGAGCGTGGCGCTGACGGGATAGGTCGCACCGATCTTTTTGCTCATGAAAAAGCTGACCAGGAACATCACCACAAAGTAGATGAGGAGCGGAATCGTGATGCGCAGCACATCCATGGGAATTTTCACGATATACTCGCCCTTCAGGCTGAACATCACGACGATCGTGAAGAGAAGCGCGATAAGCGTGACGGGGCTGATTTTCGGGATGAACTTGCGTTCGTACCACTCCCTGGACTTTATCTTCAATAAAGTGAAGCGCGTGATGATTCCCGCGATGAACGGAATTCCGAGATAGATGAACACGCTCTCGGCGATCTGGCCGATCGTGATGTCCACGATGCTGCCCTTCAGGCCGAAGTACGGAGGCAGGACGGTGATAAAGAACCACGCGTACACGCTGAAGAAGAGCACCTGGAATATGCTGTTGAAGGCGACAAGCCCCGCCGCGTATTCGGTGTCCCCGCGCGCCAGGTCGTTCCAGACGATCACCATGGCGATACAGCGCGCCAGGCCGATCATGATGAGTCCCACCATGTACTCGGGATACCCGGACAGGAAGGCTATCGCGAGAAAGAACATGAGGAACGGCCCGATGAGCCAGTTCTGGACGAGCGAGAGAAGGAGCACCCGATAGTTTTTAAATACGTCCCCCAGCTCCTCGTATTTGACCTTGGCCAGCGGCGGGTACATCATGAGGATCAGGCCGATCGCGATGGGGATATTGGTCGTGCCGACCTGGAACCGGTTCCAGAAAGTCGCCGTCTCCGGGATGAAGTAGCCAAGGCCGACCCCCGCGGCCATCGCCGCGAAAATCCATAGCGTCAGGTAGCGGTCGAGGAAGGAGAGCTTTCCCATCAGACTGTCTTTCATGCGTTCCTCCGCTTGGTGGATGTGCCGTGGTTCCGTGAAACGGCGCAGTGGTTTTTCTCGCGCAGGCGAGCTGTCAGTCTAACACGGTCCCGCTTAAAGGGCGTTCTCTCGTCGGCAAGCCGGCACAGCAAAGAGAACAGTTCCGGGTAGCCGGAGATACATTCCTCGGCAAGCCGGTAATATACCCACTGGGCCCGTTTGCGCGAAGCGACCAGACCCGCGCCGCGCAGTTTCGCAAGGTGCCGCGAAAGGTTTGACTGGCTCACCCCGATGCAATGCTCGAGATCGCAGACGCACAGTTCTCCCGCGGCGAGAAGACAGGCGGCTCGTAGCCTGGTCTCGTCTCCGAGTGCCTTCAAGAGTTCAGTTGGAGTCACGTGTATTCCTATATTCAAATATATTCATATACTATATAGTTTCCATGCACGGTCAAGCCTTTCTTCGTGACGCGGTGAATAAAAAATTCACGCCGCGGAAATGAGCAGGTATACGCCCCCGAGAATCACGAGCACGCCGCAGGCTTTTTTCAAAATAAGCGTGCCTTTCGACTTTTCGTTCCAGTTCAGGTAGCGCTGGACCACCTCGGTGAAGGTGCCCGCCA
>ENA-UOWG01002257-UOWG01002257.1-activated-sludge-metagenome-genome-assembly--contig:-NODE-2257-length-16936-cov-6.031574_pt1 | contig 16936 bp, 11 predicted proteins | sample MGYA00238147_ERZ761563 | MGnify/ENA primary metagenome ERZ761563 (study PRJEB28884, sample SAMN05720216) | anaerobic digester metagenome | isolation source: active sludge of municipal... | reverse complement strand
GCGGTTGTGCAGTTATCGGTGATTGAAGTAACCACAATTGTGTATAATCCTATTGCAGGCGTGCCAAGGTCTACGTTGGTTCCGCTGCTGTAATTATTATAGGTGTACGGAGTCCCGTTCACTGTATAATTAAGGGTATAAGGCCATGCGCCTCCTGTAATGTTAACCCTGAACCAGACTGAACCCCCGTCGCAGACATTACCGCTGCCCTGGACAGTGGCCCCTGTCGGACTTGAACCGATAGTAATTGTCATGTTGTCAGAAACGGGTCCGCAAGGCCCGGCCGGGTCATTGGTGGTGAGGGTCAACGTGACTGTTCCTGCCGTTCTTTCTGCTGCACTTGGAGTATAAACCGCATTGAGTGCGTTGGCATTCGGTGCATATGTTCCCGTACCTCCCGACCATGAAGCACTTGAAGAAGATCCACCTCTGGATCCAGCAAGAGGAGCATCGGCAGCAAAACAGATTGACTGATCCGGCCCTGCGTTAACCGTGGGTGCCTGGTATATAGTAACTGCAAGCGCATCGTTTACTGATGTGCACGGACCGGTCGGATCATTTGTGGAAAGGGTCAGAATTACACTGCCGGCGGTAATATCTGCTGCACTTGGTGTGTATGTTGTAGACAGGGAAGATGCATTTGCAAAAGTTCCCGTGCCGGAGGTACTCCATGTTGAGGAGGAAGCTCCTCCGCCCCTCGTTCCCGTCAGTGAAACGACACTGCCGGCACAGATGTCCTGATCACCGCCTGCATTAACAGTGGGCGCCTGGTAGATAGTCAGAAGCAAAGCATCAGACCTGGCCGAACATGGTCCGGCCGGATTATTTGTCGTGAGTGTCAGGGTAACTGAGCCTGCCGTAATGTCGGCCGCGCTGGGTGTATATGTGGTTACCGGATTTGATGCGTTTGCGAAAGTACCTGTACCTGAGGTGGTCCAGTTAGCCCAGCTGGCTCCTCCGCCGAACGTTCCGGTGAGACTGGCAACGGGAGATGAAGAACAGACTGAGATGTCTGCTCCTGCATTGACTGTCGATGCAGGGTAAAAAGTCACAACGAGCTCATCAAATACAGCCGGACACGGTCCTGTCGGGTTATTGGTTGTCAGGCGAAGCGTAACTGTTGCCAGACTCTTGTCTGCAGCGCTGAATGTGTAGGTGGTTGAAAGGCTTGAAGCATTGGCAAATGTACCGGTGCCGGATGTTGTCCAGGTTGATGATGTCGCAGATCCGCCTCTGGTGCCAGTGACTGTGATTGAATTGCTTGAGGTACAGACATCCTGATCTGAACCCGCATTGACTGTTGCCGGCTGTCCGATTGTAACTGTAACAGGAGCGGACAACGGGCTGGGGCAGTTTGTGGGTGCAACTCCGAATGTTCTCACTGTGTAGTTGCCGCTTTCGGCAATATCATCGAGAACTATTGTATTGGTTACAGCGCCGCCAACGGCAGTGCCGTTCCTGTACCACTGGTACGAAGAGACAGCAGGGGGGGAATTCGGATCTGCAGTAAGTGTCACTGACTGAACTCCGTCATAGCAAAAGTCAGCTCCGGTCCTCGTTACGGTCGGAGTATCCGGAATTGGATTTATTGTAAGTATCACATCTTCTGCCGGACCGGGGCAATTGCCCGTATTGCCGGATATTTCCCTCACATAATAAGTATATGTGTCAACTGCAGAAACCGGGGGAGTGTAACTGTTTCCGGTGGCTACCTCGTGAGTCAGCGCAGCATCATCATACCAGTGAAGCAGACCGGGATTTGGAGCACCGTTCCTGACTGCATTGAGGGTGGTTGTTCCGCCAAAGCATATTGTTACATCCGGAGCTGTCGGCAAAGGAGGCGATGGAATGAGGCGAAGCCTCGAAAACTCAGTCACAGCATCGAGATAAGTAAAAGGATTGCCCCCGTCCCAGGGATTGCAGGGGCCCCAGTTTCGAAGAGTAACATCAAAAATATCATTGGCCTGGTCATTGACAAAGTCTCCTGTATGGTATATCGGGTAGGTCTCCGCCATCGGAGTAATCAGCTGCCTTGTAAAGAAGTCCCAGTCATACTGAATAACAGGTCCTTCAAAGAAACCTGAAGGAGTGGTATATCCGCCGGGGTTGGGGGTTCCGTCAGGATTGACATACCAGGTACCGCTTATCGGATCACCATTGTTATCAGTGACCTGTACCATTGTGCCGTTTACATCAATAAAGACGTTGGGAATTCCTGCAGTTGTATGGGTACCATAAACCCACTGTACATGCCGTGAATAAATGTTGGGGAGGTCAGGTTCCACAGGCAGCTGGCAGTCAAACACAGTGGCATCCTCAAAAACAAAAGCAGTGATATCATCACCCACACAGAACAAGGTTCCCGGATCATCCACAGGAAGCTCAATTCCCAGGCTTCCGGTACCGGGAGGAGGTGTACCATTATCCCTTTTGTAGTTTGGCAATTGAATAACAATCTGATTGACTGTTATATATAAGTTGGGCTGGAGAGTCCCGGTATTATACAGGTAAGGATAAATCGAAACATCCCATGTGCAGTTGATTGTATTGTCAGGGTAACCTGCATAAGCTTCCGAAGCCCTGAAAGTGCCGGATCCGGCACCACCCACTTCAGTATAAAAACCAAGCGTACGCGGGAAAGCATTCGGGTATTCCCACAATATCCACACCTTCGGGAGAGAATAATGAATACTGTTCCTGTACCGCCTGCTCATGACGATGTTTGATTCAACCTGAACATCAATTACCGGGGCACAGATGTCAATAGGTGCTATCTCACCATAAAGTCCGTTCGTGAAATCAGCCGAAGTTGCGATATAGTTATTTACAGCCTGCACATTTGTCATATTGGGCTCCAGACCACCGATAAGCGACATGTTTCCGACTGTCGGATTGTAGGAAACAAGAACACTGTTCCTGCTGGCATATGGGATTGAGGAGGACAGGACAATTCTCAGGAAGTTGCCCGAAGGGGCCGGATTACCTACCATTGCAACAGGAACACCACCCACTGTGATTGTCCATCCGGCTGAAGTTCCGCCTGCGGTCACAGCCCGGTCAAACTCCAGTATCAAAGTCTGCTGGGCCTCATCGGTGAAGGTGATCGGATAGTCATTGTTGGGAGCATCGACAGGAATCAGATAGGTCTGTCCTGTAACCACACCCAGGGAAACCACTGCCAGGATAAGGGTCAGTAAAACCCTCTGCCTGATCATCCCTGATAATATCTTTTTTGCCTGATTACCTTGGTTTTCCATGACGGAGCTCTTTTCTTTACAATGCAGGTTCAAATACTCTTTCTTCAAGACTTTAAAAACGTGCAAAAAGGTTGCATCATCTTCTGATGTAACCCTATAATTGCACAAGTAGTTATTTAGAAACGAAATAACCCCGGCTAATAATATATCAGCGATGATAAATTGTTGTCAGAAACCGCCGGTTTGAGGAAATAATCAGTCGAAATATTTAGAGCTTCTGATAAAAGCCTTTATGGGATTCTTTAAATTCTGCAATATCAGCTCACTAAACCACCCTGTAATGTCATCACTCCATCTTTGCGGATGTGTGTTTATTATTACCCCTGAGGGGAGCCCGCAGGACAGCGCAATCTTAATGATCTCATCCGTTGTGCTGACCATGAATCTGCTCCTGAAATGAAGGCCTTCAGCAGTCATGTCCATCAGACTTCCCCTGACTGGCCTGACCTTCCAGTCCTGATAACTGCCAGTTGATGTTCCTTCACCCGCCGTGAGCCCCCTGTCGCGCATGACTGACCTGTCACTGCCCCAGCTCCGGCCGGTATCAGTCAGATAAAGAACCCTTGAAACGTCGACATCAAAATAGGGCTCGCAGACGATTCCTTCAGCACGGTAATCATAATACCTCCACAACAGCCTGTTGTCAATTGCAGAGAGCGGACTCCCGTGCATTGAAATCACCCTGACCGGAGCGATTCGTCTCATATCTGCCAGGTTGCCCCGAAACCTGCTGACAGCAGCTTCAGCCACAGACGGATCAAAAAGCTCCTTTACGCCGGCTCTTCGCCCGGCAACTGCCGAAAGATCTTCATAGTGATAGGCGATCTCATGCCCCAGGCCTGCAACAGCGGATATAGTTTCGTCACGCACCGGTCCTCCCGGTGCCCTGAAATGATAGCTCGCCCTTATCCCTTCCTCCGACTCTGCCATTGCCATTTTCAGGGCATTCTCCGGCTTCCTGTCCACGTCATGCCTCAAAACAATGAAGCTTCCGTAAACATCTCCGGTGAGATCTCCGAATCCGATAAATGGAAGCCTGCAGCCTTTCAGTGCAGTAAGCAGTTCCCTGTATTTTCCCAGAGTAAAGTCCATCAGCTGCCAACGTCAAACCTGGTTCTCATTCTGAGGCGGATAGCGCCTGCCGGTACTGTAATTCTCGATGAAGTCCACGAGAAAGGCAGTCGGATCAATCATATCGGACAGGAACCGCTCCCTTTTCACTGACCAGAGCTGCTTTAAATCAGAAGTCCCGAGAAGTTCCTCAGCCTTTTTCAGCATCAGTTCAAATTCTTCCGGCTGAAAGGCGTAACAGAGATCATATTTTTCTTCAAGCATATTCGGGACTGACAGCTTATGGGCGAATGAGTTGCACTTTACTGACGGGGTTCCGAGAATTGCCGCTTCAGAGGTCATAGTCTGGCTGTCACCCACAAATAATGTCGCGAAGCTCAGAAGGTGATGTATAAGCTCAGGGGCAACACGCAGCTGCCATTTTTCCAGTTCGGGATCTATTGCCCGCTCCGTGGTTATATAAACACTGCCGTAACGTTCAAGCATCCTTACAAACCTGAGTTTCTGTTCCATTGTGATCCATCTTTCCCCTTTGTCATGATATGCCTTCCCGGAAACAAACCTCGCAATGAAATATGGCTTTGACAGATCAATGCCTGCCTTCTGTACCACTGACGGGTCAGGAGTGAATCGTGAGGGATGGAGGTAAAAGAGTTCATGAGTACCTGCGTACACGACATCCCGGCGGTGTCTCCTCTGACGGGCAAGCGCCGAGGGCGACAGCACCGTGTCTGCAAAAGGATGTGCAAACATTGAAAAAAGCCTAACAGCATCTGCATCATCGTCGTCGAGAAGAATCGACTTCATGCTGTGAAAAACAGAGGCATGAGCCACCGTTATCGAAGATCCTACGGCAATGTCAATCTTTTTTTCCCGTGCTATTTTCAATAACCTGAAGTTGTACCCTGCCTGCGAAAAGCCCTTGAGAAGAAGTGAATCATACTTGTGCCCCAGGGGAAGCCACGGAATCCCATAGGCATCGAGAAGCTTCCTGGCACTTGGAATCTCCTTTACAGTCACAGTCACATCATGCCCCCTGGACTTCAGGATAGAGATTGCATTTCTAAGCAGATGCACCTGCCCCGGATGTCCTATGTCAAACAGCAGATTCACTGCCTTGCTCCGGTATTTGAATTTCCTGAAAGCCTGGCAATAACCGTGCTTCCGGCATACACCTGCTCACCCTCCCTGACCATGATTTCACAGTCGCGGGGAATAATCATGTCAAGCTGCGAACCCCACCTGATCTTGCCTATTATATCTCCTCTCTTAACCTGATCGCCTGCAACTGCAGTCACTATACATCTCTTAACACCCCTGGCGGCTATCTGCACTATCCCGGTTTTTACGCCGTCAGACCTCTCGATAATAACCGTGTTGCGCTCGTTTGTTACAGTTGAAGAGGGAGTGTTAAGTCCGATTGCAGTACCCGGTGTATGTTTTATGAATGTGATCTTCCCGTCAACAGGGGAACGATTCATATGTACGTCGAAAAGCGTCATGGCAATACCGATCAGGTAACAGGGCCTTTCCAGCAGATCCGTTTTCGTGATCTCACTCAGGCCGGCAATACGCATCTTCTTTACGGTTACGGGCATCTGGTTGACCTCAAGCTCCTTGATATAGATCACCCTGCCGTCAGCTGCTGATACCAGGTCATCCGGCCCGCCGGGAATCGTCCTAGACGGATTTCTGAAAAACCTGTAGAAAAAGAGAGCCACGAACAGAACAAGCAATATGAAACCGCTGATAAACGGAACTATCACCCACAGGGGTACCGGCAAATAACGGTGAGCGACAACTGAAAAGGCCGAACCTGCTGCTCCAAGCAGCAGATTGTCAGTATAGAGGTATTTCCTGTTGAAACCTCCCTTTGCAACCCAGAAAATAAAGAGGGCTGATGACATCAGGAAGCATGCAAGTACGATTATTATCTGTTCCATTGAGCTCACTGCAAAGTGATTTACCTTCTTTTACGTGCAATATAGAACGAAAGCAGCACAAGGGCAAAGGAAGGCAAAATATCATTCCGGGAAGAGACCGCTTTAACCCGCCTTCCCTTCAGGGATGCAAAATACTCTCCGGGCTTCATCCTGCCGGCAAGCATAGCGCGAAGGCTGAACCATGTATCGGTCAGATAGTTGATCCATTTGACATCTTTTACATAATCAGCGGGGAAATGGTTTCCGAGACCGTTGACGTACCTGTAAGCCATCAGTGCATAGTCCACCCCGCATGCCCTTGCCAGTCCGACCCACAGCCAGGTGCGGGCATTCATCTCGATAAGCTTATAGCAGTTGTCAGCGGGGTCCCTGATATATTCAACCTCACAAATTCCGCTGTAATTGAGTTTCTTCAGAAGACGGGCTGTTGGTTCCAGGCACTCCCCGCACTCTATGCTCTCGGCATAGGTGGCAGTGCCGAACCGCCACGGGTGTTCCCTCAGCTTCCGGCCTGCCCACCAGCACCGGATCTCACCGCCTGTACAGAAAGCAGTGAACGAGACAGTTCGGTTTGTTCCGTCAAAGGGAATCACCGACTGAGTCAGAGTCCTGGCCAGCCCTGTGACCCTGTCAATGCGGGCGAGCTGCTCCCGCAGTTCCTCCTCATTCGCAGCCATCAGGGCCTTTGCCTTCATCGCCTTGAAGAATGACAGGCCGAACCGGCCCCTTGTTATAACCGGGTACTTAAGGTCAGTGGGGATTTCCTCATCTGCGCCCTTGAAATAATATGTGACCGGAATTTCAACACCAAGCTCCTTCGCTGTATCAAGCAGGTTTTTCTTGTCGTAAATCAGGTCTATTATATCCGTTCCGGGTGTTATCAATCTGAACACTGAACCCAGGGACTCCCTGTTTCTTGCAATAGTATAAACGGCATGATCATTCGAGGGGAGCAGCAGCCATCCTTCAAGACCCTCCCTTCGGGCAAGATCAAGAAGAAATCGGGCAAGATCATCCGAGTCAAAAGGGGGAGAATAAAAAAACCCGGTGCAATACCGGGAGTACCTCGCCAGGCAGTTGTTCATGTCAACCACAACCACCGGGATGCCTGCCTCACCGAGAGCACGCGTATTTGACAAACCCTGTACGTGACCCTCAATTATGACAGCGCCATATGTCTTTGTGCCAAAATCTGATTTTTTACCCGCCGTCATATCTGCCGGAACCCGTCTCGTCTTTTTTCATTCTTTCAGGATGTGAAATTACTGAATTATATATTTCAATCAGCTTCCCGGCAACAGAAGCTGAATCAAGCTGCAGTTCAAACAGACGCTCCCTTGCACGGATATCACCTGCGAATTCAAGTGCAAGAGCTATATTGTCCGCAATTTCAGCAGCATCAGAGGTTGTAATATAATATCCCCCGAGGCCCGAAGTGTTTTCGCGGACGTCTCCCACATCGGTGCTTACAACAGGCAGGTTGCAGGCCATGGCTTCCTTGACCGAGTTGACTGATCCTTCCCACAAAGATGTGAGCAGCAGAAGATCAGCCGCATTGTAGTAAACGGGCATCAACTCGTGAGGCACTCCGTGAACCGGCAACAACAACGTATCGTCACGGCCGAGCCGCGAAACAGCCTCCTGCGCCAGACGGTAGTTCTTTTCCTCCCGGGCCGGATCCGCAACAAAGAGCACTATCCTTTTGCCTGCCAGTCGCAACTGTTCCCTTGCCTCACTTTTATCTGCCGGAGCGAAGCGGATTGTATCCACTCCGTTGGGAATGACAGATATTTTACCTGCCCTGAGGCGGGTTTTCATCGCGGTGGTCTTGACTATCACCCTCGCCCAGCGGAAACGGCTGAATAACCTTGTAAGAGGAAGCATCACCGGCATACCCATTACATCGCTGCCGGCAAGTGAAACTACCATCCGGTGCCATCCGGCGAGCGAGACAGCAAAAGCCGTAAGGCTGTAATGGGCATGAATGATGTCATACCCGCCATCCCTGATTTTCTTTCTTATAAGCGGAATTGACCTGAGATACCCTGGTAATCCTCTGCCCTTTATGAAAAACAGGTCTGCCTCATGACCAAGTGCCCTGAGTGTGTCAGCCTGGTGAACGGGATTCTTGACTGGCGGTGGACCACCAGTACCGGGTCCGTCACTCTCCCGGCTGTTGCCGCTTAGTACGAAAAGTATTTTCAAATACTTCAGATTTCAATGCTTCAGAAGGCTGAGAGCATGCTCAAGCCTCAGGTCATAACAGGCATTGCCCGCAAAATCCCCGGCCTCAAATACCCACTTTTCATCAATGTACCTGTAGCGGCCGGGGACAGAGTCAACGAGCATCTGGTAAGGATCAGACTGTCCGAAGTAGCACTGTATCTCGTTTACAAGATACTTACCGTCACGCTCGAAGAGATCGACCGAGACCGACGACAGACCCGTTCTGTCAGTTATCTCCCTGATGAAATTCAGCAGGGAGACAGGGACCGGATCATAACCTTTCAGTAATGTGCCGCTCGACTTATTGTTGCGGGCCAGCTTCTTGTGGGCGAAGAATGAGTCTCCTATCCTGACGCACCTCCATTCGAATTCATGGGGTATGAACTCCTGGAAGATTACAAACCCGCGTTGCGGATTATCATATGATGCCCTGTATTCACCCATCCTCTTCTTCAGAAATCCCCTTGTGGTGATCGCCCTGATCAGCTTGCCGGCGAGTGATCCTTTATGAAGCTTGGGGCCGGTTCTTACTCCCACTCCCTTACCGAATGCGTCCAGGATGTAACCATGCAGTTCCTGTTCATTGCGGAGGAACCTGACTCCGTTGCCTGAAGCGCCGATATTGGTCTTCGCCACAAGCGGAAGGCCGGCTCCTGATCCCGCATACTCCAGGGCTTCTTTCCTGTCAAAAAATACTCTTGTATGCGGATGAGGAATATTATTGATACTGAGCCAGTCACTAAGAAGCCTCTTATTCTCGTATATAAGCACTTCATTCAGTGATGGATATACCGGAACTCCCGAGTAATTGTGAATTATATAGGCCCTTTCATCATAAAGCCGCTTGAAATTCTCCGTGCGTCCCGGCGGACGGAGCAATACAAGATCATATTGCTTCATGCGGAATCTCTCCAGCCAGTCAGAGGCGATAATGTCAATCACTTCAGCTTCAACTTCTTCCTGACGCCTGTTGCAGGCCTCCACCCACGGCAGATGGTCATCAGCCGCCTCATTTCTGAATATTGCTACCCTCTTTTTCATCCTTTATCCCTGTACAACATATGGAACGTTGCAATGGCTGAATACTTGTGCAGATCTTTTTCCTGCAGCGGGAATTCAAGTTCTCCCAGGTTCACTGACGCTCTTTCAAGATCATAATACCTGCCTGCAGTTGACCTCACTCTCTTGGCTTCATCAAGCATGCCGGCCAGAAAGCCTGCGTACTCCCTGCCATAGGAAAAGGAAGGCGGATACTTTTTCCGGTCCGTCAGATACCTGAACCCCTTGACCAGGCTCCACAACAGCGGTCCCCTTAGATACTCACTTGTGTTGTATGAGCCGCGCTTGCCGAAGGGCACAGTGTCAAGTTCCGGATACAGGATATGCTGAATGCCCATGTTGGTTCTGAAAAGTTCATGCCTGCGGAAAGGATTGACGGCAGAGGCATCACGGAAAAGGAAACTGTCCCTGCTTCGGAAAAGAAGCTCCAGGAAATCGGTGTCCAGGAAAGCCGGAGCGGGATAATTCCACAATCCGGAAGCGAGAGCAATATCCTGGGAGTGATGCGGCACACCTATCTCAAAAAGAGCGTGAAACTCCCTCATCGGACGAGGCAGGCTCATGTCTGTGCAGGAAAGCTCCTTCACTCTTTCCCTGACCTCTGCCAGATGCCCTGGTTCAGGGATGATGAAGTACTCCCTCAGCCTTTCACTTATAAGAGTCTCAGAGGGGGAACCGCTCCACAACTTCCTCAGAAAACCGGTAAAAATGAGGTCGTCATAATAGATCCCCATAAGCAGCTCGCCACCCATGTATCCGGCATAATAGGCACTCTCTGCGGATGACCTCTCTGACGCAAGGGTGAAAGCATACAACCTGTGGCTGCGGTGTATGCTGATCTCCGGGTCGCCTTCACCGAGAATCTTACCAGCCACCATCTCAAACCACTCCCTCTCATCAGGAGGAGCCGTCACTGTATGGCTGATTCCGGCGGCACGGGCAAGAATCGACGCATATACCGCATCACGCGAGAGACTGTTACCGTAGGTCAGGCCTTCGGGTTTTATCCCTGCTCCCAGGAGCGCAGCAAGAATCGTCCTGCTGTCCTTTCCACCCGTAAGGGTGATAAATGTCGACTCCGGTTTAAGATAACTGTTAAGATTGATGACATTTTCGCGGAAAACCCTGGCAAACTCCTCCGTAGGAACATCTTTGGCCGACTGACTTTGCGCCATGAGGTTTCCCGGCTCAAAGTAATGTGTATGTCTGACAGTGCTCCCCCCGAGACTGAAGTGGTCAGCGCCTGTGGTTTTGAATATATCCCTGTAAACAGTGTACCGCCCCGGTACCCGGTGAAACAATGCCTGCATTGAGAGGGAGGCTTTGTCAGGAACCAGTTCCGCACCGGCTCCTGCGAGCAGGTTTACAGTGTTTGCAATCATAAAGCGCCCACCCGTAGTGCAATAGAATGCCCTGAACAGCCCGGTGCGGTCAAAGAAAAGCTCCACACCTACGGCCTTCAGGATAATTACAACGAATATCCCCTTGACATAATCAGTAAATGAACTTCCGTATATGCTGTAAAGATGCGAGACAAGAGCATGCTGCCCCATGCCTCCGTACTGCCTGAAGACATCATTGCGCGGAATAATGTAACCGCCGATGAATATTCCCGTATCACCCTCACGACGATATCCGTTTCCATAATGGGTGAGCACATAATCACCATACCTGACGGTCTCTGATCCGGAATCCCGCAGCACTGAAAGGTCACCAGGGATATTATCCCGCCTCATAGCGGAAGTGCCTGAACCGGCATCGAGGCCAGATTCAGATCCGGCATATCCGGCGTTATGGCCCGTCACTGATGCACTATGGCCGGCATCACGGTATAGAATAAACCTGCTCATAGAATCATATCCGTCATCTGAACAGCCGGGCTGCTTTCCTCAGGTTTCCGAACTGGAACAGTCTTGACAAAGGGTTCATGTAGTATCCGAAAAAGTATTCCCAGATCCTGCTGATTACCCGCTCATGAAACCTCAGAATGGCAGAGACGGCATTGTTGTTGTCCCTGAACCGGTTCAGCCGCAGGAGGCGCTCATTACGCCTTATTATATCTTTTCTGCCGGGAACTATGCAATTGCCCTTGCGTTCATGGGTTGCAACAGCCTCAGTCAGCCTGCAGGATTCGTCTGTGATGAATACTGCAGAATGCTTTGTCCGGCGGTAAAGGGCGTACATCCTTCCGTTCCTTTCGAAGTCTCCGAAAGCCAGGCTCCCGAGGCCGTAGAAAACCAGGGTTGACCCGATAGTCTCAAAAGCCTGCAGGGTGTGGGAATGATGGCCCATGATTATGTCAGCTCCGGCCTCCGCGATCTGTTCTGCCGCCTTCCTCTGCCATTGTTCATGAAAGAATGAATAATCGGTGCCCCAGTGTATGCTTGCAATTACAATATCAGCCTTCTCCTTCATGTCTTTTACATCCCCGGCCACCTGGTCAGGATCAAATTGATTGAGGAAAAGGTCAGGATATATGTCCCTGCCAGGGTTGGTGGAACTGTGATTATAAGCTGCAAAGGCTACCCTCTTCCCGGCAACTGTAAAAATGACCGGCGCAGACTGCCCGGGGGTCAGACCCGCGCCTGAATGATATATTCCGGCATTGTCAAGCAGCCTGATTGTATTTGCAAGTCCATCCCTGCCGCAATCAAGGATATGATTGTTGGCCAGCGAAACGCATTTCACGTTGAGCCTCCTGAGCAGCTCAATGGTAACCTCAGGATCGGCATACAGGAATGCTTTCTTTGCGCTGTTTCTCTCGTCAGCTGCCACCGGTGCCTCAAGGTTTGCAATGAGTCCGTCGCATCCGGAGAGCATCTCCTCCAGCCACCCGAATCTTTCACCGTTTGCTTCCCTTGAGGTGCTGATCAGCCCGCTGAAAGCGATATCTCCTGCCAGGGCAAGTCTCATGATCGGCTGTTTACTGCTGACATGACGATCCCGTTGCCGTTTACGCTGAGGCCCTTATCCTTAAGGTAACCCCTCATGGTGCCGAGAAATGCACCCCAGAACAGGAAAATCAGGCTTCTCAGTTCAATTGCATAGACTGTTCCTGATACAGAGAGCACCAGCTGGGCCACAAGCATAACCCAGAATACCGCATTCATTTCCCTGAAGAGAATATGGTTCCGGAGCACCCTGTAAAACCTGTTTTTCTCCTTTATTATCCTGTAGAAAAGATAGAACCATAAAACCAGTCCGATAAGCCCTGAACCATTAAGAATTATCATGTAATCAGTATGCAGCATCCTGGAAGTATCGAAATAGAGCCTGTCATTGAAAACCTCAGAGCCCACAAGCTTATGCCTGAATGACCCGGCTGACCATCCTCTGAAAACTGTCTCGGTCTCGCTCAGCCGACCCTCCGTTTCCATCGTCTCTTCGGTCAGTTCAACCCTCTCTCCCCTGGCTTCGAACCTCGACCTGAAAAGATCGACAAACCCGGGAAACATTACAACCATAATCAGAATGAAAACCGAAGTGATGACTATTGTCCTCATAAGCAGACTGAACCTCCGCTTCACTGCCAGGTATGCAACTATGCCCGCACCCGCCGAGATAAGCACCGACCGTTTGATGCCGACTATAGTGATCAGAAATGCCACGATGTAAAGAATGAGAACAGCCCTCCTGTATTTCTTAATGAACAGCATTGTCACGGGGAGCATGAAAACAAGTACCAGGATATTCTTTGTAATGTTGACCCTTCCGGCCCCGAAATAAAAGGTCTCGTCGAGGTAATCAGAAGTACCCAGCGCAAAGATATTTGCGATTATGATATTGAGAATGTGCAGACCCAGGGTGAACAGGAGTACTTTCAACAGTATCTCCAGTCGGGCAATAGAATTTATGTAATAATACCCAATCGGCATCATGATGACCCCGAGGAAAAACTTCAGGTAGAGGTTTCCCGACGTAACCCTGTCGGTTGCGAAGAGAACGAGGATAAAATAATACCCAAGGTAGAATAGTATAAACCTCGAAAAGTTTTCATTGGGTAGTCTTGTGAAAAGGAACCATGCAGCAAACAACCCGATTATAAGCGCCCGGAGATTGCCGGTGTTTAGGATATCCGAACTGAAATATTCAGAGGTGTTCGATGCAATTGCATTGATTACCGGGATGGCCAGTACAAAATAAAACTGTCTTGTAAAACGGATACTCTTATTCACCTGACAGGGATGATATCAGTTCTTCGTACTCTGCGGCCCGGTTCTCCCACAGGAATTTGTTCACCTGTTCCTTCGGGGGATAAACGGGATTCATCAAAATTAACCTTTTAACAGCACCGGAGATAGCATCAGCATTATTGGCTGCTGTTATCACATGGCTGAACTCCTTTATAACTTCAAGCGCCGGCGACTCATTCCGGTCAGTTATGAAAAGGACGGGCCGGCCGGTAAGTGCCACCTCGAAAACCTTTCCCGGAGTCTGCATGCCGAAGGCGTTATCGATAAAAACGACAGCTCCGGCACTCCGGTAAACATCTGCCATTCTCTCATGTGAAATCTGCCCCATGAAACTTATGATACCGGCTCTTTCAAACCCTGAGGAAAACTCCCTGCTGAAGGTTCCGTACATTCTCAGCTCGATCAGTATGCCGGGCTCTTCACTGAGTGACACCAGGGCCCGGTACAGCTCGTAAGGCTCTCTCAGTCTCCTGTAAAGCTGCCCGGCATAAACGAGCCGGAACGGACTGCCCGCCATGCTGACTTTTTCCACTGTACCTTCTTTTCCATAGCCTACGGCGAGAGATTCACCAATACCCATGGGTATAACATGAATCATTTCAGGAACAGCAGACCGGAATGATTCCAGGTAATGCTTTCTGGTCATCTCGTTTGTTACAACCAGTGAATCGACGAACCGGAGATGCTTCTTCTCGAATCTGCGGGCGAGTCTGTCCCTGAACCATCCGTTCCGTGAGTTCCTGTAAAAAGGGTCACCAACATCAAGAATGATCTTTGCCGCGGTGTTTCTCTTCAATGATACGGCACAAAGAAGCACTGTAAAAGGAAAGGCGCTCAGTACCACCACGCTGAAGCCATACGTTTTCGTCAGCCGTACTGCTTCACGCTTCAGCCGTGAAGCCTCCGTGATAACTGTATCAGGGAAAAACAGGCTCCGTATGTGTCTCTTTATCACTGCCACCGGTCTTGAATGCAGCCCTGATCCCGCAGGAATCGTACCGGCAGTAATAGCCGGAGGGTTAACGGTTCTCCCGGCAAATGAATATGTCAGTGAGTGAATCGTAACCCCGTTCTCAGCCCTGGTACCCGCCTTGCCATGAGTCAGCTCAAGTACATGAATGTCGGATTTACCAGCCAGGCGGCCAATGATTTCACGAAAGCGTATAGGCTGTGCTCCTGTTCCTGAATATGATCTTACGACGAACAGTACGCAGCTGGAAGACACCGGGTTATCTTACTTTAATAAATGAGGTCATAAGTGACTCACCTTCAACGTTTACCACCATGTAGTACGTGCCGGCGCCAAGCGATGAAATGTCGAGAGGTTCAGACAGACTGCCCGCAGGATACCTCCCTGCGAGTGCCCCGGTATGATCGTACAGGCTGATATCACTGTGAGCGGAAGCCCCGTCAGGCAGAAGAACTGTAACTGACGTCGAGGCGGGATTAGGATAGACAGTCAGGCCGTTTTTTGGTTTATTGTCATTCCCTTTTCCGTTATTGCCGTCATCCTGATCCGGATCGTCGGAAAGGCATTCACAGCTTCCCGGCACTGCCCCGTTATTGAACAGCCTGATTGCAACCTTTACCGAAACAACTATTGTGTAGCCCCTGTAACATATCGGGATGTCCCTGTCAAAAATAAAGGAGCGGAAATACCTGGTCTTCCCCGTCAGGATCCATGATCCGTTGGTCCATGTATCTGTCAGGTAAGACTCCAGGTTCCCGTATTTGTTATATGAGTACCGTTGCCTGTTCAGGTTAACCAGGTCATATGTCCGTGTCTGGGGATTGTATTTCTGGGTCTGCCTCACCCTGACAGCTACCCTGTCGGCTTCATCATACGTGAAGAGCTCGGCCCAGAATATGACCCCGTCAGCGATCCTTTGTTCATTGCGCTCAGTAAGCCTGCCCTGATCATCATAGATATAGTTCTTGTATGAAAAATCTGTCCATACCCCAGGTGTATACATCATCTGCCTGAGATATGTCCGGATTATGTTCTGATCATCATAGTTATAAATATGCTGCTGGTAAGGAATCCACAGGCTGCCGTCAAAGCCTGAAAACATCTCCCGTTCAAGCCGCCTGTCAGGTCTGTAGTAATAATCTGTCCTTGACCGGTCATGAAATTCGTTCCCGTCCCATTCCTGAAGGACATAATTTACTTTGAATGATGGCTCGTAAAAGAGGTAGTTCTGACGGTTGACCGGCTCTCTTGAGGGGAGGGTAAATTTGTCAATTACCGGGTAATCGGCAACACCGTCAAAATGATAAATGAAAAGCTCTACCGGATTATATATATCAGTCTGACCCTCTCTGAGATAATGTATGACCGAGTCAAGTTTCTGGACCTGGACAGGGCTGCAGTCAATTGAAGACTGGCCGTGAACGGCAGAAACTGCTGCAAGTAAGAAGGTAATTATTCCAATCTGTCTCATTTTATAGTGAATGACAATACAGATTATACGATCAAAGCCGGGATTTGTTCTGGAAATTTTCGGCTTTCATGGCTGCTTCAGCCGCATGACAGAAGCCGCAATGCGTCTGAGATATGTGTTCCTTGAACCTGCCAGCATAACCCGTGCTGAAATTTTCTGCCTGAAACTCAGGTCATATGAGCTGAGTTGAATGTATGCTTCCTTTGCCTGCTTCCGGTTCAGGGTCCTGTAGCCATGAAAGAGTGCTGCCCTGAGCTTCTTCCTGTTGAGCCCTTCAAGTAACCGTGGATCACTGTTTCCATAGTGCTCATAGAAGTAATCAGCCATTTTAAATCCTTTCAGCACAAACCGGTAATGGTCATCCGGATCAGGAAAATGACATGCAGATTTCTCGAGAAACCGATAGACTGCTGTTTCTCCAGGCATAACAGCAATCCTTGATACCGAAGCGGTAAATAACCACAGAGGAGTGTCACTACCGACAAACCCTGCCATTGTGTCGCGTGGTATCTCCTTCATAAATCGCCTCACAATATCCTTCCTTATCAATACAGTGGCTGTTCCGATTGATGACATATCAAGAATGTAATCATTGAATCTGACTTCATCCCTGTATTTATGCGTATCAAAGCAATTATGCCTGAAAGTGCCGGTTGCCTGGAAATACCTGCTGTAGTCAGTGCAGACCATCCCGAATCCGGAATTATTCTCCAGTATATCTGCCTGCTTTTGCAGCTTTCCGGGAT
>ENA-UOWG01002251-UOWG01002251.1-activated-sludge-metagenome-genome-assembly--contig:-NODE-2251-length-16977-cov-4.503073_pt1 | contig 16977 bp, 16 predicted proteins | sample MGYA00238147_ERZ761563 | MGnify/ENA primary metagenome ERZ761563 (study PRJEB28884, sample SAMN05720216) | anaerobic digester metagenome | isolation source: active sludge of municipal... | reverse complement strand
GGCTCAAGGTCGGACCGCTTGCCGTTCAGGGCCGTGATGATCCGCTTGCGCAGACGCCGCTCCCAGTAGTCCAGGAAAGCCTTCGCGCCTTTCACGTCGTTCCTCCTCTCGTGGTGGCCCGCCCCGTAGTGGCGGCGGGCCGGGTGCTACTGTGCACTCTCTGCCTTGGCGGTGCGGCGGTTCTTGAGTGGCCCGTGCTCCAGCGTGTAGCGAAGGGCGAAGCGGATCACGTTCGTGTTGTCGCTGAACCCCAGCGCTTCTCGCAGTCGGGCAATCACGGTTAGATCGTCGGGTGTCCACCGGATGGTGGTAGTCTTGCTAGGTCTAGGCATCATGCCTCCTGGTATCGCAGGCCCATAATCATGGCCTGGTCTGCCTCGATGAAGTCACGCCTGCCGCCATAGCACTCGACTATGAAGCCGTCTATGTCGAGCTTGCCTGGGCATAGTGTCACTCTGGATACCACCCGGCCCATGAGTGGGTAGCGTAGCGTGTAATGGGTGATCCAGTCGCCCGGCTGTATCGCCTCGACACAGGTGGGCATGGTCTCGCCGGTCTCGTCGTCTATGACAATGCGGTCAACTCCCCAGTATTCTGCCGGTGGCATGGTCTTCACTGTACCTTCTCCACTTCTACCCGCCACATGGGATCGGATTCGGCGGGCGTGTTGTCGAGATAGCGGACACACTCGGCGTAGTCGGCGGCCAACTTCTCATAGTTGAGTTGAGCGTAACCCTGCCCCCACTCTACCAGGAAGCGCCGCGTACTCACCCTGTCTTGTGCGTTCTCCCGGCGCAGCGCCTCGATCTCGGCCTCGGTTCTCACCCAATCCACACGGCGTACCCGGTTCTGGGCAATGCTAGTGACCCGATACACCGGCCCAGCGTAGAGAGTGGCACCGGCCCAGGCATTAGGCGACATATCGGGCCAGCGTGGATAGTGGTCGCGCACCTCCCTTGCCTCATCACCCGGCAGTATCTTAGCCGTGGTGGTCTCTAGGTTCTCCCACTTGCCCCAGGTCTGCTTCTGGTCATAGAGCGTGACCATGTAGAAACGCCTGGCGTAGAGCCGGACAGGTTTGGGTTCCTGATTCTCTGCGTACACGTCGTGCCTCCTGAGTATGGGTGAGCCTAGCTTCTGGATACTCGCCGGATGTCCGCCGCAGTCATGGTGCTAATCTGTGCCTCGCTCATGCTACCTACTAGAATGGCGCTGTTACCTTCACAGTCGCCGCCGCCATCCGGGTTGGCGTATATGTAGTAGGGTTTACCATCGCGCAGTGCCGCAAGCGCTCCTTCCCTGATGGCGGTTGCTTCCTCGCTTGTCATGTCGTGCCTCCTTATGGTAGCGGTTGGCCGCTCCCTGCTGCCCCGTTGCCGGGGCAGTGTGGGAATGGTCAACTCTCGTCGGCAAACTGGGCCTCGTACTCCGCCCGCTCCGCAGCATCCTGGCGTATCCGATCGAGCACGTCCTGCCAGAGGTCGTCGCGCTCCAGGACGTAGTTCTCGATCTGGCGGCGCACCTGGCGAGTGCCAGGATCGCCGAACTGGCCCTCCTCAATTGTGTGCACCTTCACCTCGTCGTCATCAAGGGGCGTCAGCGACGACTGGTAGTAAAACTCGTTCTGCGCGTGGTTGTAGATCACGACGGCATCGCCCATCACCTGAGAGCGGAACCGGCGGTCAGGGTGGCACTGGTTGGCGTAGGCGGCGGCGACAGTGCTGGCGTAATCGCGGCGGTTAGGTTCAGCTGACATGGTGTGCCTCCCCGGTCTAGGGTATGGGGAGGCGGGCGCCTCCCCGGTGTGAGTGCTAGTCTATGAGCAGGTGCTTATAGGTGGTGCCGTGCTCCCGGTTGATCATCGCTAGTATGCCAGCGCGGTTCTGGTACAGTCGCGCTTTCGTGGTCTCCCGCTCCCCGTAGTACGTCCAGATCTCGCAGGGTAGACAGTCACGGTCGCGGCGGGCGTGTAGCGTTAGGCTATCTTTCCCACCCATGTGACAATCCGATCCCGGCCCCGATACTGCTACATGATAGGTGCGCATGGTGTGCCTCCTGCTAGGTTAGGTTAGCGGCCCGTTCCTGGGATCAAGTCGCCTTGATCCCAGTGACCGACTGCTAACGCCGATAGGCGTCGTAGTAATGAGCCGATACCCTTCCGTGCACTGGGCAACGGTCGGTTGGGTAGGTGTGGACTAGGTTATAAACGGCGCCGTCCGCCTCCGGTTCGGCGTCCGTAGCGGCCCACACCTCCCCATTACCATAGCCGAACCGAACCCCCGTGGCCGGGGGAAGGTCGAGCCGACCTAGCACTATGCGTGCATCGTCCGCGCTTATCGGGAAGGTCCGACTCTTGAGCCACTTGAGCGTTGCCATTGTGTGCCTCCTGCTAGGTTAGGTTAGCGGTCCGCTCCTGGAGCCAAACGGGTTGGCTCCAGTGACCGACTGCTAACGCTCTTCGGTCCATTCGCTGTCTGCCCATTCGGCGTCAAGCGATTCCACTAGTGTGCGCCATTCCCTTCGCGCGGCCCTGGCGCTGGCCAGCTTGTCATAGGTGAACGCGCCGTAGTTGTCTTCATGGACTATGAAGCTTCCCAGTCCTGGCTGGACAATGAGCGCGTAGTAGTCAACATATCCGTCTGCGGGGCTCGTCCACTCGTCTTCCTGGCCACTGTTGCCGAGTATGTCGGCAAGCGTCTCGGCGGTTCTGTCTGCGTTCACTGTGTGCCTCCTGCTAGGTTAGATGGCCGGCGTGTGTCTCAGGTATGGCCACATGATAGGGCTAGCAGTGCTATAAGTCAACACCGCTGGCAGGCAGCGTGGGACACTGGCAAGCGCCAAACCGCACCATGCTTCATGTAGCTTCACGGGACGCAATGTAGCGCGAGTTTACGCGAGATGCTTGGGGGAGGGGTGGATATTAGCGACGCGAAGGAAGGGACTGGTAGCAGTCCGGCCATCAGTCCGGCAGCGCACCTAGCGCCGCATCAGTGGCGGCCAGGTCAGTCTGGCAACCCGAGCGGGAGGCCTAAGGATCAGGCGCGACTGCTAGCGGCTGCCCTGCGCACCGTGAGTGAAGAGGACGTGACTGCCATCTTCCGTTCGCTCATCCGTATGGCGACTGCCAAGCGGCCAAGCGTGAAGGCGGCGGAGGTCGTGCTCGCCTATACGCTGGGGAAGCCCACGCAGACGGTTGAGTTAGGCGCAGGCGACTCTGCTGCCCTCTCTTTCGTGATTGTTCGCCGCGACGACCCCACCCAGCTGGTAGACGGCTCCGCCCGTCTCCTCCCTCCTGACAACGATCATGTGCAAGAGTCTGACGACGACGACGCCGGCTGACCACCTCCGAGGTGCTGCCTACCAGCGGCATTGCTGGAGCGTATCGGCGGCGTGTCATGGGACTTATGATAATCCATATTATCTTAAGTCCTAGGCTCTGAGCCCTAGTTGCGTGTGCTTGCGCCCCAGTCGCCAGGCCCAGGATCGTCGAGAAGGCCCCTAGCAGCCACTGCAAGCGCGTTGTGCGTGCCCCCCAGTATGTTGGGTCATGCGAGAGACAGAACGCGCTACAGCGGCGCGCTAGACGCGCTAGGACGGTGGGGGTGGGAGGAGGGAAGGCTGGGGGATGAGGGTGCGACTGACCTGGCGGGAGTGCCCAGAGGGTGGTGCGGCAGTGGTGCGGCGTAGGAGGGTGGCATGGGCTGCGAGCGTAGCGAGCGACAAGCACTGCACGACCACGCCAGTAGCCATACCCCACCATCCCCAAAGCCACCACCCCACCACGACAATATGGCACCTACCCCACTTTCTCAAACCCAATTTCCCCTCGCCTCCCCTAACCTTTCGCCTCAATGGAGAAATCACCCCTCCCTCTCAACTCCCCCAAATCACCCCTCCGAAGCCCGATTTTCTATGGTTATGTCAATTTTCTCTTTTCTCTTCCCCTATAGAGAGAAGAGAAAAGAGAAACGGAGATTTCTCTCTTTTCTCTTCCTCTATCTATCGGTTTCTCCAGGGTAATTCTCTTTTTCTCCATAGAGAAATGCAGCACGAACAATTGCCATTCCGCTGTAGAAAAAACGAAAAAGTCGAGGGTAGTGATAGACAAAGTTCGGCTGATACAGGGTGACTGCTTAGAGGTGCTGGGGAACCTGGAAGAGGCCAGCATTGACGCCATAGTCACTGACCCGCCTTACGGCCTGAACTTCATGGGGAAGAACTGGGATCACGGCATACCGGATGTGGCGTTCTGGGCTGAGGCCCTTCGCGTTGCCAAGCCTGGCGCTCACCTGCTCGCCTTCGGGGGCACCCGCACGTTTCACCGGCTGGCCTGTGCCATCGAGGACGCGGGCTGGGAGATACGCGATACCGTTATGTGGGTGTACGGGAGCGGGTTCCCCAAGTCTCACAACCTCACGGGCGACTGGCAAGGCTGGGGCACGGCGCTCAAGCCTGCGTGGGAGCCCATCATCGTCGCCCGTAAGCCGCTCCAAGGCACCGTCGCCGCCAACGTCCTGGCCTGGGGCACGGGGGCGATCAATGTAGACGGGTGCCGAATCGGGACGGCGGACGGGCACGGTGGTGGCCGCAAGGGCAGCAGTGGCTTTTGCGGTGACAACTATGAGCATGATGGTTTCGTAGCGTCTTCCGTCGGAAGATGGCCTAGTAATCTAATCCACGACGGCAGCGAGGAAGTGCTGGCGCTGATGCCAGAGACGGTGAGCGCGAGACAGCGCATTCAGGTCAAGGGGCGCTCTGGTGGCATCCTGGGCGGTCCAGGCGCAGACCGTGACTACATAGGCGGCTTTGATGACTCCGGCTCTGCCGCCCGCTTCTTCTACTGCGCGAAGGCGAGCAAGGCCGACCGCGACGAGGGGCTGGACGGGATGGAGTTGCGGAAGGTGGGCAACTTCGACGACGACAATTACGAGTGGGACATTACGAAGGGGCACCGCCCAGCGCAGCCGCGCCGCAACCACCATCCCACGGTCAAGCCCACCGCGCTCATGCGCTACCTGTGCCGCCTGGTGACGCCTCCCGGTGGTGTGGTGCTCGACCCGTTCGCTGGCAGCGGCTCCACTGGCAAGGCGGCAGTGCTGGAGGGGTTCCGCTTCGTGGGCATCGAGTTGGAGCCGGAGTACCTAGAGATTGCTAAGGGGCGAATCGCGGCGGTGCAGCCTTGCCTCAGTTAGAAGTCCATGATGTACAGGCGAGATTCATAGAGTGTCGGGACAGGTTTACTGCCTACATCGGTGGAATTGGGTCAGGCAAGACCTATGCCGGTGCTATAAAGGCCGGGATGCACTGCCAACCACGCACGACGGGGCTTGTGGTTGCCCCGTGCTACCACCCAAGCACGGAAGTTCTGACGGAGAAGCGGGGGTGGGTGCTGTTTCCCAACCTCCAAAGCGACGACCGGGTTGCTACCCTGAAGAATGGGAAGACGCTTGAGTACCAGGCACCGCTCCAGGTCTTTGACTTTCCCTACGATGGCGAGTTACTTTACGTCTCCTCGCAAGAAATAGACCTGGCGGTAACACCCAACCACCGCTGCTGGGTATCGTTCAAGCACAACGGCTTCGGGATCAGAACGGCTGAGGAAATCTACGGCAAGTGGGATTACCGCTTCGCCAAGACAGCCGAGTGGGAGACCGAGCCTATCTGCGAGACTGAGGACTGGTACGAGTTCCTTGGCTTCTGGTTTGCCGAGGGCTATGCCGAGTCGAGCAAGAGAAAGAATCGGGTCGTCGTCACCCAGAAGAAGTTCTGCGAGTACACCGACGACCTCATGGCCCGTAACTTTCCTAAGTTCTCCAAGGACGCTCGCACGGGCGGCGGCTTCAACTACACGGTCTACGGCAAAGAAATCGCCAAGATGTTCGTCCGGTACGGAAAGGCACGCACAAAGGCTGTGCCCTACTGGATCAAAGCCGCCCCTGCCTCCTATCTGCGGGCTTTCCTCAAGGGCTACATCGCCGGTGACGGCCACTCGAAGAAGGGTAAGCACGACCAGATCCAGATGTGGACGGCCTCTAAGCAACTGGCCGACGACCTCCAAGAGATAGCTTTCAAGGCCGGTTACTCCGCGAATCTGTCTCAGCACAATCGCGGCATGTACTACGTCTGCATCCGCACCGCCAAGAAGAACAACCCGTCACCGAACCCTGAACACTGGCACAAGGAACACTACACCGGGCGAGTTCACTGCGTTCAGGTTCCCAACGGCATCATCTACGTCCGGCGCAACGGCAAGCCCGTCTGGTGCGGCAACACCTACCCCATGCTCCGCGATGCCACGATGAAGACGTTCATGGACTTGATCGGCCCTCCGGCGCAACTCAACCGCACGGAGATGAAGATCAGTCTTCCGGGGAATGCGGAGATTCTATTCCGCTCGGCGGAGAACCCTGACCGGCTTCGAGGCCCGAACATCCACTGGGCCTGGATTGATGAGGCCGCTATGTGCGACCCGTTCACCTGGGACATCGTGATTGGGCGTCTGCGTGCTGATGGGAAAGCCGGGCCTTGTTGGGTGACTTCTACGCCCAAGGGCCGTAACTGGCTCTACTACAAGCTCGACCAGATGACGGTCTTCCGTTCGAAGACGATGGACAACCCCTACCTGGCGAAGGAGTTTGTCCTTTCGCTACAGGATGCCTACTCCGGCCTCTTCGCCGACCAGGAGTTGAACGCCGAGTTCGTCTCCTTCGAGGGCCTGGTCTACCACCTGTTCAACCGCGAGCTTCATGTAAGGGATCGGAACCCGTCCGAGATGCAGCGCTGGTTCTTGGGTGTGGACGAGGGCTTTACCAACCCTGCCGTGCTCTTGGTGGTAGGGGTAGACGGGGACGGGCGGCTGCATGTGGCCGATGAGTGGTATCAGAGACAGCAGCTTCAGGAAGCGCAGGTGAAAGCCGCCGCCGCCCTGAAAGAGCGCTACCCGTTTGAGGCGGTGTACGTGGATCGCTCCGCTCCTGGTTTGGTGGGGGCCTTGCGGAAAGCGGGATTGCCCGTCAAGGAGCACTACTCGAAAGTGCTTGAGGGAATCCGGGAAGTGCAGAACTACATCGCCACCGCCGGTGACGGTCGGCCCCGCCTGACGGTCTCTCCTAACTGTGCCAACACCCTCACCGAGTTTGAGTCCTACGTCTGGAAGACGCGGGATCGGGGCGGGCACAGCGTGAACGTGGACGAGCCGGAGAAGGTGAACGACCACGCCCTCGACGCCCTGCGCTACGTCGTCTGTGCCCTGCGCCAGCCCCAGTACAAGAAGCTTGAGGTGGGCAAGCCTCAGTTCATGGGAGGAAGGTAACTGACTGACGTTCGGCTCTACCTGGGCGACTGCCTAGAAGTGCTGCGCGACCTGCCAGACGGCAGCGTGGATTGTGTCATCGCTGACCCGCCCTATGGGGCAAGGCGGCCAAGCGCCTGGCGATTGGCCGAACAGCGGTTCGCCGAAGTGCCGGGGAACGACGGGGTACATGGTGAGTGGGTAGCCGAAGCGGTGCGCCTGCTCAGTGACGGCGGGGCGCTGTACGTTTTCACCTGCTGGTCAGTGCTAGGCAAGTGGAGCACGACGCTATCTGATACCGGCCTACGGCCCCGCTCGTGCCTTGTCTGGGACAAGGCGATTCACGGGCTTGCTGACCTCAAGACGTGCTACGCCCCTCAGCACGAGTTTGTCTTGTTCGCCGCCAAGGGGCGGCACGAGTTACGCCCGCCCCGCCCAAAGGACGTAATACGGGTTCCGCGAGTAAGCGCCACGGCATTACAGCACCCCTATGAGAAGCCGGTGGAACTTATCGGGCATCTAGTACGCGCCAGCACCGACCAGGCCGCCACCGTCCTCGACCCCTTCATGGGCAGCGGCACGACAGGCGTGGCGTGCGTCCAGACGGGCCGCAACTTCATCGGCATCGAGATAGACGGTGGTTACTTCAGGATTGCGGAGCGGCGCATCGCCGAGGCCCAGCAGCAGTTAGCCCTTCCGCTGGAGGCTAAGTAGTGGAGTTTTCAATCGAGGCCGCCAATGACAAGCTGCACTACCTCAAGTCCATTTTCCGGCAACGGGATAAGGACTTCGACCAGCGGGACGCGATTGTCGAGCTTGACCATGACAAGGCGTTCGGTTGGGCTTCGCCCACTAGCAATGACGACATTCGCATTGCCACCGCTCTCCCCCTGAAGCTCATTCGCCACATTACCGGTCTCTTTACTCAGAATCAGCCCCGTCCTCTCGCTACGCCCAAGAAGCCGACGAAGAAGGGCCACGAGACCAGCGGGCAACTAGAGCGCTTCCTGCTTGGCGTGGGCCAAGAGAACGAACTGCGCTTCGGGCCGGTGAAGCTTCTTGGCGTGGAGAATGGCGGTGTAAGGGGATGGGGAAGTTGGCGCGTCACCTGGAACGTGGACAGGCAGGACGGCGGCAACGAACTGGACGTGCCTATCGAGTGGGTGCCCGTTGACCCCCGCTACCTCTACTACGAGACGGGCGGCTTGCACGAGCGCTTCAACAGTTGCATGTACGCCATCGAGCGGCGACGGGCAGACGTAGAAAGAGAGTGGGGCGTTGACCTCGGCGGTGGCGAGAACCCCCACGACAACACGTCAGACGAAGTAACTTATGTAGACTACTGGTGGTGGGACGGCGACCTGATCTACAACGCCATCTGGGCGGGCGACACCGTGCTCAAGTCGGCCACGGAGATGCCCGGCTACCGCTGGCTCCCCTACATTACCTGGTTCACTCAGCCCTTCCACCTGACCGAGCCGGAGTATTGGGGAACCGGCTGGATACACAGCATCCGCGAGACGATCAAGAACTGGGATCGGGCCGCCTCGCGCCAGATGCTTCGCCTCACCCGCGCCGCCGACAATATGTACATCATCCAGCAGACCAGCCCCGAAGCCCAGGACGTGCCGCCCGATTGGGAACTCACCGTCGAGAGCGGGCGCATCAAGGCCGTGCCTGCCGGGTGGCAGATTCAGCCCTTGCAGAACGCCGGGCCTTCTCCTGAAGCCAACACCATGCTTCAGATATTCCAGGAGGAGATCCAGGCGGTCGGTATGCCCTCGATGGCGATGGGCGACTTGCCCGGCTCCGACACGCGCATGTCCGGCGTCACCTTTCATGGCGTGGCCGACGCCGCCTCTACCTGGCTTGCCATTGACGTGGACTCCTACGCCCGCACTCTGGCCCGCATCTATGACCTCATCATCGGCCTCTGTCTCTACTACTCCGAGGACGAGAAGGTGGTGGTGGCCTGCAAGACGCCGGGGGCGAAGCTTCCCACGGTGGAGATGATCGGCCTTACCGGGAAGGAGATGCAGGGCTTCCGCATTGACGTGGTGGTAGACACCGAGACTTCCGCCGACAAGATGCGCAAGCAGCAAATGGGTATGCAACTCCTCGGTATGGAGGACAAGTGCCCGTATAGCCGCCGCACCATCCAGGAGAAGTATTTCGACATCGAAGACCCCGAACGCGAGGAACAGGCGATCCTGGTGGAGTACGTCGAGCGCCAGGACGAGATGCGCCAGTACCTTGCCACTCTCGCTGCCCGCCAGTACGGCCTACCGGAACCGAAGCAGCCCGCCCCTGAGCAGCCGCCTATGGGCGCACCACAAGGGCTACCACCCCAGATCATGCAAGCCATGATGCAGAGCGGTGGGATGCCGCCTGGTGCCCCTGGTGGTATGCCCGGACAGGCGGCGATGGGGCCTGGTGGGATGCCCGGACAACCGGCAGGCATGCCCACTGGGGTGCCGCCTAACCTCATGCCGCCGCAGATGATGGGCGGCTCTCCCGCCCCGATGCCCACGCCAGGCATGATGCCGCCCAACGGGCCGCCAATGCCCATGATGCCGCCAGGAGCGCCTAGACGATGAAGGCTTGGCCTGACCAGTACCTAGAAGCAACGCAGACCGCTAAGGAGCGCATTCGCAAGACGGTGGATGGACTGCCTCGCATGGAGACCCCCCTGACCGAGCAGTTGTCCCGCGAAGACCAGCAGAAGATGTTCGACACCCGCATCAAGCCGCTCCTGCTCACCCACCAGACCGACAAAGTGCTTACGTGGATCGCCCGCAACGCCCCGCCTAACACTGACCCAGGCAAGGAACTCTTTAGACTTATCAAGCAGTTTGGAGGTGAGAAATGAGCCAGTTCCCCATGACTAACCAGTGGATGCCCCAGCAGTGGGGCGTGTACCAGGGGGCACAGACGGCTCCGCAATGGGGGGTGGCTCCGCAGGCGCCCCCGCAGTGGAACATGCAGCGGATGGCGCAAGACCCCCAATACGCGCAGCAGTTACAACGGATGCGCCAGATGCAGAGCGCACAGGCACCGCAGAACGGTGGCCTCATGGGACAGCAGTCGGGCACCTCTACCCAGCCGGGCAGCGGTACCTATCCTGGTGCCCAGCAGTCCATGAGTCCGTATTGGGGCGGCGGGCCGTTTGGCATACCGAGCGTGAACGGTTCTACATATTCCGAGATGCCTGCTTACGAGATGCCCAACTGGTTCAACAACGCCCCTTGGGACGTTACACAGTGGCAAAACATGACGCCGGAGCAGTTGCAAGCCACCATCTCTTTCAACGAAATGGCTATGCCCTGGACGCAGATGGCCCAGAACTATCAGCAGTGGCAGAACGAGTTCAACCAGAACGCCTACCAGTGGGGCAACGAGTTCGACTGGAAGAAGCTAAGCGATCAGTTTGCGATGGACATGGCAACTCGCCAGCAAGACACCAGCGAAAGACAGTGGGGCAGTGAGTTTGGCTTGCAGACGCGCAAGCAGGACTTCAGCGAAAGACAGTGGGGAGACGAGTTCGGCCTGAAGAGCCAAGAGCAGGCCGACCTCAACAAGTGGCGCGACACCCAGGCTACGCTCGAACGAGAGAAGATGGCGACCGACGCAGAGAATCAAGCCCTTGCTGCCTGGGGTCGTCGTATGAGGCCAAACACACGCTGGATGTAGGAGCCGCGAGTGGCTAACTGGTGGGAAAGCGCGGATAGCTGGCGCGAACTCGAAGAGGCCGACGAGGGCTTTACCGAGTGGGCACATGCTTACCAAAAGGAACACGGCTTCTTCCCCGGCGGCGGCCAGGATGAGAGCCTAGCCCAGGCCATCTCGAATAGGGAATGGTCTCGTGGTGTTGCTGCCGAACGTGGTAGCGGCCCCACCCAGCAGGAGTGGGTATCCCACTACTACCGCCCAGACGAGCAGGGCGACACCGGGCAGTATTGGCCTGCTGCTGTTGGCATTATCAACAAGGCATTTCCGGAGACGGGAGCCAAGACCAGTAACAAGCCCGGCTTCAACGACGTAGCCGCACAGATTCAGTACGACCTCATGTCGCCATACTGGGAACAGATGGCTCGCTTCGGCGCGGCCAGGGCCAAGTTTGACGCCGCTTCCGGTGAGGCTGCCGATTGGGAAGACATCCTGCGCCAGGAGGCCGAGGCCCAAGGCGTAGCCGAGTATTACCCCGTCCTGCGGGCGATCATTGACCAAGAGTCTGGTGGCAATCCCAACGCCATCAATGACACCACGATGGCAACCGGCTTGATGCAGGTTATGCCATCCGATGTGTCCGACCGCTACAACGGCATGTTCGACGACCGCCCCACCTCTGCCGAGTTGCTAGACCCAGCCGTCAACATCCGCGAGGGCGTTGCGGACTTCAAGCGTAAGCTCAATGCCGCTAATGGCGATATTGTTGTTGCCCTTACCAATTACAGTGGTGGCTATGATACATCGCGTTATGCTGAGCCGGCGCTGGCACAAGCAGATCGCTACCGCCAAGCCGCTCCTCAGGCGTCCTATCACGAACCGAACCCCGACTACGCCTACATGATGCGAGAGGATGCTGGGCAGCCGACGCCGCCTGCCCAGCCACCCTCAGAACCGTCGCCGTCGGGGCCTACCCATCGCCAAGTCGTGACCAACGACCCCGCGCGACAGACCCTTGCGGCCATCATCAACGCCCTCATCGCTGCTTATCCCCAGGCGGCGAGTGAGGAGGTGGCGCGCCGCTGGCAGGCAGGGGTTGACACGGTGAACCGGGGTGTCGAGCGCGTAAACCGTGTGCTTGAGCGCCAGCCTCGCCCTGCCCCAGATGACGCGCCCCTGGGCGAGCCAGGTGTGTTCGAGTCCGAGTATCGCAGCGCCATAACCGACCTCGCCGCGCCGCAGAAGCCTGGGCCAGTGTCCTATACCGACGCCCTGAACATGATGAACCAGGCTCCCGACACGGCAAGACGCCAAGTGCCCGGCGTGGTGTGGGAGCGGTTGTATCTCAACCCCAACGCTACCGAGGCACAGCGCCAAGCCGCCTTGCGGAACCTTGGGCTACGCAACGAAAGCGACTGGCAGTTGTACATAGCCGGGCAGAATAACCCGGCGGTGCAGGCGGCGAAGCAACTGGCTCTCGAAATGTGGGAGCGGGACGAGAGCGATGTAACCGTTCCCATGCAGAATCTCTTCGTAACCCCAGAGGGCGCAGCGGGGGCGACGAAGGTACTGAGCGCGGTGGCCGCCATCGTGCCGGACATGGTGATAGAGCCGACCGCCTTCGCCGTGGCCGAGATCGGCAAGGCCATCACCAGCAGCGTCGCCAACACGCCCAAGATCGGTGAGTGGGTACAAGACCTGGCTGCTTCGGCAGCTGGGGCGCTCCCGCAAGTTACCATGCCCACGCTGGGGGGTGTGGGGCGGGCGGCGGTCACAGCGCTCGCTCAGGGCGGATACCTGCCCGAACAAATCCTGGGCTTCCTCTCTATCGCCCAGATGAACAAGGAACAGTTGCAGCGCTGGTCTGACGGTGAAGCGCTACGTCAGGCAGTGCTCGATCTGCGGGCGGCTGGGCTGGATGGCACGCCGGAGTACCAGCGAGCATTGTACCGCTGGCAGCAGTGGGAAGCGAGCGAGAAGGCTCGCTACGAAGCCGCTCTGGGCGTGGACGTGAGCGGTGTCCCCGGCATCCAGCAACTAGAAACCTTTGTCGGTGGCTTCTACTCGCCAGAGGAATTGGCTAACGCTACTACCGCCCCGCCCACGTTGGAGCAGGCTCGTCAGGTAGTGGTTGACCCAGCCAAGCGGGCGGCTGCCTGGGAAGCGGCTCGTGCCGGGTACTGGACTAGCCCCGGCCTGGTCTCCCTAACTTACATGCAACTCTTGGGCGTCCCGACCGATGACTGGGAGGCCGTGATTCAGAAGGCGGCGACCTACCAGAATCTTGGTAACGAGATGCTGGGGCAGATTCCCTTCGACTTCTACAACCTGCGCGTGTTCGAGGCTCCTGGCCGCGCCCTGTACAACCGCTTCATGAATCGGGGCAAGAACTACTGGATCGCCGATGTCAGCAAGACCGCCGACGACGCGCTGGACGATATAGTCAGGGCGAACCAGAAGCGCGGCCTTATCCCTACGATCTTGCCTGGTGCCACCGTGGACGCCCGTCGGGCCGAAATGCTGAACAAGCTCAGCGTGTCCATGCAGATGGCGACTAGTGGAGCGGAGACTGCCGATGACTACGTTCGGCTCCTGGCCGGTTACACTGCCGATCCGGTTGGCTTCCTCAACAAGCGGGGTCTCCCGCACTCCCAGGGAATGCTTGAGGGCGCGGCCATCCTACGCGAGTACGCCGGTTTCGGCTCCAAGGAGATTCGGGTACAGCGCTACGCCGACGACCTAGCCGAGGCGATCCAGGAGTACAAGACCGCCAAGGCGGCAGGTACGGCCAGCAAGGAGATGACAGAGCGAATCAAGCAGCTGCGGCGGCGGCTCAACACTGCCAAGAAGGCCGAACCGGCAGAGAGCCTTGCCAAGCGCCTGGATAAGATCGCCGACGAGGGGAAAAGGATACACGGCTATGCCGGTGCCGACCTCCGAGAGTACGTCCAGGAAGAAGCCTTTGCCAAGCTTCAGAAGACCATAGACGGACTCATACCGGAGTCATCGGCTAACCTGTTAGAGAAGGGCCTGTCGCCCATTATGAAGAGCCCCTACTACCGGGGCTTTATGAACGTGCTTGTCACCGGTCACATGGGCCTCAACCCTGGCTGGTTCTTCCGCAACATGACCACCGACAGCATGATTATGATGATTGACGGCTACAACCCCTTCCGCTCCAAGAAGGCGGTGCAGAAGTTCATTGACGATCTCGGCATTGAGCCGCGCAGCGTGAGCAAGGCCGCCCCTATTGGACGCCAGGCAGGCGCGGGCGGCACCGACATCATCATGATGAAGCCTCAGTCGGAGCTAGAACGGTACAACGGCGAGAAGATATTCGCCGAGTCTGCGGGCAACACGATCCGCCCGCTGAATCTTCAGGGCGTAGATTCGGTATTCCTCAAGAATGCCCCCAAGGGGACGTTCACGCCTAACCAGGAAGCTTACATTCGCCGTATTGGCGAGCAGGCGCTGAGCGAGAGGAAGTTCCGCAACGATTTTGCCCGCTTGTTCGACGGCACAGCCACGGTAGATGACGTTCTCGGCCCGCCGACCTGGAAGCAGGCTTACGGGCTAAACGTCGAGGATGAAGTCAAGAAGCTCGCCGAAGCGACGGATGATGCCGCTAGGGCTGCCATCCGCAAGGCCCAGGACGAGACCCTAGACAAGTATGTCGAGAAGCACCCGCTCACAGATCACCCCCGCGTAGACTCCGAGGAAGCGGCCCGCATTGCCCAGCGCCAGCGAGTAGCCCCAGACACCGTAGACCCCGCCGAAATGCCGGCGGGCCAGGCCGACGCCATAGACAGAAGGTTGGCCGAGATGGCCGCCGATGACCTGGACGAGACGATTGACGTCTCGAAGCAGGAAATGATTTGGCGAAGCAGGGTACACGCACCTCGCTTTGCTCCCTATACCGAAGCTAAGGGCAAGGTACTGGCTGCTATCCGCTCGTTTACCGACGAGGAAGACCTAGCGAAGGCCGCCGGTGCCCACGAAGTCTGGGGCGAGATGGTTGTAGCGCAGAAGGCGGCTAAGGAGCGTTTCGCCCACGCAGCCGAATTGTTTGAGGAAGCGAACGAAGCCTTTGCGCTCGCTGGGAAGCGTACTGGCAAGGTCAAAGGCCTGTTCCGCCACGCTGACAACGCCTGGGCCGAGGCTGCCCAGCAGAGCACTGAGGAGCTAAGCGAAGCCTACAACAAGTTTACCGACTTCTACAACAGAGCAACGGGAAAGAAGTGGGTAGGGCCGGTAGCGCCGAAGGGGCCTGCGCCCAGCACGTCTCCTGCCGCGAAGGCCGTTCCAGCCCCGAAGGTGGAGGCACCCGCCGTCGAGACCCCGCCCCAAGTGGCTCGCGCTGAGGAAGCGGTAGAACCCCCCGCCTCGCAAGTGGCACGCGCTGAGGATGTGGTGGAACCCCCCGCCTCGCAAGTGGCACGCGCTGAGGATGTGGTGGGGGCGCCCCCACAAATAACTACACCCGAAGCGGCGAAGGCGGTAGCACCGGGACCTAAGCGTCCACGAGTCGAACAGCCAGATCGCCCCTTTGCTCAGTTTTTGAACGATGTAAGCGGCATAGAGAACGACCCAAGTTCCTGGGTCACCAAGGTCGTTGGTGGAGAAGAGGTAACATTCATAACTCCCAAGGCACAGAACCGCGTTATCCAGCGTGCCATTAGGGCGTTTGATGAAGGACATATCAGCCAGAGAGAACTCTACAACCTGGTAGACGATTTCTATAGGCCAGCAGAGCGGTATGGGGCACCGCTGTATCACCCACAGGATGTTGTGGAATACTACCGTGGGCGCTACAAACCCTCCGGCGTACCAGCCGCAAGGCCGATGACGCAAGAAGAAATCGAAGCGGCATTGGCAGAGATTACCCCCCCCGCCCCCAAGGGCGTCGCCGGGGGTGTCGCGGATGAGGCGGGTGCTGTCGCGCCGCTTACTAGGGACGAGTGGAGTGATCTCAGCGTCAAGCTTAGCAAGGAAGCGTCACAGGCTAGGCGCAGAGCTGGGAAAACTCCGGACTCACCAGAAGTAGCGGGAATCAAAGCGCAGATACGCGAGGTTGAGGGACGGGCGAAGGCGGGGGGCTGGTCTTCTGAACGCCGCAACGCGATTGCGCAACTCAAGCGAGACCTATCAGAAGCAGTTTCCAACGAGCGCGTAGAAACGTTGGGTGTACTACGGACGCGCTATGCGTCTTACCGGGCCTCTAACTACACTCTCGGTCTTGACGAAAACACCCGTGAACTTGCTGATGCTATCGCAGCCAGTGCTCGCAAGGAAGGCAAGGCGATCCCGCCAGAAGTGTTGGCGGACTATCCAGACCTCGCTAAGCGCAGTGGCGTCGCCGGCGCGGTCGCGGATGAGACCGGCATCTCTGGGATGAGCAGTGACGAACTCAGACGAGAGTCCGAGCGCGTTTCTGAACAATTGAAACGTGACATGGACGAGGCTTATCCTGAGTATCGTGCGGCAATCGGCAAGGTATCTAACGAAGAGTTGCGCACACTCAAGTACGCAGATGCTGAAGCGAGGCATTATGCCTGGAGAGATGCGGTAGCAAGTGGCGACACAAGCGGACTAGCAAAGTGGCCAGACCTAGTAGCAGAACACAAGCGGTTACGCCTAGTAATGGCGGCGCAAGAAAAGGCGCTTGGGGATGAGGCTTTCCGAAAAGCACTCCTTAAGAAACCCATGGGTGACGAGGGTGGTTATCTCGACCTCACCAGCATTCGCGGCCAGGTCGTGCACACGAAGCGGTTCCTGGATGACGTGGCCGAACGCCTGAAGGGCCGCCCTGGCCTGAGCAAGGTGGAGCCGCTAAGCGACGCCGCCAAGAAGCACCTGCGCGAGAACTACAAAGAGTGGGTGCGGGTGCTCAACAAGAACCGGCTGGTGGCGGCCAACTACGGCGAGCACGCCCGCCACTTCGCTATGCACAATTACGACGGCAAGAAGTCCGCCGATCAACTGGCCTCGCTGACCCTGATGTACCCCTTCTGGTCTACTCG
>ENA-UOWG01002246-UOWG01002246.1-activated-sludge-metagenome-genome-assembly--contig:-NODE-2246-length-17004-cov-9.929730_pt1 | contig 17004 bp, 16 predicted proteins | sample MGYA00238147_ERZ761563 | MGnify/ENA primary metagenome ERZ761563 (study PRJEB28884, sample SAMN05720216) | anaerobic digester metagenome | isolation source: active sludge of municipal... | reverse complement strand
GGCGGTTGTAGGCGCTGCCTTCGATGCGGTCGGTGTAGGTCAGGCCGGCCACGCTATTTTCGCCGAGGTCCCGGCGGACGCGGAGCAGGCTGAACCAGGCATCGGTGGCGCCCAGGTCGTCCACGGAGCCGAGGTAGGCGATGCTGTTGCGGCCCAGCTTGCCGGTCACCTTGGCGCCGCCGATCGGGTCGAAGATGCGGCGGGTGTAGATCAGCTGGCCGGGCGTCGAGAAGAGGTCGATTCCCTTGAGGAAGAAGGGGCGCTTCTCGGGCACGTAGAGCGCAAAGCGCTCATTGACGGTGATGAGTCCCTGGTCGCTCTCGACCTGGCTGAAGTCGGGGTTGACGGTGCCGTCGAAGGCCAGGGTCGTGGTGGCGAGCTGCAGGTTGATGCCGGCGCTGGGCTCCGGGTCGTCGCGGTGGAAATTGCCCTCTGCGTCCTGGGCGCCGGCCCACCCCGCCGTGACGAAGGGCTGTGCCTCGAAGACGAGTCCGCGCTGCATCCCCTCCAGGCCCGTGAGCACCCCTTCCTGCGCCAGGAAGCTGGAGTTGGCTCGCCGCACGTCAGTCCAGGTGTCCTGGTACCCGCTGCGCTGCACATAGCGGACGGCGTTGAACCCCCAGTCCTGGGGCCCCGAGCCCGCGTACTGCAGGCTCTTGAAGGGGATCCGGACCTCGACTTCGTAGCCCTGCTCGGTGCGCCGCCCCTTGGAGTCCCAGAGGTAGTCCACGTTGAGGTCGTCCTGGCCGCCGAAGAGATTGCCGGCGCTGGTGCCCGTCTCGCTCCGGAGGCCGTCCTCCTGCACGCCGAGTCCGTTCACGCCGAAGAAGGCGGCCCGGCGTCGATCGTTGAAGGTGTCCAGGTAGAGCCGCACCCGGTCCTCGCCGTCGATCTTGTCGCGGTCGGTGAAGGTGGCGCGGATGCTGGAGGGGTCGCGATCGTGTCCGATGATCCCGAAGTGAATGGCGGTCGGCGAGAACCAGACGAGGACGATCGTCTCCTCCTCGGCCGGCCGGCCGTCCACCGGGCGCCACTGGTGGAATCCGTCGAGCCGAGCGGCCTGGCCCCAGACCGGTTCGTCGAGGACACCGTCGACGGTGACGGTGGCTTCGATCCTGGGAATCGTGACCGTGGGCGGAGGAGCCTGGGTCGGTGTCTGGACCAGGGCTGCCAGGAGGGGGAGGAGCATGGCGAGAAACTTAGTGCGGTGCGGCCGCTGGGTCGCGGGTCCGGTCCGGGATCGTCCCCCGCAGGACCGCGACGCCGTCCACGGCGACCAGCATGTCGGGCTCCGGCAGGGCCGCCACGCCGATCATCGTGAGCGCCGCCCCCTCCCCGATCGGGAAGATGCCGGACGCGGCGGTGCGCATCGCGTCGAAGTCGTCGCGTGTGCAGCCGACGCAGTAGATGGTCAGCTTGACGATGTCCGCGGGGACCCCCCGCGCGAACCGGACGATGGCCGTTGCGTTGCCGAGGGCCCGCTTGAGCTGGGCCACGCGGTCGCCCTCCCCGACCAGCAACCCGGTGCTGTCGAGGGGCACCTGTCCCGCGAGGTAAATGGTCTGCCCGATCTTGACCGCGCTGCTGAAGCCGGGCAGGGTCGGCACGTTCGGCGCCTGGATGAACTCGGGCGTCGGCGGCGCCATGGGGTAGATCCGCCCCGAGCCGGGAGGGGCCGCCGGCTGGGGGGGAGCGGACGTGGTGGGCCCGCAGGCGGCCAGGGCGCAGGCGGCGAGGAGCGCCGCGGCGGCCCTACTCATACCGGAGCGCCACGATCGGGTCGAGGCTGGCCGCGCGCCGCGCCGGCAGGATGCCGAAGAAGAGCCCCACCGCGGCGCTGAACACGAAGGCGACGAGGATGGCCGTGAGCGAGATGTAGGTGTTCCATCCCGCGAGGCGGGACAGCGTGATGGCCGCCACGGACCCGAGGAGGATGCCGAGGGCGCCGCCGACGAAGGACAGCACCATCGCCTCAATCAGGAACTGGGTCTGGATGTTGTTGCGCGTGGCGCCCAGCGCCTTCCGGATCCCGATCTCGCGGGTGCGCTCGGTGACGGACACCAGCATGATGTTCATGATGCCGATGCCGCCGACCAGGAGGCTGACCCCGGCGATGCTCGCGAGGAGCGCGGTGAACACCTGCGTGGCCTGCTGCTGGGTGGCCAGGATGTCCTGGAAGTTGCGCACCTGGAAGTCGTTGTCGGCGCCCGGGCGGATCTTGTGCTCCCGGCGCAGCACCCGCTCGAAGTCCACCATGCCCTGCTCCATGGGCACGCCGTCGGCCACCTTGACCGTCATCGAGCGGAGCCGGTCGCTGCCGAAGATCCGGTAGCGCGCGGTTTCCAGCGGGATCAGGATCTGCTCGTCGGGGTTCTGGAACGAGCCGGCCGAGCCCTTCCGGTTCAGGATCCCGATGATCTCGAACGGAATGCCCCGGACCAGGAGCATCTGCCCGATCAGGGCCGCGGGGTTCGCGCCGAGCATTTCCGGCACGTCGAAGCCGAGGACGGCGTAGCGCTGGCGGGATTCGTCGTCGCCGGAACTGAACATCCGGCCGTAGGGGACGGTGTAGTTCCGCACCTCGGCGTAGTTGGCCGTGGTCCCGACGATGTTGGCGTTGATGTTCTTGTTGCCGTACTTCACCTGGAGCGACGACTGCATCTCGGGCACCACCGCCTCGATCAGCGGCGCGTCGCGCGCGATGGCCTCGGCGTCGTCGGTGGTGAGGCTGACGCGGACGTTTGACGCCACTCCCTGCCGGAAGGACTGGCCCGGGAAGACGGTGAGCAGGTTGGCGCCGAGGGCGGCGATCCGCTCCTCGACGGCGCGCTGGGCGCCGGTGCCGAGGGCCACCATCGCGATGACCGCCGCGACGCCGATGATGACGCCGAGCATGGTCAGCGCCGTCCGGAGCTTGTTGGCGCGGATCGACTGGAACGCGACCGCGATCGTTTCGCCGAACTGCATGGCTACCGTCCTCCGCCCGCTGCGGGGGTCGTGGTGGTCTGGCGCACGCCGGGGAGGCCGCCACCCGTCATGTTGCCGATCCGCTGCTTGAACTCCTGCTGCGACTGGATCATGCTGGCGCTGGGCAGGATGAGCACGGAATCGCCGAGCGCCACGCCGCTCATGACCTCGCTGTAGTCGAGGTCGGTGAGGCCGGTCCGCACGTTGACCGGGGTCGGCACACCGTTCCGGAGGACGAACACGATGTAGCGTCCGCCGAACTGGAAGTCGTTGGCCACAGGCCGCGGCCCGCCGCCCGGACGCCCGCCACCCATGCCGGCGAAGACCTGCCGCAGCGTGGCCCGCTCGGCGTCGGTGAGCTCCTTGCCGCTCATCCGCTTGGCGAAGATGGCGCGGACCTGCGCCTCCGTCACGCCCTGAGGCAGCGTGATGGTCCGGCCGTCGGGGGTGGTCATGGTGTTCGCGGCCGGGGTCCCGCCAGCGGCCGGCGCCGTGCCGGCTCCCGGGGCCACCGCCGCCTGCGACGTCTGGCCCACCGCCGTGTCGGTCCTGGCCTTGGCGGCGCTGTCGCTGGCGGCCAGCTGGGCCTCGATCCCGGCGGGATCGAGCCCGAGCACCTGTGCCGCCGAGCCGACGTCCCGCTGGGTACGGAGCGCGGCGTTCGGGATGGCGAGCACGCTGTCGCGCTGGCCGACGTGGATTTCCACTTCGGCGTTCATGCCTGGCCGGAGCCGCCCGTCGCGGTTCGCGATCCGCACGATGACGGGGAACATCGTGACGTTCTGCTGGGTGGTAGCCAGCGGCTCGACCTTGAGCACTTCGCCGTCGAAGGGGGTGTTCGGGTATGCGTCCACCGTCACGGTGGCGCGGAGGCCAGCGCGGATCTTCCCGATGTCGGTCTCGTCCACGAGGGTCCGCACCTGGACCAGGTTCAGGTCGGCCATCTTGAGCAGGACCGTGCCGCCGCCCACGTCGCTGGTGGGCGACGAAATCACCTGCCCGCGCTCCACGTTCTTCTCGATGATGGTGCCGGTGATCGGGGCGCGCACGTCGGTGTCGGCCATGCGGATCTTGGCGTTTTCCACCGCCACCTCCGCGCCGACGACCTCCGCCTTGGCGTTGGCATACCCGAGCACGGCCTGCTCCTGCTCCGTCTGCGTGATCGACTGCGACTTGAAGAGCTCGTCGGCGCGGGCGAGCTGCGAGGCCGCGTTCTTGAGCCGGGCGCGCGCCACCTCCAGCTGCGCCTCCGCCTGGGCGAGGGTGTTCCGCGGGGTGCGCTGGTCCACCTGCACCATGAGGGCGCCGCGCTGCACCAGCTGGCCGGTCTCCACCATCATGTCGAGGATCTCGCCCGACGCCTTGGACTTGACCTCCACGGTGGTGTCGGGCTGGATGGCGCCGGCGGCCTGCGCCGACACCACGATGTTGCGCTTCTCGGCCGGCACCGCCTGGTACACCACGGTCGGCGTTTCCTTCTTGCAGGCCGCGAGGGCCAGGAGGGCGAGGATCAGGGTCTGGGTCCGCATTAGCTGTGCTTCTCCGTCAGGAAGTCCCGCTCGACGCGCCCGTCCTTGAGGTGGACCTGGCGCGCGGCGTGGGCGGCGATATCGGATTCATGGGTGACCAGCACGATCGTCTGGCCCCCGCGGTGGAGGTCCTCGAAGAGCGCCATGATTTCGGTGCTCGTGGCCGAGTCGAGGTTGCCGGTCGGCTCGTCGGCGAGGATGATGCTGGGGCTGTTGACCAGCGCCCGTGCCACCGCCACGCGCTGGCGCTGGCCGCCGGACAGTTCGTTCGGGCGGTGGTGCATCCGGTCGCCCAGCCCGACCTGCCGCAGCGCCTCGGTGGCCTTGGCCACGCGGGCCTTGGCGCCGACGCCGGCGTAGACCAGCGGCAACTCCACGTTGTGGAGCGCCGTGGCGCGCGGCAGGAGGTTGAAGGTCTGGAAGACGAACCCGATTTCCTTGTTCCGGATCCGGGCCAGCTCGTCGTCCGCAAGTTCCGAGACGCGGAAGCCGTTCAGCCAGTACTCGCCGCCCGAGGGGCTGTCTAGGCAGCCGATCATGTTCATCAGCGTGGACTTGCCGGAGCCGGAGGGGCCCATGATGGCCACGAACTCGTTCTTCCGGATGACGATGTCCACCCCGCGGAGGGCGCGCACGACCTCGCCGCCCATGTCGTATTCCCGCTGCAGGTTGCGGGTGACGATCATGGCGTCCCGCGGCACGTCGGGCGGTAGCATGGCCATCCGCTCGGCGGTGGTGCTCATGGTGGCGCTCACAGCGACCTCCCGATAAGGGCTTCGATCTGGGCCTTGGCGACGACGTAGTTGTACCGGGCCTGCACGACATCCACCTCCGCCTGCGACAACGCCTCCTGAGAGCTCAGCACGTCCACGATGGTGGCCGCGCCTACCCGGTAGCGCTCCTGGTTGACGCGCAGGTCTTCGGTGGCCGCCTGGAGGCTCGTGGCGGTGATGTCGATCTGGGCGCGGGCCGATTCCAGTTCGGCCAGGCGCGCGGTGAGCGAGGCGTCCACCTGGCGCCGGGCATCGGCGGCGGTCGAGGCGGCCGCGTCCGCGGCGGTGCTCGCGTTCACGATGGACTGGTCGCGCTGGAACTGGTTGAAGATCGGATAGCTCAGGGCGAGCGTCGCCGACCGGCTGTCGAAGAACTCGTAGTCCTGGCTGTCGTTGCCGTTGTAGCTGTACCGGCCGGAGAGGTTCAGCTGGGGCCACCAGGCCGCCTTGCTGGCCTTGACGCTGGCGCGGGCGGCATCGGCCTGGGCCTGCGCGGCGCGCACCTTGGGCGAGTTGTTCTCCGCCTCCAGCCGGATCGCCGAGGTATCGCCGATCTCGGCGACCGTCAGGAACGAGGAGTCGGGCAGCGCGCGCACCCGGCCGTCCATCCCGACCAGCCGGCCAAGGTTCGCCTCGCTGGTAGCCACCGCCGTCAGGGCGGTGAGCAGGTTGAGCTGCGAGTTGCCAAGCGTCACGAGCGAGCGGAGGGAGTCGGAGCGGGTGGCGCTGCCGGCACGCAGCTTCGCCACCGAGACCGTGAGCTGTTCCTCCGCCCGCCGCAGGCTGGCCCGGCGCACGCGGACCAGTTCGTTCGCGGCGAGCGCGCCGAAGAAGGTCTGCTTGGCGCTCAGGGTCGTCTGGTACTGGGCGTCGAGGAGCCCCGCGTCGGCCGCCGTCTCGGTGGCGCGCGCCGCGTCCATCTGCGCGCCTCGGCGGAAGCCGGTGAACAGGTCCACCGACGCGCTGAAGCCGTTGCTGATGCTCTTCGCGTACGACTCGCCGGAAATGACCTCGCCGGTAATCTGGTTGACGCGCGAGGGGCCGTTGGAATAGCTGGTTCCGAAGCTCGAGTTGAACGAGAGGCTCGGGATGTAGGCGCCCCAGCTCGACCGGTACTGTGCGCCGGCGCGCTGCACGGCGCCCTGCGCCGAGACGACCGACGGCTGAGCCACCTGGGCCCGCTGGATGGCGTCCTGGAGGGTGATCCCCGGCGTGGTCGGGGCGGTCGGCTCCTGGGCGCTCAGCATGGCGGGCAGCGCCAGGGAGAGCGCGACGAGTCTAGCGAGGTGCATTCGAAGAATCCTTGTTCCGGCGCCGGGCGTCCTGGCGCTCGAGCAGCTCGGCGTACCGGCGCTGCTGGTCGGGAGTGAGGTGCGCGTTGATCTCCGAACGGAGTTCCGTCCGGACGGTTTCAAACTTGGGGCGAATGTCCTGCCAGATGGAGTCCATCCGGGGTTCATACCGCTCGAGGATCTGGCCCACACTGTCGCGCTGGGCCGGGGTCAGGTCGAGATCCTTCGCCAGTCGGGACAGGTACCCCGACGGCCCGCCGTTGTGCCCCATGCCCGGGGGCCGGTGGTAGAGCGCCAAGGCCCCGCCGCCCGCCACGGCCCCGAGCAGGAAAGCCGCCAGTAGCAGCAGGGCGGCGGTGCGAGTGGACTTGGTCATGCGTGTGTGCTCCTTGCCTCAGTAAGCCATGACGGCGAGCAGGGCGACGCTGCCCGCGGGTGCCGTGTCGCTCGCCAGCTCCACCAGGGAGCCGGCCGCCGAGTTCGCGGCGCTGCGCGTGCTCGCCTGGCTGTCGGTGCCGCCAAAGGCGGCGCCGAGCACCGCCAGGAGGACGGCCGCTGCGGCCAGCCCAGGGAGCGTCCACCGGGCCACCGATCGCCAATCCCCCTCCTCGGCCGTGGCCACCGCGACGCCTCGCATCCGTCCGGCGAAGGCGGCGTCGTCGGGCGCGGACAGGTGGGCGCGCAGCAGCGCACCGAGTTCCTCGTCCCGCCCCGCATTGAAATCCTGCATGTCCGTCATTTGTCGTTCCCTCCTGTCGGGGCCAGCGCCGCGCGCATGGCACGGCGAGCGTGGAAGACGTCGGAGCGGACCGTCCCCACCGGGACGTCGAGCATCACGGCAATCTCCTCGTGCACATATCCCTCGGCGTCGTGCAGTACCAAGGCCATCCGGCGGCGTTCCGGGAGCGTGGCGAGCGCCCGGTCGAGGGCCTCGCGAAGCAGCGCCCGATCCAGGTCCCGGTCGGGACCCGCACGGGAGTCCGGAGCGCTCTCGGGGACCTCCTCGGTCTGGCGGAGCTTCCGCCGCCTCCGCAGGTCTGCCGCCGCGTTCACCACGATCCGGAGGAACCAGGGCCCAAACGGCCGGGCCGGGTCGAAGCGGTCCAGCGCCCGCCAGGCCGAGTACAGCGCATCCTGCACCGCGTCGTCCGCATCGTGCGGGTCCAGCAGGGCCGCGCGGGCCACCCGCCTGGCCCGCTCCGCGTGGCGCTCCACGAGCGCCCCGAAGGCCTCGCTGCTCCCTGCCCGGGCTTGGGCCGCCAGCTCGGCTTCGGTCACGGGAGAGGTACGCATTGGGGCGGGAAAGCGTTGAGACGGGGTGGCGGGAGGGGGGTCACTGCTCGGTCCGGCGCCGGAACGCCTGCAGACCTGCTCCGACGGCCATCCAGAGGCAGAGCCCGGCCACGATCAGCGCCATGGTCTGCGGGAGAACAATGAAGAGGAGCCCCAGCAGTGCCAGCACGAGGGCGACGGGGGCGAAGACGGACCGCCGGGCCGCCGTGGCCAGCCCCCGGAGGGCCAGGCCGGTGCGCCGGCGCTTTTCCCGGAAGCGGCGCACGTGGCCGGCAGGGGCGATTTCGGGGACGTCGCGGTTGATCGTGCCGGGGAGCATCCCGCCGAACCGCCTTCCCTGGCCCGCCTGACGCCATTGCACCTCGGAACTCTGTGCGGCGTCACGTCGGAACTGCGCCTCGAGCTGGGCTCCGAGGCTCGTGTCGTGGAGCAGCACGTCCAGCTCGAAATTGCCGATCAGGCTCGACGGGTTGAGGTTGCTCGACCCCACCCGGCACCAGGCCCCATCCACCACGATCGTCTTGGCGTGGAGCATCGGCCCGTCCCACTCGAAGATCCGGACGCCGGCCTGGAGCAGCGCGCGGTACCCGATACGGGTCAGGTCGCGGATCAGCGGGAGGTCGCTCGCGCCCGGGACCAGGAGGCGCACGTCCACGCCGCCGCGGGCGGCGTCGAGCAGGGACTGGAAGAGGGAACGCGGCGCCACGAGGTAGGCGTCCGTGATCCAGAGCCGGTCCACGGCGCCGGCCGCCAGCAGCTCCACGATGCGCTGGATGCGCGCGCGCCGCGGCTCCCCGATGATGACCCCGATTTCGGCCTGGCCCGCCGCGGCGAACTCGCCGGCGTGCTGTCCGGGCGGGATCACGCCGCCCGCCAGCGTCCAGGTCTGCTCGAAGGCGTGGTCGAGCGCCATCGCCGCCGGGCCGTCCATCTGGATGGCGGTGTCCCGCCAGGGCTGGATCCCGCGGGCGGGATCACCGGCCCACTCGTCGCCGATGCAGAGGCCGCCGACGATGGCGGTGCCGGCGTCCGTGACCACCAGCTTGCGATGATCCCGCGCTGCGTTGCCCAGGAGATCGACGAGTCGCGGCGGGTTGAAGCGCCGGAATTCCACTCCGGCGGAATGCAACTCGGCGGCGCGCCGCCGCCCGAGCCCGCGGCTCCCCAGCCAGTCGGTCAGCACCCGCACGGCCACGCCGGCGCGGGCGCGCTCCGCCAGCGCCTCGTAGAAACGGCGGCCGGTCGCGTCGTCCCTGATGATGTAGTTCTCGAAATGCACCCACCGCTCGGCGCGGCGGATGGCCTCGAGCATGGCGGGGAAGACCTCGGGGCCGTCCACCAGGAGCCGGGTGGCGTTGCCCGGGATGAACCGGGAGCCTCCCGCGCGGGCCAGCGCGCGCCCGGCCATGGCGGCCGCGGCGAACCGGCTCATCCCGTGGTACCGAGCCCCAGCACCGCCTCGTGCGGCCGGAGTGCCTCGAGCAGGAACTGGATGAGCTCCTCCAGCGGCACACCGAGCTCCTCGGCGCCCAGCCGGACGTCCTCCCGGCTCACGCCGCGGGCAAAGGCCTTGTCCTTGAGCTTCTTGAGCACGCTCTTCGGCTCGAGATCGACCAGGGAGCGCGAGGGGCGGACGAGTGCGCACGCCACGAGGAAGCCGCAAAGCTCGTCCACGCCGAAGAGGGCGCGGGCCATCGGCGTCTCCCGGGGCACGCCGGTGTAGGCGGCGTGGCCGAGGATGGCGTGTTGCCACGACTCGGGGGCGCCGAGGCCGGCCAGGATGCGCACCCCCTCGCTGGGGTGCTCGGCATCGGGGGCGTGCGCGGCGTTGGGAAACCGCTCGTAGTCGAAGTCGTGGATCAGGCCGACGGTGCCCCAGGCCTCGGGATCCTCCCCCGACCGCACGGCCATGGCCCGCATGGCGATTTCCACGGCGTACATGTGCTTCCGGAGGGCATCGGAGGCGGTGTATTCGTGCACGAGCGCGAGGGCGCGGTCGCGGGTCAGCGTCAATCGGTGCTCCGGTGAGGGTCCGGGGTGAAAGCTACCGATTCGCCGGGAGCTTGTAAGAGGTGGGCGGGGCAAAAGGAGAAGGGCGGCGGGCCGGATTCCGGCCCGCCGCCCTTCCTCGTGGTGCGACTGATCAGTCGGTCAGGGGATGCTGGTTCCGAAGAACTGGTTGACGGTCGAGACCAGCGAGTCGGCGATCACCTGGTGCGCCACCGTGGAAGGGTGTACGCCGTCGAGCGAGAAGTACGGTCCGAAGCCCACCGAACCGCCGGCCAACGCCGGGGCGATGTCGGGCACCGGCGGGATGGCCCCGGTGGCTACGAGCGCCAGGAGCGGCGCATTGATATCGAGGTAGGCCATGCCGCGTGCCGCCGCCTCAGAGGAGATGAAGGCGTTGTAGCCAGCAACGGCCTGGTGCATGCCCGAGAGCTCGGTCGGCGTGACGACCAGGGCGTCGATGGAGCAGTCCATGGTCTGGGTGAGCCCCTGTGCCGCGGCGGCAATCATCGGCACCGCCTTGGTCCACGGAATCAGGGTGGAGAGCCCGTCAGGCGCGGCGCAGTTGGTGAGCACGTTCCACCGACCGAGGGCGTTGAGCCCGGCCAACGTGGCGTTCGGGGTCGTGGGCAGCGGGGCCTGGCACCGGAGCGCGTCCACATATGTCAGGCAGTAGTAGATGGCGGTGCGCGACGCAAAGGGGATGACGGAGACGTCGCCCACGCTGAGGAGTGTGGCGGCCGCCCCCGTGGCCTCGATGGAGTCGAGCATGGCGCCGTAATTGGCTTCGAACACCGGCACCGGGGTCACCAGCGCGGGGTTGCCAGGGTTGGCGCTGTTGGTGAGTGCCCCGAGGACGTCGTTGTTGCCGATCCAGACGGAGACGAAGGTCGGGTCAGCGTCACGCATGGCCTGAATCTGCGTGCGCCCGCCAAGGATGAAGGTCGTGAGCGCGTTGCTGGCCGACTGCGGGATCATGTTGTCCAGCGGCGAGAACGACGTGGCGTTGGGCACCGCGACGTTGCTGACGTAGAACAGCCGCTCGTCCGCGCGCAGGTCGCAGGTGGTCGACGTGCCGCCGCCGACCCGGGCCTGGGTGACGTTGTTGGTGAACGGCGGCGGGCACCCGCGGCCCTGCAGCGAGGGCACGAAGAAGGGGGCGTTGGCGCGGCCGGCGAAGAGCACCGCGTAGGAGCGCTGCTGCGTGCTGTCGTTGATGCCGGCAGACTGGAAGCCGGCGGTGATGCTGTTGCCCAGCGAGACGTACCGGGCCATCAGCCCGTTGCTGGTGGAAAGGTCTGGGGCGTTGAGCGGGTCGTTCTCGTAGCACCCCGCCAGGAGGGGGAGCGCCAGCATGAGACCCGCGGCCACTCGAATGCGCTGCATATGCTGTGATCTCCCGATCAGAACGAGTAGGTCAGGGTGATACCAACCAGGTTCGCCTGGAACGTGTACACGCCGTCGTTCAGCGCGGCGGTCGGGACGGCCATGCCGCCGTCGCCCGACCGGCCCTGGCGGTCCGCCTGGTCGATGTACTGGTAGGCAAGGTCAAAGCCGAACCGCTCGTTGATGCGTGAGCCGAAGCCGGCGGTGAACTCGGTGCGCGCGGCTTCCGGCAGGTTCGGGGTGACGGTCTGGTCAGGGGCCGCGGCGTTGTGCGCGATGATGCCGAGGCGGGCCGTGGACTTCGAGCCCACGAGGTACTCGGCGCCGAGCCGCCACGACGTGGTGTTCTTGTAGTTCTCGACGATCGTCTTCTCACCCAGCAGCGCGAAGTTGAGCGGCAGCGTCTCCCAGACGCTCCAGTACTGGATGCCGACGTCGCCCAGCAGGCGCAGCTTGTCCGTGGCCTGCAGCGTGAGGCCCATGCTCAGCTGCGCGGGGTAGGGAAGCGTCGCGGTACCGCCCTGGTTCACCAATGAGCCGCCGGGCTGGAACTGTGGCGCCACCAGTGCATCGATCGGCGTCCCGGCCGGCAGTCCGAGCGGGTTGCCAGGTGCCAGGTAGAGGTTGGTCTCCACTTGGGTGATGGTGGCCAGGCCGTCGTCCACATTCACCGTCTGCTTGGAGAGGTACCGGATGCCGAACGAGAGGTCGTCCGTGAGCTTGGCGATGGCGCCGATGTGGAAGCCGGTCGAGATGTCGTTACCGGCCAGCTGGACGTCCGCGAAGTCGGTCCCGTAGGCCACGCCGAGGTTGGCGAAGGTGACGCCCGGCGCGGCTTCCTGGTCGGCGAGATCCACGCGCTGCTTGAGTTCGACCGACGAGCTGGTGATGTCGAAGCCGATGCCGAAGCTGAGGCGGTCGCTGGCCTTGAGGCCGAAGCTGGGCTGAAAATAAATGCCCTTGACCGAGCTGTAGTACCCGAGGAACCTGCCCTCGGCCGTGGTCGGCCACTCGATGGCCAGGCCGTAGGGGGCAAAGACGCCGAAGCCGATCGTGGCGTTGTCGGAGAGGCCGTAGCCCATGAACAGGGCGGGCACCGGATGAGTTTCCTCGACGAGGCTGCTGACCTCGCCGGTGGTGCTGTTGGTGAAGTCGCCCGTCGCGCGAATCATCGTGGCGCCGGCGCTCGTGACGCCCTTCCCCTTGGCCAGGAGCAGGCCGGCCGGGTTGATGAAGATGGCCGAGCCGTCGGCGCACGGCGAGGCGACGCCGGTGCCGCCGCGTCCCATCGAACATGACCCGTGCTCGTTGACGCTGAACCCCTGCGCTTCAACCGGTCGCGGCATGACCAGGACGGCGGTCAGTACCCCGGCGGCAATCCAAACCTGGAACCGTCGCATACGTGGACTCCAATTCGGGACGACTTCAGGGACGCTCCGGGCGGACCCGGCGAGAAGAGTGACGAAAACATATCGCGCGGAGGAAAGGGTTGTCAAAGCCGACTTTCATACCCGAGCGGGCTGGTCGGCATAGTCCTTAGTGGGCCCCGATCGCCTTGGCGCGGCTGGCCGTCAGGGGCACCCGGGTGACGCCTCCCCCGTCGAGGGCGATCTCGAACGCGAACGCGCCCGGCTTGGGGAGCGGGACGTCGAACACCAGCACCGCCCCCGCCTCGACTTCGGTGACGCCCGCCGGTGGCTCCCCGAACTGGACGCTCCCCTCGCCGCCGAGGAGCTCGGTGTCGTCCTCGTCCACGAAACGGATCCGGATCGCGTGGGTCCCGATGTCCGTCCGCCGCCCGCGTACGCGGATGACCAGGTGGGTGCGGGGGTGGACGGTGGGGAAGTCGGCCACCCAGACGTGCTGGAACATGCCCATCACGGAGAGCTTGCCCTGCTGGTCGACCAGGGCGTAGTCGGCGAGGACCGCGAAGTCGAGCCGGAGGGTCATGCCACCCGGATCGACTCGATGACGTCGTTCTTCTGGATCGCGTTGACGATGTCGAGCCCTGTCTTGACCTGCCCGAAGACGGTGTGGACCCGGTCCAGGTGGCCTTGCGGCGAATGGCAGATGAAGAACTGGCTCCCGCCGGTGTTCTTGCCCGCGTGCGCCATCGAGAGGGTGCCGGCCACGTGCTTGTGGGTGTTCTTCTCGGTCTCGCACTTGATGGTGTAGCCCGGCCCGCCGGTGCCGACGCGGGGATGGTTCGGGTCGCGGCTGAGCGGATCCCCGCCCTGGACCATGAAGTTGGCGATCACGCGGTGAAATCGCGTGCCGTCATAGAACTTGTCGTTGGCCAGTTTCTCGAAATTGGCGACGGTGCCCGGCACTTCCTCGTCGAAGAGGTCGGCGACGATGGTGCCGCGGCTGGTCACGATGGTGGCGGTCTTCATCAGGGTGTCCGTGGGATGTGGGTCAGGTGGCGTGGGTGGCCCGGTCGGCCGGCCGGAAAGATAGCGATGCTGCGGCGAGTCCGGCGACCACCCAGAGCGCCCCGGACCAGTACGGCGCCCCCGGTCCGACGTGGTCGAACGCCAGCCCCGCCCAGACCGGCCCCGCGATCCGGGTCAGGCTGGCCACCGACTGCAGGGAGCCGAGCACCCAGCCCTGCTCGGCCGCGCCGACGCTGCGCGACACCTCGGAAGTGAGCATCGGGCCGGCTGCCGAGCTGCCCAACGCAAGGACGACGATGGCCGGGTAGAGCCAGACGACGGCCGGGACGAACGCCGTGGCGGCAAAGCCGACGGCCATCAGCGCCAGGCCGCCCATCGCGATCGGGCGCTCGCGGTCCGCCGTGGAGATCCGGCGGAGCAGGACGCCCTGCACGAGGACGCCCACGAGGCCCACGAGGGTGAACAGGAGCGCGTTCCCTTTCGGCCCGAGACCGAATCGCGCGTGGGTGAAGACGGCGAAGTTCGACTGCAGGCCCGCCATGGCGAAGCTCATCGCGAAGAACGCCGCGAAGATGCGAGCCACCCCCGGCCGGCGGACCGCCTCGCCGAGGTGACCGAGCGGATGCAGGTCGCCAAGCCGGAAGCGAGACTTGGTGCGGCGCTCCGGCGGCAGCGACTCCGGCAGCACGAGGTACCCCAGCGCGACGGTGGCGAGCGAGAGCACGCCCGCGGCATAGGCCGGCGCGCGGAGGCTCCAGTGGCTCAGTATGCCGCCCAGCGCGGGGCCGATGATAAACCCGAGGCCGAACGCCGCGCCGATCAGCCCGAAATTCTTGGCCCGGTCCTGCGGCGGCGAGACGTCCGCGATGTAGGCCTGCGCCGTCGAGATGTTGCCCCCGGTGAATCCGTCGATCAGGCGGGCCAGGTACAGGAGCCAGAGGGTCTGGGCCGCACCGAAGATGAAGTACCCGACACCGGTGCCGAGGACGCTCAGGAGCAGCACGCGGCGCCGGCCGATCCGGTCCGACCAGGCGCCCAGCACCGGGCTCGCGAAGAACTGCGCCGCTGCGAAAGTCAGGCTCAGGAGGCCCACCGTCAGGGCGTCGGTGCGGAATTCCGCGACGATGAACGGCAGCACGGGCACCAGGATGCCCACGCCGAGCAGGTCGAGGAACACAGTCAGGAAGATGAAGGTGAGCGGCCGCGCGCCCGTCCCGCGAGCGTTAGGCATGGGCCGTCGCCTTGGCGCCCGGGCAGAGCGCCCTCACCGGGCAGGCGTCGCACCGGGGGCGGCGGGCGATGCAGACGGCGCGGCCGTGGCTGATCAACAGGTGCGACAGGAGGGTCCACTTCGGCCGCGGAAAGAGCCGCATCAGGTCCTGCTCCACCTTTTCGGGGTCGGTGGCAGAGGTCAGGCGGAGCAGGCGGGCGATCCGGCCGACGTGGGTGTCCACGGTGATGCCGTCGTTCCGGCCGAAGGCGTTGCCGAGGACGACGTTCGCGGTCTTTCGGCCGACGCCGGGCAGGGCGCGCAGCTCGTCCATGGTGTCGGGGACCCTGCCGCCGTGCCGCTCCACCAGCGCGGCGGCCATGGCGAGGAGGTTGGCCGCCTTGTTCCGGAAGAAACCTGTGGAGCGGATCAAGTCCTCCACCTCGGTCTGCGTCCCGCCGGCGAGGGCGCGGGGATCGGGGAAGCGGGCGAAGAGCGCCGGCGTGACAAGGTTGACCCGGACGTCGGTGCACTGCGCGGAGAGGATGGTGGCGACGAGGAGCTGGTACGGATCTGCGTGGTCGAGCGCGCAATGCGCATCGGGGTAGGCCGTTTCGAGCAGGTCGAGGATCCGGGCCGCCCGCGCCACGCGGGCCGAAGCCGATTCGCGGGCCACTCAGCCCCGCCGTGCCCGCGCGAACTCGAGAAATCCCTCGGCGGTGCGGGTGTTGAGGATGTCGGCGGGGCCAAGCCAGCCCTTGCGGGCGATGCCGACGCCGTAGGCGACGTTGCCGAGCCCGGCCAGGTTGTGCGCGTCGGCGCCGATGGAGATCATCACGCCGTGCGCCCGGGCGCTCCGCAGGACGCGCCAGTCCAGGTCCAGCCGGTGCGGGTCGGCGTTGATCTCGATCGCGACGCCGGCCGCCCCGGCCTTTGCGAAGATCGCCTCGAGGTCGATGGCGTAGGCGTCACGCGAGAGGAGCAGCCGCCCGGTCGGGTGGCCGAGGATCGTCAGGTACGGGTTGTCGAGCGCGGCGAGGACGCGCGCCGTCATTTCCGGCCCGGTCAGGTTGAAGCGGCTGTGGATCGACCCGATCACGAAGTCCAGGCGGGCGAGCACGTCGTCCTCGTAGTCGAGTGCTCCGTCGGCGAGGATGTCCGCCTCCACCCCGTGGAGGATCCGGCATCCGGGCATCCGGGCGCCGACTTCGGCGATCTCCGCGGCCTGCCGTCGCAGCCCGTCCGGCGACAGCCCGCCCGCGTAGGCCGCGGACTGGCTGTGGTCGGTGATCCCGATCCACTCGTAGCCGGCGGCCGCGACACCGTTGGCGAGTTCCGATACCGAATTGGATCCGTCCGAGTAGTCCGTATGGCAGTGCAGGAAGCCCCGCAGGTCGCCCGCCTCGAGCAGGGTGGGGATCGCGCCGGTGGCGGCGGTGTCGATCTCCTGCCCGCCCTCGCGGAGTTCGGGAGGAATCCAGGCGAGGCCGAGCGCCCGGTAGAGCGCCTCCTCGTCCGGGGTGGGGACGAACTCGCTGCCGCGCCACAGCGCCGCGCCGCGCAGCGAGCAGCCCTCGCGGGTGGCGTGCGCCTCGAGCTGGCGGAGGTGCGCGTCGCTCCCCGTGGCCTGCACCAGCACGGCACCCGCGTTGAGCGGCGGGGTCACGAGGATCTGGGCGGTGGTGCCGCCGACAAACCGAAGCGTGACGTGCCGTTCGTCCTGTCCGGCGAATTCGTGCACGCCAGCGACCTGGCCGAGGCGCGCGAAGATCTCGGCGGCGGGCACCTCGGCCACCAGCACGACGACGAGGTCCTTCACGACCTCACTCCGACGCCGGACCTCGCCCGCGGCCGTGGCGCTGAGGACGCCCGGCACCCGCCCGAGCGCCTCCACCAGCGTCCGCGCCTCGTCGTCGGCGTGGTGGGCCAGGCGGTAGGCGCTGGCCTGGCGGAGGAAGGCGATGCTCTTGCGGATGTTGTCGGCGGTCTTCTGGCCGAACCGAGGCAGTGCGGCGAGCCGACCGTCGGAGGCCGCGGCTTCCAGTTCCGGCAGGGATTCGATGCCGAGCGTCTCGTGGATCTGGCGGATCTTGGCCACGCCGAGGCCCGAGATGGCGAGCATCTCCACGAGGCCCGGGGGCACCTGGCCGCGCA
>ENA-UOWG01002245-UOWG01002245.1-activated-sludge-metagenome-genome-assembly--contig:-NODE-2245-length-17007-cov-4.817426_pt1 | contig 17007 bp, 19 predicted proteins | sample MGYA00238147_ERZ761563 | MGnify/ENA primary metagenome ERZ761563 (study PRJEB28884, sample SAMN05720216) | anaerobic digester metagenome | isolation source: active sludge of municipal... | reverse complement strand
TTCAATTATTTTTTCAAAGATATAAGGCATTACTTTTGAGGTAAAAGAGCGATATTCCACTGGAAGCCCGCCCCCAATGTTCACTAAATCTATTCTTTTGAAATTTTCAGAGTCTATGGAATCTTCAAGCTCTTTTTTTATCTCCCATTCACTTGTGTTTTGAGATTTTCTGTGCAAATGAATGCCTAATATTTCAATTAGTTTGTTGTCTTTTATTTCTTTAATTAAATCATTCACTTTTTTCGAGGGCATTCCATAAACAAAGTATTTTTCGCTTCCAATTCTGTGCTCTTGAAGTTTCATTCTTAAAGAGAGATTTATTTTTATCTTTGTTTTTTTTATTGCCTCGAGAATTCTTTGAAAATCTATTTCATTGTCAACTACGAAGTTTCTTACACCTTTTTTAAGGATGTTCTCAAGTTCATCTACTGATTCTGCCTGGCTAAAAAACCAGATTTTATTTTTATTTTTTATTTTTTCAATCTCTTCTTTAGCATGAATAGAAAAATCGCAATTAGAAACATCTTGAAGAATATCTCCAACTTCTCGATTGGTTTTGTAACTGTATGAAATTTTTAATTTCAGTTTTTCTAAAACATTTAATTGTTCAATTAACTTAGACTTTGAGAGAATGAATTTTGCTTCTGCCATGTGCATTGATTAAATAATTTTTTGAGATTTTAATTCATCTAAAACCGCGCACATCAAAAGAGGGAAAATTATTGTAACGTCTCCATTTACTGTTGCTGCTTCTGCATTATCTTTAAGTTTTCCCCAAGATTTTGCTTCTTGAGTTGTTGCTCCGGAAATTGAGCCGGAGGAAGCATGAGATGTTGTTAAATAAACAGCATAATCAAATCCTCCTGAAAGAAGCGCAGAGAATATTGCATAATGCTTGGAAATTCCCCCTCCGAGAGAGATTAAGCCTTTCTTTTCATCAAATCCTAAGTCTGTGACAACCCTTTGCATATCCCAAATTGTGTCCACAATAAAATCCTTGTGTTTTTGTTGGAACATGAACAAATGGAATCCTAAAGAAGAATCCGCAATTCCAGGGCAATAAATTGGGATATTATTTTTTGCTGCTTGATACAGTAGGGAATTTTTATCTTTAATCAGTAACCCAATTTCTTTCAATAATTCTGAGGAAGAGATTCTTGGAGTTTTTTTGTAAATATTTTCCAGCAATTCCAACATTTTGTCTTCAAATTTCATGTAGCTTTCTGTTCTTATTAAAATATTCCCAACTCTATTTTCTCCATTTTCATGAAGCTGAGTGTCATCAGCATAAAAACTGGAAACTTCAAAGTTTTCGCCAAGCGATTTCATTATATCTTCTTCAATTGAGCCTGAAGTTGTAACAATAACATCTGGAATTTTAAGTTCGCAAAGCTGCGCAAAAAAGCCTCTTAATCCTGAAGTTGTCATATTTGAAGTGAAAGTAAGGAATATTTTTGCTCCTGCTCGCTTCATTTTCACAACTACTTCTTTAGCTGCATTAAGTTCAATTGATTGATATCCTAATCCTGCGAAGCTGTCAACTAGCTCTTTCACAGTCAAGTTTGGTTTCCATTGAAAATCTTTAATTTTTCTCATTTTATTTTCCTTGTTGTTTTTATTTATTTTTCCTGTTATTTTTTATTTATTTTCCTTTAAAACTAAATTTATTATTTTTTTAGCAAGTGCGATTGTTTTTTCTGGATTCTGTTTTGTTGGATTAACTTCAACTAAATCTGCTGCGCAAACATTTCCATTTTGAATTATTTGTTTGATTAAGGTTAATCCTTGAGATTCAGTTGCACCATCTTTTTCTGGATAACCTGTAGCAGAAGCGATTGAAGAATCAAAAAAATCTATATCCATTGATAAATAAATCTGTTTGTCTTTTAAAAAAGTGTTTAATTTTTCTTGACAATTGTTTAACTCTGATATTTTAATCTTATTAACAGAGTGTTTTTCTTCTTCAGGATCAATGTTTCTCGCTCCAATTAACAAAATATTCTTAGGATTAAATCCGAGTTCAATAACCGCTGCTAACCATTCTTCATGCGTTGGATTTTCCATCGGAGGCATTAAATCTGGATGGGCATCTAAAACGACAATTCCTGCGTTTTTGTGAGTTTTAATGAAATTTTTTACTAACGGGTAGCTTATGGAATGATCTCCTCCGATAAAAAAAGGTTTTTTTGTCATTAAATCTTTAGATTGCTCTAGAATTTGATTTTCTTGCTCTTCAATATCTCCATTATTTGGATTTATTTTTTTATAAAAAGAATACGAACTTCCTTTAAGTAATTCTTTTGGAGCTAGCTCTACGCCATGAGTCTTTCCGAGACCATTCTTACCAGAAATTTCAATTAATAGCATTTTAGAAGAAAAGGGTCACAACTATATTTAGTAGTTTTTAGGAATCGCAATTGATTCTGTTGTGTCCATATTTTTGGTTATTTTTGAGAGTATTTAAAGCTTTTTTATTTACAATATTAAGGAATTCTTCTTGGAAACCAGATCTTTTTCTCAGGTTCAGAATGTTTTTCTGCAGGCTCTTGCTGTTTTTTATCTGTTTCTTCCTGCTTTTCTAATTTGCTTTCTTTTTCTTTTTTATCTTCATCTTTTTCCGGAACTTTTTTAACTTCTTTTTCTGCAGGTTTCTCAATCTCGTTTTTCACTTCTGGTTTGTCAACAAACAAACTTTGAACTTCTTGAAGCTCTTCGAGTGTTGCTTTGTATCTTTTTGATTCAATGTTTTCTTCGTTGTAAACTGGAATTAAATTGATTATTCCATGCCCTTGAAAATCAACAGTTGCAATTTCAATGTCTTTGGAATTTAATTTTTCCTTGAGTTGTGCAGCGAGTTTTTGTGCGAAGAGAACAATCTTGCTTTTCATTTCTTTCAGTTGAAGATGCTCTTTTGGCAAAACCATTGTATGCCCTTTTGAAACAGGGTTAAGTTCAAGAACAGCTATTGCTTCTTGAATTTCAGAAATCTTATAACTTTCTAGCTTTTCTGAAGCAATAAGACAGAAAACACAATTTTGATTTTCAGATTCTTGTGACATTGACTTATCTTAGATTAAAGAATATTAAAACTTATCCAATATCTGTTTATCTATTCATCCAATAGCTCTTCTTAAATCAATAACTTCCACAGAATTAACATCTTGGATTGTTCTTAATTCTTGTTCCAAATCTTCAAGTTCATTTTCTTCAGGCCAGGCAAAACCTGCTATGACTGCAATTAATCCAAATGCAATTGGCTGTTGTTCAAAAACAGGATTAAGAACTTTTTTAGACTTAATAATCTTTTTAGCGTCCTCGGTTATTTTGTCTAAGTCTACGCCTGGTGCTACTGGCATTATTTTTATTTTAACTAAAGCTGTTCCCATGGAGTTTTTTATGAGATTTCTTTTATAAATGTTTTGAAAAATTAGTACTCTGCAAACTATAGCAATACTTAAAAAATAGCTTCTGTTTTTCTTGGTATGTTAGAAAATTATTCCAAACTTTTAGAGAGGATTTCCAGGCATTCTGGAATCAATAAAGAGGAACTGGACAGAAGAGTTGAAGCTAAAAGAGCAAAGCTTTCTGGGTTAATTAGCAAAGAAGGAGCTGCTCAGATTGTTGCTTCAGAATTGGGAATTTCTTTTGATAATGAACTTCTGAAAATAAATGAACTTTTGCCTGGAATGAAAAAAGTCAATGCTATTGGAAAAGTGATTAATCTTTCTCCTGTTAGAAGTTTTGTAAGAAAAGGACAAGAAGGAAAAGTTGTTAATTTAACTTTAGCAGATGAAACTGCAAACATTAAAGTTGTGCTTTGGGATATGAATCATATTGCTCTTGTTGAAACAGGTGATTTGAAATTAGGTGATGTCATTGAAATTTCCAATGGAACAATGAGAGACAATGAAATTCACTTGGGCAGTTTTTCAAATATTAAACGTTCTGCAGAAGAAATCAATGCAGTTGTAACACAAAAATCTGTTCATGAGAAAAAGATTTTGGAAAGTGTTGCTTCTGAAAGTGTTAAGTTGCGAGCATTTATCGTAAGCGTGCTTGGGCCAAGATTTTTTGAGACTTGCCCTGAATGCAGAAAAAAAGTGCAGAAAGAATCTGATGGATTTATCTGTGCAGAACACGGAAAAGTTATCGCTGATAAAAGAGCTCTTGTAAATCTTGTTTTAGATGATGGAACAGAAACAATTCGAGCTGTTTTATTCTCAGACAGTTTCCCTAAATTAGGATTAACGGATTTAGAAGATATTGATAAAACAGCTGTTCAAAAAGAAGAACTTTTAGGGAAAGAAATGTTTTTCTCTGGAGAAATTCGTGTGAACAAGTTTTTCAATAACAATGAATTGAATATTGAAACAATTGAACCAGTTGATGTTGATAAACTGCTTTCAGAATTAGAAAAAAAGTAAATTAAGAATGTTAACCCGTACACATTTAGCTATTTCAATATTTTTTATTTTATTGTTTTTCCCCTTATTTGACAATAAGATTGTCTTTTGCGGAGTTATGATTGTTTCCACTTTGCTTCCAGATATAGACAGTTCGCATTCTAAGCTTGGAAAAAACTTTTTGTTGCGCCCTTTGCAATTCTTTTTTGGGCATAGGGGAATTCTGCACAGTTTTACATTTGCTTTAATGATTAGTGTGTTGGTTTTCTTTTTTTCACAAGAAGCTTCAATAGCATTCTTTTTTGGTTATGGATTGCATCTGCTAGCAGATAGCTTAACTGTTATGGGAATAACTCCTTTTTATCCAATTTCTAAAAAATGGAAAGGAGTAATTAAAACAGGTGGATGGAGCGAAGCAATTATTTTCATGATTTTGATTTTAGCAGATATAGCTTTGTTGGTTTTTAGGCTGCCTTTTATTTTTAATTTGTAACTTCTTTGATAAATTAACCTGAAAAATTAACTAAAAATTCCTCGATAATTGCTTTTTGAAATATATATCCCAATCCGAACAATCTTTATAAACAGACTAAAGATAAGAAAGGTATGGCTGAAGAAGACGAAGAATTTGAAGAGGAAATTGAAGAAAAAGAGGAGAAATCTGAAAAGAAATCTAAGTCTAGCAAGGAAAAAGGTAAAGACAAAGAGCCTACTTTAACTGATTTGCCTGGCGTTGGGCCTGCTGTTGCAGCTAAACTTGAATCTGCTGGAGTTTTTGATTTAATGTCTCTTGCAGTAATGAGCCCTGCAGAATTAGGCGATGTTGCTGGTGTTAGCCCTGCTGTTGCAAGAAAAGCAATTCAAGCAGCTAGAAAGATGATGGACTTGGGTTTTGTTGATGGTACTGAATATGCTAAAAAGCGTGAATCTGTTCATTTTATTACAACTGGAAGTAAAAATCTCGATGAGCTCTTGGGTGGGAGAGGTGTTGAAAGCAGAGCAATAACAGAAGCTTTTGGAGCATATGGTAGTGGTAAGACTCAATTAGGATTATCACTTGCTGTTAATGTTCAGTTGCCTGTAGAAAAAGGGGGAGCAGAAGGAAAATGTGTTTTCATTGATACAGAAGGAACATTCAGACCTTCAAGAATAAAACAGATTTCTGAAGCTCTTGGAGCAAATCCTGAAAAAGTATTGAAAAACATACTTGTTGCTCGTGCTTTCAATTCAGATCATCAGATTTTGCTTTTAGATAGAATTGCGGAGATGATTAAAGAAGGAGAGCCAATTAAATTGATTATTGTAGATTCTTTAACAGCACACTTCAGAGCTGAATTCTCTGGAAGAGGTCAATTAGCAGACAGACAGCAAAAACTTAATCAGTATATTCACAATTTAATGAAGCTTGCAGAGCAATTCAACTTAGCAATTTATGTTACAAACCAGGTTATGGCAAATCCAGCACAAATGTTTGGAGATCCAACTGTAGCTGTCGGAGGAAACATTGTTGCACATGCCTCAACTTATAGAATTTATTTAAGAAGAGGTAAAAAAGACTCAAGAGTTGCAAAGTTGATTGATAGTCCTAATTTGCCAGACAATGAAACAATCTTTTATCTCAGTGAAGGTGGGTTGAAAGATGATTCCAAAGAAAAAGATTAATTAAATTCAAAAATAAATTTTTATAAACCTTCAAATTTTAATCTTCAAATGAAAACTTACATAACTTCAGAGTCTGTAACCGAAGGACATCCAGATAAAATCTGCGACCAAATTTCTGACGCAATTTTAGATAAATTAATTGCACAAGATCCTAATTCTAGAGTTGCAGTCGAGACTCTTGTAACAACTGGAAGTGTTCATGTTGCAGGAGAGGTTACAACTGAGGGTTTTGTGGACATTCACCAAACTGTAAGAGAGACTTTGAAAAGGATTGGTTATAATGACCCTGAATTTGGAATGGATTACGAAGATGCAGGTGTTTGGGTAAGTATTCACTCGCAAAGCCCAGATATTTCTCGAGGAGTGGATGAAAAAACAAATGGCGATGAAAAAGAGCAAGGTGCAGGAGACCAGGGAATGATGTATGGTTTTGCTTGCAATGAAACACCTGAATTAATGCCCATGCCAATTATTTTTGCTCATAAACTTGCAAAAGCACTTGCGGATTTTAGAAAATCCGGAGCATTTAATCACGGACTTGGACCAGATGGAAAAACTCAAGTTACCGTGGAGTATGAAAATGGAAAACCAAAAAGAATTGATACAGTTGTTATTGCACAGCAGCATAAAAAACAAGTTAGTGAAAATAAACTAAGAAAAGAAATTTACAAAAAAGTTATTGTACCTACTTGCGGAAAATTAATTGACAAACAAACTAAGATTCATATTAATGCAACAGGAAGATTTGTTATTGGTGGGCCTGAGGGAGATACTGGATTAACTGGAAGAAAAATAATCGTAGACAGTTATGGTGGAGTTGGAAGAGTGGGCGGTGGTTGTTTCAGTGGAAAAGATCCTTCAAAAGTGGACAGAAGCGGGGCATATATTGCAAGGCATATCGCTAAAAATATTGTTGCCGCAAAACTCGCAGATAAATGCGAAATTCAAATTAGTTATGCCATTGGAGTTGCTAGGCCTGTTTCAGTTCATATAGACTGTTTTAATACTAACAAAGTTCCAGAAGAAAAAATCAGACAAGTTGTTTTAGAAACATTTGATTTGCGCCCAAAAGCAATTATACAATATTTAGATTTGAAAAAACCAATTTATGAAAAAACAGCTAGCTATGGGCATTTCGGAAGAGCGGGATTTTCATGGGAAAAAACCGACAAAGCTGGAGAGTTGAGAAGAAAAGCAGGGTTAGCTAATTAATTCTTGATTTCTTAGCATTAAGATAATTTTATAATCTCTTTTGCATATTCTTATTATATGAAATCTTTGGTAATATACTATTCGCATTTTGGAAACACTCGAGTTATTGCTGAAAGAATTGCAAGACAGCTAGGGGAAGAATCAAAAGCAATTTCAATTGATTCTTTTGACATGAGCTATCTTAAGGGTGTTAAACTTTTGATTGTTGGAAGCCCGATTTTAGGATGGATGCCTTATGAAAAAATTCAAACTTTTTTAAATAGCCTTAAACCTGGAGAATTAAAAGGGGTTAAAGCTGCGAGTTTTGATACTCGTGTTAAACTTTTTATTCATGGTGATGCGGCAGCTAAAATTTCAAAAAAACTTGAAGAAGTTGGTGCAGATATTGTGATAAAACCTCAAGCATTTTATGTTAAAGGACAAAGCGGCCCTCTTTTTCCAGGAGAAATTGAAAAAGCAAAAGCCTGGGCAGATATGATTAAAATAAATTTAAGATAATAAAAATAAAAATTAAATCAATTAAGATAACAAAGAGGTGAAAAAATGTCTCGTTCAAAAATTCCTAAAGAAGTAGAAGAATTTCCTAGAAGATTAAAATCATTCGTTTGGATTATCATCTTGTTAATTCTTTTTGGAACAATCAGTTTTAGATTAATTTCAGAAAAAACTTTCAAAGATGCTTTTATTAGAACTTTTCAAACTCTTGCGGTTATGTTTCATCCAGATAGCACAACTCCTGAAAGAATATTAGAAATTTTCCTAGCTCTTGTTGGTGTTTTTTTAATTTGGTGGGTGCTATGGAGCTTTGCAGACATGGTTCTTGAAGGCAGCCTGAAAAAGTATTTAAAAACAAGATTCTATTCTGCTAAAATGGAAAGTATGAAGAATCATATTATCATTGTTGGAGGGGGAAGAGTCGGTGAAGAAATTGCGCAAAATCTCGCTAAAAAGAAAAAAGATTTTATTATAATTGAGTCTGACCCTAAAGCTACTGCCTGCTTAAGAAAAAGCAAATATGTTTTCATTGAGGGTGATGCTTTGAATGAAGATGTTCTTAAACGAGCTGGAATTGAAAAAGCTTCAAAAATAATACTCACCCTTCCTAAAACAGAACAAAATATTTTGATTACCCTCACCGCAAAAGAATTGAATTCTAAAATTGAAATACATTCAAGATGCGAAAGCCAGTCTCTTGTTTCTAAACTCAAAAGAGCAGGGGCAAAAGTGGTTATTGTTCCTGAGATTGTTGCTGCAGACACTATCGCAGACAAATTAGGAATTTAATGATTTATTAATTCTTTAATAACTTTGATTGCGCTTTTTTCTTTGTCTTTTATTTCAAGCATCACGTCAAAGTCTAAATTTTTATTTTGTTTAGCTTGATTTATTTTTTCTTGAAAATCTTTTAAGTCTATTGTTTCAGCATGCTTGCCTTTTCTTTCATCTTTTTCTTGGCTGCTGTAATCTGCCATTAAAATTCCATCTTGTTTTTTCCAGGTTTGTGAAGCCAGTTTAACCGCCTCGCTGGTTGGTTCTTTATTGTTTAAGCATTCATGATGAAAGAAATCAAAAATAATTGGAATTTGCGTTGTTTTATGAATTTGCAAACAATCTTTCAAGCTGAAAAGTCTGTCATCATTCTCAATGCAAAGCCTTTTTTTGATTTTCTCTGGAAGCTTATTGTAATTTTCGATGAATCTTTGCATAGCTTCTGGTTTGTTGTTGTAAATGCCTCCAACATGAATTTGGACTTTAGCAGAATTGTCTAAATGCATTGCCTCTAAAACCTCGCAATGGTAGTTTAATTCATCTATGCTTCTTTTTACAATTTCTTTGTTTGGACTGTTGATAAGCACGAATTGGTCTGGATGCATGGAAATTCTGAAGTTATTTTCTTTGATGAAATCTCCTATTTCTTGAAGTTCTTTTTTGAAATGCTCTTGCCAATTAAATTGGTTTATTTCATGAGAAGCAAACGGAATTAAATCTGAGCTTATTCTAAAAAATTCAATATTATTCTCTTTATTAAACTCTAAAACTTTTTTCAAACATTTTAAATTGTTTTCTATTTTCAATTTTAAATTTTCCTCAGAATAAGAGGCAAGCCTAAATGTGCTGTTTGTAGTGCACTTCAAAGTGTTGTTTATGCAAGGATATCCAATTTTCATTTTTTTATTTCACGCCAATTTATTCAGAATTTTTTACACGCCCCTACGAGGATTCGAACCTCGGACAACTCCTCCGCAAGGAGTCATTATATCCACTTAACTATAGGGGCTTGTTTAAGTTAGTTATTTTTATGCTAACTCCATATTATCAGAATTCGGTTGTATTAAAAACTTAACTTAATCGGAATTTAGTCTTCTGGGTGGTATTCTCTTAAAAGGAAATCATGAATTGTTTTGTAATTGGAATGCAATTCATCAATATTAAACCACAAAGCAATTTCTCTTTTTGCATTTTCTGGGGAGTCTGAAGCATGAACTAATGTTCTTAAAACTCTTTTTTCATAATCTGCAAGTCCATATGATTCTGTTGAAGCAAAATCTCCCCTAATTGTTCCAGGAGCAGATGATTTCGGTTCTGTTGAACCAACGAGTTTTCTTACAATTTCAACAGCATAATTTCCTTCGAGCACCATTGCTATTACTGGGCCTTCCATTAAATATTCCACATTCCAAGATTGAATCTGTTTTCCAACTTCCAAGGGGTCTTTGCAAGGAAAGTCTTTACCTTGTTCCTCGCAACTTTTCTTTTTTTTCTCGTAAACGCTTCTTGCCCAGGTTTCATCTAAATAATAATGATTTCTTGCAAGATTCTCATCTGCCCAAACCATCTTTATTCCAACAATTTTCAATCCAGCATCTTCAAACTTAGAAAGAATCTTTCCGCAAATGCTTTTTTTAACTGCATCTGGTTTGATTAATACAAGAGTTTTTTCAGTCATTGTTTAAAGCTACCTTTTAGATTTTATAAAGTTTTGTTTTGTGTTGAACATACTTATTTGGTTCGGTTAAGTAGTAAAATTTTACAAGAAAAGTTAAATTATTAAAAGCAAATCTTTTCAATATTTTATGGCTGAAATAATTGCAGACCTGCATGTGCATTCTCGTCATTCTCGTGCGACTTCTAAAAATTTAAGTATAGAAAACCTTGAAAATTATGGAAAAACAAAAGGGCTTAATTTAATTGGAACAGGTGATTTTCAACATCCAATTTACAGAAAAGAAATCGCAGAAAAACTAACTGAGGATGATAAAGGAATTCTTTGGACTAAAAATAGAAAAGTTGCTTTTTTATGGCAAACTGAAATTAGTTTAATGTACAGCAGAGGAGGAAAAGGAAGAGCTGTTCATCTCGTTGTTCTTGTTCCAAATGAAAAAATTGCAGATAAATTTACAGAATACGTTTCTTCTAAAGGAAGAATTGATTATGATGGTAGGCCTATTTTTGGAATTGATGCAGAACAATTTGTTGAAGATTTGAAAAAAATTGACGATTTAATTGAGATTATTCCTGCACATTGCATGACTCCTTATTTTGGAATATTCGGAAGCAAGTCTGGGTTTAATTCTTTAAAAGAATGTTTTGGAAATCAGACAGATAAAATTTATGCTGTTGAATCAGGAATGAGTGCTGACCCTGAAATGCTTTGGAGATTCCCTGAGATTGCTTCAGGCAAAGTTAAAGTTGTCAGCTTTTCAGATGCTCACAGCTTTTGGCCTTTTAGAATTGGAAGAGAAGCGACAATATTTGATATTCCTGAATTAAGCTATGAAAATATTGTTCGCGCAATTCGCACAGGCAGAGGATTAGCAGGCACAATTGAAACACCTCCAGAATACGGAAAATATCACTGGGATGGACATAGAAATTGTAATTTTTCCTGCTCTCCTGAAAAAACCAAGCAACTTAATGGAAAATGTCCTGTTTGCGGAAAGCAAATGACTATTGGAGTGGAGTACAGAGTTGAAGAAATTGCAGCTCATCCTAAAGGATTTAAACCGGGCAGTGCAAAAGAATATTTCAAGATTGTTCCTTTGCAAGAATTAATCTCTCTTGCAGAAAGCAGCCCTTTGGAAAGTAAAAAATCTTGGAGTGTTTACGATCAAGTCATCTCCGAGTTTAAAAATGAATTAGACGTTTTATTGAAAATCCCTAAAGAAAAACTTCTTGTGAAATGCAGTGAAAAACTTGTTGAGCTTATTTTGAAAAATCGCGAAGGAAAAATAAAAGTTATCCCGGGTTATGATGGAGAATACGGGCAAGCTTTGATTGATGAAAAGCAAGCAACATTAACTTAATCTGACTCTTGCAAATTGTCTTCTTGTTCAGCTCTGTCTTTGAACTTAATAAACTTGTAATGAGCATCCTGAGTTTTTTTGTTTTCTTTCTCTTCTTGAAGAGTGTAAACTTTCTTTTTCTTGGAATCAATAAAAAATTTGAGTTTCATTTTAATATTCGTAAATCTTACTTTAAACTTGCTCAGAGAATTAAGCTAAGTTAGAAAGATATTCTTTTAATCTTGGAGAAATCTTTTCTTTTATTGTTTTTTCTGTGTCTTTTGGGGAAATCCATTTTAATGCATCTACTCCTGGGCCTATCTTTTGAGTTCCCTCTGTTGCTTCGCACAAGAAATACAATTTCAATTTGTGCCTTTCAGGAAGCATATTCTCTGCATAAACTGCCCCTAAGTTGTGCACCTTGAATCCTGTTTTTTCAAGAATCATCCTTTTCAATGCTTTGTCTAATTCCTCATTGTGCCTTAATCCTCCATCAAGAAAACTAAACTCTTTTTCCCCGGTGTTCTTCTCAAGAAGGATTTTTCTGGTTCTTGGATTGAATATAATTCCAATTAATCTTACTCTGAATATGTCTGCTTTTTTTATTGGATCCACTGGGCGGAATAGTTTTATCTTTTTCATATACTCAGATGCCTGTTCTGGTTTTTAAGCTTTATGATACTAAATCTTAAAACATCCTCGGAAATTACCATTTTATAATACTCACTAATTATTCGGTTTAGATTAAAGAGCAGAGAATTCGAAATCGTGTTTTTTTGTTTTCTTTTCAATCTCAGAGATGATTTCTCTTAGTCTAGTGTCTGCTTTTTTAGCATCGCTTGACTCTATTTTCAAGGAATACTTGCCTGCGCAGATATAATTTATTTCTGCATCTTTGATTCCTTCAAAAAGTTTTTTTATTTCATTCAGTCCTTCTGGATTTGTTGTTCTTAAACAAATCTCTTTTTTTACAACAATTGATTTTTTCTTTTCAGTTTTGACAATATCTAAGATTTTTTTAGCTAGTTCTTTTCCCGCTAAAGCTTCAAACTCTTTTGCATCCTCTTTGGCTTCTTCAATGAAATCATAAATTCTCCCTTTTTGCTTAATCTTAGTTAAAACTTCTTCAGCTTTGTTTTCCAAGAATCTTCTGATTATGCTTTCATAGCTTTTTTCTTCACTGTATTCTTCTAAAACTTCTTTTCTTTCTTTTGGAGTGACTCTTCTTAAAGATAAATCAATTCTGTCTCCAGAAATTCTTAAAATTTTGCAAACAATTTTCTTTTTTGGGACAACATAATCCCTGATGTTTCTTATTCTTCCTGGAGCAATTTCACTCGTGATTATTGTTCCTTCTCCATTGTTTTCTATCTTTACAAATACAGTTGTTCCTATTATTTTATCAACAGTGCAGAGCACATTGTTTCCTTCTTCAAGTTCCATAAATTAAGGATAGAATAAGGGGTTTTAAAGGTTTTGAGATTGATTTTCTTGAGGATTAACTGGACTAGGATTTATTTTAACTAATTCAATTTCTAAACTTTTTTTAATTGTTTCAATAAATTCTTGTTCTCTCATGGAATCAATGATGCACCCTGCTGCTTGAGGGTGCCCTCCAAATTCTCCGCCAATATTTAAGGTGACTCTTTCAAAGATTTCCCTTAAATTTCTATTCGTTTTTCCGACAGCTCTTCCAGAAACTTTTATCTTTTTTTCCTCAGAATAAGACATTGCCACAATAATGGTTCCTTCTTCGTAAACAGAAGAATGAGAAAGAATGCTTGCAATAACTCCTATGATTGCATCGCTTATTTCATTTTTTGCATTGATTATCAAATATCCTTTTCCTTCTGCTTTTTCCAATTTTTCAACTTTCTTTAAACCTGAGATTATGAATTGTTTGTATTTAGCATACATGTTTTCAACACTCTTTTTTGCATCCGCTTGTCCCAAACAATAAAGCACTGCTTTGTAAGGCTCGCCTAATCTGCTTGTTGCATTTATTTTAGCACTTAATTCTCTTGCGTCTTCTAATTGATTGAATTGCTTAATCAAGAAAATATTTCCAATAATTCCTTCTTCGCTTTTTTTCATTGTTTTAAGCATAATTGCAGTAACAATTCTTGTCATTTCTTCTTCGCTTAATTCAATTAAATTTTTGTATTTTCCATCGTCTCTTTCAATTTTTGCATCCCGTAATAATTGTACAACTCCTTCTCTATCTCCAGTAACTCCAGGAATATAAGGGCTTGAACTGAACTCCAAAGCACGATTAATTGGGCGAGTGGATGGGTAAATCTTTAATCCTTTTTTAATAATAACTTCAGAATCACGGGCGATTTCGCTATTGTTCAAACTGATTGTTTCAATTGAGTCTCCAACCATTCCAACAATTGCAAGAGGCGCTAAATCTTTATTTTCTGAACTTATTTTTTTTGCAAAAAGATAACATAATCCCGCACTGCTTATTTCTTCATTGGATTCTTGGAGTCTAGGATTTGCAATAGTCACATTTTCTGGAATTTCTTGGCTTACTTCGTGATGGTCCAATATGAACACTTGCTGGTTAAGTGTTGCTAAGATATCCAAAGAGTTTGAAGCTAAATCCAAGAAAAATAAAATTCCCTCTTTTGGAAGCGTGGAAATTATTTCAGGTGTTAAACTTTTTAAAATTGTCAAATCAAATTCCACATCATCTCTCTGTAAACATTTAGTGATGATTGAAGCAGAAGTTATTCCATCTGTGTCAAAATGGCTTACAACATGGACCGGAGATTTTTCAGACTGCTTTTGAAACCTTTCAGCAAGATAATTTATTGCTTCTTTAAGACTTACAAAATCAGTGCTTTCACTTTTGCCAATTGATACCTCTTCTTCCATTTTAAATTAAAGAAACTAATTTAATATTAATTTGATTGGCGTGAAAAATAATTCTTCAACTGTCTTAACTTTCCCTGTATTCTTTCTCTAGATTTCAACGTTTTTTTGTCTTGCTTATTTCTTGCGTAGTGATTATCAATTCTTCCTAATTTTTCTTCAATATTCTTTAAATCAGGGTTTTTGTAAAGGTTCTTTTCTTTAAGTATTTTAGAAATCTTTTTGTTGTATTCTTTTGAGTGAATTCCTTGCTTTCTAAGCTTTTCCCCAATTTTTTCAGAGGTTAAACCTTCTTTAGCTAATTCTATAACTTTCTTTTCAAATTCTTCTGCAGAAAGCTTCACTTTTTCAGCTTTTTCTTCTGTTTTTTCAGCTTTCTTTGCTTTTTTTGAGCTTGCTTTTTTTGGCATGGTAGTAGATTGCGAAATGCTTTTTTAAATCTTGCTGTATGAAAAATATTTAAATTCTCTCTATATGATTCTATTATGGAAAAAGAGGGGAAGGGAAAAGAGGGTGATATTCTGGGAATTCTTAGCTTAAAAGGAGGAGTTGGTAAAACTTCTGTTGTCAGTTCTTTGGGGGCTGCAATAAGTGATTTCCAAAGAAAAGTGCTTTTAGTGGATGCTAATCTCTCTGCTCCAAATCTGGGAATGCACTTGAAAGTTGTTGATCCTAAAGTGAGTTTGCATCATGTTCTTGAAGGTTCTAAAACTGCGAAATCTGCAATTCAACATTTAGATTATTTTGATTTGATTCCTGCTTCAATCTTTTTTGATAAACAAATAAATCCTCTTAGATTAAAGAATAAATTAAAACCATTGAAGCAAGATTATGATTTTATTATAATCGATTCTTCTCCGGCTCTTAACGATGAAACTCTTGCAGTGATGATGGCTTCAGATAGGCTGATTGTGGTTACAACTCCCGATTATCCGACTCTTAGTTCAACGTTAAAAGCAATTGTTCATGCTCGAAGAAGAGGTGTAAAAATTGATGGCTTAATTTTGAATAAAGTTTATGGCAAGTCTTTTGAATTAACAATAAAAGAGATTGAAGACACATTGGATGTGCCTGTTTTAGCAGTTATTCCAGAAGATGAAGAAGTTGTTAATTCTATTTCCAAGTTCACTCCTTTTTCCAAGCACAAGCCCCATTCAAAAGGAGCTGAAGAATACAAGAAACTCGCAGCTGTTTTAATCGGCGAAAAATATCGCCCATTTAGCTTGAAAAGACTTTTAGGTTTAGACTTAGGAAAAGAAGAGGTTAACCGAGAATTATTCTATGAAAGAGTTTTTAAATAAAGATTAGGTTTTATTTTTGCAGTTTTGAGTAGCTTGTGAAAGCCCTATAGTTCAGTGGTCAAGAATGTGGCCCTTTGGAGGCCAAGACCCAGGTTCGAATCCTGGTAGGGCTATTTATAAATTAATCTTATTCTGTTTTTTTGAAAATAAGAAAACTATTTAATTATTCTAACTCCTGAGTAGTAACTATAATAAGATTTAAATAGCTTCATTACCGCGCTTTTTTATGGAAAGGCATGATGACGGATTTGAAAAATATTCCTTAGAAAATGGATTAGTTGTAGCTAAGCAAAGAATTCCTTCAGGATTAATCAACGCAGAATTAAGAGCTAATTATGGGGCTTGCAATGAAAAGGAAGGTGAAGAAGGATTAGCTCATTATTTAGAGCATTGTTTAGTCACAGCTGGAACCGAAAAGCATTCTTCTTCAGACTTAGAAAGAATTATACCTTCTTTAGGATATTATAATGCCCAAACAAATATTGGTAGAATCTCTTTTTTAGGGAGATTTCTTCCTGAAGATTTTGAGAACTGGCTTAGTTTAGTATCCCAACAAGCATTCCATCCAACTTTTGATCAAGAAAGAGTCGAGGGAGAACGAAAAAGAGTCTTAAGGGAATTAGTGGAAATGGGAACTAATCACCACGGACCTTTAGCAAGAGAATATAGCCGAGTCATTTATCGAGAGCATCCTCTTGGAAAATTTGTTTTGGGTAAGGAAGATGTAATAAAAAATGCAAATGTCGAGGCACTTCAAAATTTTTATCAAAGAGGGTTCCATCCAAATAACTTTGATTTAATTTTAGCAGGAAATTTACCAAAAAATGATTCAGAATTAATTAATCATTACTTCGGAAATGAAAAACCGGGAGAAAATACAAGAAGAACATTTCCTCCTCTGTCAGAACTTCCTTTTAAAACAGTTATCCGTGCTCCTGCAAAAGAGCTTTTGAATAATTTTTCCCCTGAAGAAAGTGCAGCAGATATTTTACTCTCTGTGGTAGTTCCTCCAGAAGAGCATCCAGATAGATGTGCTTTGCACACTATAGCCACCTTTTTGGGAAAAGGCCCATTTTCTCAGTTCTACAAAAAATTTGGGCTTGAATCCGGGCTTTCCTATTGTACTAGTTGTAACTACGCAAGTTCATATAACACGGGAATCTTTGAAGTAACTGCAGCTGTTCCAGCGAAAAGAATTGATGAAGGAGTGGACACTCTCTTCCAAGCATTTGAATCTTTAAAAAAAGAAGGAATTTCTGAAGATTCTTT
>ENA-UOWG01002242-UOWG01002242.1-activated-sludge-metagenome-genome-assembly--contig:-NODE-2242-length-17021-cov-6.109867_pt1 | contig 17021 bp, 14 predicted proteins | sample MGYA00238147_ERZ761563 | MGnify/ENA primary metagenome ERZ761563 (study PRJEB28884, sample SAMN05720216) | anaerobic digester metagenome | isolation source: active sludge of municipal... | reverse complement strand
ATTCCTCGTGTTCCGCCGCCAGTTCGGGACGGAGGATTTCGGGGCGGAGAGGAAGACCGGTCCGATTCACCGGAGCGGCGGTCGACAAGCCGGCCGTGCCCGGAAAGCTCACCGCCACGGCCGACGCCCAGCGAGACAGGACCCGATTCGCCAAACCGGACATGCGATTCTGTTCATGGAGCATCAGGGGGATCCCCCTCAGGAGGGCCGCCAAGGCCAGCGGGAAGGTGATGTATCCTCCCATGCCGACCACGATGTGCGGTCTCTCGCGTCGGAGGAACCGAAATGCATGCACGGAGGAGAGGGCCATCCAGAAGAAAAACCGGATCAGGCGGACAGAGAGGCGGGACGGCAGTCCCTCGCAATAGAACGACGTCACCGGAAATTTCTCCCCGAAAAGCCATTGTTCCGTCTTCAGGTCTTTCTTGACGACAAAATGGATCCGGTGGCCCCGTGAAGAGAGTTCGCGGGCCACGGCGACTCCGGGAAAAAGGTGCCCCCCCGTCCCCCCCGCGACGATACAGACCCTCAATGGTTCTGGATTCATCCCGGTCATGACCGAACGCGCCTTCTCATCTCGCGCTCGCCTTCCGCGTTGATCTGTTGAGACACATTGAGCACCAAACCCATGGACACCATCATGAACAGGAGCGAGGACCCTCCGAACGAGATAAAAGGCAACGGGATCCCCTTGGTGGGCAGGAGCCCCGTCACGACCCCGAGATTGATCAAAGCCTGAAAACCCAGCATCAGACCGATCCCCACCGCCAGGAGCATCTGGAACCACGTCGGAGCCCGTTGTCCGATCTTCAGGCAACGGAATGACAGGAACCCGAAAACGAGGGTCAAGAGACTCGTCCCGATGAAACCCCATTCCTCGCCGAAAACGGAGAAGATAAAATCGGTCTGGGATTCCGGGAGATAATACAGCTTGATGGTGGATTCACCGGAGCCCTTGCCCCACAGTCCTCCCGATCCCAGCGCCAGGAACGACTGCACCAACTGATATCCGGTCCCCTGTGAATCTGCCCAGGGATTCAAAAACGAGAACAGCCGGTGACGCCGGTAGGAGACATGGAACAATTGCCAATAGAGGACGGGCGTCACCAGAAGCCCCAACAAGAACATGTGCATCAGACGCGCCCCGGCCATGAACGTCATGCCGATCCCGACGGTGAACATGAGGAACGGGGTCCCCAGGTCCCGCTCCAAACCCACCAGCAACACAGGGATCCCCAAGAGGATCAGGGCGGGGACCAATCCCGATGAAAAATCCTTCAGATGACTCTTCTTCCGGTCCAGGTAATCCGCCAGGGACAGGACGACGGCCAGCTTGGCGAATTCCGACGGTTGGAATCCGAATCCACCCAACCGCAGCCAACGGCGGCTTCCGGCCACCTCCCGGCCGAAGAAGAGCACCATGATCAGAAAAGCCACGGAGACCAGGAGCACCGGCCGAGACAGCTTCTGGACGATCTTCAGATCGACTTTCATCGCGATCCACAGCCCCAACAAACCGAGCCCGGACCAAAGGATCTGCTTCTTCAGATAGAAATATTGGTTGCCATACCGGCTCTCGGCGACGAAGGCGCTGGCCGAATAGAGCATGACCCAACCGAACAACAGCAAGACGAACACGATGCCCATGAGCATCCAATCGGGATGCGAGTGGGATTTGGGAGTGAACAGATGCAGGCGGGATCTCATGCGACGGGTCCCCTCATCGGTGTCTCATCCTAAAGCGCGTTGACCAGTTCCTTGAACCGATGTCCGCGGTGTTCAAAATTCTTGAATTGATCGAAGGAGGCACAGGCGGGCGACAACAGGACCACCTCTCCCGGACGCGCCTGTTCCCGCGCCCGATGGACGGCTCTCTCGAGTGTCTCACAGGGGATGATCGGGACGGATCCTTTCAAGTCCCGCCCTATCTTCCGGGAAGCGTCCCCGATCAGAAAGACCTGCACGGCCCTTTTTTTGAGCCACGGCCTCAAGGGCGTGTAGGGGAACCCCTTGTCTTCCCCCCCCAATATCAGATGGACCGGTCGGGTCATGGACTTCAAAGCGACCAAGGTCGAATCGACGTTCGTGGCTTTTGAATCGTTGATATACCTCACTCCACCGAGGGTACGGACATCCTCCAAACGGTGCTCAACCCCCCGAAACGAGCGGATCGCCTTGCCGATGGAGGGCGCCGGAACGCCGAGGAACCGGGCGCAAGCCACCGCCGCCAGGGTGTTCTCGACATTGTGCAGACCGGGCAGATACGGCGGGCGAGGCCATGTTTTCCGGGAACCTCCCCAGGACGACACGATCCTCTCCCCGGAAAAATAGAAACCGTTGCGAAGCGACCGTCGGGAGGAAAACCAGAGCGGGCGGGGATGGTTCTTCCCGATCCAGCGGCACCAACGGTCCTCGTAGTTCAGCACCGCTCCCGAACGGGCGTCCTGGTGACGGAAGAGGCGTCCCTTGGCCTCGGCGTAGCCGCGCATGGTCTTGTGGCGCCCCAGATGGTCCGGGGTCACGTTCATCACGATCCCGACGTCCACCCGAAAATCGTCCACCGTCTCCAACTGATAGCTGGAGATCTCCAGGACCAAGGCCGTGTCTCGACGGATACGGGACAACAGGCCGCAGAGAGGGGCTCCGATATTGCCGGCCACCACCGTCGGGGCTCCAGCCGTCTTAAAAATGTGTCCCAACAGGGCCGTGGTCGTCGTCTTCCCGTTGGTCCCCGTCACCCCCGCCACGCGCTCCGGCCAGCGGTTTTTCCGGGTCAGGATCCGGTAGCCCAACTCCATCTCCCCCCAAACGGGTGTCCCCTTGCGCTCGAAGGAGGCCGCGAGGACTCGCGGGACGCCCGGACTCAGGATGACCATATCCCAGTCACGCTGCAGGAACCGATGACCGCCCGTCTCGACCGTCACGTTCTTCGGCAATCGGGACAGCCATTCGGAGACCTCTCGACGCGGCCTTTTTTCCGTCAAAAAGACACGAGCCCCTTCCGCCACGAGCGCAACCGAGGAGGCCACGCCGGATTTTCCCAATCCGACGATACAGACGTTTTTCCCCTTAAAGAGGGAGGACTTCATCATCTCAATTTCAGAGAACTCAAGGCGGTGAGAGACAGGATGATCGCGACGATCCAGAACCGGATCGTCACCTTGGTCTCCGGCATGCCGCCGACCTCGAAATGGTGGTGCAACGGGGCCATCCGGAAGATGCGTTTGCCCTTCCTCAGACGGACCGATCCCACCTGGAGGATGACCGACATGGCTTCCGCCACGAAGATACCGCCGACCAGAACCAGAAGAAGTTCCTGTTTGATGAAAAGAGCCACGGACCCGATGGAACCGCCGAGGAACAAGGAACCGGTGTCCCCCATGAATATCTGCGCCGGATATCCGTTATACCACAGGAATCCCAGACAAGCCCCCGCCATGGCCGATAGATATACGGTCAGTTCCCCGGCGCCGGGAACGAAGATGATTTTCAGATAGCTGGAGATTTTGATGTGCCCCGCCACGTAAGCCAACAGGGCGAACGTCATGGCCGAGACCAGGAGGGTGCCCACGGCGAGACCGTCCAACCCGTCGGTCAGGTTGACGGCGTTCGAGGCCCCCACCAACACCATCAGAACGAACGGGACGTACAACGCCCCGAGGTCCACGTAGACGTTCTTCAGGTAGGGGATGTTGATGCGCGTGGCATAGGAGGCGTTCGGCGGATTCATATAGAGCGCGACCGCCACCCCTAACGACAGCACGATGGCCGCCCCCATCTTGGCGGCATCTGAAATCCCGCCCGACGGATGATGTCTCATCCATTTGCGGTAATCGTCCAAAAATCCGACGAAGCCCAGGTAGACGGCGACGGACATCGTCATCAATATGAAACGATTGTCCAAGCGCGCCCACAAAAGCGTCGACACCAGCATGGAGAACAGAATGAGGAGCCCTCCCATGGTCGGCGTCCCCGCCTTGGCCAGATGCGTCTGAGGTCCATATTCGCGGACCGCCTGTTGGATCTTCACGCGTTTCAGGAACTCGATGAACGGTTTTCCCAGGACCAGGGATACGATCAACGCGGTCAAGAACGCGCCGCCCGACCTGAACGTAATGTATTGGAGAACGTTGAACGGGGAGTAGACGTCCTTCAGCAGGGACAAGTAGTAGATCATCGGGTTTCCTCCGGTTTTTTCATCAGCAGGCTGCAAACCTCTTCCAGTTTGACTCCGCGAGACGCCTTGAAAAGAAAAGCCGTTCCCTCGACCAGCGAAGGCCGAAGTTGTCGAGCCGCCGTTTCCTTGTCGGGACAAAGGACCAGGGAGTCTCCGCCGTTCTTCCGTCGGAATCCGGACCGGACCCAGGGCCCCTCCGGCCCGACGAAATAACATCGGGACAGGGGCAATCCCCCCAATAGCTCCCCGAGTGCGGCATGCTCCTCCTCCGCCCGATCCCCCAGCTCCCTCATGCCCCCCAAGACCGCCACACGTTCTTTCTCGGGATACGACTCGACGAAACTGATCAATGATTCCTTCATTGAAGAGGGGTTTGCATTATACAAATCTTGAATCAAGATTGCTCCGGTCGGATGGACCTGCACCTGCATCCTGTAGGGAGACGGTTTAAAATTCCGCAAACGATCTTCGATCTGGTCGATGCCGACACCCAGCCGGTCGGACACCGCGATGGCCCCCAAGGCGTTCGAGGCGTTGAACCGGCCCGGTACGGACAAACGGAGCCGCCTCGACCTCCCGCGCAAGGACACCGTCATCTCGACATCGGGGGTCAAGCTCACGCTCTCGGCCCGCACGGACGCGCTCCGGGAGAAACCGTAAGTCAGGCATTCGCATCGCACCCGGTCCCGACGGGCCATCAGGAACGGATCGTCCGCGTTCAAGAACGCGATCCCGTCCGGAGGGAGAGAATCCATCAACTCCCACTTGGCTTCGGCCACCCCCTCCAAACTTCCGAAAAACTCAAGGTGCGCGCGCCCCACATTGGTGATCAAGCCGAGGCGCGGCAAAGCCATCGACGCCAGAGAAGCGATCTCCCCCCGTTGAGACGCCCCCATTTCGAACACGGCCCACCGGTGACTCGAGGTGAGTTCCATCAACATGAGGGGCAGGCCGATCTGGCTGTTCAGGTTGCCCTGGGTGCCCAGGACCGATCCGCCTCCGTCCTCCAAAATCTGCAGGATCATATCCTTGGTCGTCGTCTTGCCGTTGCTTCCCGTCAGGGAGATCACCGTCGGGGAAAGTTTTTTCCGATGGGCTCGCGCGATATCCTGGAGCGCCTTCTTCGTATCGGACACCTCGATGATCGCCACCCTGTTGTCTTCGGCGAGTTTCAGTGAGTCGGGGATTTTCTTGGACACCAGCAATCCGGCGGCCCCCCGACGGATGGCCTCGCCGACAAACCGATGCCCGTCCGTGCGCTCCCCCGGCAACGCGACAAAAAAATCCCCCCGCCCGACGGACTTCGAATCGATCACGAATCGAGGGACCGCAACGTTGGATTGCCCGGACAGCAGACTTCCGTCGGCCATACGGACAATATCTTCGACTTGATATGTCAGATTCATGGATGAAGAACTATAACCGAGAGGAGATCCCCCCTTTCCTGAAGTGATTAGTGTGCATAAATCTGTGCATAACCCCCTTCAACGTCGTCCCGGCCCCATTCCCGACCGATTTCGTCAGGAATAGATGGACTGAAGGACTTCCCGGGCTACCTGACGGTCGTCGAACGGGATGGTGCGGTCTGAAAAAATCTGGTATGTCTCATGGCCCTTCCCGGCCAGAAGGACGATATCGCCCTTCGAGGCCATGGTCAGAGCGCGGCGGATGGCGTCCCGGCGATCGACGATGATCTCATAGTGAGAGCCCCCCGCGCGCTTGATCCCCACTTCGATATCCAACACGATCTTCGAGGGATCCTCGGTCCGAGGGTTGTCCGAAGTCACGATCACGTGGTCGGATAAGCCCACCGCCGTCTGCCCCATCAGCGGCCTCTTGGTGCGGTCCCGGTCCCCTCCGCAACCGAATACGACGATAAGGCGTCCCTCCGTCAGGGGCCGGAGCGTCGTCAAGACGTTCTTCAACGCGTCGTCGGTGTGGGCATAATCCACCAGCACGGCAAAAGGGGTCGTCGGGGGAGCCACAACCGATTCGAGTCGGCCGGGAACGCCGACCAGCTTCTCCAACCCCGCCCGGATCTGTTCGGTCCCGATCCCCAATTCGGCGGCGGCGGCGCTGGCGGCCAACGCGTTGTAGACGTTGTGCAGCCCCACATTGCGGATGGAAAGGGGCAACGGTCCGTCCTTCAAGACCGCGGTGAGCCGCGTGCCTTGGAACGACAGATGCACCTCCGTCGCCCCGACCACCTCTCCCGGCGAATGCCAAAAGAACCGGTCCGCACGGTCTTGCTTCAGAGGGTTGAGCCCATAGGAGACGATGGGGACCCTCACCCGACGCGACAAGGGGACATATCGCTCGTCGTCCCGATTGAGTACGGCGCACCGCCGGTCAATCCCCTTCTTCTTCCGGGAGGCGATCAGCTCAAACAAACGTGATTTCGCCTCAAAATAGCCGTCCAGGGTCTTATGATAATCCAGGTGATCACGCGTCAGATTCGTGAATATCCCGATATCGAAAGACACATCCTCCACACGGTTCAACGCCAGGGCGTGGCTGGAGACCTCCATCACCACATGGGTGACCCCCTCGTCCTTCATCCGACAGAGAATCCGCTGCAAATCCAGGGACAACGGGGTCGTGTTCGACGCCGTGACCACCGTATCCTTCCAACGATAATTCAGCGTCCCGATGACCCCGCAGGACACCGAAGAGGAGAGGATGGACTCCAACATATAGGTGATCGTCGTCTTTCCATTGGTCCCCGTCACCCCGATGACCGTCATCTGGTCCGACGGATATCCGAAAAAACGTGCCGCGACCGGCGACAGGGCGGCCAGGGTCGACGGGACGATCCCCACCGGAACAGGAAGGGGGCCGGAGGATTCGCAGAGCACCGCCACGGCGCCCGCCTCGATGGCCCGCGCGATGTGGCGATGCCCGTCCTCTTTCTGCCCTTTCAGGGCGACGAAGAGATCCCCTTTTTTGACCTTGCGGGAATCGTATTCGATGTCCGTCACGTTCGGATCACCGTCGCCGGACTGCGTCAATCCCGGCAATCCCCGGACGAGGTCACTCCATCTCATCCCCCTCGTCGTTCCCCTCAAGAAGGGATTCCCCCTTTCTTCTTCTCTCCGGCCCAGAGAGCGTTGTCGTCCGGAGAGATTCCCAGATAGGTCAGTACATGAGAGGCCACGTTGCGGAACACAGGCCCCGCGTTGTATCCGCCCCAGGAGATCCCCTTGGGCTCGTCCAAAATCACCACGATCGTCAAGCGGGGATTCCTCGACGGAACAAAACCGCAGAAGGAAGCGACGTATTTCTCCGCCGAATATTTTCTGGTGCGGGGATCGATCTTTTGCGCGGTCCCCGTCTTCCCGGCCACCTTCCAACCCGTCATCGCGGCGGCCTTCCCGGTGCCGCGCTCGACGACTCCTTCCAGGAACCGCGTCACGGTCTGACACGTCTTGGGAGACACCATCTGTCGGATGGGCGACGGGATGACCCAGGATTTCAGAACCCCTCCGGGGTCGCTCACCTTTTGCAATATCCTCGCCTCCATCAACGTGCCCCCGTTGGCGATCGCCGAATAGGCGCAGGCCAGTTGGACCGGCGTCACGCCGATTTCCTGGCCGAAAGAGATCATCGGAAGGGAGACCCCGCTCCAACGGGAGATGGGCCTCAGCATGCCGCTGGCTTCTCCGGGCAACTCCGAGGCCGTCGGAGCCCCGAAACCAAAGAGTCTCACATAATCGAAAAACTTTTCTTTCCCCAACCGGAGTCCGACCTTGGCCGTCCCGATATTGGACGACCGTTCAATGACCTGGGCGAAAGTGAGTATCTGCTCCCTCTCATGATCGTGGATCGTCAACCCCGACGTCTTCCATTCTCCGTTCTCGCAATCGAACGTTTCGTTCGGGCTCACCAGCTGCTCTTCCAGGGCGGCGGCCGCGGTGACGACCTTGAAGGTGGAACCGGGTTCGAAGACCCAATGCACGCCCGGAACCTGCAATTCCTCAGGCCGAATCTTGTGCTCCGGAGAGAGGTTCAGGGAGGGACGGCTCGCCAGGGCCAGGATCTCGCCGGTCCGGGGATCCTGGACGACGACGACGCCCCGGGACGCCTTGGATCTCTTCATGCCCCAGTCCAACTCGCGTTCGGCGATGTATTGGATGGTCTGGTCGATCGTCGACATCATCCAGGACTGCGGCTCCCATTTATCCGTCGACAACACCTCGACTCCGACGCCACGTCCATCCCTCAAAAAACGCTGAGGCGTCGGCCTGTCCAAGAGCCATTCATCCCCCAAAAGTTCCAGACCGGACATCCCATGTCCCTCGCTCCCGACCAACCCCAAGAGGTTGGAAGCGAGGTTCCCGTTCGGATAATGCCGCCGGTATTCCCATTTCAGGCCGACGCCGGTCCAGCCCGATTTCTCGATCGATCGGGACTGCTCGGCCGACAAATATCTCTTCATCCAGACGAAGGCGCCCCGCGTCTTGCGGATCTTCGTGGTCAGAACCGACGCCGACTCCCCGACGAGAGTCCCCACGTCGCGGGCGGTCCGCTCCACGTTGTCGATGAGGGTCGGGTCGGCGAAACAGGAACCCACCCGCACCGACATCGCCAAAGAACGCCCGCAACGATCCAGGATCGGTCCTCGGAACGGGGCGGATTTCAAGCAACGGGTCGATTGTTGCTGCGCCTTCCGCGCCAAGTCATCATGACACCACAATTGCAAATAGGCCAGACGGGACAAGACGGCGCCATAGCCCGCGAGCAAGAGAGAGAGGATCAGGTAATACCGATATTTCATTCAGGTTTCTTCTGGAAGCAGCCGGGCTCGCGCAAGACCATGATCTGGGCCGGCTCCGGAACGGTCAGATGGAAACGGTCTTTCGCCATCTCGTCAAGACGCGTCAACGCCGTCAATCGCTGCAGACGCTGATCCAACAACTGCTCGTCCTTGTCCAACTCCGCGATCGTGCGTTTCATGGTCTGGATGGAATAATCCCATCGACGGGCCTGTGTTTGGAACCAGACCGTCATCACGAGGAGGCAAAACACATAGAGGACCCCCCCGAAAATCCGGCCGGTCACCATCCCATTCAACGTCACTTCCTGTCTGCGTGTTCTCATTCGTTTATAAAGAGAAGGTGGGCGCCTACGCCGAGTGAGGCACCCACCTGTCAAATCTATGTTTTCTCGAAAACCCTCATTTTCGCGCTCCGGCTCATCGGATTCCCCCGCATCTCTTCCTCCGACGGCTCCCTGAACGACGGTCGGATGACCGTCAAACCCGTGTTTTCCTTTCCGAACCACTTCACGGCCCTGTCTTCCAAAGAATGGAACGTGATGATGACCAACCGTCCGCCAGGGGTCAGCCGCGCCCCCACCTTTTCCAAAAAATCTTTCAAGTGATCCAACTCCCGATTGACGGCCATCCGGAGAGCCAAGAACACCCGAGTCGCCGGATGTTTCCCCCCGCGCCGAGGCAATGTTTTCTCAAGAGCGGCCGCCATCTCGCTCGTCGTCCTCCAGGTCGAGATCCCGCCGATCAGGAAACGGGCCAGCCGTCGGGCCTGAGCTCCTTCACCGCACTCGGTCAGTCGGTTCTCCAATTCCGCCGGGGTCACACGCGCCAGATAGTCGGCGACCGTCTCCCCCTGGGACCGATCCATCCGCATATCGATCGGGCCCTCGTTCTGAAAACTGAAACCGCGTTCCGGACTCAGGAGTTGGACGGACGACACGCCCAGATCCAGGAGGATCCCGTCCGCCTGGTCCCATCCCGCCCGGTCCATCATGGAATCGATCCGAGAATAGTTCCCCTGGCAAAGCCGGAGCCGGGAGCCGAACGGTTTCAAGCGCTCCCCGGCGCGTTCAAGGGCCTCCGCATCGACATCCACCCCCAGCAGTTCCCCCGACGGGGAAGAAGCCTGCAACAGGGCTTCCGCATGCCCCCCCATCCCCACCGTCCCATCGACATATCTTCCCCCCGCCTTCGGCATCAAAGCCTCGACGGCCTCTCGGAGGAGGACAGGCGTATGAAGAATCCGATCAGTCAAAGAACCTTCGCTCAAAAGGCATCAGATCTCTATTTGATCCGATATCTTCGAAAATGTTTTTTCCGCGACCTGGCGATATTTCCGCCATCGGTCCGCCGCCCAGATCTCGATATGGGTATCGACGCCGATCACGATCACGTCGCGCCGGATTCCGGCGAACGTCCCCAACGATTCCGGCACCAAGAGCCGCCCCTGGGCATCGATCTCGGCGGGCACCGCTCCGGAGATCAGCAACCGCCGGAACGCCCGCGCCTGGGCCTTATCGGTCACCGGGAGGACTTCCAGCTTATGCGATAGTTTTTCCCACGCCGACATCGTATAAAGCGAGAGACACCCTTCCAATCCGCGAGCCAGGATAAATCGTTTTTGATCCCCGCGCAGACGCACCGGGATGAAGAGCCGCCTTTTTCCGTCGATGTTATGCGAATATTCGCCGCCTAAAAACATATGGATGATTATCCACTCCTATACACATTTCCCCACTTATTACCACCTCACTAAATATAACAGACAGCGCCCTCATTGTCAACAAATATTTTGGATTTTTTTTGCGGGACGCCTCTCCGGACGCCGCCTCCGCCGGAGGATGGGGAAGTCCTCGACCCACAGGGGCCTTCCCCGAGAGAGGGGATGGGATCCCCCCCCAAAAAAAGACAGGGGCCAGCAAATGTTTGTTTGCTGGCCCCTGACGTTGTCGACGACCTGTACACCGAGTTCTGTTTCCGACGCCGGTCAGACGTCGGAATGAGGATCATTTCTCTTGCCCCGATTTCTCAGGGTCGTAGCGGCCGACCCGAATCCAAGGGGTTGAGGTCCCCCCCGCTGTTCACGCAAGGGCCGACAAAGCGGTCCTCACGACTGCGGGTGATTCAGTTTGGCCTTGCTCCCGATGGGGTTTTCCTCGCGGCCTCCTCGCGGAAGCCGGACGTGAGCTCTTACCTCGCGTTTTCACCCTTACCCCGTTGCCGGGGCGGTTTATTTTCTGCGGCACTCTCCGTGCCCGCCCAACGTAAAGACGGACCCTCCGTGTTACGGAGCATCGTTCTCAACGGAGCTCGGACTTTCCTCCCCGGCCTCCGTGGGCCGGAGCGATCCTCCGGTCGTCGATAAAAAGAACCGTTCCGCTTCCGGGTCTACGGCTGGGCCGCGGGTTCCGGAGCGGGTTGATACAAAATCCGAGTGCAGGTCTCGCACGTGACGATCTCCTTGTCACGGCGGACTTCATTGATCAGGTGAGGCGGCAGTTTCATGCGGCATCCCCCGCAAGAACCGCTCTGGACCGGGACAAGGACCTTCATCCCCTGTCGATTCCGGCGGATCGCTTCGTAACGGCCAGAATGCTCCGCCCCCAGCGCCTGAAGCAATCCTTCCCGTTGGACCTTCTTATCGGCCATGTCCATCTGGATCTTCTTATCTTCCTCATCCAGGGCCGATATCTGGCGTTCAAGGAACTCCTTCTGATGCAGGAATTCCTTTTCTTTCGCCTTCTGGTCCCGCTGGAACTGTTCGATGGATTCCATCAGCCCCAGCACCTTGTCCTCCAACTCGTTTTTCTTCCCCTTGGCCCCTTCGATCTGTTGGAGCAGGGCGCGGTAGGCCTCGTTCGTCTTCACCGAATTGAGTTCGGAACCGCTCTTCCGGACTTGCTGCTCTTGCGCATCGATGTCGAGTTCGAGATTCTTCTTATCCAACTGCAACTGCACCAGGGTCTGCTTGAAATCCTCGAACCCCTTCTGCAGCGTCTGGATGTCATCCTGCAAACTCTGTCGGCGCGGCGGGACCCCGTCGCGCATCGACTGGAGGTGGTCCAATTCGACATCGAGATTCTGGAGCGCAAGGAGCCGCGTGATGTTCTCATTCATGGCAAAGTGTGTGGGTCGTAAAGGGTTCGAACCTTTGGCCTCTCGCGTGTGAGGCGAGCGCTCTTCCGCTGAGCTAACGACCCTCCTTTTGAAAGTGGGCCCTGGAGGACTTGAACCTCCGACCAACCCGTTATGAGCGGGCTGCTCTAACCAACTGAGCTAAGGGCCCGTTCAGACCGCCCAGATGGCGTTTCCACTAATAATTATGAAACATTGAAGACGGTGTCAATAGTCCCCTAGTCGAGATATTCACGGAGGATCCGGCTGCGCGACGGATGGCGCAGTTTCCGGATGGCCTTGGCTTCGATCTGGCGCACGCGTTCCCGCGTGACGTTGAAGATGCGGCCCAGTTCCTCCAGGGTCCTCGGATACCCCGTGCCGATCCCGAACCGGAGGCGGATGATCTGAGCTTCCCGTTCGTTCAGGGAGACCAGCGATTTCTCCACCTCTTTCCGACGGAGCAAGTCGCGCGCGGAGACCGACGGGGAAACTCCACCCCGGTCCTCGATGAAATCTTCCAGGCAGGAATCCTCCTCCTCTCCCACGGGGGTGGTGAGGGAGAGCGGATCCTGCATGATCTTCAGGATCTGCCGGACCTTCTCCTGGGACAAACGGAGCGCCGCCCCGTATTCCTCGATGGAGGGGTCCCGCCCCATCTCTTGACGGAACTTCCGGGAGACCTTGGACAGTTTGGAGATGATCTCCTTCATGTGCACGGGGATCCGAATCGTGCGTCCCTGATCGGCGATGGCGCGGTTGATCGACTGACGGATCCACCAGGTCGCATACGTCGAGAATTTAAAACCGCGCTTCCACTCAAACTTCTCGACCGCCTTGATCAAACCCAATCCGCCTTCCTGGATCAGATCCGCCAATTCCAGATTGGATCCCACGTGTTTCTTCGCGATGGAGACCACCAACCGGAGGTTGGCCCGGATGAGCTTCAACTTATCTTTCAGGATGGCCTCTTCCAATTCACGGATCCGGCCGTCCAGGGACAGGAGCTGTTCCATGCTCACCGGCAAGGACCGGACGAAGCGGACGAGCCGCTGGGAGATATTATCCAGGTTCTCCATCGTGGCTTCGATCCCCGTCAGGGTGTATCCCGTCACGCGGCGGAACGCGGCCGGGGACATGGCTCCGGAGGAGGCCCGGGAGTAGAGTTTCTTCAGTTCCACATAGGGCAGTTTGATCCGCTTCTCATACCGTTGGATCTCATCCTTGCATTCGCGGACCTTGAGTCCGACGGTCTTGATCTTGTTGATGAGCCGTTTGATCTTGTCCTGGTTCAGATTCAGACCGATGATCTGGCTGACGATGTTGTTCTGCTCCTTCTCGATCATGTCCAACAGTTTCTGCTTCCGGCTGTTCGTCGGATGCCGTCGGAGCTGTTCGCGGAAATTGATGATCTTCTTTTCGCTCTTGCCGATGGACTTCACCACCATCTTGACCTTCCGGCGCATGCGCGAAAGCTCCTGGGCCGTCCGGCGTCCGCGGGGCATCAGCTCCTTCGGTTTCATCTCCTGTTGTTCCAGGAGCGCCTCCCAGTTCCTTATCTCGCGGTGGGTAATCGGGGAGCGCAACACGAGCAACTTCAGCTCCCGTTCGTTCTCCTTGATGCTGCGGGCCAGGGAAACCTCTTCCTCCCGGGAGAGCAGCGGCACTTTCCCCATCTCGGACAAGTACATCCGGATGGAGTTCTGGGTGTCCAATTCCAGCTCGGGGATGACCAGTTCCTCGTTCCCCTCGTCGAACTTCGACTTCAACCCCCCGTATTCGCGTCTCTCGACGACCTCGATGCCCATGTCCTCCAAGGTATTGAACAGTGAATCGATCTCCTCAGACGTCAGGGAGGTGTCCGGGAGTTGGCGGGAAATGTCCTCATACGTCAGGTAACCGTTCTCTTTTCCCTGTTCAATCAGCCCGTGCAATATCTTCTGATAAGCAGCCGTGTTTCGCTCATCCATACCGCGGATCTCCTTCGTGTCAAGTCGCCGGCCCGCCGGGCCGGTCGAGAATGTTCAATGGGGGCCGGAGATCTCCGGCTTCCCCTTCAAAATCTTCGTCAACTGCGTGTATTCCGCCAATTTGGCCTCGTCCCGGGGAACTCGCCCCTCCACCATGGCCAGCACTTCCTTCTCAAGATACCCCAAACGGCGCCGCGCCTTCCAATCCAACAACCGTTTCATCAACTGCGACAGGGTCTCCTGCGGGTTCTCAAATTGTTTTTCCTCCATCACCAGCCGAGACATCCAACCCCGATCCGCCTCGCTCATCTCGTTCAGGGCGTCCGACACGTGGAGAGACTGCGTGGCGGACCACTGGGACTGGAGCTTCCTGAAGAAAACGGCACACCGTTCATCCTGGAATACGTCCGCATCGAAATGGACTTCCGGCCATATCTCCGGATGACTGCACAGCAACTGAAGCAGTTCCTCCTCGGCGCCGGGGATGGCCGGCCCCGACGCGTGCGACCCCTTGTCGACGGGCGGGCGCGTCCCTCCGGGTGTTTTCTTACGGAGTTCCTTCTTCAGCGCCGACTCATCCAAACCCAGTTTGGAAGATATCTTCCGGAGCCACTCATGCCGCAGGATCTCGTTGGGAACCTCTCGCAGAAGATCCAGAAGCCCTTCGGCCTGCCGGATCTTCTCATGCAATCCCTGAAAACGGCCGCTCTGCGCCGCCGCCTGCGCCAACCAAAAATCCATCACGTCCTCGGCGGACTGCAACACCGCCTGCAACGCGCCGGTCCCCTGCTCCAGGATCAACTCATCCGGATCTTTCCCCGCCGGCAATCGCGCGATCCTCACGAACAAGTCCGATTGGAGCAATATCTCCGCGGAACGCGACGACGCCCTCACCCCGGCTTCGTCGGGGTCGAACAAGAGGACCACTTCCTGCACGAACCGCTTCAGGAGGAGGGCCTGGTCCTTCGTGAAAGCCGTCCCCAACAGCGCCACCACGCCCGTCAATCCCGCCTGATGACACCCGATGACGTCCATATACCCTTCGACCAAAACAGCCTGATGCTGATCTCGGAGCGTGTTCTTGGCGTGAAAAAGTCCGAACAGATGCCGGCTCTTGGAATAGAGGACCGTCTCGGGCGAGTTGATATATTTGGGGATCCCCTCCCCCTCGTCCAACGTCCGTCCCCCGAATCCGATGATGCGGCCATAGATGTCCTGAATCGGGAAAACGACCCTTCCCATCAACGGATCATGGTACCGGCCCGTCTTTTCAGAACGGGCGGCCAGTCCGGTCTTGAGGATATCCTCGATCGGGACTCCCTTATGGAGGGCGTGATCCAGGAAGCCGCTCTGTCGGGGCACATAGCCCACACGGAACTTGGCCATACTGGCCGGCTTGATCCGGCGATCGGACAGGAACCGCCGCGCCGTATCCGCCTCCAACCGTTCCTGCAAAGCCGTTTGATAGAAAGCCGCCGCCTGTTCCAACAGGTTCAGATAGCGTTCCTTGTCGCGCGTCTCCTGGGTGGTATGATCGTGGGTCTTCTCCCAATCGATCTGGATGCCGACCCTCGCCGCCATCTGCTGGAGCGCTTCGGGGAACGACAGGTTCTCCAGCTTCATCAGAAACTTGAAGACATCCCCGCCTTCCTGACAGGCGCCGAAACAATGCCAAAGACCCAAATCGGGGTTCACGTAGAACGACGGTGTTCTCTCGTTATGGAAAGGGCACAGTCCCCGCCACCGGCTGCCGACCCGTTTCAAGGTCGGGACGTGCTCCCTCACGACGTCGATGATGTCGACGGCGCTTCGGACACGATCAACAGCCGATTTGGATACACCCATAAAAAACCCGTGATACCGTCGCCGTCCGGAGACGCGGGACGGGACGTTCCGAGAGAACGTCCCCATCTCCTCGGCAACGATGACGATTCTGACTCAACAATGGCTTTCTTTGAGCGAGGACGACGTCCCCCCGTGGAAGGGCGGACGTCCAACGTTGCGGAATGACCTCAAATCAATAGCGAGAACGAGACATGCGGCGACGCATCTTCCGACGAGCCTCCGCCTGTTTTTTCTTCAGGCGGACAGCCGGGGATTCGTAGAATTCCCGCCGCTTGATCTCCTGAATGATCCCATGCCGCTCACATTCCCTCTTGAAACGGCGCAGGGCTTCTTCGATCGTTTCACCTTCGCGAATTTTGACCAAAACCATGGATGTTTTCTGACACCACCTTTCAAATCTAGCCCGGAGGCCAACCCATCTTACGACCACCCAACAAATGCCAATGAAGATGGGCGACCGCTTGTCCGGCATTCGGCCCGTTGTTGATCACCAGACGGAAACCGGACTGATCGATCCCTTCCTTCTGGGCGATCTGCCGTGCGACCAAACCGACATTGCTGCAAAACACCGTATCCTCAGGCGTTATGTCCATGACGCCCGGAATATGCTTTTTAGGGATGATCAACACATGGATCGGTGCCTGGGGGTGTATATCCTTGAAGGCGATGACCCGTTCATCCTCATAGACGATGTCTGCCGGTATCTCTTTTGTAACAATCTTGCAAAATATACAAGAACTCATCCGACAAGTATAACTAAAAAACCCTTTATTTTCAATGGTTTTTTAAGGCCCACGAGTTCAGACAATCCGGGCCTGGACCAGTCGTCCCGGGAGGGCATCCCCCGGAACGGTCACGCGGATATAGTTGTCCGTCCAGCCATATCCCGACGATTCGGCCAGAGTTTCCCTCCACGTCCCGACAAACCTCTCCCGAAAGTCTTTCTTCAACTGTTCCGACAGCCGCCCCATCTCCGTTGCGCGGGATTGAAGGACTTGCGGCGAGCACGGGGGCAAAGAGGCGGCGGGCGTCCCCGGTCGAGGAGAATAACGGAACACGTGGAGCCCCGAGAGAGCCAAGCCCTTCACGCGATCCACGGTGTTTCGGAAAGCGCGATCCTTTTCAGTGGGGTCCCCCACCAAGA
>ENA-UOWG01002240-UOWG01002240.1-activated-sludge-metagenome-genome-assembly--contig:-NODE-2240-length-17025-cov-19.204891_pt1 | contig 17025 bp, 11 predicted proteins | sample MGYA00238147_ERZ761563 | MGnify/ENA primary metagenome ERZ761563 (study PRJEB28884, sample SAMN05720216) | anaerobic digester metagenome | isolation source: active sludge of municipal... | reverse complement strand
GGCAACAACCGGAGAAGCTGGACGCCTCGCTGGATCGGATCGAGCGCGAATCGGGTCGCCTGGATGAACTGGTTGGGGAACTGCTGACCCTGTCCCGGCTGGAAGCCGGCATGAGCGGCGCAGTGGACGAGGAGGTGGATTTGGTGGAACTGGTGGCGAGCATTGCCGACGACGCACGCTTTGAAGCGGAGGCGCACGGACGGCAGGTCGAGTTTTCCGGTGCGGGCGAGGCCCTCGTCAAGGTCCGCGCCGAGTTGCTACACCGCGCCTTCGAGAACGTGATCCGCAACGCGGTGAAATACACCGGCGAAGGTACAGCGGTTGAAGTGCGGGTCGAACGGCGGGCCGCGCCTGACCGCCTGATCGTGACCGTAGATGATCGAGGTCCCGGCGTGCCCGAAAGCGACCTGGAAGCCGTTTTCGAGCCGTTTTTCCGCAGTGGATCGGGTGCAAAAACCGCCGGTTTTGGCCTGGGGCTGGCTATCGCCCGCCGGGCCATTGAGGCGCATGGCGGAAGCATTCGCGCGCTGAATCGCCCGGGCGGCGGGTTGCAGGTCGAAATCGTGCTGCCGGTGGGCGAATGCGCTTGAAGGCGCTGAACGGGTTGGGCGCTAAATGTCCATATTGAGATGCCATTTTGCCCCGATGCCTTTCGCTTTCTCGAAGACTTGAGCGTATTCAGCCAGATCCTCTAACACGCCCTCTGTATTTTTCACAGCCGTCGAATGGGTGTTGAGGTGGGCAGTGAGCGCAGCGATGAAAGCAATCCCTTCATCGGCGGAAAACCATCGTTCTCCCTCACCCTCTGGCAGTTCGAGGTCTTCACCGAGCAGGTCCGACAGGTCTTCTTCGGACATGGTCAGAAAGTCATCGAATTTTTTGATGCCGAGCTGTTCGCAGAGTGCGTCAAGCCGCTTGATTTCCCTGGCCAGGGACTTGCCATTGACGAATGGATCAAACCCGGGGTCATCATTATCCAGCACGATGTAATACGCGACGCTCATGAGTGGGTCTCCCTGTTATGAATGATTCAGAGGCCAGGTTGTTGCTTCGGTAGATTCTGTTGCCAGGGCGCGCAGCCAGTCCGCCAGCGCCGCGCCATAGTGAGCCAACGTGTAGCGTTGTTCCACCAGCGCCCGGCAGTCGGCCCGGCGGATTTGCCCGATCCGTTCCGCCGCCGCGATCAGGCCGGCGAGATCGTCAGGCTCGACCAGCCAGCCGGTTTCGCCGTCGCGCACGTAGTCGCTGACTCCGCCACATCGGTAGGCGATGACCGGCGTACCGCAGGCCAGCGCCTCAATGCCGGCGATCCCGAAGGCTTCCACCCATTTCGGCGTCATCAGCAGCGCGCAAAATTCTCCTACGGCCTCGGCCAGCGCCGGCAGGTGGAGAAAGCCGCCATAATGGACTGGGGCGGCGGGGTAGCGTTGCTCCAGTTCGGCCCAGTAGGCGCGGTCTTGCATCGCCCCGAACACCGTCACCGACAGAGCGGTGTGGGCGGCGAACGCGAACGCATCCTCCAGCCCCTTTTCCGGCGCGACCCGCCCCAGCCAGCAGAACGATTGCCGGGGATGGGCGTTATAGCGATACCGCTGGAGGTCCAGTCCCGGCGGAATCAGTCGAACCGGACCGGTCAGGCTGAAACTGGCGGCCTGGGCAGTACTCAAAAAGGCAAGCCGGCTCGGATGATGGGCAGCGATCCGGCGGATTTCCAGGTCCAGCGAGCGGTTCAGTGCGCTCATGCTGATCAGCGAGCCGAGCGGGCAGGGCAGGAAATCGCTGGCGAACAGCGGCAGCCAGTCGTAGGAAAAGTTCAGGATGACGTCGTCGGGGTGAACCCGTTCCGCCAGCCAGCGCAGCGCTGCGACCAGGAAGGCATCGGCTTCGAACGGCAGCGGCGCGTCGTAGGCGCAGCTCACGGCGGTGGGCGCCAGCCGGCCAGGCAAAGCGAGCAGTTCCGGTACATCCGCTACCGAACCGTCGGGCGCGATCACCTGCGTGTGATAACCGAGGGCGTCAAGCTGGCGGGCGGCGGTGACAACCATGTGCTCCACGCCGCCGCCCAGTCCGGAACCCAGCGGCGCGACCGCCGTGGACAGCAGATAAACGCGCATGGTTGTTCCTGGTGGTCGGTGATGTCGTCATTCACCATTATAGCCGGGGCCATGATTCGGGCCGTGAAACCATGAGGCAGGGAACGTACCGGTGCATCAGGCAGTCTTTGCTGAGAACGGTCCAACGGTTGGGGGACGTGATCGGAATGGGCATCATGCTGCGCAGTTTGAGCGGAATCGTACTGGCGGGATTACTCGCTGGTTGCGCTCTGAATCCGCCCCGCCCACCCGGCGATCCCGCCGCTGCCCGCTGTCTGGCGCTGTATGACGAACTGGACGCGGCAGTGGCCGAATACGGCGCGACGCCGTCTGCGCCCGCGCGCATCGCCGGTTTTCCATACCTGCGGGTAGATCGGTTTCTGGCCGATTTTCGGACCCAAAACCTGAATCCGGCCCAAACCGTTGCCTGGCTGACGCGGCTGAACGCATTGGATCAGGAAGCCCGGCGGGTGGAATGGGCGTCGCTGCCGGAGCCAGTCAGATCAACCCTGAACCGCCGTCGTGCGCCCGACGAGGAGATGTCCGCCGTGCTGGCGCAGTGCGCGGTCACGTTGCGAAACGCGGATTCAGGTGATCCCGAACGGCTGGCGCTGATTCGGGAACGGGCGCGGGTTCCAGACGATTACGATACCGTGAACCAGGTGCTGGGACTCTATCCGCTGACCATGCTGCCGGTGGATTTCGGCATCTACCGTTATCAGGAGGAAGTCCGCGCCCGGTTCGCCCGGCCTTTGGCGGATCTTCCGGTGCGGGGCGAGTTGCGGCGCTACGGACCATCCGCTGCGCCGACGGTCGTTGCCAATGGCGCGGCGATTCCCCGCGATGCGCTTGGTATTTCCGAACCGACCCCGGCGCAGGCTGAAGCCCTGTTCGCGGTCCATGCTCCGATCTGGGAAGTGGATGTTGCTACCGCCGATGACCGGCCGGGCGCCCCTTATTGGCGGGCGGAAGGCGTACCGACGGTTGATGTCGCCGCCCCGGTGGTCTACCGCTATCTCTCTTACGCCCGCTGGCGGGGCGAGCCGCTGGTGCAACTGAACTATCTGATCTGGTTCGCCGCCCGGCCCCGAACCGGCGCGTTTGACCTGCTGGGCGGACCGCTGGACGGGGTGCTGTGGCGGGTGACGCTGGATCGGTCGGGGCGACCGCTACTGTACGACAGCATTCACGCCTGTGGTTGCTATCACCTGCTGTTTCCCGGACCGGCCTTGCGCCTGCGCGCGGAGACGGCAGACTGGGCCGAGCCGCCGCTGGTTCCACAACCAGCGCCAGCGGTGGGGAAGGGCGAGCGCGTCGTGATCCGGCTGGCGTCCGGCAGCCATGAGTTGCAACGGGTGTACGCGGACCGTCCGGGCGCGGCGACGGCGCTGGATGTGCGGGAGTATGCGGCGCTGTATGCCGTTCCCGTGGAGAACGGTTCGCCGCGTGGGCTGTTTGGGCCGGATGGGTTGGTGGCGGGCAGCGAACGGGCCGAACGCTGGTTGCTGTGGCCAATGGGCGTACCTTCGCCCGGCGCCATGCGCGAGCGGGGCCGACACGCGATTGCCTTCGTGGGCCGCCGGCATTTCGATGACGCAGACTTGCTGGACCGGCTGTTCGAGCCGGCGGAGGAAACACGATGAAACTTGGGACGTGGCTGGGCGGGGCGTTGCTGGCGGTTTCGACCGTGGCGGGCGCGGCGGATGGTGAACTGATGATCGGGCGCTTCTCCGCCGGCGATCTGAAGGAGTGGCAAACCAAGGTGTTTCAGGGCGAAACCCGCTACACCTTCGATGAGAAGAGCGGGCGGCGGGCGCTGTTTGCCGACAGCCGGGGCGCGGCTTCCGGCCTGTACCGGGAAATCCAGGTAGATTTGCAGCGCACGCCCTGGCTGCACTGGTCCTGGCGGGTGGACCGGGTGCTGAGCGGCGTGGACGAGCGCACCAAAACCGGCGACGATTATCCGGCGCGGGTGTACGTGGTCGTATCGGGCGGTGCGGCGTTCTGGAAAACCCGCTCGCTGGTCTACGTCTGGTCCAGCCATCAGCCGGTAGGCGCGACCTGGCACAATGCGTTCACCAGCAACGCCCGGGTGATGGCGCTCCGATCAGGGACCCAGGACGCCGGCCAGTGGGTCAGCGAGAAACGCGATATCCGCGCCGATTTCCGGCAACTGTTCGGCGAGGAGATCGCGCAGATTGACGCCGTGGCCCTGATGACCGATACCGACAACAGCGGTCAGAGCGCCACGGCCTGGTATGGCGACATTTACTTCACAGCGCGGTAGGGATAAGCCTGGTTGGCGCGTGGTTCAGGCCGCCACGCTCAGTTCCAGAATCTGCCGGCTGGTCGCCAGATCAATATCCTGGTGCTCGCCCAGCGCGGTCATTTTGTGCCGTTCCAGTTGCGCCAGCAGGGCCGGCACGGCGTCGGCGCCGATGCCGTAGTCGCGCAGGTAGGTGGGCACGCCCATCTGCTCGAAGAACTCGCGGGTTTTGGCGATGGCCGCGTTAATGCGTTCATCCTCGCTGCCGCTGGATAGACCCCAAATCCGCGCGGCGTATTGCAGCAGCTTCGCGCGCTTTGGCTCCCGCTTCACCGTCATCACGCTGGGCAGAATGATCGCCAGGGTCTGGGCGTGATCCAAACCGTGCAGGGCGGTGATCTCGTGGCCGATCATGTGCGTCGCCCAGTCGCCGGGCACGCCCGCGCCGATCAGCCCGTTCAGCGCCAGGGTCGCGCACCACATGATGTTGGCGCGCACGTCGTAGTCCTCCGGCGCAGTCAGCGCCTTGGGGCCTTCCTCGATCAGGGTCAGCAGCAGCCCCTCGGCGAAGCGATCCTGCACCGGTGCATTGACCGGGTAGGTCAGGTATTGCTCCATGATGTGGGTGTAGGCGTCCACCACGCCGTTGCCGATCTGGCGCGGCGGCAGGGTGAAGGTGACGGTGGGATCGAGCACCGCGAAGCGCGGATAGACCAGCGGATGGATGAACGCCAGTTTGTCCTGGGTGGCGCGGCGGGTGACCACCGAACCGCCGTTCATTTCCGAACCGGTAGCGGGCAGGGTCAGCACCGCGCCCAGCGGCAATGCACTCTGAATAGGGGCGTATTTGGCGAGAATGTCCCACGGTTCGCCCTGGAACGGCGCAGCGGCAGCAATGAACTTGGTGCCGTCAATCACTGAACCGCCGCCGACCGCCAGCAGAAAGTCAATATTCTGGTCGCGCACGATCCGGACCGCATTCATCAGCGTCTCATAGGTCGGATTAGGTTCGATGCCGGCGAATTCCCACACCGCGCGCCCCTTCAGCGCCGCCAGGACCTGATCGTAAACGCCGTTCTGCTTGATGCTGCCCCCGCCGTAGGTGATCAGCACCCGCTGCTCCCTGGGAATTTCCTGGGCGATGGCGGCAATCTGGCCCTTGCCGAACAGGATTTTGGTGGGGTTTTGGAAGGTGAAATTGAGCATCGGTAGTTCTCCACGGACGAAAAGTGAGTGATAGCGGTTCTTCAACCCGTTATTGAATCAGAAAATTTTTCCACAGGGACGCGGTTACTCCTCGGGTTCATAACCCAGATTTGGGGCCAGCCACTGTTCCGCCTCCGCCACGGTCCAGCCCTTGCGCCGGGCATAGTCGGCGACCTGATCCCGATCCAGCCGGCCCACGCCGAAATAGCGCGCTTCGGGATGGCTGAAATACCAGCCGCTGACCGCCGCCGTCGGGGTCATGGCGAAATGCTCGGTCAAGTGAATATCGGCGGTGTGGTCCACGTCCAGCAGTGACCAGAGCAGCCCTTTTTCGGTGTGATCGGGACAGGCCGGATAGCCGGGCGCGGGGCGGATGCCGCGATAGTTTTCGGCAATCAGGTCGTCGTTGCTCAGCGTCTCATCCGCCGCGTAGCCCCAGAACTCCTTACGCACCCGCTCGTGCAACCGCTCGGCGAAAGCTTCCGCCAGCCGGTCGGCCAACGCCTTCAGCAGGATGGCGCTGTAATCGTCATGCGCGCGCTCGAATGCCGCCACTCGCTCATCAATGCCGATGCCGGCGGTGACGGCGAACGCGCCCAGGGTGTCGGCCAGGCCGGATTCGTGCGGCGCGATCCAGTCGGCCAGGCAGTAATGCGGTTTGCCCTCCGGCTTGGGACCCTGCTGGCGCAGGTGATGCAACGTGAGCAATGGTTGATTCCGGGCCGCGTCGGCATAGAGCGCGATGTCGTCCTCGCCGACCCGGTTGGCCGGGAAAAAGCCGATGACCGCCCGCGCCGTCAGCCAGCGGTCGGTGATGATCTTGTCCAGCATCGCCTGGGCGTCGGCGAACAGGTGGCGGGCGTGTTCGCCCTGTTCGGGATCGTCGAGAATCGCTGGATAGCGCCCGCGCAGTTCCCAGGCGTGGAAAAACGGCGTCCAGTCTATGCGTTCCGCCAGCTCCGCCAGCGGGTAATCGTCGAAGGCGCGGATGCCGAGGAAAGCCGGCTGGGGCGGGAGGTAAGTTGACCAGTCGAGCACGGGCCGGTTGGCGCGAACCCGCGCCAGCGGCAGCAGCGGCTCCCGCTGGCGGCGGTTGGCGTGCTGTTCGCGTTTCTGGACGTAGTCGGCCTTGGTTCGGGCGACGAAGCCGTCCCTGGAATCAGGGCCGATCAGGTTCTGCGCCACGCCCACCGCCCGCGAAGCGTCCTTGACGTACACCACCGGGCCGGGATACTGCGGGTCGATTTTGACCGCCGTGTGCATCGCCGAGGTGGTGGCCCCGCCGATCAGCAGCGGTACGGTGAAGCCTTGCCGTTTCATCTCCTTGGCCACGTTGACCATCTCGTCCAGCGATGGGGTGATCAACCCGGACAGGCCAATCATATCCGCGCCGTGTTCCCGCGCGGCGTCGAGAATCTTCTGCGTCGGCGTCATGACGCCCAGATCCACCACCTCGAAGTTGTTGCACTGGAGCACCACGCCGACGATGTTCTTGCCGATGTCGTGGACATCGCCCTTGACCGTGGCCAACACGATCCGGCCGTTGCTGCGCCGCTGACCATCGGCCTGTTCCGCCTCGATGAACGGAATCAGGTAAGCCACGGATTTTTTCATCACCCGCGCCGATTTCACCACCTGCGGCAGGAACATCTTGCCGGCGCCGAACAGGTCGCCGACCACGTTCATGCCGTCCATCAGCGGTCCTTCGATGACCTGCAACGGCCGGTCGAACTGCTGGCGGGCTTCCTCGGTGTCAGCTTCGATAAATTCGTCAATGCCCTTGATCAGCGCGTGTTCCAGCCGTTTGGCCACCGGCCAGGAACGCCATTCCTGCTCTTTCTCTGGCGCGGCTGAAGTTTCGCCGGCCTGGTATTGCGGCGCGATTTCCAGCAGCCGCTCGGTGGCGTCGGGGCGGCGGTTGAGAATCACGTCCTCGACCCGTTCCCGCAATTCCAGCGGGATTTCCTCGTAAATCGCCAACTGGCCGGCGTTGACGATGCCCATGGTCATCCCGGCGTGGATGGCGTGATACAGGAACACCGAATGAATCGCCTCGCGCACCGGGTTGTTGCCCCGGAACGAGAAGGACACGTTGGACACCCCGCCAGAAACCAGCGCGTGCGGCAGTTCGGTTTTAATGCGCCGCGTGGCTTCGATGAAATCCACCGCGTAGTTGTTGTGTTCGGCGATGCCGGTGGCGACGGCGAAGATGTTGGGATCGAAAATGATGTCCTGCGGCGGGAAACCGACCTGCTCGGTGAGAATCCGGTAGGCGCGCTGGCAGATGGCGAACTTGCGCGCCTCGGTGTCGGCCTGACCCTGCTCGTCGAACGCCATGACGATGGCCGCCGCGCCGTAGCGGCGAATCAGCCGCGCCTGCCGGATAAACTCGGCCTCGCCTTCCTTCATGCTAATGGAATTCACCACTGGCTTGCCCTGGATGCACTGGAGGGCCGCTTCCAGAATCTCCCACTTGGACGAGTCAATCATCACCGGAACCCGGCTGATGTCCGGCTCGGCGGCGATGAGGTTGAGGAACGTGACCATCGCCTCCTTCGAGTCCAGCATCCCCTCGTCCATGTTGATGTCGATGATCTGCGCGCCGTTCTCGACCTGCTGGCGGGCAACGTCGAGCGCGGCATTGTAGTCGCCGGCCTTGATCAGCCGCTTGAACACCGCCGAACCGGTGACGTTGGTGCGCTCGCCGACGTTGACGAACAGCGAGTCCGGGCCGATGTTCAGCGGCTCCAGCCCGGCCAGCCGGCAGCGCGGTTCGATAGGCGGTATTTCGCGCGGCGGCAAATCTTTCACCGCCTCGGCGATGGCGCGGATGTGGGCGGGCGTGGTGCCGCAGCAGCCGCCGACGATGTTGAGAAAACCGCTTTCGGCGAACTCGCGGATCACTGCCGCCATCTGTTCCGGCGTCTCGTCGTATTCGCCGAAGGCATTAGGCAAGCCGGCGTTGGGATGGGCGGAAACGTAGGTGTCGGCGATGCGGGCCAGTTCGGCGACGTAGGGCCGCAGTTGCGTCGCGCCCAGCGCACAGTTCAACCCGAAGGCCAGCGGGCGGACGTGCGCGAGCGAATTCCAGAACGCCTCGGTGGTCTGGCCGGACAGGGTGCGCCCGGAGGCGTCGGTAATCGTGCCGGAAATCATCACCGGCAGGCGGATGCCAGAATCGTCAAAAAACCGCTGGATGGCGAACAGCGCCGCCTTGGCATTCAGCGTGTCGAAGATGGTTTCCACCAGCAGAATATCCACGCCACCCTCGACCAGGCTCTGCGTCGCCTCGGTATAGGCGGCGACCAGTTCGTCGAAGTGGATGTTGCGAAAGCCGGGGTTGTTGACATCCGGCGACAGGCTGGCGGTGCGGTTGGTGGGGCCGAGAATGCCAGCGACGAAGCGCGGCCGGTCGGGGGTGCTGTAGTCATCGGCGACAGCGCGCGCCAGTCGCGCCGCCGCCCGGTTCAATTCCGGCACGAGACTCTCCATGCCGTAGTCGTGCATGGAAACTGAAGTGGAATTGAAGGTATTGGTCTCGATGAGGTCCGCGCCGGCCTCCAGATAGGCGGCGTGAATCTCGCGGATGATCGCCGGCTGGGTCAGCGCCAGCAGATCGTTGTTGCCCTTGAGATCGCTGGGCCAGTCGCGGAAGCGTTCGCCCCGGTAGTCGGCTTCCTGCAAGCGGTAGCTCTGGATCATGGTGCCCATCGCGCCGTCCAGGATCAGGATGCGGCGGGTCAGGAGGTCGGACAATTCAGCGGTGCGATCAACGGCCATCAGCGGAGTTCCCGGTAATATCGGTTCAACGATCAGTCTTAAAGCTGTCCACGGAAAACACGGAAAGCACGGAAGAAAACAATTTAATTCCTTCTTTTTCCGTGCCTTCCGTGCTTTCCGTGGACCGGTTTTTTTCAGTTAAGCTGGAACGCATCCCGGATCCATTCCACCTGCGGTTTGCCGCTGGGTTCGAGAATCGCCACCACGTCGAAGCGGCAGGGCGGATCGAGGCGCTGGCGTTGCAGGTAGAGCGCCGCCGCGCGCAACAATCGCTGTTGTTTGGTGCGGGTGACCGATTCGGCGGGCGTGCCGTAGCGGGCATGGCGGCGGCTGCGCACTTCCACAAACACCAGTTGCTCGCCATCGCGCATGATCAAATCCAGTTCGCCGGTCCGGCAACGAAAATTGCGCGTCACCAGGGTTAATCCCTGTGCTTCCAGATAGTGAAGAGCCAAATCTTCGGCGGCGGTTCCCTGCGCGACGCGGCTGATCACGGATAGTCTCCAGCGGTGGTGAACGTTCAGATTGAGTAATCGGTGCGGTGTTCGCTGCGTATGAGGGCTATGCGACCAGTTTGGCGTTGATCAGCTGGTTGACGCTGATCCCCTGTTCGGCGGCTTGCAGCGCCAGCATTCGATGCACTTCCAGGGGAACCCGTACTACGAATCGCTCACTATAGCGTTTTTCCGCGCTCGCCACGGACCGCGACCGAATCTTGTTAGAGCGTCTGAATCGTCACCCGTACTTGCGGGCCCGGATGGAAAGCCTGTTCGCGGTGATCAAGGATGCGGCGGGCGACTGTGCCAAAGCCGATGCGGCGGAACGGCGGGCGGTGCCGCGCTCCTATTTTGAGCGGTTGCTCCGAAAGCTCTTGGATAAGCGGTGTAGAAACCACAAACGCGTTGAGATCGAAACAGAGTCTGGTGAAGTGGCTACTGAGAAGCTGTCTAAAAACTAACTTGTTGATTGTGCGAGCGGCCAAGGCTGCGATATGAGGGTCAGCAATCGCGGCCAAGGCCGCTCCTACACATAACCCATTGATTTAATAATATTCAGTTTTTTGACAGCCTCTGAGGGGTTGTACGCATGGCGCTAACGTTTTGATTCAACTGGCGGAGAGGGTGGGATTCGAACCCACGGACCCTTGCGGGTCAACGGTTTTCAAGACCGTCGCAATCGACCGCTCTGCCACCTCTCCGATGAAGTTGGATTGTAGCCGGCCCTCCCTGGCCGCGCCAGCGCCGCCGGTGGATGGTTCAGGACTCCTGGATCAGGGTTGGCGTTGCAGCGATTGATAGGTCGCGGCAGGGGTTTCCACGCCATCACTGAGATCAGGGACCATGGGGAAAATGGCCATCGGCGTTGTTTCGGCGGCATCCTGAAGAGTAGTCGCATCGGCGGAAGAGGGGCAGGTGACTGTTCCAAACTTGTTGACCAGCGCACCACCCTCAAAATCGAGTTGGAAGCGGTAACAGGCGTTGCCGGCCATGGTGACCGTTCCCGAGGCTGACTGGTTGCCACATGCTGCAGAGAGAATTCGCGCAGTGTAGTTTTTGGCGCCGGGGGTAGTGCTGGCGAATCCCTCGAGAGTAGCAGTGCCGCTGGTGCAGGAGTTGGATACGGAACGCTTTGTGGCTCCGTCAACCGTGACTTCATAGGTGCTGGTATAGACCGCAGTGGGGCTGCTACAGCATGTGTTATTGTAGGCGCTCCATTTCGCAGTCCCGGACGGCTGACTGGGGTTGATCGTCTGCGTGAAACTGATGGCGCCCTGGACAAAAATTTGCAAAATGATGGTCCCATTCGCTTCCGTGGGCAGATTGGTCAGGTCGAACTTACCCAACGGCAGGCTGGCGGTGCCACCTTCGCAACGCAGGGACCCCGGACCACAGGTGAACATGCAACGACCACTGGCCATCGCCAGGGCGCAGGCCGGACTGCCATTGGCAGCCAGTGCGGTCCCAACGAGCCGGTAGCGTCCGGTATCGACCTGCGTCACGGATTCCACAATAGCGCCGGCTTGCTGAGCCAGCGCGGGTATTGAGGCTAGGACGATAGGTAGAGTGATCAAAACGCTTGCCCAGCGGTAGAAACGTATATGAGGCATTTTTCCGCTCCTGCTTTGGGTATGGATTAAGAGAACGATCTTTCCTGATAATATCTTTTTGAATCCGGGTAAAAACTCTCCCCTAACCCCTGAAAGTATAATGCTAAACACCGCTCCCGCAAGCACACATGCGCCGGCTCAAGGGCGTCTCTATCATTAAGCTTAAATAAAACAACGAGCTAATAATGCAGTTAGCTTTGCAAGCACCTGTTGACGTCATCATTCCGGTCTATCAGGACCTGGCGGTTACCCACCGCTGTCTGGATAGCGTACTCGGCCACCGGCAGCAGCGCCCCCATGAGGTCATCGTTATTGACGACGCCAGCCCGGACTCTGATCTGGTGCGTTATCTGGATGATTTGGCCGCAGCCGGGCGCATCACGTTGTTGCACAATCCCGTCAATCAGGGCTTCGTGGCCACCGCCAACCGTGGCTTGGCCCTGCACCCGGATCGCGACGTGGTGCTGCTCAACAGCGATACCGAGGTCACCAGCGACTGGCTGGACCGATTGGCGCGCTGCGCTTATGCCGGCGTGACGACCGGGACGGTCACGCCGTTTTCCAATAACGCCACCCTTTGTAGCTATCCTCATCCCAGCGCGGCTAACGAACTCCCGCCCGGACTGTCGCTGGCGGAAACGGATGCCCTGTTTCAGCGCGCCAATGCCGGCCGCTGGCTGGAAATTCCGACCGCCGTAGGGTTTTGCATGTATATTCGCCGCGACTGCCTGCAAGCGGTCGGCGCCTTCGACGAGCACAATTTTGGCTTGGGGTACGGCGAGGAAAATGACTTTTGCATGAGGGCGGCCAAGGCAGGCTGGCGCCACGCGCTGTGCGCGGATACCTACGTTTATCACGTCGGTGGCGTCAGTTTCGGCGAGCGGCAGACCGCCTTGCAGGAGCAGGCCCGGGCGGCGCTGACCGCCTTGCATCCCGACTACGACGACCGGATTCAGGCTTTCGTCCGGGCGGATCCCGCCAGGCCCCTGCGGGTGGCCGTGGACTGGGAACGCGCCCTGTTGGGACCCGAGCAGGCGCTATACGTGCTGCGGGAGCGCGATGAAACACTCGCGCGGCTGTGGCGAGAGCGTGAGGAGATACTGACCCGCGAGCAACGGACTACCGTCACGCTGGAGCAGGGACTGCGGAACGTCGAAGCGCTGCTGGTCGAGGCCAGGGACGAAGCGCGGCAACGGGATCAGGCGCTTGCCGAGGCCCAACGCTATGTCCGGGAACGGGAGGCCGATGTCGTCCTGCTGACGGACCAGCTTCGGGCTGCCCAGGACAATCTGACGGATACGATGCGCCAAATCGAGACGTTGTCAGAGCAGAATCGCGATCTGATGGCGCACATGGAGGCAATTCATGCTTCCCGAGTCTGGCGCTATACGGAGTTTCTCAGAAAATATGAAGCATCTCAGAAAACCATGAATCCAACCGCACATTTGTTCACCAGCATCACCGCCAATTATCTGCCCAAAGCGCGGGTGCTGGCGCAATCGGCCAGGCGCCAGGCGGCCGATATCCGTTTTCATCTGTTGCTGTGTGACGATTATCCAGCCGATGCCGATCCCGCCGCTGAGCCGTTCGACTCGATCATCAATGTGACGGAATTACCGATTCCGGAGCGGGAAGCCTGGCTGTTCGGCCATACGGTGGTAGAAATGTGCACGGCGGTCAAGGCGCTGGGCTTTCTGGAAATCGCCCGCCGTTTCGCCACCGAAAAAATTTTCTACTTCGATCCGGATATGGTGATTCTGTCCGGTCTCGATGACCTGATGGCGCAGTTGGATCGGCACAGCCTCCTGCTAACGCCCCATGTGACTGAACCTGAACAGACATTGGACGCGATCATGGATAATGAGATCGCCAGCCTCAAACATGGCGTGTTCAATCTGGGCTTTCTGGGCGTGCGGACCAGCGCCGAGGGGATGCGTTTTCTGAACTGGTGGGCGGAGCGGCTGCGCTATTTCTGCCACGACGATATCGCAGGCGGTTTATTTACTGATCAACGCTGGATTGATCTGGCGCCGGCTTTTTTCGAGGATATCGCCATTCTGCGCGAGCCGATTTATAACGTCGCCACCTGGAATCTGACTCACCGTCCAGTCGCCGGTTCGCTGGAACAGGGCCTCACCATCTATGGCCAGCCGCTGAGTTTTTATCATTTCTCCGGTTTCGATGGTGGCGCTCAAGAAGTCATGCTCAACAAATACGCTAACGCTGGCTCGGCATTGTTTGATCTGCGCCGTTGGTACCTCACTGAATGCCAGAGTATGGGTCAGAATGAGCTGGGCGACCGTCGCTGCCGCTACGATACGTTCGACAATGGCGAACGCATCACACGGGCGCAACGGCTGCTCTATCGTTCGCGGTTGGATTTGCGACGAGCTTTTCCTGATCCGTTTCGCACCGAAGGCCATTCCTACTATCACTGGTATCGGATGAACGCCGCTGGCGCTGATGCTGAAACCCTGGAAACTGAAGTGACGCTGCGCGCTCAGTTGGTGGATGCCCGCCGCGAGCTGGATTTGATCCGGCGTTCCCGCAGTTGGCGGCTGGCGCAGGTCTTCGCCCGGTTGTTCAATGTCTTCCGCCAGCGGCGCTAGCCAGCCGGTTCTGCCGGACCGCTGGCCGCGCCCGACCAACCGGCGCGTCGTCTGCCTGCCGGTCGGGGCTGAAACGCTGGAGCTGCTGGCCGGCACATTGTCAACTCTGGCGCGCAATACGTCGCCCGACGCCAGGATCGTGGTGTTGCCGCTCGCTATCGAGCGAGCGCGATTGGAGCAGGCGCTGCGCGAATCGCCGGCCGCGGCGCGGGTATCGCTGGCGGAAGCTGTCGGTCACACTGATCACTGGTGGGCCGTTCTCCGTGGGCTGCCGCCCGCTTATCGCGATGACGATCTCCTGCTGGCGCAGCCTGGCTTGGAGGTTCCGCCGGGTTGGGACGCCCGGCTGGCGCTGGCGGCCTATGCCCAGGAGTCGCGCATCGCCGCCGTTTCTCCCCTGTGCGATAGCGCGCCGCTGTTTGCGCTGCTGGAGCGCCGCGACGACCGGATTCCCCTGGATGCCCTCGACCGCGGGTTGCTGGCCCTGAGTCCACGGCGCAACATCGAAATGCCGGCGCTGTTGGGCGGTTGCTGTTACTTGCGGCGGGCGGCGCTGCGCGACATCGAGACCGGGCTGGACGCCGCCGCGCGGGACCGGGGCTGGGATCAAGCGCCAGTCTGGCTGGCGCCACTGTTGCGGGAGCACGGCTGGCACACGGTCTGCTGCGATCATGTCTACGTGCGGGATCAGGACGCTGGTCGCCGCCAACGGGAACTGCACCGTCTCGAACTGGTGGAAGAGGCGCGGCAGATCAATCAGGCCCATCCCCTGACCGGCCTGCGCTTCACGGTCAATGAAGCCCTGCGGCGGGGGCTAGCCGATCCTGCTCCCGCGCCGGAGCGCCGACCCTTGCAATTGCACATCGTCAACAGTTGGGGCGGGGGGCTGGACCGCTGGGTGCGCCAGTATTGCGAGCATGACCGCGAACGGGACCATCTGGTGCTGCGTTCGATTGGCAACTGGGGCGCTTTCGGCCAGCGGATTGCGTTGTACCGTTCCGCGGTCATGGATCGGCCGCTGCGCTATTGGGAACTGGGCTATCCCATCCGCGCCACGGCGGTCGCCCATCTGCAATACCGGGCGATTCTGGATGAAATCATTGCCGGGTACGGGGTTGAGGTAATTCTGATTTCGTCGCTGATCGGCCATGCGCTGGACGCGCTGGCCACCGGGTTGCCGACGGTGGTTGTCGCTCATGATTACTACCCGTTTTGCCCGGCGGTGGTCATCTACTTTGGCGAGGTGTGCGCGCGTTGCGACTTGCCGCGCCTGACCCGGTGCTTCGCCGAGAATGAGCATAACCGGTTTTTCCGCAATGTCGCCGCCGATGAATGGCTGGCGCTGCGGCGGCGTTTCGCCGAACTGGTCTTGGCCGATTCCGTCCGGTTTGCGGCGCCGTCCGCCTCGGTAGCCCGCCACTGGCGAACCTTGTTGCCGGCGCTCGCCGCCAAGCCCTTCGCTATTATTCCCCATGGTCTGGATTACGCGCCGGAACGATTACCGTTGCCATCCCCCGGCGACAAGCTGCGTGTGGTGGTGCTGGGCAGCCTCGCCCCGCAAAAGGGGCGGGCGCTGCTGGAGCAGGTCTGGCCGCGCGTTGCCGATTGTGTAGCATTGTATCTGGTCGGCGGTGGCGAAGAGGGCGAACGCTTTCGCAGCCAACCCGGCGTTACCCTGATTCCCAGTTACCCGCATGAGGAACTGGCCGGCATTCTGGCCGGCATCGCTCCGGAAGTCGGCTTGCTGCTGTCCATTTGCCCCGAAACGTTCAGCTACGCCTTGAGCGAGTTGTGGCTGCTGGGCATCCCGGTGGTGGCGACGAACGTAGGTAGTTTCGCTGACCGGATTCAGGAGGGCGTCAACGGTTTTCTCTGCTCGCCCGACGCGGCGGCGATTGCGGAAAAGTTGCGCTGGATTACGGCAAACCGGACTGTACTGGATCCGCCGCGCGCCTGGCTGACCGGGTTTCAGCATCGCCGGATTGACGAGATGGTGGCCGATTACCATGCGCTGACGCCATTGCCCGCTTTTACCGCGCCGCGTTACTTCACTACGCCCGCGCTGCTGGCGCCGACTGAGGAAGCTCCCGCCCGGACGCTGTACGTGGATGCCCAGGCGCCTTTTACGCGGGTGCTGGCTGAATTCGGTGATTACGCGCGCCAGAAACTCATCGCCAGCCCGCGTCTGCGCCCCTGGCAGAAACGCGGGTTGGCGGCGCTGCTGGCCGGCGGATTGCGCATGATGAGGGCAGTGGCTACCCTGCGGCGCAAGGACTGAGGACCAGCCAGGTGCATTTTCCCTAAAAATTATCTTTAATTAGCGTATTAGGCGGGGAGCGGTAGCCGATTCAGGCTAGCCCGGTTCCAGCGGCCTTTCCTAAAATCCCCAATCATCGCGGGGGCGCGATGGCGTCGCCCGCCTCCTCTAACCTGAAGACGAATCGAAGGAGTGCCCGGTGGAACGCGAAAGTATGGAATATGATGTGGTCATCGTCGGCGGCGGCCCATCCGGTCTGTCGGCGGCCATCCGTCTCAAGCAACTGGCGGCGGAGAACGACCAGGAGGTGAATGTCTGTGTCATCGAGAAAGGCTCCGAAGTCGGCGCGCACATCCTGTCCGGCGCAGTGGTCGAACCGCGCGCCTTGAATGAACTAATCCCGGACTGGAAGGAACGGGGTGCACCGCTGAATACGCCGGCCACGGAAGACCGTTTCCTGTTCCTGACCCGCGAGTCCTCGTACAAGCTGCCCACACCGCCGTCGATGAACAATCACGGCAATTACATCATCAGCCTGGGCAATCTGTGTCGCTGGCTGGCGACCCAGGCCGAGGAACTGGGCGTAGAGATTTACCCCGGCTTCGCCGCCGCCGAAGTGCTCTACAACGACGACGGCGCGGTGGTCGGGGTAGCCACCGGCGACATGGGCGTCGGTCGCGACGGTCAGCCGACCGACCAGTTCGCGC
>ENA-UOWG01002237-UOWG01002237.1-activated-sludge-metagenome-genome-assembly--contig:-NODE-2237-length-17049-cov-4.269566_pt1 | contig 17049 bp, 13 predicted proteins | sample MGYA00238147_ERZ761563 | MGnify/ENA primary metagenome ERZ761563 (study PRJEB28884, sample SAMN05720216) | anaerobic digester metagenome | isolation source: active sludge of municipal... | reverse complement strand
GAAGGGGACTTCGAGGATGAATGCGCCGTCAACGTTTCAGTATCTACGGTCGCGGTTACCGGCATGGAATTAGACATGAGTTCATTGAAACTCCATGTCGACGATCGCTATTTGATCAAGGCATCGATAATTCCGATAGAAGCAACAAACCAGAACGTTTTATGGGAAAGCGATGATGAAAATATTGTCGAGGTGCACGGCGGACTGCTGACAGCCACCGGTGTCGGAACAGCGGTTGTTTCCGCGATCACGGCTGACGGGGGATTTATCGGCGAATGCACAGTGACCGTGTCTCCGAAGCTGGTCCCGGTGACCGATCTCACCCTGAACAGGTACAAGGCAGGCGTGCAAATCGGCAAGACCCTGCAGATATATGCTACCATTCACCCGTCGAATGCGACCAACCGTGTCATTCACTGGTATACTCCAAACAGTGACATAGCAACGGTAACGCAGTACGGCCTTGTTACCGGAATCGGTGCTGGCGAGGTAAATATACTCGCTGTATCGGACGATGGGGATTTCGGTGCTGAATGCTCGGTAACAGTTTCGCCAATAGCGGTCACGGGCGTGACCCTCGATGCGCACGACTGGGAGACACATGTCGGTGAAACTCTTCATCTCAACGCGACCGTATCCCCGGATGATGCGACGAACCGGGAAGTGTCATGGGAGAGCAATAATGAGGCCGTAGCGTCGGTTTCCCCTGAAGGGCTGGTAACAGCGAACGGTCTGGGCACCGCGAGGATCACGGTTTCGTCAGATGGCGGCGATTTCGATGATTCATGCGAGGTCAGCGTGGTCCCGGTGTACATTTCCGGATTTGAACTGAACAAGACTTCGACGACCATAGTATTCGGCAGGACCGAGCAGCTGGTTGCAACGATAAACCCGTCGAACTCGACTGTCCGGGACGTCACGTGGGAGAGCGATGATGAATCGATCGCGTCGGTATCGGACAATGGCATTGTGACTTCGAATGCCTGCGGCACCACGGTTATCCGCGCATGGATCGAGGATGAGCATGGTTACTACCAGGCGGAATGCGAGGTCAGGGTGGCGAAATATGAGTACGTGGCTTCAAGATGGATTTTTTTATCGATCGTTGACGTAAGCGACCCATTCAATCCCTTCCTCGCTAGCAGGTATGTAGCTGAAGGAACCATCTACGATACCACTGTCTACGCTGCATGTGTCAGCGGAGACCACGTCTATCTGGCAATGGGAGAGAAAGGCCTGGTCATACTGGACGTGAGCGACCGCACGAATCCTGTAAAAGTTGGGGAATATGAAACGATCAATGATGCACTGGATGTTTATGTGAGAGGCAATTATCTCATTGTTGCTGAAGAAAGAACTGTAGAAATTTTCGATATCAGCGAGCCTGAAGACCCATCATCCGTGTGGCATTATCAATCCTTGATAGGTGGTTCTATAATCGCATCTGTTGATCAGGATTATTTATATATTATCGAACCTTCAATGTTTTTTAATTTGTATAATATAAGTAATCCTGCGAGCCCTGTGTCGGCTGGTAGTAATATTACTAATCAATTATCGAGTGTTTCAAAAATAATTATAAATGGGAATACTGCCTATCTTATTCGAGATTCTGAATTAGTGATATGTGATTTAGAAGATTTAAATGATATATCTCCGGTTGAATATTATGATACTCCAGATACCATTCAGGGAATGTGTTTCAATGGTAATTATGCGTATATCAATGATGGCTATAATGCCGGGATGCTGATTGTAGATATGAGCATTAATACTGAACCGGTTCTTGTTGACACCTACCCATATATAGGTCATTACCCCTGGTTAAAAGTTGATAGTAACTATTTATATCTATCGGATGCCTACACCTTCATGATTTTTGATGTAAGCACTTCGTCAGAACCTTATGAAATTTCTTCTTTTGATGAACCGTTCAATTGAACAGTGACAGTATTCACCTGACAGTCACCTGAAAAATAACGGTTTACAAAGCGGGTGCAGGGCTGCAAGCCCTGCAAGCCCCCCTCAATCTGCTTGATAACGTATAATATCTTTCGCACATTTAGTGAATAAAAAGACATCAAAAAATACTTGATAAAACCATCCAGCCATGATTGACATAGTATTAAGCGGAGAAAAATATGAAACTGGTAGTAAACATCGATTCCAGAAATGAACGTGAAAAATTGAAAAATTATTTAAAAAAATATCCGGGAAAACTGTTGATCAGATCATCGACAAGGCCTATCGAATCGTTGATAGCCTTTGCAGAGCACAATGCTTACCGGGTAGAGAAAGTTGATATACCTTCCCGGAATGAACGTAATGAGCGGTAGATCTTTCGTTGATACAAATCTCTGGGTATATTTATTTAGCGATTCAGAATCTGTAGATGATAATAATAAAAAATCTGTCGTTGTTTCACTGCTGCGTAAATCTTCAGAAATCGTTGTATCCGGTCAGGTTCTTGCGGAGCTTGTGAATGTCTTTTTGAAAAAGACGGCTTTCTCTTATGAAAAAATCCAGCTGATAGTGCATGAAATCATTGAAACGGTAGAGGTTGTGCCTGTTGATGAGCAGGACATCTCTTATGCCCTGGATATCGCAGAACGATATAAATTATCATGGTATGATGCCCTCATTGTAGCGAGCGCTGTCTCCTCAGAAGCTGATATATTGTATACCGAAGATATGCAAAATGCATTGCAAATAGATAAATCGATTAGAATAACAAATCCTTTTGTCTCTTGACAGGGGAGGGTTTGCCGCTTTTTCACGGGCGAGGTTGATGCCGAAAACTTCGGCAGAGAATGGCCCTGGCGCGCCGCTAACCGGCGCGGGAGTTTTGGCCCGGAGTACCGGGCCGGGGTTGTGCTACTTTTTCACTGGCGAAAAAGTAGCCAAAAAGCCACTCGGTCGAGCGCTTTTTTGACATCCTGTCGCGCTCGACACTAACGGCCTCCTGCCGTGTCGCTCAGCGCCGCGGGGGGTTCCCCTCGGTAACCGCAATAATTCTTCTCACATTTATTTGAATTCCTCGATGACGATCCCTTTCTGGAAAATCTCCGATATGAAATCACCTTCGGACCTGTTGTTGAACTCATCCAGGCCGATGGCGTAAGGTTCAATCGACGAATCGGACAGCAGCCTCTTTACCGAGAGGAAGCGCATTTCCTTTATGTGGTTTTTTCCGAAATTCTCCGACACGATGGCGATATCGATATCGCTTTCTTTTCCCGGTTTTCCGTGTGCATGAGAGCCGAAAAGTATGGCATAGTTTATCGTGATATCCTTTTTCAGAACATCCAGGTATTCATGAATCTTTGATTCTACGATATGATCGATTTTACCCATTTCGCAAACGCCTCTGTCATAGTTATTATATGTGCTGCCTCATCTCTCGTCAACGCGTTTCGGATGTTTTCCTTGTATGTCGGGTAACGGGCTTCGATGTTCATAGGGTCGAGTTCGGCCAAAAATAGGATTTGATCATCGGTCATGGTTGATCTTATTTCAGTCATTTCCGATAAGCGTACAAGGTTGTGTATTTTCGGAGGAAAAGACTTCGATCGATGAACAAACAGCGCTTTGAGCATTTTTTCGACACATTGATGGCAGAGGAAGGCGACATACAGATAATGTTCCTTTTCGAGAAGGGATCCCGCAACTTCAAGGTCATATAGAGATGTGTCGATCCAGTATTCGGTATTCCGATTCATAAATGTAATTTGTCATAATAACAGATGTTGTCAATAAAAATATCGTGGCAGCGTTATGGGGATGACCTCACCCAGCCTTCGGCTCGCCCTCTCCCCAAGGAGAGGGCTCAGTAAATCGAATCTTGCTCTGAGCAAAGGATTGCCGCCGAAAGTTGCTCTGAGCACAGCGATTTTTGTCAGGTTTTACTCTGAGCAACGCTATTTCAGATTTACTCTGAGCAGGCACCAGCGTTGAAATCGCTGCCCGCGTGCCGGAGTCCGCTCGAAGCGCGGCCGCGGGCGTGATGCACACGGTGAATGCTGGAAGCAGAAGCGGAGGCTGCAGGGACGTAGCCGACTGGCGAGGATTGGACAGGATGGACATCCGCAGCTTCAAAAAATATTTCCATTAAAACAAGACACGCCCCATGGCCGCGCCGAGCGGACGCAGCATTCCGAAGACGTTGTACTCACCCCCCACAAAAAACCCGAAACGCGGACGCTGAGGGCCTGAGGGCGCGAAATCAGGATGATGTATCGCGCCAGGGTGGAACAAACGTCGGATGGAGCCTGTTGGAAACAGAGAAGTGTTTGACTGCCAGCACGTTGGCGCGGAAGAATCATGCGCGCCGGGATATTCCGTTCCCATGATTCGTTCCGGAAGAGGGTTTCCCTGTAACAGAATCCATGATCGTTAAATGCGCTGCGCACCGCGATTAAGGGAATGAATGACTCACTGCCTGATAATGATTATAAACGTGCCGACTCCATATCCATCAGCCGGTCTTCGATACCCTTAATTGTTTTCAAGATGGTCCCGCCGGAGCGGTGATTTGACGCGCCGCACGAATCCAGCCGTATCGGCCTTTTTGTATTTGACTTTCGGGACACGATGGATGAGGCTCCGGGCAGCCCGTAATTCCCGTGATCGTTGCAGGAGGAACACAATGAAGAAAATACTATCATCCCTGATCATCGCGTTGTTCGCGGCCGCAGGTTATGCCGGCGAGTCGACGATATCGGTGACCGGGGCCGGGCAGGTGACGGTGAAACCGGCCTTCGTTGCAGTTCAGTTTTCAATCCAGACCAGGGACAGGAAACAGGAACCCGCGCAGAACAGGAATCTCGAGATATCCGGCGCGGTCCTGAAGCTTCTGAAGAGCCGGCACGGCATCAGGGAGGACGACATCTACACGCTCGACTACCAGCTCAACGAGGACTATGAGATGGTCAACGAAAAGCAGGTTCTCGTCGGGTACGTCGCCCGCACCGGAATGAAGGTCAATATCAGAAACATGGAGAAATACCGTGCGGTGATATCCGACCTGCTGAAGGCCGGGGCGACCAATATCGATTCAGTCGATTTCGGGTATGAAAAAACCGGATCGCTGAAGATCGACGCACTCAGCCTGGCATATGCGGATGCCAGGTCAAAGGCTGAAAAGGTCGCTTCCCTGGCCGGGAAAACCCTTGCGGGCAGCGTCAAAATCGAGGAAATTGAAACCGACTTCGGCCCGCTAAGAGCTGAGATGCGCATGAAGGCGGAAGCATCCGGGGATGTCATATCGAGCGGCCAGCAGTTCGTGACTGCAAAGATCCATGTCGTGTTTGAGATGAAGTGATGATGGGCGGCGCCGGGGCTATTCCCATTTCAGTATTTTCCTGAAGTCGTATTCCCCGGGATTTTTCAGGTGCTTCGATGCGGCCCGGTAGTCTTCTTCAGTGATGTACTGGATGCTGTTTTCAAAAACCATGCGCGCTTTCTGGCTTTCCATGTTTACCATGCGGGTTTTCACTTTGCCCTGTTCGTCTTCAACATCCTTCAGGAATAACGGGGCAATGTCGCCTGTCGGGTCGCTGGTCACCATGCACCTTGTATGGCTTTCGTCGAAGAGCTTTTTCACCCCGATGCCCAGGAGGCTGCAGTACACGAGGTCGAACGCGGTGGGCTGGATGCAGCGCAGTTCATAGCCCATTTCGACAGGGCGGCTTTTCACGTTGATTCCCAGCTCTTTCAGCCTGATCTGTAAAAGTGTATTGTAGATATGGGCCTTGCTCACCGTTCCCAGTTCCGGATGGCCATGTTCATCGTAGGTAAACTGGATGCCTGAAGCCTCCACTTCGTCATCGCTCATCGAATGGAACACCCCCTCGCTGACGATGGCCACGCCGTAGGGAATGCCCAGGATTTTTCTCTTGACGATGGATGAAACGATGAGACGGGTTATTTTATCAAGGGTGACATTGGTCCTGCTGAACAGTTCGGGGATGACGATCATGGGATAATGGCAGGCAGCCCCGATTCCGAACGCCAGGTGGCCGGCCTCGCGGCCCATGGCTGAAACGACAAACCAGTTTCCCGATGAACGGGAATCTTCATAGATGGTGCGTCCTATACGCACCCCTTCCTGCTTGGCGCTCTGGTAGCCGAACGTGGGCTGTCCTTCGGGCAGGGGCAGGTCGTTATCGATGGTTTTGGGCACGTGAATGTTCTGAATCGGGAAATTCTTCCCGGCTAAAAATTTTGAAATGCAGTTGGCCGTGGATGCGGTGTCGTCGCCGCCTACGGTGACAAGCAGTTTAACGTCATTCCTTTTAAAGAAATCGGTCTTGAATTCGGGATCGGCAGGCTTGTAGCGGCTCATCCGCAATACCGAACCGCCGACATTGTAAACGCGGTCGGCCGTTTCGAAATCTATATCGATGGTCGAAGGATTGTCCGAAAAAAGGTTTTTGAATCCGTCGTGCAGGCCGATGACGCGGAAACCGTCGCGCAGGAACACCTTCGCGACCGAACTGATCACCGCGTTGATGCCCGGCGCCGGGCCCCCGCCGGCAAGTATGAGTACCGATCCTTTCATATGAGTGATTACTCACTCATATATTGCAGCTTGCGTCGTTTGTGTCAATAAATTTTCTATGCTCATTACGGATTATGAGGATTTTTCATGATTCCCCCGAAACCCCCCATAGAGGGCTGTTCCCAACATTCAGGAAAAAGCCAGAAAACTTTCAATGTATCGGGCTGCAAGCTCGTAACGCGCTGCGACCCTGCAGGCGCCGGAATTCGAAACACAGCGGCTTTATCGGTGCGGATAAAGCGTATAAAGGACTGCTGAAAGGGTTTCCGGCGAATGAGAATTCAATATCACCCAAAAAAAGGGTTGATTTATAAGAGCTAATTCCGGATAATATTCACTGAAAGAGTTTGTAACCGGCTGTTTTTTTCACATTATTTCCCATAAAATAGAACTGCCCGCGGAGGTCATTCATGAAGTCAAGGTTCTTCCTGCCGTCATGCGTCGTATGCGCATTTTTCTTTATCGCTTTACCGCTCCTTATCTCCTGCGACAACATCAACGCTCCGGAGGACTCAAGCCTGTCCGGCGGTCTTTCCGAGCCGGAATGGTGGAACGATTCATCGGACGCTTCTGCGTCAACAGGCGCCCTCGCCGCGACTGACGGGTACTGGACAAAGGCGATTGGTACGCCCGATGGAAGAGAAGAGCTTAAAAGAATGGTTCGGACATCCGACGGCGGATATGTCGTTTTTGCGGAACCTTTCACCACTGTAGACTGGTTGTTCAAGATCGATAAGAACGGCGCCCTGGTCTGGCAAAAGAATATTTCTGCGGTGCGTTACGGTTATATAAACTCGATCGAAGAATCCCCTGACGGCGGCCTGTATGTCAGCGGCAGTTATCATAATTCTGAAACGGATTCTTCCGATTATGCCGATTTCCTGGCTAAGCTTGACGAGGCCGGCAATACGGTATGGAGTAAATCATTTAATGTTGTAAAGGGTATGACGTTCAGCCCGCCCATGGCCGTTTTCAATGACGGATCGGTCGTCATCGCCGCTCATGTTGAAGCTGAAAATTCGGAGTACTGGGACTCTGATATCGCGATCATGAAAGTCAGTCCGGCGGGCGGGTTTCTCTGGGTGAAAAAGCTTGCCGGTTCCGGGGCGGTCGACGATTCCGTCGTAGACATGGCCGTCACCGCTGATGGGAATATCGTCCTTGTCGGGAGCACCGACCGTGTGTACATCGAAGGGAAATCGCAGGACGAGGCGGCCATGATTGCAAAAATATCCCCGGATGGAGACCTTCTGTGGAACAGGGTTTATGCGTATACCGGCGACCTCAAGTTACCCAAGGCCCGTCTTAATACCGTTCAACCGACATCCGACGGAGGTTTCATCGCGACAGGCGCAATCAGTTACATAAAGGGCATAAGCGCTTTTGAAGATCGCGACCCCATAGACCGGTCAGACGTACTGGTGCTTAAATGCGACAGCTCTGGTAACATCACCTGGAGAAAGAGGTTCCGCAACATGCTTTCGATTTCATGCGTGTCCTCCAACATGTTGCTTGTTGTAGTTGCAAAGGGGTATCAGGATGACCTGGATGCGGCCATACAGACTGCCGACGGCGGATATATGCTCCAGGGCCACAGTTCCGGACACAACATTTTACAGACCCTTTACTACGACTATATCAAGACAGACAGGGTGGGATGGCTCATGAAGCTGACCTCGACTGGAAAGGTTTCCTGGATAAGAGGGTATCGGGACGCTTTCAGGGAGAGCACTTCGGACGAGTATTCGCCGAACGGTTATCGCAAATACAATTCGCTGGTCCTCGGAAGCCTGAGAGAGGCGGACAACGGCGACATGGTTGCGGGCGGAACGATCGCACAGGGAAACAGCCGTGATGTGTTTCTCATGAAAACTGACAGCAAGGGAGCGATTTCTTCCAGTGAAATAAAGGTTTATAACAATTTGACTCCCACGTACGTGGACGCCTGCATCGCCCCTGCCGACGACGACATGGTCATCTCGGATTATACAGCCGGGGCGGTCATTGACGTGATTTTGAACACGGCCGATACCGACTGCACGGTGACCGACCTGTAAAGCGGCGTGCGGCACATGGGTTGTCACGAATAGTGTTCCCGTACCCGCTATCGCGGGTGCGGGATTCAGCTTGAATCCCTCTTGACTGTCGAATGTAAAAAAGCCCCGCGTCCGGGTTTTTTCTGTAAATAGTTAATCATTTAAAACATCTTGTATTTTTTTCTGTGTTCACTGTGTCTCTGTGGCGAATCTTTTCCATTAAAAACATCCCCCCGATCTTTTCTTGACAAAAATGCGCTTCCCGGAATAATGGCCCGCCTATGAACGACCAGCAGCAAAAAGAGATCGCGCGCCGCAGGACATTCGCGATCATCTCGCATCCCGACGCCGGAAAGACGACCCTGACCGAGAAGCTCCTCCTGTACGGGGGCGCGCTCGAGCTCGCGGGCTCGGTGACCGCCAAGAAGAAGCAGCGCGAGACCTCGTCCGACTGGATGGAGCTCGAGAAGAAGCGGGGCATATCCATATCCTCCACCGTGCTCCAGTTCGAGTACGAGGGCTACAGGATGAACCTGCTCGACACGCCCGGCCACAAGGACTTCTCCGAGGACACCTACCGCGTGCTCATGGCCGTCGACGGCGTGGTCATGGTCATCGACGCCGGAAAGGGCATCGAGAGCCAGACACTGAAGCTCTTCGAGATATGCAGACACCGCGGCATCCCCATATTCACCTTCATGAACAAGCTCGACCGGCCCGCGATGCCGCCGCTCGAGCTCATCGACCAGCTCGAAAAGGTCCTGGGCCTGCATGCGTACCCGGTGAACTGGCCGCTCGAGAGCGGGCCCTTTTTCAAGGGAGTGTATGACCGGCTCAGGAAAGAAGTTCACCTGTTCGAACGCGTGCCGGGCGGGGCATACCGCGCGCCGGTCGCGATCCACGACATATCCGACCAGGTCGTGAAGGACATCCTGAGCGAGAAGGTGTATGCCGAGATCGTTGAGGAGCTCGAAATGCTCGACGGCGCGCAGGGCGGATTCGACCCCGAAGAGGTGCTCGCCGGAAGGACGACCCCGGTGTTCTTCGGCAGCGCGGCCAACAATTTCGGCGTGGAGCTTTTACTCAAGGGCTACCTCGAACATTCATCAGGCCCGGCCCCGCGCAAAACGGGAAAGGGCGTGATCGCGCTCGATAATCCGGCGTTTTCCGGGTTCGTGTTCAAGGTCCAGACCAACATGAATCCCATGCACCGCGACCGCATGGTCTTTTCCAGGGTGTGCTCGGGCAAGTTCAGCCGCGACATGTCGGTGTACCACTCCCGCCTCGGCAAGGAGATACGGCTTTCGAGCACGCACAACGTGTTCGGCCGCGAGAGGGAGTTCACCACCGAGGCGTATCCCGGAGACATACTCGGGTTCGTGACCACGACCTCGTTCAGGGTGGGCGACACCATCAGCTCGGACCCTGACATCGTCTTTGAAGAGATACCCCGGTTCGCTCCGGAGTGTTTCGCCTACCTGCATAACGTCGTCTCCTCGAGCTACAAGTCGTTCAGGAAGGGATTCGACCACCTGCTCGCGGAGGACATCGTGCAGGCCTTCTTTTTAAAGGACCAGATGAGCAACCTGCCGCTCCTGGGAGCGGTCGGGCCGCTGCAGTTCGAAGTGCTTCAGTACCGGCTTAAAGACGAGTACGGCGCGGATTCGAGGCTCGAGGTCATGCCGTGGAAGGTCCTGCGCTGGCTCGATCCGGAGGACAAAACCGATCATTCGGGGTCCCTGCCCACGGGCGCGGCGCTCGGGACCGACGACCAGGGGCGTCCGGTGATTCTTTTCGCCAGCGACTGGTCGCGCGAATACTTTTCGGGCAACAAACCCTCGGTGAAGCTCTATTCATCCCCCCGCTGATTCCCGTAATCCCCCCTGTCATGGAAGAAATGCCGCAAAGTGAAAAATTCACTTGATATATTTATCGAGCGGCATTTGAATTGTCACTTTCAGGAGCATAGCGGCGCTTATGGATGACAATATCAGGCCCTGGGGCTATTACGAAAACCTGTCTGACACCGCAACCCACAAGGTCAAGCGGATACTGGTGTACCCGGGTAAGCGGCTGAGCCTGCAGAGCCACGGCCGCAGGGCCGAGCACTGGTATGTCGTGCAGGGCAGGGGAGTGGTGACGCTTGACGACCGGGCCGTCGAAGTCGAGAGCGGGAAATCGGTCGATATTATCGTCGGGCAGAAACACCGGATAGCGAATACCGGAGACCGGGACCTCGTATTCATCGAGGTCCAGACCGGCGATTATTTCGGGGAGGACGACATCGTCAGGTACGAGGACGATTTCGGCAGGGCATAAAAATTCGTAACATCAACGCCGCCGGTTTTTCATATTTAAATTTAATTCGCACTTCAAAAGTTCGTACTATTACAATTCACAATCACCGACGCGGTAAATCTTAGTAATGAGAAGGAGATTTTGCTCATGATCAGCGCGAGGGGTTTAACCAAATCATACGGCGATCTTGTCGCCGTCAACGATGTCTCCTTTACCATCAGGAAAGGCGAGATAACCGGCATCCTGGGCCCGAACGGGGCGGGCAAGACGACCACGCTGAGGATGCTGACCTGCTACCTCGAGCCCGACCGTGGCGACATCGTCATCGGGGACCACAACGTGAAAGACAATCCCCTTGAAGTCAAAAAGATAATCGGGTACCTTCCCGAATCGGCGCCGCTGTATCCGGACATGCTGGTGTACGACTATCTCGTCTACGTGTCCGAGGTGCGGGGAGTCCCGGCGAACGGCAGGATTCGTGAGATCGGGAGGCTGTGCGGCATCAACGAGGTCATGCACAAGAACATCAGCGAGCTTTCCAAGGGGTACAAGCAGAGGGTCGGCCTCGCGCACGCCATGATCCACGACCCCGAGATACTCATCCTCGACGAGCCCACGAGCGGGCTCGACCCCAACCAGATCGTCGAGATACGAAATTTGATAAAGGAGATCGGGAAGCAGAAGACCGTGATCCTCTCGACCCACATCCTGCCCGAGGTCGAGGCGACGTGCGACCGGGTCATCATCATAGACCGCGGGTCGATCGTGGCCGACGACCGCACCGACATCCTCCAGAAATCGCTCGGCAAGGACAACAGGATATCGCTGAAGGTCTCCGGCGCCGATTTCGCCGCGCTTTCGGAAGCGATGAAAGGAATCGCCGGAGTCAGGGACGTCGCGCGGCTCGACGACAGGGACCTGACCGGCGCGCTTATTACCGTATCCGGGGACTCCGAGGCGCGGCCCGAGATTTTTAAAACCGTCGGCGCCAGGGGGTGGGTCCTGTACGAGATGAAGCAGGAGCAGGTCTCCCTCGAGAACATTTTCAGACAGCTGACACAGGGAGGAAACAATGGACAGATTTAACACGGCCCTGACCATCATGAAGAAGGAGCTGCGCGCTTACTTCGTGAGCCCCATAGCCTATATCGTCATCACGATATTCCTGATTTTTTCCGGATTTTTCTTTTTCAAGGATTTCTTCTACTTCAACCAGGCCGAGATGAGGAACTATTTCCAGCTTCTGCCCCTCATGTTCACCTTCGTCGTCCCGGCGGTCACCATGCGGCTTTTTTCCGAGGAGAGGCAGAGCGGGTCCATGGAGATACTCATGACCCTGCCGGTGACCTCGCTCGATGTGACCGCGGGCAAGCTGCTTGCCGGGACGCTCTTCACGATCGTGATGCTGGCGCCGTCGCTGTTTTATGTCGTGACCCTGATCATAGTCGGCTCGCCCGATCCCGGGCCCATAATCGGCGGGTATCTGGGGGCGATATTCCTGGCGGCTGCGTACGCCTCGATCGGCGTGCTCACCTCGTCTCTGAGCAAGAACCAGATCATCGGGTTCATCACCGGGTGGGCCGCGTGCTTCTTCCTCTGGCTCATCGACAAGATCGTTTTCTTCATGCCGCCGGCGCTGGGATTTCTCGAATATCTGGGGACCGACACGCATTTCCAGAACATATCGAAAGGGGTGATCGACACCAGGGACATCATCTACTTTCTTTCGATCACGGCCCTGTCGGCGCTCGCAACCGTTAAAATCCTTGACGAGAGGAGATGAGAGCAATGAACATACTGCAGAAAATAAAGGATTTCTTCATGAACGTTGCCGCCTCTTACAAGGGCGGCACCCGTGATTTCCAGTTCGTCCTCAATATCGCGATAATCATCCTCATCAACATCGCTGCGATAACGCTCAACGTGCGTTTCGACCTGACCAGGAACGGCACATATTCGCTTTCGGACAAGAGCAAAGAGGTCGTTGACGGGCTCAGGGAAAACCTGAAAATAAAGGTCCTTTTCTCGAAGGACCTTCCCGGCGAGCACAACTCGCTGTACCGCTATCTCCTCGACCTGCTCGACGAGTACGACTATTACGGCAACAGGTATTTCAGCTACGCGATCGTTTCCGAGGAGGAGCTCGAAAAGGAGGCGGCGGATTTCGGGATCAGGCCCGTGCAGAGCAGGGAGTTCGTCGACGACCAGGTCAAGCTGCGCAGCACATATATGGGCCTGGTGATCCAGCAGGCCGACCTCGTCGAGAAGATACAGGCGGTCACGAGCCCCGCGGGACTCGAATACCAGATAACGTCGCTGATCATGAAAATGTCCGGAAAGATCGACGGGCTCCTGTCCCTCGAGCAGCCGATCCAGTGCAACCTTTATCTGGACTCGAACCTCAAAAACCTTCCGATCGACGGCATATCGACGCTCGAAAAGACCGTGGGCGACGCGGTCGCGAAGAGCAACGTGAACAACTACGACAAGATCAAGCTCAACGTTGTCGACACCTCGAGGGAGGAGAACAGGAAAGACCTTGCCGGGATTTACGGGCTCAAGAAGCTCAAGTGGGGCGGCGGCAGGACCTCCTCCGGCGCAGCGATGAGGCCGGGTGAGGGATATCTCGGCATCGTCATGGAGATTCCCGGTAGGTTTTCGGTCATCGATCTCGGCGTAATGCCGACCCTTTTCGGCAACTATGTCATTTCGGGGCTCGACGGCCTCGGCGACAGGATCAACGACGCTATCGGCACGCTGGTCAGCTCGAACCCGAGGGTCGGATACGTGACCGGCCACCAGGAGCCCTCGATCGAAGACGAACAGACCAGGGAAGGGGCCGCGGTATTCAAGAAGATACTGTCGGACATCTACGACATCAGGGAGATCAACCTCTCGACCGACGAGATACCGGCGGATATCGGGACACTGATCGTCGCCGGGCCGCGAAGCGAGTTCAGCGATTACGAGCTGTACAGGATCGACCAGTTCATCATGAAGGGCAAATCCGCCATCTTTTTCATCGATTCCTTTCAGGAGGTCAATCTTGGCGGCCAGCAGAACATGTTCGGCCAGCAGGAGCCCATGGTGCTTCCACTCAACACGAATCTTGAAAAGCTGCTGGTCCATTACGGCGTGACCGTCGCAAAAAACATCGTGCTCGACAAAAACTCGGCCAAGGTCAACATGGGCAACACGATCAGAGACTATCCCCTTGTGCCGATCATCGGTGAAAAGGGGATGAACGACGACAGCGTCATAACGAGGTACCTGAAGGGAGCTGTGTTCATCAAGGCCTCTTCTGTCGACATCGACGCCGAGAAGCTCAAAAAGAACGCCATAACGACCGTTGATCTGATTTCAACATCGGACGAGAGCTGGCTCATGACCGGGCGGATCAGTTTCAATCCGTTCATGATGGAGCCCGGCGAGGACAAGGACCGGAAAAGCCATACTCTGGCGAGGCTGCTGACCGGCTCGTTCCAGAGCTATTTCGCCGACAAGCAGGTCCCGGTCAACGAAAAGGACGCAAAGAAGGCCGCCGCGGGATCGATGCTCACCGAGGGAAAACTCGATCAGACCGTCGGGTCGGCCAAATCGAACATCATCGTGGTCGGCACATCGGAAATCATGCGTTCGGGTTTCCTGATGGAATCAAGGAGGATACTGGCCTCGGGCATGGGTGGGCAGGATGATGACTCGTTCTCGAACGCCGTTCTGCTGCACAACATGGTCGATTTTTCGGCCGGGAACTATCATATACCCGAAATGAAAGGTAAAAGCCTCGAGTTCAATCCGCTCGAGAAGACTGATGACGGCGAGAGGCTCTTCTTCAAGGCGCTCAATATCGGAGGGCTTCCGATCATCGTGATAATCGCGGGCATCGTGATCTGGCGGCTGCGTGAGAAGAGAAGGCGCAGGCTGCAGCAGCTTTTCTCTCAGGAGGGGTGACATGAACAAGAAAATCCTGATCAGCCTGGGCATCATCGCGGCCCTGGCTCTCTACATTGTTTTTTCGGGCAGGGACTGGTCTTCGGACATCCCCGAGCTCGGCTGGAAAGACTCGCCCGATGAAACCAGGATATCCTCGCAGGACGGTTCGATCAGGTTGTATGCGAAGGAAGGAAAATGGCTCATCAATGACGAGGCCTACCCGGCGGACCAGGGCGCCGTCGACAATATCGTCGACAAGATGAAGGACCTCGAGATCACGGACCTGATATCGAAGCAGGGTTATCTCGAGAAATACGAGCTTACCCCGGAGAAACGAAAGCTCGTTGAAATGAAAAAGGGCGGCTCCGTTTTCAGGACGGTGTCGTTCGGCAAGAAGGGCCCGACCGGCCGGCATACGTTTATTGCCGTGGATGACAAAAAGGACGTGTATCTCGCATCCGGCGTTTTTGACGGGGTCGTCAATAAAACTGTTGATGAACTGCGGGATAAAACTATAATGAAAATAACGCGGGACGATGTTTCGTCCCTGTCGCTGAGCCGAATGGGCAGGACCTTCGTCTTCGACAAGAAGCAGGTCGATGAGCCCGAGACCGGCGGTGGAAAGGAGACGGACGGGAAGGCCGGCAAGGATCAGAAGCCCGCAAAGAAAAAAACGGACATCTGGGTATGCCGCGGATTCGAGAAAGTAGCGATCGACAGGACGAAAATCGACCAGATACTGGCGGCCCTGGATCCATTGAAGGCATCGGGTTTCGCGGCCCCTGACGCGAAGGTCGCGGGGGCTCCCGTGTCGACGGTTAAAATAACGGCCGGGGGAAAGAACATCGACGTGGCGATATACGGCAAGGACAAGGACAATCGTCATCTCGCGAAATCGTCCGAAAGCCCGTATGTTTTCACCATGGACGAGTGGAAGGCGAAAAAGTTTTTTATCGATTCCCTCGACGGTTTCAGGAAGAGGGAGTAGAAAATATTCATTTCCGATAAAGGCGGTGCAGCATGAACGATGCCGAAAAAAACGCCCAGAACCAGCTGATCATACCTCAGGAGATACTGCCTGCGGTCATTCCCGTAATCCCCCTTTCACAGAGGCCGATTTTTCCCGGAATGATGATACCGCTGGTGCTCACCGGCGAGATCATGATCGACACCGCCAGCGAGATACTCGAATCTGAAAGCAAGGTCGGAGGCGTGGTCCTTATCGAGCGCCAGCACGAGGGCCGCACCGAATCGGCCGACCTTTACAAGGTCGGCGTGGCGATTAAAATCATCAAGGTCAATCCGGTAGACGAAAAGACCATACAGATCATGATCAACGCGCTGGGCCGCTTCACGCTCGACAGGGTCATCCAGGAAGAGCCGGTGATCAAGTGGAGCGTGACGCATCATGCCGATTATGTGTTCACTCCCTCTGAAGACATGAAGGCCTATTCGATGGCCATCATCTCCTCGGTCAAGGACCTGATCAAATCGAACTCGCTCTTCCAGGAGGAGCTGAAGCTTTTCCTGAACCGGTTTTCGGTCGAGGACCCGGGCAAGCTCTCGGACTTCGTGGCCTCCATGACTTCGGCCGATTCGAGGGACATCCAGGAGGTGCTGGAGACCTTCGATGTAAAGAAGCGGGTCGAGAAGGTGCTCCTTCTTCTCAGGAAGGAGATCGAGCTTTCCAAGCTCCAGAAAAAGATACAGCACCAGATAGAAGAGAGGATGTCGAAACAGCAGAAGGAATTCTTCCTGCGCGAGCAGCTCAAGGAGATCAAGAAGGAGCTCGGCCTCGAAAAGGACGAAAAGACCACCGAGATCGAGAAGTTCGATGAGCGCATCCAGAAGCTGAAGCTCACCGAGGAGGCCGCCAAGAAGGTCGACGAGGAGATGCAGAAGATGCGGCTGCTCGAGCCGCATTCCGCCGAATACGGCGTGAGCAGGAACTATCTCGACTGGGTGACCTCGCTTCCCTGGGGGATTTATTCAGATGACAACTACGACCTGACCAAGGCCAAAAAGATACTGAACCGCGACCATTACGGCCTCGACGACATCAAGGAGAGGATTCTCGAGTTCATCAGCACCGGCAAGATGAAGGGGAACATCTCGGGATCGATAATCTGTTTCGTCGGCCCTCCAGGGGTGGGAAAGACGTCGATCGGCAAGTCGGTCGCCGAGGCGCTGAACCGGAAGTTTTTCAGGTTTTCGCTGGGCGGG
>ENA-UOWG01002235-UOWG01002235.1-activated-sludge-metagenome-genome-assembly--contig:-NODE-2235-length-17066-cov-16.585856_pt1 | contig 17066 bp, 18 predicted proteins | sample MGYA00238147_ERZ761563 | MGnify/ENA primary metagenome ERZ761563 (study PRJEB28884, sample SAMN05720216) | anaerobic digester metagenome | isolation source: active sludge of municipal... | reverse complement strand
AGGTCGTAGCGCGACGCGCCCGCGTGCATCATCTCGACCGCGCAGCAGGCCAGGCCGAAGGTCATGGGCCAGAGCGAGCCGGTCTTGGACCAGTTGATCAGCTTGTCGACACTGGTGGTGACGAAGCCCTCGTTGAGTACGCCATCGATCGCCATCGCGCTTGCCTCATTCCCAGTTCAGGGCGCCCTTCTTCCACTCGTACAGGAAGCCCACCGTGAGGATTCCAAGGAAGACCATCATGGCCCAGAAGCCCGCGCTCCAGGCACCCAGGTCACCGAGTACGGCCGCCCAGGGAAAGAGGAACGCGATCTCGAGGTCGAAGAGGATGAACAGGATGGCCACGAGGTAGTAGCGCACGTCGAACTTCATGCGCGCGTCCTCGAAGGCTTCGAAGCCGCACTCGTAGGGCGAAAGCTTTTCGGGGTCGGGCCGACTGGGCCCGAGCAGCGCGCCGATGGCGATGGGCCCGACGCCGATGGCCAGTCCCACCAGGATGAACAGCAGAATCGGCAGATACGACTCGAGATTCATGCCCCTGGCCTCGCCACGATTTCCCCGCAGGATGGGCCGCACCGGCTCTTGCCGCCGCGCCCGACAGAGGGACCGCCCTCGGGGCAGCCCTTGCTAAGTGTTTGGGTGGTGCCGTCGGCGAGATTCGAACTCGCACGGGTCGCCCCGCCACCCCCTCAAGATGGTGTGTCTACCAATTTCACCACGACGGCAACAGCGCAGGATTCTACCTGAAAAACACTGCGATCTTGCAGTGCAGCGAGGCCCGATGGCCCTCGCTGCACGAGGGAAAACTACTTCGGAATCTCGTTCGACTTGGGCGCCGCGGGCGAGGGGGCCGCGCCTGCTCCCGAAGGAGTAGCGGGCGCCGCGCCCGGAGCCGCGGGCACGCTCTTGGAAGGATCGGCCGGCGCTGCGGGCGCACCTTGCTCCACCGTGCCGAGCACACCGCCCTTGGGCGCGACGGTGGGATGCGCGGTGCGCGAGGTGACCATCACCAGGCCCAGGGTCGCCGCGAAAAACAGCGTGGCGGCCACCGCGGTGGTGCGCGAGAGAAAGTTCGCCGAGCCGGTTGCCCCGAAGAGCGAACCGGAGGCTCCGCCGCCGAAAGCAGCGCCCATCTCGGCGCCCTTGCCGTGCTGGAGCAGCACCAGCACGACGACGGCCACCGCCGAGAGGATCTGGATGATGACGAGCAGGGTGTTGATCCAATGCATGATCGATTCCGACTGGGTTCAGGCCGGCGCGGCTGCGCAGATGGCCAGGAAGTCGCGGGCCGCCAGGGACGCCCCGCCGATGAGCCCGCCGTCGATGTCGGGGCAGGCAAAGAGTTCTGCGGCATTGGCAGGCTTGACGCTGCCGCCGTAGAGGATGCGCACTGCAGCGGCCAGTGCCGCCTCGTGGTGCGCCAGTTGCGCACGCAAAGCGGCGTGAACGGCCTGCGCCTGCTGGGGTGTCGCGGTACGGCCCGTGCCGATGGCCCACACCGGCTCGTAGGCCAGGGCGCCCATGGCGAGGCCGGCGGCACCGACGCGCGCGAGCACCGCCTCGAGTTGTTCCCCGACCACCGCTTCGGTGGCGCCGGCGTCGCGCTGGGCCAGGGTCTCGCCCACGCAGACGATCGGCCGCAATCCGGCCTCGAGCGCGCGCGCCACCTTGGCGGCGACCATGGCATCGGTCTCGCCGTGCAACTGACGGCGCTCCGAATGCCCGACGATCACCCAGCGGGCGCCCACCTCGGCCAGCATCTCGGCGGCCACCTCGCCGGTGTAGGCGCCGTCGCGGTGCTCAGACAGATCCTGCGCACCGCACTCCGCGCGGCCGGCGAGTGCTTCGGCGATCTGCGGCAGATAGGGATACGGAGCGCACACCACGACCTCGCAGGCCGGACGAGCAGCCGCCACGAACGCCTCCACCCAGCTGCGGTTGGCAGCCAGGGAGCCGTTCATCTTCCAATTCGCGGCGACCAGGGCGGTGCGCGTCATCGTGGCGTCCATGATTTTGAAAAGCCTCGCATTCTAACGGCTGCCGACGGATCGGCTCAAACCCTGGCGTGCGCGGGGCGCAGGTCGGCCTGCGGCCCCACCGTCAGCACGAGCTTGCCCACGTGCTCTGCGCCTTCGAGCACCCGGTGAGCCTGTGCCGCCTCGGCCAGGGGGAACACCGCATGGACCACCGAGCGCACCCGGCCCGCTTCGATGAGCGGCCAGACCTCGGCGCGCAGGCGCGACGCGATCGCCGCCTTGAAGGCCGCATCGCGCGGCCGCAGGGTCGATCCGGTGATCAGCAGGCGCTTGCGCAGCACCAGTCCGGCGTCGATCGAGGCCTGAGCTCCGCCCAGCGTGGCGATGATCACCAGGCGACCGTCGGAGGCAAGCAGATCGAGTTCAGGCGCCACGTAGCCGCCCGCCACCATGTCGAGGATCACGTCCACGCCTCGGGGGCCGGCTGCGGCGCGCAACTCGTCCCAGAGTGCGGGGTGCCGGTAGTTGACCGCACGGGTCGCGCCCAGAGCCTCGCAGGCCAGGCACTTCGCGTCCGTACCCGCGGTGGTGAACACCGTGTGGCCGCGCGCCGCGGCCAGCTGGATCGCCATCACCCCAATGCCGCTCGCTCCGCCTTGCACGAGCAGAACCTCGCCCGAGGCAAGTGCACCGCGCTCGAAGACGTTGCTCCACACGGTGAACGCGGTCTCGGGCAGGGCCGCGGCCTCGATGAAGCTCAGTCCAGCCGGCACGGGGAGGCATTGTCCCGCAGGCACCGCACAGCGCTGCGCGTAACCGCCACCGGAGACCAGCGCGCACACGGCGTCGCCCAGGCGCCAACCAGTGCCGGCGAGTTCGCCGCCGACGATGCGCCCAGCCACTTCCAGCCCCGGCAGCGGACTCGCGCCCACGGGCGGCGGGTACAGGCCCTTGCGCTGCAGGATGTCGGGCCGGTTCACGCCCGCGGCCTGCACGTCGATGAGCACCTCCCCCGGCCCGGGAACGGGCTCGGGCAGCTCGACGGGGACCAGAACTTCGGGCCCGCCCGGGCGGCTGATCTCGATGGCTTGCATGCGTGGCTCGCGAAAGCAACAAGGCGCCCGCAGGCGCCTTGTTGGTGCGGTGGTCCGCCTTACTGCTGCGCTCCGCCCTCTTCCGCAGCGACCGCCTTCATCGACAGACGCACGCGGCCCTTTTCGTCGGCCTCGATCGCCTTGACGCGCACCGCCTGGCCTTCCTTGAGGTAGTCGGCCACCGCGTTGACACGCTCGTTGGCGATCTGGCTGATGTGCAGCAAGCCGTCCTTGCCGGGCAGGATCTGCACGATCGCGCCGAAGTCCAGCAGGCGCAGCACCGTGCCCTCGTAGACCTTGCCGACCTCGACCTCGGCGGTGATCTCGGCGATGCGGCGCTGGGCCTCGCGGCCCTTGTCCATGTCGACCGAGGCGATGATGATGGTGCCGTCGTCCTCGATGTCGATCTGGGTGCCGGTTTCCTCGGTCAGCGCACGGATCACCGCGCCGCCCTTGCCGATCACGTCGCGGATCTTCTCGGGGTTGATCTTCATCTTGATCATGCGCGGCGCGAAGGCCGAGAGTTCCTGGCGCGGCGTGCCCATCACGTCCTGCATCTTGCCGAGAATGTGCATCCGGCCTTCCTGCGCCTGCGCCAGGGCGACCTGCATGATCTCCTTGGTGATGCCCTCGATCTTGATGTCCATCTGCAGGGCGGTGATGCCCGCGGCGGTGCCAGCCACCTTGAAGTCCATGTCGCCGAGGTGATCCTCGTCGCCCAGGATGTCGGTGAGCACCGCGAACTTGTTGCCCTCCTTGATCAGGCCCATGGCCACGCCGGCCACGTGCGCCTTGAGCGGCACGCCGGCATCCATCAGCGCCAGGCAGCCACCGCACACCGAGGCCATCGACGAGGAGCCGTTGGACTCGGTGATCTCGGAGACGACGCGCATCGAGTACTGGAAGTCCTCGGCGCTGGGCAGCACGGCGAGCAGCGCGCGCTTGGCCAGGCGGCCGTGACCGATCTCGCGGCGCTTGGGGCTGCCGACGCGTCCGGTCTCGCCGGTGGCGAAGGGGGGCATGTTGTAGTGGAGCAGGAAGCGATCGCGGTACTCGCCCATCAGCGCGTCGATGATCTGCTCGTCCTGCTTGGTGCCCAGCGTGGCGGTGACCAGGGCCTGGGTTTCGCCACGCGTGAACAGCGATGAACCGTGGGTGCGCGGCAGCACGCCCTGGCGGATCTCGATGGCGCGCACGGTGCGCGTGTCACGCCCGTCGATGCGCGGCTCGCCGTCGAGAATCTGGCTGCGCACGATCTTGGCCTCGAGGTCGAACAGGATGTTGTTGACCTCGTTGCTGTCGGGACCGGACGCGCCGGCGGCAGCGGCTTCCTCGGCCAGCTTGGTCGACACCAGGGCGTAGACCTCGCGCAGCTTCTGGGTGCGCGCCTGCTTGGAGCGGATGCCATAGGCAGCGCGCAGCTCGGCGCCGGCAATGTGGATCACCTTGGCGATCAGGGCCTCGTTCTTGGGTGACGGCTTCCAGTCCCAGGCCGGCTTGCCGGCCTCGCGCACCAGTTCGTGGATGGTGTTGATCGCGGCCTGCATCTGCTCGTGGCCGAAGACCACGGCGCCGAGCATCACTTCCTCGGACAGCTGCTTCGCCTCGGACTCGACCATCAGCACGGCACGCTCGGTGCCGGCCACCACCAGGTCGAGTTGGCTCGACTTGAGCTGGGTGGCCGTGGGATTGAGGACGTACTGGCCATCGATGTAGCCCACGCGCGCGGCGCCGATCGGCCCCTTGAACGGGATGCCGGAGATCGACAGCGCCGCCGAGGCGCCGATCATGGCCGCGATGTCGGGATCCACTTCGGGGTTCACCGACATCACGTGGCAGATCACCTGCACTTCGTTGTAGAAGCCGTCGGGGAACAGCGGGCGGATGGGACGGTCGATCAGGCGGCAGGTGAGCGTCTCCTTCTCGGAGGGACGGCCCTCGCGCTTGAAGAAGCCGCCCGGGATCTTGCCCGCGGCGTAGGTCTTCTCGACGTAATCGACGGTCAGCGGGAAGAAGTCCTGGCCGGGCTTGGCCTGGGTGCGCGCCACGACGGTGGCCAGCACCACGGTGTCGTCGATCGAGCAAAGAACGGCGCCGCCGGCCTGACGGGCGATTTCGCCAGTCTCGAGGGTGACAGTGTGGGCACCGTAGGGGAAGGTCTTGACGACTCGGTTGAACATGCTCATGGATGGGTCCTGGTGGAGTTCTCGGGTTCGGCCCTGGTGTGAAGCACGCGGCGGTATCGACGACTCGGCACCCCGAACGGCGGATGCCTTACGTCCATATCGCAGCGCGCGGGCCGCGTTTGAAGCGCATCCAGCCTGCGGGGATCGCTCCGCGCAGGCTGGATGTGGGCTTCATGGGGTCACGCTTACTTGCGCAGACCAAGGCTTTCGATCAGCGCCTTGTAGGCCTCGGGCTTGCGGCCCTTGAGGTAGTCGAGCAGCTTGCGGCGACGGCTGACCATCTTCAGCAGGCCGCGACGCGAATGGTGATCCTTCACGTGCTCCTTGAAGTGGCCGGTGAGTTCGTTGATGCGGGCGGTCAGAAGGGCCACCTGGACTTCGGGCGAGCCAGTGTCTCCGGCGGCACGCTGATACTTGGTGACGATCTCAGTCTTGTTGATGTCTGCAACGGACATGGTTTCCCTTTCAATGCAGATGGAACGGACATGCGGTCGCGGAAGGAAGGCCGCGCCGTGGGATGAAACAGCCCGTAAGTATACCGGACGAGCGGCGCCAGGCCGCCCGGATCAACCCCGGGCAGGCATGCGGCAGCCGCTGGGCTGGGTCAGTCGCCCGGGTGCGAAGCTGCGCTCGGTGCGGAAGCCGTAGCCCGAGCCCTCCACGTCGCGCACCACCGGCGCGGCGCCGGCACGATCCATGACCGACACCACCAGGGGGCCTTGGAGCTGGTGGTCATCGGGACGCATCCAGACCTCCCCTAAGGGATTGCCCTGAGCCGACCCCCAGCGCATCCCGGCGAGGCGGGCCGCCACCGCGCCGGCCTCGGTGCTGTCGGCCGCCTCGACGGCGCGCACCAGCATCTCGACCAGCACCACCACGCGCGCCTGGAAGTAGTCGTCGGCGGGCTTGGGGTAGCGCGCGCGGAAGTCGGCGTAGACCCGATCCATACCGCCGCCGGCGTTGCCATGCCACTCGGCCACCGCGCGCACCTTGCCGACGCCCGCCTCGCCGATCGCAGTGGTCGATCCCAGGCCGTTGCCGTAGAAGGTGTAGAAGGCCGCGTCTAGCCCCTGGTCGCGCGCGGCCCGCACCAGCAGTGCCAGGTCGTTGCCCCAGTTGCCGGTGATCACGGCGTCGGCGCCTGTGGCCTTGATCTTGGCCACGTAGGGCGAGAAGTCCCGTACCCGCCCCAGGGGATGGAGTTCGTCGCCCACGATCGTCACCTCGGGCCGCCGGCTGGCGAGCATGGCGCGGGCGCTGCGCGCCACCTGCTGGCCAAAGCTGTAGTCCTGATTGATGAGGTAGACGCGACGCACCGTCGGGTCCTGGGCGATCACCTCGGCCAGCGCGGCCATGCGCATGTCGGCATGCGCGTCGAAGCGAAAGTGCCAGGGACTGCAGCGCTCGTTGGTCAGGCTCGGATCCACTGCCGAGAAGTTGAGCAGCAGCATGCGCCCGTCGGGGCGACGCTCGTTGTGCTTGTTCACGCCGTCGATCAACGCTGCCGCCACCGCCGAGGAATTCCCTTGCAGCAGGAAGGCAATGCGCTCGTCTGCGACGCGTCGCTGAAGCAGCAGCGCCTCCTCGACCTGCCCCTTGGAGTCAAAGAGTTCCAGCTTGAGCGGCCGCGCACCGCCCGACAGCCTCACCCCGCCGCGCGCGTTGACGCGCTCCACCGCGAATTGCAGGTTGCGGGCAACGGCTTCGCCGGCGTTGGCGAACGGGCCGGACAGACCCTCCACCAAGCCCAGGCGGACGGGCTCGCCTGCCGCGCGTGCCGCGCCGGTCAGCAGCGCACAGGCCGCGCCCAAGGCAGCCAGGCACCAACGCATCCAGGAACCCCTCATCAACGCCCTCGGCCGCCAACGCGCCGCGATTCTATCCAGCGTCGCGGCTGCGTCTGCGCTCAGGGCGTGACCGAGGTCTGCGGGTTGAGTCGCTCGGCGGTCGTGTAGAGCTTGTTGAGAGCGTTGAGGTAGGCCTTGGCGCTCGCCGCCACGATGTCGGGGTCGGCGCCCACCCCGTTGACGATGCGGCCGGCGCGCGCCAGCCGCACCGTGACCTCGCCCTGGCTCTCGGTGCCGGTGGTGATCGCGTTGACCGAGTAGAGCAGCAACTCGGAGCCGCTGCACACGCAGGCCTCGATCGCCTTGAGCGAAGCATCCACCGGACCGTTGCCGTCGGACTCGGAGATCAGCTCCTTGGCCCCCATGCTGAACACCACGCGCGCGTGCGGGCGCTCGCCGGTCTCGGAGTGCTGGGCGAGCGACAGCAGCTTGAAGTGCTCGTCGTGCGGCGTGACGGTCTCGTCCGAGAACAGCGCCTGGATGTCCTCGTCGAAGATCTCGGCCTTGCGGTCGGCGAGCTCCTTGAACTTGGCGAAGGCGGCATTGAGCTCGGTCTCGCTCTCGATCGGGATGTCGAGTTCCTGGACGCGCTGCTTGAAGGCGTTGCGACCCGAGAGCTTGCCCAGCACGATCTTGTTGGCGTGCCAGCCCACGTCCTCGGCACGCATGATCTCGTAGGTGTCGCGCGCCTTGAGCACGCCGTCCTGGTGAATGCCGCTGGCATGCGCAAAGGCGTTGGCGCCGACCACGGCCTTGTTCGGCTGCACCGGAAAGCCGGTGATGCCCGAGACCAGCTTCGAGGCGGGCACGATGTGCGTGGTGTCGATCCCGACCTCGAGCGCGAAGAAGTCGCGGCGCGTCTTCACCGCCATGACCACTTCCTCGAGCGAGCAGTTGCCGGCGCGCTCGCCCAGCCCGTTGATCGTGCACTCCACCTGGCGCGCCCCGCCGATCTTCACGCCGGCCAGCGAGTTGGCCACCGCCATGCCCAGGTCGTTGTGGCAGTGCACCGACCAGACCGCCTTGTCGGCGTTGGGAATGCGCTCCCGCAGCACCCGGATGAAGTGGCCGTAGAGCTCGGGAACGGCGTAGCCCACCGTGTCCGGAATGTTGATCGTCGTGGCGCCCTCGGCAATCACCGCCTCGAGCACGCGGCACAGGAAGTCGGGCTCGGAGCGGTAACCGTCCTCGGGCGAGAACTCCACGTCATCGGTGAACTGCCGCGCGAAGCGCACCGCCAGCCGCGCCTGCTCGAACACCTGGTCCGGCGTCATGCGCAGCTTCTTTTCCATGTGCAGCGCGCTGGTGGCGATGAAGGTGTGGATGCGCCGATTGTCCGAGCCGGCCAGCGCCTCGGCGGCACGGCTGATGTCGCGGTCGTTGGCGCGCGCCAGCGAGCACACGGTGGACTCGCGTACCGCGTTGGCAATCGAGCGCACCGCCTCGAAGTCGCCGTTGGAACTCGCCGCGAAGCCCGCCTCGATCACGTCGACGCGCAGGCGCTCGAGCTGCTTGGCGATGCGCAGCTTCTCCTCGCGCGTCATCGAGGCGCCCGGACTCTGTTCACCGTCGCGCAGGGTGGTGTCGAAAATGATGAGGCGGTCGGTCATGGCAGCTCCGCGTGGACGAGGATGTGCCCTCCTGCCCGGGAGCGGGTCCGAGGCGAGGCCAGGCACGGATTGTGGGGTTGGGGTCAGCTGCGCGCGGGGCGCAGTAGTCGCAGCAGGGCGTCGCGCGGAGCGCGGGCTGCGGGCAGGACGGTCAGGAAGGAGTGCAACTTCATCGTGAAACGACCATAGCACACGCAGGGCAGGGCCGCGCCTTAGCCGCCCTTGCCGGGGGGCGGCCCCGGCGCCGCGGGAACCGGGCGCGCGGGGTTGGTCTCGCCCCGGAAGCCGCGCCAGGCCCAGTAGGCGTAGCCCGACACCGCGTAGCAGCAGAACAACAGGAACAGCGTGATCGGCGGATCGCTGGACACGAAGAACATGAGCACCACGATCACCACCATCACCCAGAAGGGAACGCTGCGCGCAAGGTGGAAGCTCTTGCCGCTGTAAAAGGGCGCGCTCGACACCATCGAGAGCCCCGCGTAGACGGTGATCACAAGGGCCACCCAGGGCATCCAGGCGTCCTTGATGGTGAACTTGTTGTCCACCGCCAGCCACACGAAGCCTGCCACCAGCGCCGCCGCGGCCGGACTGGGCAGCCCCTGGAAGAAGCGCTTGTCGACCACGCCGAGGTTCGCGTTGAACCGCGCCAGGCGCAGCGCGGCGCCCGCGCAATACACGAAGGCCGCTGCCCAGCCCCAGCGGCCGAGGTCGCGCAGGATCCACTCGTACATCACCAGCGCCGGCGCCACGCCGAAGGAGGTCATGTCCGACAGCGAGTCGTACTGCTCGCCAAAGGCGCTTTGCGTGTTCGTCAGGCGCGCCACGCGGCCATCCATGCCGTCGAGCACCATGGCCACGAAGATGGCGATGGCGGCCAGCTCGAAGTTCTTGTTCATCGCCTGGACGATGGCGAAGAAGCCGGCGAACAGCGCCGCAGTGGTGAAAAGATTGGGCAGCAGGTAGATGCCCCGCCGGCGCATCTGGGGCGCGGCGCGCACCTCGTCGGCGCGCGGCGCGCCGACCGGAAGGACGCGGGGCTTGCGGCGGCGGAAGCGCATCGCGTTCAGAGCCTGGCCAGGATGGTGGTCGTGGCGGCGACCTTGTCGCCAACTGCAACGCGTGGCGTCGCCGAGGTCGGCAGATACACATCGACCCGCGAGCCAAAGCGGATGAAGCCGTAGCGCTCGCCCCGCGCGAGCACGTCGCCCGGCCTGACATAGCAAAGGATCCGGCGCGCGATCAGACCGGCCACCTGCACGCAGCTGATCTGCTGGCCGTCGCCCAGGCGGATCACCACCGCGTTGCGCTCGTTCTCGGTGCTCGCCTTGTCGAGGTCGGCGTTGACGAACTTGCCGGCCGAGTACTCGACCTTCTCGACCGTGCCGTCCACCGGCGCGCGGTTGCTGTGCACGTTGAACACGTTCATGAACACGCTGATCAGCAGACTGTCGCGGCCCGCGTAGGGATCGCGCACCTTCTCGACCTTGACGATGCGCCCGTCGGCGGGCGAGAGCACCGCGCCGGGCTCGGCCGGCACCTCGCGCGGCGGGTCGCGGAAGAACTGGATCACGAAGATCGCGATCAGCCACAGCGGCAGCGACCAAGCGAAGCCGAAGAGCCAGCCGACGACGAGCGCTGCCGCCACCGTGCCGCCGATGTAGGGCCAGCCTTCGCGGGCCAGCAGGGGATGAGGATAGTGGGCAGCCAAGTCGCTTTCCTCGCGCTGGTGGTGGGTCGCGCGGCCGGCCGGCAGCCGCGCAGGATCTGGCCGCGAGTCTAAGCGATCAGGGCAGGAAGCGAACGCGCGCCGTGACCGGCAGGCTCTCGGTGCTCTGCCCGGGCTCGAGCGCCGGTGGGGCGGGAGCCGCGTCGGCCATGGCCGCCCGCATCATCATGGGCTGAGGAGGCACGAACTCGTCGCGCCGACCGAACGAGAGTTCCTCGATGCGCACCCGCTCGAGAGGCACGCCCAGCGCCTTCGCCGCGGCTGCGACGCGGGCCTGCACGTTGGCCACCGCGCGCTCGATGAGCTGCGCCTCGGCCCTGTCGCGCGCGGCACGCGACAGCTGGAACTGCAGCGATCCCAGCACCATCACGCCCTGCCCGGCCTGCACCGTGGCGGCCAGCCGATCAAGGTCCGTGGTACGCAGACTCACGGTCTGGCGCACACGCCAGCCACTGACCCGCGGCGCGACCCCGGGCGCCTGCGTATGGACCGGATAGCTCTGGTAGCCGGCCGACTCGATCTGCGCCGCGGGGTCGGCACGCTTGAGGGCGGCGATGCCCTCGGCCACGCGAGCGTTGACCTGCGACTGCGCCTTGCGCGCATCCGCGTCCTGAACCTCGTAGTAGAAGCTCGCCAGGGCCTCGTCGTTGGGCAGCTGCAGTTGCGCCATCCCCGGCATCACCACCACCGTGCCCTCCGGGCGGGGCGACGGCGCCGGTGTCTGGGCCGCGGCGCCAAGTGCCAGCGTCACGAGTGCCAGTCCGGCCAGCAGGGTCCTCATGTGCTCCTCCGCAAGGTAGAACGGGCGCCGCAGCGCCCGTCCTGATGCCGCCGCCTCAGTTCAGCACTAGTTGCGGCTCTTGTCGACCAGTCGGTTGGCCTTGATCCACGGCATCATCGCGCGCAGCTTCTCGCCCACCTGCTCGATCGGATGCTCCGCGGTCAGGCGACGGCGGCTCATCAGCGTAGGCGCGCCGGCGCGGTTCTCGAGGATGAAGCTCTTGGCGTACTCGCCCGTCTGGATGTCGCGCAGCGCCTGGCGCATCGCCGCCCGAGCCTCGTCGCCGATCACACGCGGGCCGGTCACGTACTCGCCATACTCGGCATTGTTCGAGATCGAGTAGTTCATGTTGCCGATGCCGCCTTCGTACATCAGGTCGACGATCAGCTTGAGCTCGTGCAGACACTCGAAGTAGGCCATCTCGGGCGCGTAGCCGGCTTCCACCAAGGTGTCGAACCCCGCCTTGACGAGTTCCACGCAGCCGCCGCACAACACGGCCTGCTCGCCGAAGAGGTCGGTCTCGGTCTCCTCGCGGAAGCTGGTCTCGATGATGCCGGCCTTGCCGCCGCCATTGGCCGCGGCGTAGCTCAGCGCGATGTCGCGCGCCGCGCCCGAGCGGTCCTGGTACACGGCGATCAGGTGCGGCACTCCGCCGCCCTGGGCGTAGGTGGAGCGCACCGTGTGGCCGGGCGCCTTGGGCGCCACCATCCACACGTCGAGATCCTCGCGCGGCACGACCTGGCCGTAGTGCACGTTGAAGCCGTGCGCGAAGGCGAGCGACGCGCCCTGCTTGATGTTGGGCTCGACATCGTTCTTGTAGACCGCGCCGATGTTCTCGTCAGGCAGCAGGATCATGACGACGTCGGCGCCGCGCACCGCGTCGGCGACCTCGGCCACCTTGAGTCCCGCGCCGGCCGCCTTGGCCCAGGACGCGCCGCCCTTGCGCAGCCCGACCGTGACCTGGCAGCCGGACTCCTTGAGGTTGAGCGCGTGCGCGTGGCCCTGCGAGCCGTAACCGATGATGGCGACCTGCTTGCCCTTGATGAGCGACAGATCGGCGTCCTTGTCGTAGAAGACTCTCATTGAATTTTCCGGTGTGAGTATTTTGGTGACTGCGCTCAGACGCGCAGGATGCGTTCGCCGCGGCCGATGCCCGAGCTGCCCGTGCGCACGGTCTCCAGGATGGCGGCGCGGTCGAGCGCCTGAATGAATGCGTCGAGCTTCGACGTGTTGCCGGTTAGCTCGATGGTGTAGGAGCGTTCGGTCACGTCGATGATCCGGCCGCGGAAGATGTCGGCCATGCGCTGCATCTCCTCGCGCTCCTTGCCCACCGCGCGGACCTTGACGAGCATGAGCTCGCGCTCGGCGAAGTCGCCCTCGGTGAGGTCGACCACCTTCACCACCTCGATCAGGCGGTTGAGGTGCTTGGTGATCTGCTCGATCACGTCGTCCGAGCCGACCGTGACGATGGTCATGCGCGACAGCGACTTCTCTTCGGTGGGCGCCACGGTGAGCGACTCGATGTTGTAGCCGCGCGCCGAGAACAGCCCCACCACCCGCGACAGCGCCCCCGGCTCGTTCTCGAGCAGGACCGAGATGATGTGCTTCATCACAGGTCCTCCGAGCCCAGCAGCATCTCGGTCAGGCCCTTGCCGGCCTTGACCATCGGCCAGACGTTCTCGGTCTGGTCGGTGATGAAGTCCAGGAACACGAGCCGGTCCTTGTACTTGCCGAAGGCCTCGCGCAGCGCGGGCTCGACGTCGGCCGCGCGGTCGATGCGCATGCCCACGTGGCCGTAGCTCTCGGCGAGCTTGACGAAGTCGGGCAGCGCATCCATGTACGACTCGGAGTAGCGGCTGCCGTACTCGATCTCCTGCCACTGCCGCACCATGCCCAGGTAGCGGTTGTTGAGGTTGACGATCTTGGGCGTGAGCCGGTACTGCCTGCAGGTGGACAGCTCCTGGATGCACATCTGGATCGAGGCCTCGCCCGTGATGCAGGCGACCGTCGCCTCGGGGTTGGCCATCTGCACGCCCATGGCGTAGGGCAGGCCCACGCCCATGGTGCCCAGGCCGCCGGAGTTGATCCAGCGGCGCGGCTTGTCGAAGCGGTAGTACTGCGCAGCCCACATCTGGTGCTGGCCCACGTCCGAGGTGACGAAGGCGTCCCCGCCGGTCACGCGCCACAGCGCCTCGACCACGGCCTGCGGCTTGATCACCGCGTCGGTCTTCTCGTACTTCAGGCAGTCGCGCGCACGCCACTGCTCGATCTGCTGCCACCACGCCGCGACCCGGGCCGCGTCGGGGCGGGCCGGGGTGGCCTCGATCTGCGCGAGCAGCTCGATCATCACCTCCTTGACGTCGCCGACGATCGGCACGTCGACCTTCACCCGCTTCGAGATGGAAGACGGATCGACGTCGACGTGGATGATCTTGCGCGGCACCTGTGCGAAGTGGCGCGGGTTGCCGATCACCCGGTCGTCGAAGCGCGCCCCGATGGCCAGCAGCACGTCACAGTGCTGCATGGCCATGTTGGCCTCGTAGGTGCCGTGCATGCCGGGCATGCCCACGAACTTCTTGTCGCTCGCCGGGAAGGCGCCCAGGCCCATGAGCGTATTGGTGATCGGGAAGCCCAGCAGGCTCACCAGCCGGGTGAGCAGCTCGGACGAGTCCGACAGGATCACGCCGCCGCCGGTGTAGACCATCGGCCGCTCGGCCTGCATGAGCAGCTGGACCGCCTTCTTGATCTGGCCCTGGTGGCCCTTGACCACGGGCTTGTACGAGCGCATGTCGACTTCGCGCGGGTAGCTGAACTCCGTGCGGGCGACGGTCACGTCCTTGGGAATGTCCACCAGCACCGGGCCGGGCCGACCCGTCTGGGCGATGTAAAAGGCCTTGCGGATGGTCGAGGCCAGCTCGCGCACGTCCTTGACCAGGAAGTTGTGCTTCACGCAGGGACGCGTGATGCCCACCGTGTCGCACTCCTGGAACGCATCCTGCCCGATGGCGTGGGTCGGCACCTGCCCGGTGATGATGACCATCGGGATGGAGTCGAGGTAGGCCGTGGCGATGCCGGTGACCGCGTTGGTCACGCCCGGACCGCTGGTCACCAGGGCCACGCCCACCTTGCGGCTCGAACGGGAGTAGGCGTCGGCGGCATGCACCGCGGCCTGCTCGTGCCGCACCAGGATGTGCTGGAACTTGTCCTGCTTGAAGATCTCGTCGTAGATGTAGAGCACCGCGCCGCCGGGATAGCCGAAGACGTGCTCCACTCCTTCTTCCTGCAGACACCGTACGACGACTTCGGCGCCACTGATTTGTGCGGCCTTCATTTCCGCGCTGATGGACTGCATGTCGATCCTTTCAAAGTCCACGGGAAATTGATCGGATGCCGTTCCGTTGCCACTTGTGGCGGCCGGTGCGGCGGTAAGCGCTTAGCGTGCAAAAACAACCGGATAGGCTGGGTTCGAGCTGAGAGTCTCTTGTTGTGCAAGACCCGCGGACGATACTGCGGCGCACAACATTGGGCAAATCGGCTCGCACCGGGGCGCGTGGCCGGTTCTGCTAGGATCGCGCCCGCTTCCAGACCCGGCGTCCGACCGGGTTCGCGGCGTGCTCGACGCCGGCCGTGCAGGTCCCCGTCCGGCACCGGAGCCGCCTCGCAGGATGAGCACCCGCCCAGAACTCGAACGCTTCCTCGCCGACGTGGAACGCCGCGCCTTCAAGCAGGCGGCGTACGCCGTGCGCAACGAGGACGCCGCGCTCGACATCGTCCAGGAGGCGATGATCAAGCTCGCCGAGAACTACGCGCAGCGGCCGGCGACCGAGTGGCCGCTGCTGTTCACCCGGATCCTGCAAAACGCCATCCACGACCACTTCCGGCGGTCCAAGGTCCGTTCGACCTGGATAACCCTCTTCTCGGCACTGACTCCCGGAGAAGACGAGGACGCCGACCCCCTCGAGACCCTGGAGGCCTTGGCCGGCACCGATGGCGCGGAGAGCGCCGCCGACAAGGTCGAGCGCGCCCAGGTCCTCGCGGCCATCGAGGAGGAACTCACCCAGCTTCCCGCGCGTCAACGGGAAGCCTTCCTGCTGCGTTACTGGGAGGAACTGGACGTGGCAGAGACTGCCGCGGCCATGGGGTGTTCAGAAGGCAGCGTCAAGACCCACTGCTCCCGCGCCACTCACACCCTGGCCCGTGCTCTGCAGGCACGCGGAATCAAGCTATGAGACAGGAAGAATTCGGCTACCGCATCCGTCAGGCGCTCGACGAATCCGCCGCGCGACTCGACTACCGCACCACTTTCCGCCTGGAGCAGGCGCGCAAGGTGGCCCTGGCACGCCTGCGACTTGCGCACGAGACGGTCCCCCGGCTCGCCACGGCGGGCGGGCCTGCGCTCGACGATCATCCCCATGGCGCCCTGTGGCATTCGGCGTGGCTCGCGCCTCTTTTCGCCCTGGTCGTGGGCTTCGTGGGGATCTACCAGTATCAGTCGGCCAAGCGCATCTCGGACCTCGCCGATCTCGACTTCGCCGTGCTGCTCGACACCACCCCGATCAGCACCTACGCCGACCGGGGACTGAAGGCCTACCTCAGCGCCCCGCTGCCCGAGGTGGTCCAGGACCTGCCGGTGCCTGCCGAGGCGGACGACGCGACTGAAGTCTTGGCCCCGGACACCTCACCGGCCTCTGCCTCCGCCGCCGAGCCAGCGCGCTAGGGGCCGGCCGTGCGCGCAGCCCTGATCGCCGCCTGTCTCGCCCTGGTGGCCGCACCCCTCGCCTGGTCCCAGGCCACGCCGCCCCGAGCGCCCGCGACGCAGGCCGCCGCTGGCGGCCCCGCCTGGAAGTCCTTGAGCCCCGCGCAACGCGAAGCGCTCGCCCCGCTGGCCGGCGAGTGGGACCGCCTCGACGCCACCCGCAAGCAGAAGTGGCTCGAAGTCGCGACCCGCTATCCGCAGTTGTCGCCCGAGGGCAAGAAGCACGTGCACGAGCGCATGGCGGAGGTCGTGCAACTCACCCCCGAGCAGCGCCGCGTGATGCGCGAGAACTTCAAGCGCGCCTACGAACTGCCGCCAGAGCAGCGCGAACTGCGCGTCCAGGGCTACCAGCAGTTGCCCGAGGAGCGCCGCCGCGAACTGGCCGAATCGGCCAAGCCCGCCGCTGCCGCCAAGGCCGAGCCGCCGCGCAAACCCACGCGCGATCTGCGCACCGCCGCCGACCCGGCCCGACCCGCCCAATGACCGGCGCCGAGCCGCGCTGCGCGGGCGCCTGGGCGCGCTTCGCGGCCATGGTCTACGAGGGCGTGCTGCTCTTCGGCGTGGTCTTCATCGTGAGCTACCTCGTGCTGGGCCTGATGCGCTGGACCTACCCGCTCGCACCCGGCCCGCGCACCGTGTTGCAGGTCGTGATGTTCCTCACCATCGGTGCGTACTTCGTCTGGTGCTGGCGCAGATCGGGCCAGACGCTCGCCATGAAAAGCTGGCACCTGCGTCTGGTCGACGAACGGGGCGCCCTGCCCTCCACGGGCCGCGCCATCGCGCGCTACCTGGCGGCTTGGCTGATGTTCGCGCCCGGGCTCGCGTACCTGCTGCTCGCCCAGCCTGGCGCGGCACAAGGCACGCTCGCCCTGTTGGCCAGCTTCATCGCAATGTTCATCCCGGCGCTGCTCGATGCCCAGGGCCGGCTGTTGCAGGATCGCATCAGCGGCACGCGCGTGGTGCTCGCCGAGGGTAAGCCCCGGACCGCAGGGCCCACAGCAGGCCCTTGAACTCCGGGGCACATGCGCTAGTCTTCTGCATCAACTTACTTCGGCCCCTTCCACGATGCGCTCCTCCCTTCCCCTGCTCGCCC